>RCMZ01000450.1_pt1 | contig 22070 bp, 19 predicted proteins | sample 2041141 | NCBI WGS metagenome assembly RCMZ01 (sample SAMN09708263, study PRJNA481090) | Wastewater metagenome, whole genome shotgun sequencing project. | biome: sewage; isolation source: Davis station wastewater (DW) | place: Antarctica: Davis Station | collected 2010-03-01
GCCCCTTGCTGACAACTTACTTCGACGGAGACAGCTCCTTGGAAACCTACCCGAGTTGGTAGCTTTCGGCTCCCCGGCCTGCCGTGGGGTTGAAAGCACCCCACCACCCGCACTGCAGACGCCACCAACAAAGGGAGTGAGCCCATGCTCAACATCTTTACGCTCGCCAATGGCCGGCTGTTCCAGGAAGAAATCGAGTCTCTGGAGGAGCTGACCCGGTTTCAGCCCATCTGGGTCGATCTGGAATCCCCCACGCTCGAAGAAAAGCGCTGGATCAAGCAACACTACGGCCTGTCCATCCCCGAGGATGCGATGGACGAAGACATTGAAGAATCCGCCCGCTTCTACGAAGAAGACAACGGTGAGTTGCACATTCGCAGCGACTTCTTGATCGACGACGACGAAGACCCGCGGTCGGTGCGCGTGGCCTTCATCCTGAACCAGCACAACGCCAACCTCAAAAGCCGGGGCGTGCTGTTTTCCATTCACGACGAAGACGTGCCCGTGTTCCGCCTGCTGCGCATGCGCGCCCGCCGCGCACCGGGATTGATCGAAGACGCCAAGGAAGTGCTGCTCAAGCTCTTTGATGCCGATGCGGAATATTCGGCCGACACGCTCGAGCGCATCTACGACGAGCTGGAAAAGGTGAGCACCCAGGTGCTGGCCGGCGACGTGACCGATGCCCGTGCCGGTGAAGTGCTGGCCGCCATTGCGCGCCAGGAAGACTTGAACGGCCGTATCCGCCGCAACGTGATGGACACCCGCCGCGCCGTTAGCTTCATGATGCGCTCCAAGATGCTCAACGCCGAGCAGTTTGAAGAAGCGCGCCAGATCCTGCGCGACATCGAATCGCTGGACAACCACACGGCCTTCCTGTTCGACAAGATCAACTTCTTGATGGACGCCACGGTCGGCTTCATCAACATCAACCAGAACAAGATCATCAAGATCTTCTCGGTGGCCAGTGTGGCGCTGCTGCCGCCCACGCTGATCGCCAGCGTGTACGGCATGAACTTCAAGTTCATGCCCGAACTCGACTGGTCGATGGGCTACCCCTATGCGCTGGCGCTGATGGTGGCGAGCGCGCTGGGGCCCATGTGGTACTTCCGCAAGCGGGGGTGGCTGAAGTAACACCCGGTGGTGCATGCCTCGGTGCCGACGCAACAGGCGTCGGCCTTGGGGTGTGCCCGTTTCAGCGCCTGGCGTTCTTTTGGAACGAAAAAACACATCAAAATGACCGCTAGCGTTTGATGTACAAGCGCAAGCAGCTATTCATTTCATAGCGTTCGCAAAAAACCCTGCAAGATGTGCTCGGCATAGCGTGTGGCCACAGTGTTCACAAACGCCGGGAAGTCCACGTGCGCGGTGTCGTCGGCGCGGTCGGAGATGGTGCGCATGGCGGCAAACGGCAGGCCATAGTCGTGGCACACCTGGGCCACGGCGGCACCCTCCATTTCCACCGCCAGCACGTCGTGGCCCGCCTCGCGCAGCGCGGTGCGCAAGCCCTGGGCTTCGGCAGCAGCAGAGACAAAGCGGTCACCGCTGGCAACGAGCCCGTGGTGCACACGCGGCGTGCCAGCGATCAGTTTGGCGTCAAATGACCCTATAGCGCTTTCCACATAAGCGCTAGCAGCTTCCAAAAGCATAGCAGTCATTGCCACATCGCAACCCAGGCGGGTGCGTGCGTAACCGGGCAGTTCCCAGCGTGCAAACAGCGGCGACGCATCCATGTCGTGCTGCACGTAGTCCCGGGCCACCACCACATCACCCACGTTCACGGCCTCACCCACGCCGCCCGCCACACCAGTGAAAACAATACGCGCCACACCAAAGTGCTCGACGAGCGCGGTGGCGGTTGTAGCGGCCGCCACCTTGCCGATGCCAGAGAGCGCCAGCACCACCGGGTGGCCGTGCAGCGAGCCACGGGTGAAGGAACGCCCTGCGCGCACCACGCGCTCGGGGTGTTGCAAGCCGGCCAGCAGGCCCGATTGTTCTTCCGGCAGGGCACTCAGGATCGCAAGGGTCATGGCAAAAAAGCAGTCACAAAGAAAAAGCCCTGGGCCGGATGGGGCACCAGGGCGGTGACACGGCACGAATGCCGTGGGTCATGGGCCGCGCAGGTCGCTTGGGTCGCGGTGCGGCGCCTTTACTTCAGGTCGACGCCGTAGAAATTGTGCCGGCCAAACGGGCTGAGCTTGAAGTCCACCACTTCCTTGCGCACGGGCTTCAATTGCACGGCGTGTGCGATGGTGAACCACGGCGCTTGCTCCTTGAAGATCACCTGGGCTTTTTTGTACAACTCGGCGCGCTCCTCCTGGCTGGTCACGGTCTTGGCCTTGACCACCAGGTCTTCATAAGGCTGGTAGCAGAACTTGGCGATGTTGCTGCCGCTGGTGGACTGAGCAGACGCGCAGCCCAGCAGGGTGTAGAGGAAGTTGTCCGGGTCGCCGTTGTCACCCGTCCAGCCGAGCATGCCCATCTGGTGTTCGCCCTCTTGCATGCGCTTGCGGTATTCCCCCCACTCGAACGACTTGATCTCGGCCTTGACGCCGATCTTGGCCAGGTCGGCCTGCATCAGCTCGGCAATGCGCTTGGCGTTCGGGTTGTACGGCCGCTGCACAGGCATGGCCCACAGGTCGGTCGTCAACCCGTTGGGATAGCCCGCCTCGGCCAGCAATTTCTTGGCCGCAGCCGGGTCGAACGGGTCGTCTTTAACGGCGTCGTTGTAGGACCACATGGTCGGTGGAATCGGGTTCTTGGCCGCCACACCGGTGGAGAGGTACACACCGTCGATGATGGCCTTTTTGTCGATCGCCATGTTGATCGCCTTGCGCACGCGCACGTCGTCAAACGGCTTCTTCTTGGTGTTGTAGGCCAGGTAGCCCACGTTCAGCCCTGGCTGCTCCAGCAACTGGACGTTGGGGTCCTTGCGAATGGCCTCCAGGTCGGCCGGGTTCGGGTAGGGCATGACGTGGCACTCGCCCTTTTGCAGCTTGGCCCATCGCACGGAGGCATCTGGCGTGATGGCATACACCAGGTCGTCCAGCTTGGCCTTGCCGCCCCAGTAGGGCGCAAAGGCCTTGTAACGGATGACGGCATCCTTCTGGTACTGCACAAGGTAGAACGGGCCAGTGCCGATGGGGTCCTGGTCGATCTTCTCGGGGGTGCCCGCCTTGAGCATGGCGTCGGCATATTCCTTGGACTGCACCGCGGCGTAGGGCATCGCCAGATTGGCCAGAAAAGGGGCCTCGGGCTTGTTGAGCGTGATCTTGACCGTGAGGTCATCCACCTTCACCACCGACACCAGCAACTTGGGCATGCCCATGTCGTTGAAGTACGAGTGGTTGGGGCTGGTGACCTTGAAGTACGGGTTGTCTTCCTTCCACTGGCGCTCAAACATGAACAGCACGTCGTCGGCATTCATGTCGCGCGTGGGCTTGAAGATCTTGTTGGTGTTGTGCCATTTCACCCCCTTGCGCAGGTGAAAGGTGTATTCCTTGCCATCGGCCGACACGTCCCAGCGCTCGGCCAGGCCGGGCACGACCTTGGTGCCGCCGCGCTCGAATTCCACCAGGCGGTTGTAGATGGGTTCGTTGCCGTCGAATGAGGTGCCCGTGGTGTTGACCCCTGGGTAGAAGTTCTCCGGGCTGCCCTCCGAGCAATACACCAGGGTCTTGGCCGATGCCGCGCCAGCGGCCAGCATCACGGGCAGGGCCAGCGCGGCCAGGGCGAGTCGCTTGCGCGAGCGGATGTTTTTCATCACAGATCTCCTTCAGGTTGAAATCAGGCCACCGGGGTCGGCAGCGCGCCAGGCGACGCCGGACGGGTTGCCGGCGCCAAAAACTCTTCCGCATAGTGGCAGGCGACCAGTCGCTCGTCCACGGGGCGCTGCAGCGGCCTTTCGGCCCTGCAGCGGTCGGTGACATAGGCGCAGCGCGTGGAGAACACGCAGCCCGGCGGCGGGCTCAGGGGCGAAGGCAGTTCACCCTTGAGCACCATGCGCTCACGCCGCTGGCCATCCGCGCCCACCAGCCCGGGGGTCGATGCAAGCAGCGCCTGGGTGTAAGGATGCAGTGGCTGCGCAAAAATCTTGTCCTTGGGGCCTTGCTCGACCGCATGCCCCAAATACATCACCAGCACATCATGGGCGATGTGGCGCACCACGGCCAGGTCGTGTGAAATGAACAGGTAGGCCAGCCCCAAGTCCCGCTGCAGATCCGCCAGCAGGTTGAGCACCTGGGCCTGAATAGACACATCCAGGGCAGACACGGGTTCGTCTGCTACCACCAGTTGCGGGCTCAGCATGAGGGCGCGTGCGATGGCAATGCGCTGGCGCTGGCCGCCCGAGAACATGTGTGGGTAGCGATCGGCGTATTCGGGGCGCAGCCCCACCTGGGCCAGCATGGCACGGGCACGCTCGCGGCGTTCGGCCTTGGACAGTTGCGTGTTGATGGCCAATGGGTCTTCAAGCGCAGCGCTGATCTTCTTGCGCGGGTTGAGAGAACCAAAAGGGTTTTGAAACACCAGCTGCACCGCCTTGCGCAAGGCGCGCCGTTCGTTCGCCGTGGCATGCGTGACGTCAGTGCCATCGAGCATCAACGTGCCCGCCGTGGGCGTCTCGATCAGCGAGACCATGCGCGCCAGGGTGGATTTGCCGCAGCCCGACTCGCCCACCACCGCCAGCGTCTTGCCTGCGCGCACGGCAAACGACACACCACCCACAGCCTGCAGCTGCGCAGAGGCGCGGAACATGCCGCGATGGATGGAATACACCTGGCGCAGATCGGTGGCCTGCACGACGATGCGATCTGGCTCCTTATTCACAGCCGTCCCCGGCGCGCTCATGCGACCACCTCCTGCATCAGCCGCCCATCGGCCTCAATGCGTGCAGCGCGATCTGCATCGCCCAGCGGGTAGTGGCAGCGCACGTGCGCATCCGGCTCTGCGCCGGGCGCGGGCAACAGCCCAGGGCGCAGCGCCTGGCAGCGCGTGGTGGCATAGGCGCAGCGCGGCGTGAAAAGGCAGCCATTGGGCCGGTCGTACAGGCCTGGCACCACCCCCGCAATAGTGGCCAGGCGCCCATTGGCCGCCGCCTGTTCGGGCATGGCCGCCAGCAAGGCTTCGGTATAGGGATGCTGGGGCGTCACAAACAGTTGCCCCACCTTGCGTTGCTCAACCACCTGTCCCGCATACATCACGGCCACGCGCTGCGCCATCTCCTGCACCACGCCCATGTTGTGGGTGATCAGCACCAGCGCCATGCCACGGTCTTTTTGCAGGTTGCGCAGCAGATCCAGAATCTGCGCCTGGATGGTCACATCCAGCGCGGTGGTGGGCTCGTCCGCAATCAACAGGCGCGGGTTACACGCAATCGCCATGGCGATCATCACGCGCTGGTTCATGCCACCCGACATCTGGTGGGGGTAGTCGTTCAGCCGCGAACTGGCGGCGGGAATGCCCACCTGCTCGAGCAACTCGGTGGCGCGCTTGCGGGCGCTGGCTTTGTCCATCCTGAGATGCAGACGCAGCACTTCCATGAGTTGAAAACCGATGGTGAAACACGGGTTCAGACTGGTCGTCGGGTCTTGAAAAATCATGGCCACGTCTTTGCCCACTAAAGCGCGCCGCTGAGGGTCTGACAGGCCCAGCAAGTCATGCCCCGCGAAACGCAGCCGCTCGGCGCTCACCCGCCCCGGGTAGCCGATCAACCCCATCAGCGCCATCATGGTGACACTTTTGCCGGAGCCCGACTCCCCCACTATGCCCAGCACTTCACCCTCGTCCAGTTGCAGGCTCACGCCGTCAACGGCGTGCATCACGGCGCCCTGGGTCGGAAACTCCACACGGAGGTTTTCTATCTCAAGCAATGCCATGGCCTGCCTTATCGTTTGAGCTTGGGGTCCAGCGCATCGCGCAAGCCATCCCCCAGCAAATTGAATGCCAGCACGGCCAACACGATCATCAGCCCCGGCAGCGTGACCACCCACCAGGCGCGCATGACAAACTCACGCGCATCCGCCAGCATGGTGCCCCACTCGGGTGAGGGCGGCTGTGCGCCCAGGCCTAGGAAACCCAGTGCGGCAGCATCGAGAATGGCGGTGGACACCCCCAGCGACGCCTGCACGATAAGCGGGGCAGCGCAGTTGGGCAGCACCTCCCGAAACATGAGGCGCAGCGTGCCAGCCCCGCTGATGCGCGCCGCTGTCACATAGTCTTTCGACACCTCGGTAATGACCGCTGCACGCGTGATGCGCACATAGTGCGGCAGCACCACCACCGCCACGGCCAGCATGGCATTGACAAGGCCGGGGCCCAGGATGGCAACGATCACGATCGCCAGCAACAGGCTGGGCAGCGTGAGGATGATGTCCATCATGCGCATGATCGCGATCTCGACGATGCCCCGATAGAACCCGGCGATCAGCCCCAGCGTGACGCCCAGAACCAAAGCGATCAGCACCACGACCGCACCAATGGAGAGCGACAGCCGCGAGCCATACATCAGCCGCGACAGGATGTCGCGGCCAATGGCGTCGGTGCCGAGAAGGTGGCGGGTGCTGCCCCCCTCTTGCCAGAACGGCGGCCGCAAAAAAGCCGCGCTATTGGTGTCGTACGGTGAGTGCGGAGCCAGCCACGGAGCCAACGCGGCCAGCACAAGCAGCAGACACACCACCACAAGGCCGAACACGGCGCCCTTGTTGGCGGAGAACGCTTGCCAGAAAGCCCGCATCGGGCCGGGTGGCGATGGCGCCACAGTGGTGCTTGCGGTCATGGAGTTGGAAACCATCAAAACCCTTCAATGGCCCACGCGGATGCGTGGGTTGATGATGCCGTAGGTCACATCGACGAGCAGATTGACCACCATCACCACAGTGCCCAGCAGCAGCATGCCGCCTTGCAACACGGGATAGTCACGCCGATTGATCGCTTCAATCAGCCATTTGCCAACGCCGGGCCAGGAAAAAATAGTTTCGGTCAGAATGGCGCCGGTAAACAGCACCCCCACTTGCAGGCCAATCACTGTGACGACGGGAATCAGGGCATTGCGCAGCGCGTGCAAAGCAACGATGCGAAAGCCCGATAAGCCCTTGGCGCGGGCCGTGCGGATGTAGTCTTCGCCCAGCACTTCCAGCATGGCAGAACGCGTCATGCGCGCCACCACCGCCAGCGGATTCGTCCCCAGCACGATCGCCGGCAGGACAAGGTGTTTGAGCGCCGAAAAAAACGCGTCGGTTTCCCCGGCCATCAAGGTGTCGATGAGGATGAACCCGGTCACTGGCTCGATGTAGAACATCACATCCATGCGCCCCGACACCGGCGTCCATCCCAGATGGACCGAGAAGAACATGATGAGCAGCAAGCCCCACCAGAAAATGGGCATGGAGTAGCCGGTCAGCGAGATGGTCATGACCCCATGGTCAAACCACGAGTTGCGTTTGACGGCGGCGATGATGCCCGCCGGAATGCCCAGCAGCAGTGCAAAAAGAATGGCGCAGACCGCCAGCTCGATGGTGGCCGGAAACAGCGCCATGAACTCGTTGAGCACCGGCACCTGGGTGATGATGGACTTGCCAAGATCGCCCTGCAACACGCGCCCGATGTACACGCCATATTGCGTGAGCACGGGTTTGTCGAGGCCATATTCCACCAAGAGCGCGGCGTGGCGCGCGGCGTCAATTCCGCGCTCCCCCGCCATGGTTTCGATGGGGTCACCAGGAACCAGGCGTATCAAGAAAAACGCCAGCAAGGTCATCCCAAAAAATGTGGGAATGAGCAAGCTGACGCGAGCGAGTAGGAATCGCAGCATCGCGGAATGATGCCCAAAAGCCCTATTCCCCTTTGCTAGGGTATTACCTACTGGACGGTAAATTCTTCCGCACGTGACGCCACGTCACGGAGTACGCAGAGCGGTGAACGCCAGCCGCGCGCGCTGGCGCGGGGGTTACTTCTTGTCGCGCAGTTCACGCCGCAAGATTTTGCCCACAGGCGTCTTGGGCAACTCGGTGCGGAACTCAATCACGCGAGGCTGTTTGTAGCCCGTGAGTTCTGCGCGGCAAAACTCCCTGACTTGGGCCTCGGTGAGCGCAGGGTCTTTCTTCACAATGACCAGCTTGACCGCTTCTCCGGTTTTTTCGTCAGGCACGCCCACCACCGCACATTCGAGCACGCCGGGGCAATTGGCGACCACCTCTTCGACCTCGTTGGGGTACACGTTGAACCCGCTGACCAGCACCATGTCCTTCTTGCGATCCACGATCTTGAAGTAGCCCCGTTCGTCAACGATGCCGATGTCACCCGACTTGAAGTAGCCGTCGTCGGTCATGACTTTGGCGGTTTCGTCTGGCCGTTGCCAGTAGCCTGCCATCACCTGCGGGCCCTTGATCGCAATTTCACCCGGCTGCCCCAATGTGGTGACCTCCAGGCCGTCGTCGTCCAGCAGTTTCATCCGCGTGCTGGGCAAAGGCACACCAATGGTGCCGGTGTATTCGGTCGCAGTCATGGGGTTGCAACTGACGGTGGGGCTGGTCTCGGACAAACCGTAACCTTCACAAATCGGGCAACCCGTTTTCTCCAGCCACAGCTTGGCCACAGCCCCCTGTACCGCCATCCCCCCACCCACCGACGCTTTGAGGTGGCTCCAGTTGACCGTGTTGAAATCCGGATGATTGACCAGCCCGTTGAACAGCGTATTGACGGCAGGAAGGCTGTGGAAGGTGTGCTTTGACAGCTCCTTGAGCACTGCAGGCAGGTCGCGTGGGTTGGGAATCAGAATCGTCTTACCCCCCGTGCGCATGGACAGCATCATGTTCACGGTAAACGCAAAGATGTGGTACAGCGGCAAAGCGCAAACACTGGTGAGCTGCTCCTCGGCAGGCACATTCGCCATCACCGGCTCGTTCCATGCTTCGGACTGCAGCACGTTGGCGATCACGTTGCGGTGCAGCAGTACGGCGCCTTTGCTCACACCCGTGGTGCCACCGGTGTACTGCAGCAGCGCGATGTCATCGGGCTTGATGTCTGGCCGCTTGAGCGTGCCCCGTGCGCCCTGTGCCACCGCCTGATTGAAGCGCACGGCACCTGGCAGGTTGAAGGCAGGCACCATCTTCTTGACGTTGCGCACCACATAGTTGACCAACGCGCCCTTGAGCAGCCCCAGTTGGTCGCCCATGGAGCACAACACCACCTGTTTGACCGGTGTGTGGCCGATGCAGTGCTCCAGCGTCGTCGCGAAATTCTCGATGATCACGATGGCCTTGGCGCCGGAATCCTTGAGCTGATGCTCCAGCTCACGCGGCGTATACAGCGGGTTCACATTGACAACCACCAACCCCGCACGCAACACGGCAGCTACCACGACAGGGTACTGCGGCACGTTGGGCATCATGATGGCGACACGGTCGCCCTTGACCAGACCCAGACTCTGCAAATACACCGCAAATGCGCTGCTGAGGGCGTCGGTCTGACCAAAGGTGACGTCCTTGCCCATGAAACTGTAGGCAACGCGGTCAGCGTACTTTGTGAACGCCTCTTCCATCAAGGCCACCAGCGAGGTGTATTGGGTCGGGTCAATGTCAGCAGGGACGCCTTGCGGATAGGCGGCCAGCCACGGGCGATCGGTCATGCGTGTCTCTCCAAACTTCTTATTGCAAAGGAACCCCGGATTGTCCCGTCCGGTGCTGGCTCCGTGGGTGTGTGGTTTCCCTAGGCACAGCGGGCGTTTGAGGCCGCCCGCTGTGCGCTGAGGGCAGGAACCCGGCTATTCGATGGCTTTGCCGATGTCCTCCACTACTTTCTTGGCATCGCCAAAAACCATCATGGTTTTGTCCATATAGAACAGCTCGTTGTCCAGGCCAGCATAGCCTGCTGCCATGGACCGCTTGTTCACGATCACAGTTTTGGCCTTGTAAGCCTCCAGGATGGGCATGCCATAGATCGGGCTGCCCTTGGTGTGCGCGGCAGGGTTCACCACGTCGTTAGCGCCCAGGATGATGGCGACATCGGCCTGGCCAAACTCGCCATTGATGTCCTCCATCTCGAACACCTGATCGTAAGGAACCTCCGCCTCTGCCAGCAGCACGTTCATGTGGCCCGGCATACGTCCCGCCACGGGGTGGATGGCGTATTTGACGGTAATGCCTTTTTCAGTGAGCTTGGTCGCCAACTCTTTGACGGCGTGCTGAGCGCGCGCCACAGCCAGACCATAACCGGGCACGATGACCACGGTTTCTGCGTTGCCCAGCACAAAGGCGGCATCGTCTGCGCTGCCACTCTTGACTGGCCGCTGCTCTTTGGCTCCGCCCGCTGCGGTGGCCACCTCGCCACCAAACCCGCCGAGCAACACATTGAAAAATGAGCGGTTCATGGCCTTGCACATGATGTAGCTCAGGATCGCACCCGAGCTGCCCACCAGCGAACCCGCGATGATCAGCATGGAATTGTTCAGCGAGAAACCGATGCCTGCTGCAGCCCAGCCCGAATAGCTATTGAGCATGGAAACAACGACCGGCATGTCGGCACCGCCGATGGGGATGATGATGAGCACGCCCAACACAAACGCCAGCGCCAACATGGCAAAAAACGCTGTCCAGTTTTCGGTGAACATGAACACCAACCCCAGCCCCACGGTCGCCAAGCCAATGACCAGGTTGAGCATGTGCTGCCCCGAGAACTGCACAGGAGCCCCCTGAAAGAGGCGGAACTTGTATTTACCCGATAGTTTGCCAAAGGCGATGACGGAGCCGCTGAAGGTGATGGCGCCAATGGCTGCGCCCAGAAAAAGCTCCAGGCGGTTACCTGCGGGTATCGGCTGGCCCTTGGCCACAATCTGAAAAGCCCAGGGCTCGGCCACGGCCGCAATGGCAATGAACACCGCCGCCAAGCCGATCATGCTGTGCATGAAGGCGACCAGTTCAGGCATCTTGGTCATCTCAACCCGGTGGGCCATGAAGGCCCCAGCGGCGCCCCCGACAACGAGCGCACCCAGCACGTAAGCCATGCCTTCGCCCTTGCCGCCCGAGAGCTCTACGATGAGCGCTGCGGTGGTCAGAACAGCGATGGCCATCCCGGTCATGCCAAACACGTTGCCTCGGATCGACGTGGTGGGGTGCGAGAGCCCCTTGAGGGCCTGAATAAAACAGACGCTGGCGACCAGATACAGCAGCGTGACGAGATTCATGCTCATGCCTGGCCTCCTTCCGACTTGGGAGCCGTCTTCTTCTCCTTCTTCTTGAACATCTCCAGCATGCGGCGCGTGACCAGAAAGCCACCAAAGACATTCACGGCGGCCAGAGCCACCGCCAGAACCCCCATGCTTTTCCCCAAGGTGGTTTCCGTCAGGGCAGCCGCGAGCATGGCCCCCACGATGACGATGGCCGAGATGGCATTGGTCACCGCCATGAGCGGCGTATGCAACGCAGGCGTCACAGTCCACACCACGTGATAGCCCACATAAATGGCCAACACAAAAATGATGAGATTGATGAGGGTAGGAGAAACTGCGTCCATGGAGTGGGTCCTTCGTTCAAGGTTGCTTTCAAGAAGACCAAGGGCCTGAGGCCATCTGCCTTGGAGCAGAAGAGGCGCTCATGGCATCGACAAGGCGCTGCGTTGTGCAGCAGAAGCCAGTGGCGGGGCATGCCGCGTGAGCCACAAGCACCGCCCGCTTCCAGTCTCGGAAAAACGGGAACAGCCCCGGCAGAGGGCGCCGATCCCTCCCGTCATAGGGGCGCAGCAAAAGGGAATGGTGGAATGGCAAAGAAGCCATCCATCATGCCGGCACTGACCCGCGCGGCATCTACCACCTGCTTGCTCCACTCCAGCGCAGGCCGCCCTGCGCGCAGGAACTCTTCGTTATTGCGGGTCTTTGGCCGGAGCAGGCGCTGATCCACCATCGCGTTCACTTCAAGGTACGCACCGCCTTCGGTTCCATAGCGGTAGTTCAGGTGCGAGTAAGGCTGCAAAGGTTCTGCCTTGTGATCGGCCATCCAGCGTGCAACGTCCGGGTGGTTTTTCTCCAGCCAGCCCTCGTTGTTCGCCCACCGCTTGAAGCGCATGCAATCGATGCGCACAGGGCTTCCCGAGGTTGCGTCTTCCACCGTCAAACCTTTTTGGGTCGGGCAACTCCCCGACCACAACGTGTGCTCGCGCGGATAGTTTCCACGGTTGGTGCGCACCAGCAAGACCGCAAGAATCTCCCGCTGAGGCCCGCGCAGGGCCACCGCCCTCGTTTGCAGCGGGAACACGCCGGGGCCCGGCTGCATCGGCAATGCTTCGTCGGACTTGCCCAGGTCTTCCCACTGCGGTGCCGCAAGCACCACGCGCGCGCGCCCTGCACTGAATTCAGAGGGGCCCGACGGAATTGGAGCGCAGGCGGTTAGCACTGACACAGCACAGGCCGTGAACAGCACGCAACTACCGCGCCAAAGAGGATGTATTGTTTTCAATGTCATAAACAGACTCATGCGCGCTTCACCGTGCCTTCATGTGCCATGAGGCAGGCCACCACGATGTCGTCCTGCAAGTCCATGTGCAGGACACCTTCCTTATTGATGATGAGTTTGAGGAAATCCAGCACATTGCGCGCATACAGCGACGAAGCGTCTGCCGCGACAAGCGCCGGGAGATTGGTCTCGCCGACCAGCGTGACGCCATGCTTGACCACGGTCTTGCCCGCCTCGGTCAACGGGCAGTTTCCCCCTTGCGGGGCAGCGATGTCCACGATGACGGAGCCGGCCTTCATCGAACGCACCATGTCCTCAGTCACCAGCACCGGCGCGGCGCGCCCAGGTATCAAGGCGGTGGTGATGACCACGTCGGCTTGGGCCACCCGTTTGGCCACTTCGGCCTTCTGGCGATCCAGCCAGCCCTGGGGCATGGGGCGGGCGTACCCGCCAACACCTTCCGCCGCGTCTTTTTCTTCCTGGCTTTCGTAGGGCACATCGATGAACTTGCCGCCCAACGATTCCACCTGTTCCTTGACGCTGGGCCGCACATCGGACGCCTCGATCACCGCGCCCAGCCGCTTGGCAGTGGCAATGGCCTGTAGCCCTGCAACCCCCACCCCGAGGATGACCACTCGTGCTGCTTTGACGGTGCCTGCCGCTGTCATGAGCATAGGGAAGAAGCGCTGGTATCGATCCGCAGCGATCATCACGGCCTTGTAGCCAGCGATGTTGGCCTGGGAGGATAGAACATCCATGCTTTGCGCACGCGTGGTGCGCGGCGCGGCCTCCAGCGCGTAAGCCGTCACCCCGGCAGCGGCAAGGCGCTGCAGCCCCGCAGCATCGAACGGGTTGAGCATGCCGACCACCGTTGCCCCAGCGCGCAGCCGTGGGGACTCGGCCTCGGAGGGGCAACGCACCTTGAGTACAAGATCGGCACCCCAGGCCGCCGCACCGTCGCACATCTCCGCCCCGGCGGCTTCGTAGGCAGCATCCGTCACACTGGCAGCAAGGCCGGCTCCTGATTCGATACGCAGGGTATGGCCTTGTGCTTTTAGCTTCTTGACCGTCTCGGGCGTGGCAGCCACCCGGGTCTCTCCCGCCATTGATTCCGCAGGCACACCAATCAGCATGTCATCTCCTTGATGGGGTCAGTGGAATTACTTACTGACCATGAGCTTACATGAAGAAATTCTCATCGCTGTCGCCTTTGCCCGATGTAGAGGGCGCCCTCCATCGCAGAACATCTCTGCGCCTAAAAAAAAACCCGACTGCGCACAGCAGCCGGGCTTTCACGCATCGCAGATGTGGCTCAGTTCACCACTTGCGCCAGAGCACCTGCAGCATATTGGGCCGCCATCACCTGCAGGGTGTGCCCCTTGATCTTGGAACCCTGGCCTTCGCAGCCGAACTCCAGGTAGCGCTGTTTGCACACCTGCTTGGCAGCTTCACGCGCGGGCTTGAGCCATTCACGGGCATCGAACTTGTCGGGATTCTCAAACAGGAACTTGCGCACTGCGCCCGTCATGGCAAGGCGGATGTCCGTGTCGATGTTGATCTTGCGCACCCCATGCTTGATGGCTTCCTGGATTTCCTCGACAGGCACGCCGTAGGTTTCCTTCATCTGACCACCATACTGATTGATGATGGCCAACAACTCTGCCGGCACAGACGAGGAACCATGCATCACCAAGTGTGTGTTAGGAATACGCTGGTGGATTTCCTTCACGCGGCTGATGGCCAGGATATCGCCCGTAGGCTTGCGGCTGAACTTGTAGGCGCCATGGCTGGTGCCAATGGCAATCGCCAGAGCGTCCAACTGGGTGGCCTTGACGAACACCGCAGCCTCTTCAGGGTCCGTAAGCATCTGGCTGTGGTCGAGCTTGCCAACGGCACCAACGCCGTCTTCTTCGCCAGCTTCACCGGTTTCGAGATTGCCCAGGCAACCGAGCTCACCCTCCACGGTAACACCCACCTTGTGGGCCATGTCCACCACCTTGCGCGTCACATCCACGTTGTACTCAAAGGACGCAGGGGTTTTGCCGTCGTCCATCAGAGAACCGTCCATCATCACCGAACCAAAGCCCAGATCGATGGCGCCCTGGCACACCTTGGGCGAGCTGCCATGGTCCTGGTGCATCACCAGCGGAATATGGGGGAAGGCCTCGACTGCCGCCTGGATCAAATGCTTGATGAACGCTTCTCCCGCGTATTTACGGGCGCCCGCACTGGCTTGCAGAATCACGGGAGCCCCCACCTCATCTGCCGCCGCCATCACGGCCTGAACTTGCTCAAGGTTGTTGACATTGAAGGCAGGAATACCATAGCCATTGCTGGCAGCATGGTCGAGCAGTTCGCGCATCGAAACGAGGGGCATGGTCGGTGGGTCCGTTCAGGTTGAGGAAGGCACTTGAGGCCAGGCTTTGCAGTGGTAACCGCTTGGTAACTCGAAATTTTAACCGGGGCTCGGGACGGGGAGACGCGGCAAATCCAACCGAAAGCAGGTGGTAAAGGGCTCGGGCGCTGGCGCCACCCCAAACCGACCGCCGTGAACCTCGGCCACACGCCGCAGGATTTCATGCCCCAGATGAAGGCTGTCTACCGCCCGCCCCTTGCCGCTACCAGAGCCATCCGCGGAGCTGCGGCGGCCGTCGTCACACACTTGCATCCACGCATCCCCTTGCTCTGCAACACCCAGCTGCACAGCAATGTGGGTGCCGTTCGGCGCGTGCTTCAGCGCGTTTTCCACCAAATTACAAAGCGCGATATCAAGCAGCACCGCGTGCCCCAAGACCGCCACCTCCGGCGGCGCCACCAGCGCTATCTCGTCGCCACGCTGCCAGGCGGCTTGGGCATAGTCGGCGCACACGCGCTGCGCCAAGGCCCGCAGGTCCACAGGCGACTTGGCTTCGTGCAGCTCTGCCCGGCTCGCCCGGGCCAAGGCCAGCAATTGGTTGAGTACGTGGCCCGCCCTAAGGGCATCCTGGCCAATGCGCGCAAGCGCCTGCTCTCTGGAGGGTTCGTCAAGCTCGCCCGCCAACGCGCTGGCCTGCAAGGCAATGGACGCCAACGGGGTGCGCAGTTCGTGGGCCACCTCGTTTGCCAACCTGCGTTCACGCACCATCGCTGCCTGCTGCCGATCGAGCAGGGTATTGATCGACGCCACCACCGATTCGAATTCGTTCCACGCGTGGCGCGAGGCCAGCCGCTGCGTACTGCTCGGGTCGAGTGCTGCCACATCGGATGAAAGCGCATACAGCGGCCTCAACCCGCGCCACAAAGCAAGTCCCAGTGCGAGCGAAACAACGGGCAGCAGCCACAAGCCCGGCTCCACCAGTTGATCCGCGATGTCTTTTGCCAGCTGGTCACGCTCTTGCAGCTGCAGCATCACCATGATCTTGCGATCGTGTGCGGTATCCCATTGTGAAAAACTGCGCCATGCCACATGGTCCGGGCCCAAGATCAAGGTGTCAAAACCCTCTACCGGAGAAAACGGTGGCGCGACGGATGTGCCATGAAGCGAAAGCAGTCGCCCTTGTGCGTCCCACTGCGCCACACTGATGGATTGTTGGTAATCATGCGACTTGAGCCAGGGCATGGCCGTCCGCTGCGTCACCCGAGCTCCATCAACAGGGTCCGTCGCCCGATGATTGAGCAGCAGCGCCGACACACTGGCCAAATGTCCATCGGTGAGCTCGTCGGCTTCATGTACGCCCGTCTGATAACCGATGAAAACAAAGCTCCCCCACACCAACACCAGGGCCCCCAGCGACCACAACAACAACCTACGGGTGAGGGATGGGCGACGCCCCGCCAACTCTCGGGTCACTGTCGCGCCACTCACGCAGGCATCTCCTGGGGCATAAAGTAGCCCACACCGCGCATGGTCTGGATACAAGCGCTCCCCAGCTTGCGGCGCAAATGGTGGATATGGACCTCCACCGCGTTGCTCTCGATGGCTGCATCCCAGCTATACAACCGCTCCTCGATCTGATGGCGCGACAACACCCGCCCGCGGGCCTCCAAAAGAACCAGCAAGACAGAAAACTCCCGGGGTGACATGTCAATCGGGCGCCCCTGCAAACGCACGGTGCGTGCGGCCGGGTCCACTTCGATGTCCGCATAACGGATGGTGGGCGCCGCGCGCCCGACCGCCCGACGCAGCAATGCGCGCAACCGTGCATCGAGTTCGTCGACGTCAAACGGCTTGGCCAGGTAGTCATCCGCCCCCAGATCAAGCCCGGCGATGCGCTGGCGGACCTGGTCACGCGCCGTGACGATAAGCACGGGAATCGAGGGGTCTGGCAGTGCGGGAGACGGGGTACAACCGGGCACCGGGCTCGCACGCAACCGACGCAGCAACTCACTGCCATCACCATCCACCAGCCCCAGATCCAGCAGTACGGCGTCAAACCGTTCAGCGCGCAGGGCGTTCCACGCGCTGGCAACGCCGTCGGCCACGTCCACCGCATAGCCCCGCTGCTGCAGGTTGGTGCGCAGCCCGGAGGCAATGCCCACATCGTCTTCGACCACGAGTATTCGCATTCGCGCATTGTCGCAGCGCTGCCCACGAGCAGACAAAAATTAAGACAGCGTTAAGTACAGATCCCTATCGTGCCAGCCATGCTGCCTCTTTCGCCCCCCTCGGCGCCGCCCGCCGCCCGCCGCCCATCCTTTCTGCTATGGACCCTGGGGGCATTGGCCTGTGTGGTGGCCTGGGATATTGGCGGTAAGGACCTGGCCCTTGCCAATGCGTTCGGTTCCTCCAACGGTTTTCCCATGCGGGACCAGTGGTTCTTTGTTCACATCCTGCATGAAGGCGCCCGCCGCTTGGGCTGGGTGCTGGTGATGCTGCTGGCCCTGGGCGTCTGGTGGCCCAAAGGCGTTCTGCGTCGCCTCGACACGCACGAGCGCTTGCAGATGGCCATCAGTGCACTGCTTGCACTCGCCGTCGTGAGCATCACCAAGAATCTGAGCGCTACCAGCTGCCCGTGGGACCTTGCGGAATTCGGTGGCGTGGCACGCCACATCTCCCACTGGGCCCTGGGCGTGCTGGACGGCGGGGGCGGCCGGTGTTTTCCAGCCGGCCATGCATCCGCAGGGTTTGCCTTCCTGGGTGGGTACTTCGCACTGCGCCGCAAGGCCCCCGTCGCCGCACGCTGGTGGCTGGCGGGGTCACTGCTGGCCGGTTTTGTGCTGGGCGGAGCGCAGCAGGTGCGCGGCGCCCATTTCATGAGCCACACCCTTTGGACGGGCTGGCTGTGCTGGACCACAGGCTGGCTGTGTGATCTGGCTGCGCACGCCCTTGCGCCCCGCTTTTCTGCATTCTCCGCTTTTGCCAACACAAAACCGCCCGAAAAGGCGCCCCATGCTTCCCCTTGACCTCACGCTGTTTTACGCAGTCAACGCCGACGCAGCGACACCGCCCGCCGTGGTGGACGTCGCTCGGTGGGTGTCACAGCAACTCCCCATTGCGGTCGGCGGCGTGGTCGCAGGCGGCTGGGTGGTCGGCACGCAAGCGCAGCGGCGAGAGCTGGCGACGGCATTGGCCGCCATGGCGCTGGCGTGGATCAGCGTACAACTTCTTCGACACGCCGTACCGGCACCTCGCCCCGCACAACTGGGCATCGGTGTGCAATGGATCGAACATGCCGCTCGGGCGGGTTTCCCGAGCATGCACGCAGCCGGGGCCTTTGCACTGGCCGCGAGCCTGACGATGGGGAAAGCCGCCCCCCCGCGCAGGCTCCTGCTGATGGCGGGGGCCGCGTGGGCTGTGGCCATCGCAATGGCCTGGAGCCGTGTGTGCCTGGGGGTGCACTTTCCATCCGATGTGCTGGCGGGCGTGATCACCGGATTGATTTGCGCATGGGTAGCCCATGCCATGGCACAGCAGGTGCAGCGCCTTAACTGGCCACGCAGATTTTCAGCATATTGGTCCCACCGGGCGCTCCCATGGGCTCGCCACAGGTGATGGCGTAAACATCCCCCTTTTGCACGATGTTGCGGCTCTTGAGGTGACCCTCCGCCTGCTCCAGGGCGGTGTCGCGGTCCGCACTGGTGTCCATGAGCAAGGGGCGCACGTTGCGGTACATGGCCATCTTGCGCTGCGTGGACACCTTGGGCGTGAGTGCATAGATAGGGATGTCAATACCGTGCCGGCTCATCCACAGCGCGGTGGATCCACTGTCGGTCATGGCCACGATGGCCTTGGCGCCCAGATGGTGGGCCGTGAATAGCGCCCCCATGGCAATGGATTGGTCAATGCGGCCAAAGGTCTGGCCCGTGAAGTCCGCATCAAGATGGTGGTCCTCGGCGGCCTCGGCGGCGGCGCAGATCGTGGCCATTTCTTCCACCGTTTCGAGCGGGTAGCGGCCTGCAGCCGTCTCGGCGCTCAACATCACGGCATCGGTGCCGTCCAGGACGGCGTTCGCCACATCGCTCACCTCCGCACGCGTGGGCACGGGGTTGGTGATCATGCTTTCCATCATCTGGGTGGCGGTGATCACCACTTTGTCCAGTTCACGCGCCATGCGGATCATCTTCTTTTGCAGCGCGGGCACGGCGGCGTTGCCCACTTCCACGGCCAGATCGCCACGCGCCACCATGATGCCATCGCTCACGCGCAGGATGGCTTCAAGGTGCGGAATGGCCTCGGCCCGCTCAATCTTGGCGATCAGGCCCGGCTTGTGGCGGTACTCGGACGCGGCCACATTGCACAGTTGGCGCGCCATTTCCATGTCGGTCGCGTTCTTGGGAAAACTCACTGCCACATAGTCGGCCTGAAAGCTCATCGCCGTGCGGATGTCTTCCATGTCCTTGGCCGTCAAAGCCGGTGCCGTGAGACCGCCGCCCTTCTTGTTGATGCCCTTGTTGTTGGACAACTCACCGCCCACCTTGACGGTGGTGTGCACCTCTTCGCCCCGCACCACATCCACGGTGAGCACGATCAGGCCATCGTTGAGCAACAGCAGGTCGCCCGCTTTCACATCACGGGGTAGCTCCTTGTAGTCGAGCCCTACACCGTCGATATCACCCAGCTCCGTGCGCGAGGCATCCAGCACGAATTTCGCGCCCGTTTCGAGCTGAACCTTGCCTTCTGCAAACTTGCCCACACGAATCTTGGGGCCCTGCAGGTCGGCCATGATGGCCACTTCGCGCCCCGCGCGCTGCGCAGCAGCACGCACCGAGGCGGCGCGGTCGATATGGTCCTGCGCCTTGCCGTGGCTGAAGTTCAGCCGCACCACATTCACGCCCGCTCGGATCATGGCCTCCAACAGTGCCGGGTCGCTGGATGCGGGGCCCAGGGTGGCAACAATCTTGGTGGCGCGGCGGGTGTGCATAGGTTTATCTCTTTCTCTCGTTTGTGTGATGGATGTAATCGAGTTTCAATTCTCACACGAAGCGGTTACATGCAAGTTACTCCTTGCGTCCGCCCTTTGATCTCTGCCCCATGTCAAAGCAATGGGTACGACAACAGATGCGCCAGCCCGTGCGCCATGATCGCCGCCTCCAGGCCGTGGCGCGCATAAAGCCAGCCCGCCACAAGACCAAAGGCCGTGTTGCCCACCAACACAAACACCACGATGGGCAAAGTCAACGCGCCGGCCAGCGCCTGCGCGGCAGGCAGGTGCCCCAGCGCAAACAGCAGGGCACTGAACAACACCGCAAAAACCAGCAGCGCTTTGCCCGGCGGGCCCTGCCCGCGCTGCACCACCCGCCAGCCCAGCCACAGCATCAGGGTCATCACCCCCCAGCGCACCAGCAATTCTTCGGTAATACCGCCATACAGCAGCTTGACCACCAGCGGCATGGCGCTGGCGGGGTCCGAAGGCGCAAGCGCCGTGGGCGCCACCTGGGACACCCCCCACAGCCATGCGGCACCCAGGACACCGCCCCACACGCCAGGCAGGGACTGCGCACGCAGCGCAGGGACGATGGACTGGCCGGCCAACCAGGAAGAGACAGCGGGGGCCCTCAGGCCCACGCGAGGCGCCAGCCACACACCCACCACCACCGCCAGAACCAACAGCAAGGCTGTCTGCAGCCCACTGAGCACCACCACCGCCCACAGCGGCAACGGCAGCAGGGACTCGTTGGCCTTCAAGGTAGGCAGCAGCGCCCACACCACCGCCACCACGCCGGGCATGCCCAGCAACCACAGCGTGCCGCCCAGTCGCCACTTCGCGGGCTGCGCTGGAGCGTGCACCGCATCCACCCCGACAGCGTTGTCCGTGTCCATGGATTGGCCCGCAATCAGGCGCGCATCAGCGCTTCGATCTCGTCGGCCTTCACAGGCACGCCGCGTGTGATCAGTTCACAACCGGTGCCCGTGACGATGGCATCGTCTTCGATGCGGATACCGATGTTGTGAAACGGGGCGGGCACACCCTCGGCGGGGCGCACATAGATGCCGGGTTCAATCGTCAACACCATGCCCGGGCGCAGCACGCGGCTGGGGCGGTTGGTGATGGTTTCGCCCGAAAGCGGGTCCTTGCGCTCACTGAGCAGCCCCATCTCGCCGGGCTCCACGTAGCTGCCACAGTCGTGTACATCCATGCCCAGCCAGTGGCTGGTGCGGTGCATGTAGAACTGGAAGTACGCGCGCTTGTCGATCACGTCCTGCGCCGACCCCACCTTGTTCTTGTCAAGCAAGCCCAGGTCCAGCATGCCCTGCGCCAGCACAGCCACCGTGGCATCGTGCGGGTCATTGAAGCGGGCGCCCGCCTTGGTGGCAGCCACCGCCGCATCCTGGCTGGCCAGCACGAGGTCGTACAGCGCACGCTGCGGCCCGGTGAATCGGCCGTTGGCGGGGAAGGTGCGCGTGATGTCGCTGGCATAGCTGTCCAGCTCACAACCCGCGTCGATCAGCACCAACTCGCCATCGCGCACCGGCGCCGCATCGGCGCGGTAGTGCAGCACGCAGGCATTCGCGCCCGCCGCCACGATGGAGCTGTAAGCCGGGTATTGCGAACCCGCGTCGCGGAACGCGTGCAGCAGCTCGGCATCCAGATGGTATTCGCGCACATCCTCCCCGGCGCGCAGCATGCGGGCCGAGCGCTGCATGGCGCGGATGTGGGCCTGCGCGCTGATGGCGCTGGCGCGGCGCATGATGTCCTGCTCATGCGCGTCCTTGAACAAGCGCATCTCGTCGAGCAACGTGCACACATCGTTTTGCTCGGCGGGGCATTGCGCACCGTAGCGCACCCGCGCGCGCACAGCGTTGAGCCAGCCCTCTACCCTGGCTGCGAGGCCGCCGTGCGTGGCAAAGGGATACCACACGCAGGCCGTGTTCTCCAGCAGGCGCGGCAAGCGGGCATCCAGATCGGCGATCGAAAAGGCGGCGTCCACGCCCAGCGCTTGGAGGGCCGCCACAGGCCCCAGCCGGTAGCCATCCCACACTTCTCGCTCCATATCCTTGGGCTGGCAAAACAGGGTGCTTTGGCCATCCTGCGTCAACACCAGGCACGCACCAGGCTCGGTGAAACCCGTCAGGTAATAAAAGTAGCTGTCGTGGCGATACAGGAAATCGCTGTCCCGGTTGCGCTGCCGCTCTGGGGCGGTGGGGACGACCGCAACGCCGCCGGCACCCAGCTGGGCAGCAAGTCGCGCGCGACGTTGGGCGTAAACAGA
>RCMZ01000451.1_pt1 | contig 22054 bp, 20 predicted proteins | sample 2041141 | NCBI WGS metagenome assembly RCMZ01 (sample SAMN09708263, study PRJNA481090) | Wastewater metagenome, whole genome shotgun sequencing project. | biome: sewage; isolation source: Davis station wastewater (DW) | place: Antarctica: Davis Station | collected 2010-03-01
TGGTGGCCAATCGCGGAATCGAACCACGGACACGCGGATTTTCAATCCGCTGCTCTACCAACTGAGCTAATTGGCCAACGAGGCGGCATTATAGCGAGCCCCCCCGGCTTCGTCAAAGGAAAATCAGCGGAATGCCGCATTTCGTCTCGCCCTCCGCGAAACGCTGGAAATACTCAGGCGAAACCGGTGGGAAGCTTGCCGGGCAGAGCCGGGCTTCCTGCTTCCGAAGCCGCCGGGGAACGATGGATCGGAAAGACGACGCGGGCGATCGAACCGCGGACCGTGCCGTCGGCCGACGGTCGCGGATTCGGACGCAGGCTGGCGGCGGCGCGGTGCAGTTCGGCGATCTCGCGCACGATCGCCAGCCCCAGTCCGCTGCCTTCGACACCTGTGCCGTCGACGCGGTAGAAGCGGTCGAACACGCGCTGCGCGTCCTCTTCTGAGATGCCGATGCCGCTGTCTTCGATTTCGAGCACCGCGAAATCGCCCTGCGCGACGACGCGGCAGGTCACCCGCCCGTCGTCCGGCGTATAGCGCAGGGCGTTGTCGATCAGGTTGTTGAGCATCTCGCGCAGCAGAAAGCTGTTGCCGAGGACGCTGACCGGCCCGGCGGGTTCGAAGCCGAGGTCGATGCGGCGCGCGATCGCCCGCTCGACCCAGCCCTCGACCACTTCGCGCAGCAGGCGCTCCAGATCGAGCGGCACCAGCGCCTGCTGCGAGTGCTCGCTGGCTTCAGCGCGGGCCAGCGCGAGCAGTTGATTGACGAGGTGCGAGGCGCGGTCGACGCTGGTCGCGATCAGGCGCAGGGCATGGCGCAACTCGGCCGGATCGCTCTCGCGCATGGCCAGCTGGGCCTGCATCTTGAGCCCGGTAAGCGGCGTGCGCATCTGGTGCGCGGCATCGGCGATGAAGCGGCTCTGCGCCTCCATGTTGTTCTGCATGCGCCCGAGCATGGCATTGAAGGCTTCGGTCAGCGGCTGCAGTTCTTCGGGAACGCGGCGCGCCGGAATCGGCGACAGATCGCCCTCGCGCCGCGCCTGAATGCGCTCGCGCAGGCGCGTGAGCGGGCGCAGGCCCTGCGAGAGGCCGAACCAGACGAGGATGACGGCGAGCGGAATGATGACGAATTGCGGCAGGATGACGCTGGCGATGATCTTGTTGGCCAGCTGCGAGCGCTTCTCCATCGTCTCGCCGACCTCGACGAGCACCCAGGCGTCGCGCGGCATGCCCGGATCGCTGAGATAGAGATAGGCGACCCGCAGATCCTGCCCGTTGTATTCGGCGTCGCGGAAATAGGCTTCGCCGGCATCCGCCAGCGCCCGCTCGTCCTCCCGCGGCAGCGGCAACTCCCGGTCGCCGGCCAGCAGCTTGCCGCCGCGCCCGATCACGTGGAAATACACGCTGTCGATCTCGTCGGAGCGCAGCAGCGCGCGCGCCGAGCCGGAGAGCATGACCTGCGGCCGGCCGTCGACGAAGCGGATCTGGCGGGCGATGGCGCCGACGCTCTCGCGCAGCGCCTGGTCGTAGGGAAAGCTGGCGACGCTGTTGGCGAAGTAGTGCGTCACCGCGATGCTGATCGGCCACACGAAAAGCAGCGGCGCCAGCATCCAGTCCAGTATCTCGCCGAACAGCGAGCGCTGGCCCTCAGGACTTGCGCTCTTCCGCGGGCTTTTCAAGGCAGTATCCGAGGCCGCGCACGGTGGCGATGCGCACGCCGCCCGATTCCAGCTTCTTGCGCAGGCGGTGCACGTAAACTTCGATGGCGTTGTGGCTGACCTCTTCGCCCCAGCCGCACAGGTGGTCGACCAGCTGGTCCTTGCTGACCAAACGGCCGGCGCGCGAAAGGAGGATTTCGAGCAGGCCCAGTTCGCGCGCCGAGAGGTCGAGCATGGCGCCGTTCAGCTGCGCGCTGCGGTCGGAGCGGTCGAAAGTCAGCGCGCCGCACTCGATGACCGGCGCCGCCCCCGCCGACCGCCGTGTCAGCGCACGCACGCGCGCTTCGAGTTCGGGCAGTTCGAAAGGCTTGGCCATGTAGTCGTCGGCGCCGAGATCGAGTCCCTTGACGCGGTCGTTGATCCCGTCGAGCGCCGTCAGGATCAGCACCGGCACCTGCGACTTGCGGCCGCGCAGGCGGCGCAGCACGTCCAGCCCGCTCAGGCGGGGCAGGCCGAGGTCGAGAATCACGAGGTCGTAGGCGTTGGTCATCAGCGCCGTATCGGCGTCTATCCCGTTGTAGGTGCAGTCGATGGCGTAGCCGGTCTGGCGCAGCGAACGGCACAGGCCGTCGGCAATGATCTGGTCGTCTTCAGCTAGGAGAATCCGCATGAGGCTCCGTCAAGTGGTTGGCGCACGTAAGTTTTTTGTAAGCGTCGAGTCATACACTGCGCGCGCTGTTCTCCTTTTATGGTCTTAGGAGTTCCGGCTTCGGCCGGGACTCGGGGGGTGCCCGAATCCTGCACCGGGCGCTCCCCGCCACTTTTCTTCCGCGTCCGACTCCGCAACTCCCCGCACCGGCTTTGCCGCATCGCAACCAGCGCGCCCGTGCATCTCCCATGACGAGTGTATCAAAATCGGCAGGCCGCCGTTTTTGCAGCGCAGCAAGACAAATTCGCCCGCCGAAAAAGAAAAACCCCGCAAGCTTCTGCGGGGTTTTCGTGAGCTGGAAAGCCCGGACCGGGATTACATCCCCATGTCCATGCCGCCCATACCGCCCATTCCGCCCATACCGCCCATGCCGCCGGCAGCCGGCTTGTCTTCGGCCAGTTCGGCAACCATGCACTCGGTGGTCAGCATCAGGCCGGCAACCGAAGCGGCGTTCTGCAGCGCGGTGCGGGTGACCTTGGTCGGATCCAGCACGCCCATTTCGACCATGTCGCCGTAGGTGCCGTTGGCGGCGTTGTAGCCGTAGTTGCCCTTGCCTTCGATGACCTTGTTGGCCACGACGGACGGCTCGTCGCCGGCGTTGGCGACGATTTCGCGCAGCGGCTGCTCCATCGCGCGCAGGACGATCTTGATGCCGGCGTCCTGGTCGTGATTGTCGCCCTTGAGGTCGCCGATGCCGGCACGGGCGCGCAGCAGCGCGACGCCGCCGCCGGGGACGATGCCTTCTTCAACGGCGGCACGCGTGGCGTGCAGCGCGTCTTCGACGCGGGCCTTCTTTTCCTTCATTTCGACTTCGGTCGCAGCACCGACCTTGATCACGGCAACGCCGCCGGCCAGCTTGGCGACACGCTCCTGCAGCTTTTCCTTGTCGTAGTCGCTGGTCGCGGTTTCGATCTGGGCGCGGATCTGCTTGACGCGCGCTTCGATGTTGGCGGCAACGCCGGCGCCGTCGATGATCGTGGTGTTTTCCTTGCCGATCTCGATGCGGGCTGCCTGGCCGAGTTCAGCCAGCGTGGCCTTCTCGAGGGTCAGACCGACTTCCTCGGCGATCACCTGGCCACCGGTCAGGATGGCGATGTCTTCGAGCATGGCCTTGCGGCGGTCGCCGAAGCCCGGCGCCTTGACGGAGCAGGTCTTCAGGATGCCGCGGATGTTGTTGACCACGAGGGTGGCCAGCGCTTCGCCTTCGACGTCCTCGGCGATGATCAGCAGCGGACGGCCGGCCTTGGCGACTTGCTCCAGGACGGGCAGCAGGTCACGGATGTTGCTGACCTTCTTGTCGAAGAGCAGAACGAAGGGGTTTTCCAGAATGGCGATCTGCTTTTCCGGATTGTTGATGAAGTAGGGCGACAGGTAGCCGCGGTCGAACTGCATGCCCTCGACGACGTCGAGTTCGTTCTGCAGCGACTTGCCGTCTTCGACGGTGATAACGCCTTCCTTGCCGACCTTCTCCATGGCCTGGGCGATGATGTCGCCGATCGAGGTGTCGGAGTTGGCGGAAATCGAGCCGACCTGGGCGATTTCCTTGTTGGTCGTGCACGGCTTGGAGATCTTCTTCAGCTCTTCGATGGTGGCGATCACGGCCTTGTCGATGCCGCGCTTCAGGTCCATCGGGTTCATGCCGGCGGTGACGTACTTCATGCCTTCGCGGACGATCGACTGGGCCAGAACGGTGGCGGTGGTGGTGCCGTCGCCGGCGATGTCGGAGGTCTTGGAAGCGACTTCCTTGACCATCTGCGCGCCCATGTTGGCAAACTTGTCCTTCAGTTCGATTTCCTTAGCGACGGAAACGCCGTCCTTGGTCACCGTCGGGGCGCCGAACGAGCGCTCCAGCACGACGTTGCGGCCCTTCGGACCGAGGGTCACCTTGACCGCGTCGGCCAGGATATTGATGCCTTCGACCATGCGGGCGCGGGCGGAATCACCGAATTTGACTTCTTTAGCTGCCATAACGAAATACTCCTGAATTCAGTTGGTTACTTGGACGGACCGCGAAGCTCAGGCTTCGACTACGCCCATGATGTCTTCTTCGCGCATGACCAGCAGTTCCTGGCCATCGACCTTGACGGTCTGGCCGGCGTACTTGCCGAACAGCACGCGATCGCCAACCTTCACGTCCAGAACGACTTGCTTGCCGTTCTCGTCGCGCTTGCCCGGGCCGACGGCGAGGATTTCGCCCTGATCCGGCTTTTCGGCGGCGGTATCGGGAATGACGATGCCAGAGGCGGTCTTGCGCTCGTCCTCGAGGCGCTTGACGATCACACGGTCGTGCAACGGACGGATTTTCATGTAGTTTCTCCTTGGTTGTAGGCGTAGGCGACTACTAACTCATCAATACTCGCGGGGCCGTCGCCAGACGGCCCCGCGCGCAGGACTGTTAGCACTCAAAGCTAACGAGTGCTAATAATAGGGGCGCACCAAGTGAATTTCAAGCGCCGGTGGCACAAATAATCGCGTTGCCGCGCCGGTCGCGATGCCCACCCCGCTGCGGAAAACAGCTATACGCAGCGAACGGCAGGACGCAGTGATCGGAAATCCCCGTGTCGCAACCCCAGCCTCCGGCACGGCCGCTTCGCAAGAGGCGACACATGGCGCGACCGTCCGGGATGCATGTCCCGGAATCGCCGCCCCGCCGCACATACCCGATCCACATAAAAACCTCTCTGCCGCCCCGGCCAAGAGTAGTATTTCCCGCAGAACTTCAACCGGATACCACCTCCGGCTACGAAAGGTCACCCACGCGCATCCACCCGCCCCCAAGCCAGACCGGGATGGATGCGCTCAAGAGGAAGATCCTCAATGAAGAACGACAACCAGCAGGCCATCGACGCCACTGCGCAAACGATGCTCGCCGATGCTCGCCACTACGTCGAATCGGTGGCCGCAATGGCCGAGACCGCGGAGCTGAGCGCCGCGCAGGACATCGTCTCGAGCACGGGAATCAAGCTGATCGCTCGCGGCGCGCGGATCGACGCAAGCCTGCGCGAAAAACTGCGCGGCCACCGCCTGTCGGGAATGTCCCTGGAAAAGAGCCTCGCGGTCGCCGGCGGCGTCACGCCGGAAACGCTGGCCATCGACATGAGCCGCCTGATCGAGGAGGATGCCTGGTTTAAAAGCATCGCCGCACGCTCCGGCGATCCGGGCGCGATGCGCCACGGCGCCGCCCGCCTGGATCTGCCGCGCGAAATCCTGTTTCGCCTGACCGTCGCGCGCGAGCAACGCCCGGCGCTTTATCTGCACTCCATTCGCGTCGCCGTCATCTGCCATTACCTGGGGTTGCGCCTGCCGCTGCGGGCTGCAGGCATCGACAACATCGTGATCGCGGCGCTGTGCCACGACCTCGGCGAACTGTTCATCGATCCGGCGATCCTCGATACGGAGCACCGGATCGCCGAAGAGGAGCGTCGTTACATCGATGTGCACCCGATCGTGAGCTGGCTGATGGTGTGCGATCTGCCGGGAATGCCCGCGGAAGCGGCGAGCGCAATCCTCCAGCATCAGGAGCGCCTGGACGGCAGCGGCTACCCCTACGGCCGCAAGGAAGACGCGCTTGGGCTCCCGGGGCGCATGCTGGCCGCCGCCGATCTCGCCGCCTCGATCGTGGCCCGTTTCAAGGACCGCCACCGCCTGTCCACCCTGCTGCGCCTGAACCGCAACCGATACGACGCCAAGGCCACCAACCTGCTGCACGAGGCCACCCGGCACGATGCGCCGGAGAGCGGACATCTGGAGCACGAAGCGGTGATGAAGCGCCTGAGCGGCTTCGTGGCCATCCTCGACGGCTGGGGGCAGCTGCGAGCCGCGCGCGAGATCGGGCCGAACATCCTCGGCGACTTCCTCCCGACGCGCATGTTCAACCTGCGCTCGCTCGTCGTCCAGTTCGGCTTCGACCCCTACAACCTCGCCACGCCGCTGCAGCTTGCCGCGGAAGACCCGGCGATCGCAGCGGAACTGAACGCCGTGCTCGATGAACTGCAGTTCCAGCTCGCCGACCTCGGACGCGAATTCGACCGCCGCACCGCGACCCTGATGACGACGCTCGAGCCGCTCGCCGCGAGCGCGCTGACGGACTGGCGGCGACAGCTGCAGGAGTGCATCGGCACGTGACCCGCACCGCGCCGGGGCCGTCGCCCCGCACACCGCGGCGCTCCATCCCTCCGCGCTGACCGGCCTCTCCGGCAAGCCTCCGAGGCGAATCGCCCCCCTTGCCCGCGAAGCAGCCGCCGCGCGCCGCGCCTACAGCAGATCGACGAGCTGCTGCAGATCGTCGGCCTCGACGTCCGAAACGGCGCGAAAGTTCATCCCGGAAGCCGTCTTGCCGAGCACGTGATAGCCCTGCAGCGTGTGCGCCAGCGGACGTTGCGCCATCTCATCGGCGGGCCAGACGAAGACGTCGATCACGTGCTGTCGATGGCGGTAAACCAGCACCGCGACCGCGCGCCGTTCCAGATAGTCGAGGCGGGCGCCGGCGAGGGGAAAACCGCGCTCGCCGAAATCGCGGACCGGCGGCGAGAAGTCCAGCCGGCCGCTGAACCACGGCTTGACGGCATGCCGGTCTGAGGAGGCGACATCAAGCGCATGCCCGGTCAGCAGCGCCCGCGCATGCGCGGCGACGACCGCTTCGGCCAGTCGCTCGTCGGCCGACGGGCGCTGCGGCAGCAGAACGGCGAGCGCGATGGCCGCGCAGGCGGCGGCGACGAGGCCGGTGCCGTTCAGCAGGCGCCAGCCGAAAAGCCAGCCGCCCCCCCGCCCCGTGCGCGCGGCCGGATGTCTTGGCGGCGGAGCGCTGACGACCGGCCTCCGCTCGTCGTCAGCCGCAGCGCCCGGCAAGGCGCCGGCAATCGCTTCCCGCAGGGAAAGCGGCGCACGATGGTAGCTCGCCGCGCGCCGCAGGGCCGCCCGGGCCGTGACATGCGTCTGCCGGAACTGGCGGCAGACGGAGCACGCGTCGAGATGAGCGTCGAGCGCCGCCTCGGCCGGCGCATCCAGTTCGCCGTCGAGCGCAAGCACGATGCGCCGGCGCATTTCCTCGCAGTCCATCACAACTCACCTCCCCCGTCCGCCGTCAGATAGCGGGCCAGCAGATGCCGCCCGCGCGCCAGCCGGGACATCACGGTTCCCACCGGAATCGACAGCACGCCGGCGATTTCCTTGTAGGACAAATCCTCCAGTTCGCGCAGCACGATGACTTCGCGAAACTCCGGCGGCAAATGCTCGATGGCCGCATCGACGCGCTGCCGCTCGTCCGCCCGCAGCGCCAGCCAGGCGGGGTCCGCCGTCGGGTCGCTCTGGGCGTGCTGCGACTCCTCGTAGGGCACCTGCCCCCGAGCCTCCCGGTTGTGCGCCAGCCAGGTGAAGCAGGTGTTGCGGACGATGGCCAGCAGCCAGGGGCGGGCGTTGTCGCCGCGCAAGCCGTCGAAGGCATCGAAAGCGCGCAGGAAGGCTTCCTGGACGATATCGCGCGCATCGTCGCTGTCGCGCGCCAGCCAGCGCGCCAGATTGAAGGCGGCATCCAGATGCGGCAAGGCCAGCGCCTCGAAGCGCGCGCGCCTGCTCGACAGGTTCGGGTCGTCTGCCATCGCCTACCTCGGCAATACCGTTGCACCGCTGCAAATATTCCCGCGCGGACGGGAATATCCGGCCGGGCGTCCGGGTATTGCACCATGAACGCACGGTGCGTGAATGAAGGAGCATAGATCATGAAACGGACAATCGACCGACGTGAATTCCTGCGCCTGGCAGCGCTCGGCGGCATCGTCTTCGCGTCCGGCGTGCGCGCGGCGGACAACGCCGGCGCGCCAACGGACGGCGGCGCCGACGACTTCTACTTCGTGCAGCTGTCCGATACGCACTGGGGCTTCGACGGCCCGCCCAACCCGGATGCGCGCGGCACGCTGCCGAAAGCCATCGCCGCGGTCAACGCGCTGGCGCAAGCGCCGGATTTCGTCGTATTCACCGGCGACCTCACTCACCTGACGCTGGACCCGAAGCTGCGCCGCGCGCGCATGGCGGAGTTTCACGACATCGCTTCCGGGCTGAAGGTCCGCGACGTGCGCTTTCTGCCCGGCGAACACGATGCCTCGGTCGATCGCGGCGAAGCTTTCCAGGAGCTCTTCGGGCCGACGCACTACAGCTTCGAGCACAAGGGCGTGCACTTTATCGTCCTCGACAACGTTTCCGACCCCAACGGCGCCCTCGGCGACGGCCAGATGGCCTGGCTCGGGGAAGTTCTGGCGCCGCTTCCGAAGAGCGCGCCCATCGTCGTCCTCACCCACCGGCCACTGTTCGACCTCGTCCCGGAATGGGGCTGGTCGACGCGCGACGGCGCGCAGGCCATCGAGCTTCTCTTGCCGTACCGCAAGGTCACCGTGTTCTACGGCCACATCCACCAGCCGCACCGGCACATGACCGGGCACATCGCGCACCATGCGGCGAAATCCCTGATCTTTCCGCTGCCGCCGCCTGGATCGCCGGACCACAAGCCGGTGCCGTGGGATCCCGCCCAGCCCTATCGCGGACTCGGCTGGCGCGACGTCGAGGCCGCAGCGCGGAGCGCCGCTTATGAAATCCATGAACACCCCGTCCAGCCCGCCTGAGGACTTGCGCTCCGGCGCCCGGCGGCGGACGGCCGCCATTCTGACGAGCGGCGCGCTCCTCCTGCTCGGCGCCGCGGCATCCGATGCCCCGGCCGGCGACGGCGACCGGCTGACGTTCACCGCGACGCAGGCGGACGTTGCGGTCGACGGCGAATTCCGGAGCTTCACGGCGGATATCGATTTCGACCCGGCGCATCCGGCGGACGGCAAGGTCACGCTCACGATCGAGCTGGCTTCGGTCAGCACCGGCAGCCGCGACGCCGACGAGCTTCTCAGGGGCAGGGATTTCTTCGACGTCGCGCACTTCCCGCAGGCGAGCTTCAGTTCGACGGCGATCAGCACCGACGGCCCGGAGCGCTTCCAGGCGCAGGGGCAGTTCAGCCTGAAGGGGCGCAGCAGCCGCCTCGCCATCCCCTTCGCCGCGCACCCGGCAGGCAGCGCGCTACGGATCGAAGGCAGCGTTCCGCTGTCGCGCCTGACGTACAGGGTCGGCGAGGGCGAATGGGCCGATACCGGAACACTGGCCGACCGGGTGCTGATCCGCTTCGATCTGCACGTGCCGCGCGACAGCCATCGAGTCCGGGGCAGCGGTATCTGAAGCGGGAACGCCAGGAGTAGCGTGAGACGACCGGAACGAACGCAAAAAAAACGGCCCGGAAAACTCCGGGCCGTTCTGTTGCCGGACGCAAGCGTCCGGCGGATGCGGCGACCGCTTAGTGGCCGGAAGCGCCGGAAGCGCCGATCCCGGTTTCCGAGCGGACCTGCTGGGCGATATACGCTTCGCGCTCGTTCTGAGCCTGCTTGCTGCGGTCCATCATCGAGACCACGTAGATGGTCAGGAAGGCGGCCGTCATCGAGAACAGGGCCGGCGACGAGTAGGGGAACAGGGCCGAACCCTTCGGGTTGTGCAGCACGGCTTCCCACACAGAGGCCGAGACGACGGTCAGGCCGACCGAGGTGATCAGGCCGACGAAGCCGCCCGCGACCGCACCCTTGGTGGTGCAGTCCTTCCACAGCACGGACATGAAGAGCACCGGGAAGTTGGCCGAACAGGCGATCGCGAAGGCCAGCATCACCATGTAGGCGACGTTTTCCTTCTCGAAGGCGATGCCGAGGAAAACCGCAACGATGCCGAGGCAGATCGTGGTGATCTTCGAAACGCGCAGTTCGGAAGCCGAGTCGGCCTGACCCTTCTTGAACACCGTGGCGTACAGGTCGTGCGACACGGCCGAGGCGCCGGACAGCGTCAGGCCGGCCACCACCGCGAGGATCGTGGCGAAGGCCACGGCGGAGATGAAGCCGAGGAAGACGTTGCCGCCGACCGCGTTGGCCAGGTGGATGGCCGCCATGTTGCCGCCGCCCTTCAGGCCCTTGGCGATCTCGCCATCGACGTAGTAGAGCTCCGGATGCTGCGTGAGCATCACGATGGCGCCGAAGCCGATGATGAAGGTCAGGATGTAGAAGTAGCCGATCCAGGTGGTGGCCCAACCCACGGACTTGCGGGCTTCCTTGGCGGACGGAACGGTGAAGAAGCGCATCAGGATGTGCGGCAGGCCGGCGGTACCGAACATCAGCGCCATGCCGACCGAGATGGCCGAAATCGGATCCTTGATCAGACCGCCCGGCGCCATGATGGCATCGCCCTTGCTGTGCACTTCGACCGCCTTGGCGAACAGCGCCTCGGGGTTGAAGCCGAACTGCCAGAGCACGGCGACGGCCATGAAGGTCGCGCCGGAGAGCAGCATGACGGCCTTGATGATCTGCACCCACGTCGTGGCGGTCATGCCGCCGAACAGCACGTAGCACATCATCAGCACGCCGACGATGATCACCGCGTAGGTGTATTCGAGACCGAACAGCACCTTGATCAGCTGACCGGCGCCGACCATCTGGGCAATCATGTAGAAGGCCACGACGACCAGCGAACCGGTAGCCGCGAAGGAGCGCATCGGCGTCTGCGAGAAGCGGTAGGCGGCGACGTCGGCGAAGGTGAACTTGCCGAGGTTGCGCAGACGTTCGGCCATCAGGAAGGTGATGACCGGCCAGCCGACCAGCCAGCCGATCGAGAAGATCAGGCCGTCGAAGCCGCTGCCGAAGACCAGGCCGGAAATGCCGAGGAAAGACGCGGCGGACATGTAGTCGCCGGCGATCGCCAGACCGTTCTGGAAGCCGGTGATGCCGCCGCCGGCCGTATAGAAGTCGGCCGCCGACTTGGTCTTGGCGGCCGCCCACTTGGTGATCCACAGCGTGAACACGACGAAGGCGCCGAACATGCCGATGGCCGTCCAGTTGGTCGCCTGCTTGGTGGTGTTGCCGAGGTCGGCGCCGGCCGCGACGGCGGCGCCGGCGACCAGCAGGCCGAGCACCAGGCCCAGACCGTTACGGGTGAGTTTGGTCATCATTTGTGGGCTTCCTCCTTGACGATTTCGGCGGTCAGATCGTCGAACTCGGTGTTAGCGCGGCGCACGTAGACGTTGGTCAGGATGATCGTGATGACGATCACGCCGAGGCCCAGCGGGATGCCGAGCGACGTGGTCATGCCGGCGCCGAGCTTCTTGGCGAGCAGTTCCTTGTCGAAGGCAACCAGGATGATGTAGCCGTAATAGGTCAGCATCATCAGGATGGTCATGATGATCGCGTAGCGCGACCGGGTGCTTTTCAGCTTTTCGTATTTTGGGTTTGCGGCAATGCGTACCGCCATATCGTCTTTCATTTTGCCTCCTCGCAAATGAACGGGAATCGAGCCATCAGCATGACTACCGGGCAGACATTAGCGGTGAAAGCTGACTCGATCCTTACGAAAACCACCCGGACATCACAAAATCGTAAATTGATTTCCCTCTACGTAATCCGCTGCGTAAACGACGGAGGCCGGAGCCTCGCCGGCTCCGGCCTCCGCGCGAATCGTCTTGGGGCGCAGACCTAGCGCATCGCCACGGTCCCCGCCGCGCCCGCCCACATCCGCTCGACGCAGGGCGAGCGCGCGCCGATGCTCACCGCGTACTGCTCGGCGGCGATCAGGCACAGGGCCAGCCCGCCGCTGTCGATCTCGGTCACGCCGGACAGGTCGAGTTCGGCGACGCCGACCCGCGTCAGGCTGTGCATGAAATCGCTGCGCAGGCCGTTGTTCAGCCCGCCGGCGATGCGCATCACCTTGCGTCCCTGCAGATCATGTATGCTCAGGATCGACGCCTTGCCGGCGGCGAGCGCACCGTCGATCGCCTCCTGGATCAGCACTTCGCTGATCGGTCCGGCCTGGAAACGCGCGCCGTAGAGGTCGCCGATCTTGCTCACCACCATCGCCGGCATGTCGATCAGCGGCGAACCGAAGACCGAGAATTCGCAGCCGAAGGTTTCGCCGACCTTGAGCGCCACGTCGGTGCGCAGCATCAGCCCGCCGAGCGACAGGTTCTCCAGCGTTCCCTGGCCGGACAGGCCGTGCTGGCCGAGGCGGACGGGCGGCGGGGCATTGAACCGGATTCTCTGGTGACGACGTTGTTCGCGCATGGACTCTTTACCGGGGGCTGGGAATAATGACAATCCGTGCATATTACCAATTTCATAGTCGCATGATGCAGCCGCCAGCCCTCCCCGCCTTCCTCCGCCGCGCCTTTGCCCGCGCCTTTCGTTCCTTGCACGCCCTCCTGCCCTGGCTGCTGGCGCTGCTGCTCGTCCCAGCGGCCGCCTACGGCGCACCTTTGCCGCCGGCGGTCGGCAACGCGCTGCGCGAGGCCGGGATCGCGCCGCAGGACATCGCCATCGTCGTGCGCGGCGTCGACGCCGGCGCGCCGCTGCTCAGCCACAACGCACGCCGGGCGATGAACCCGGCGTCTACGATGAAACTCGTCACCACCTACGCCGGCCTCGAATTGCTCGGCCCCGCCTACCGCTGGAAAACCGAGGCGCTGAGCGAGGCGCCGCCGGTCGCCGGCCGCCTCGCCGGCAACCTCTACCTGCGCGGTAGCGGCGACCCCAAGCTGACGCTCGAACAGTTCTGGCTGCTGCTGCGCCAGCTGCGCGTGCGCGACGTCGCCGAGATCGGCGGCGATCTGGTGCTCGACCGCAGCGCCTTCGCCCTGCCGCCGCACGACCCGGCCGAATTCGACGGGGAGCCGCTGCGCCCCTACAACGCCGGCCCGGACGCGCTACTGGTCAACCTCAAGAGCGTGCGCCTGACGCTGCTGCCCGACCCCGCGCGCAACGCCGTCGCGGTGCTCGCCGAGACGCCGAGCGCCGGCCTGCGCATCGACAACCGTCTGAGCCTCGGCCAGGAGAGCTGCGGCGACTGGCGCGAGAAGCTGCGGGCCACGGTCGACGGCGAAACCATCCGGCTGGCCGGCGGCTTTCCGGCGGCCTGCGGCGAAAAGGCGCTGCACCTCGCCCCCTGGCCGGCCGACGCGCAGATCGGCAGCCTTTTCCGCGCGCTCTGGAGTGAACTCGGCGGCACGCTGGGCGGCACCGTGCGCGCCGGAACGGCCCCGCCCGACGCCGGCGTCGTCGCAGCACAGGAATCGCCGCCGCTCGGCGAAATCGTGCGCGACATCAACAAGTACAGCAACAACGTGATGGCGCGCCAACTCTTCCTGAGCCTGGCCGCCGAGCGCCCGGCGACGCCGGAAGGCGCGCGCCGGCGCGTCGCCGACTGGCTCGCCGGCAAGTCGCTGACGCTGCCCGAGCTGGTGCTCGACAACGGCTCCGGCCTGTCGCGCGCCGAGCGCATCTCGGCCGCCGGCCTCGGCGATCTGCTGCTCGCCGCCTGGCGCAGCCCGGTGATGCCCGAACTGATGGCCTCGCTGCCGCTCGCCGGCGTCGACGGGACGCTGAAGAAACGCCTCGGCGACAGCCCGGCGGCCGGCCGCGCGCATCTGAAGACGGGTTATCTGGAAGGCGTGCGCGCGCTCGCCGGCTACGTGCTTGACGGCAGCGGCAAGCGCTGGGTGGTGGTGTGCCTGATCAACGGGCCGCGCGCCCAAGCCGGCAAGCCGGCGATGGACGCGCTGCTGCGCTGGGTGGCGGAGCGCTGAGAGGACAAGGCGGCGTCCGACGCCGCAGGGCGCGCCCCGCGGCGCTCATACATCGATCGTGCGCTGCGCGTTGAGCGCGAGCCAGCCGCGCGCCACGCGGTAGATCAGCCACAGGGTGACGAGCACGAGGATGCCGAGGGTGAGCGGCAGGCCGATCACCGTCAGGCCGAGGAAGATGGCGACGACGACCCACAGGGCGCAGAACCAGAAGGTGCGGATCTGCCAGCGGAAGTGGCTGTCCAGCCAGGTGCCGGCGACCTCGCCGCGTTTCACGTAGTTGAGGATGACGGCGATGATCGACGGCCAGCCGACGAGGAAGGCGCCGATCACGCTGGCCGCGCCGAAGATGCCGGTGAGCACCGAAAAGGCGTGCAGCGCGTAGATCACATGGCACCAGGCGCGCGCGCCGTCGAGGTTCGGTTGCGGTGCGATGACATCGTTCATTGCCGGCTCCCTAAAGTCCGAGTTGCTGCCACAGCGCGTCGACGCGCTGCTTCACCGCGTCGTCCATGACGATCGGTGTGCCCCACTCGCGGCTCGTTTCGCCCGGCCACTTGTTGGTCGCGTCGATGCCCATCTTGCTGCCGAGTCCGGCCACCGGCGAGGCGAAGTCGAGGTAGTCGATCGGCGTGTTCTCGGCGATCAGCGTGTCGCGCGCCGCGTCGACGCGCGTCGTCATCGCCCAGATCACTTCCTTCCAGTCGCGGATGTTCACGTCGTCGTCCACGACGATGATGAACTTGGTGTACATGAACTGGCGCAGAAAACTCCAGATGCCGAACATCACGCGCTTGGCGTGGCCGGGGTACTGCTTGCGGATGCTGACGCTGGCCAGCCGGTACGAGCAGCCCTCGGGCGGCAGATAGAAGTCGACGATCTCCGGGAACTGCTTCTGGAGCAGCGGCACGAAGACCTCGTTGAGCGCCACGCCGAGCATCGCCGGCTCATCCGGCGGCTTGCCGGTGTAGGTGCTGTGGTAGATCGGATTGCGGCGCATCGTGATGCGCTCGACGGTGAATACCGGGAACGGCGCCTGCTCGTTGTAGTAGCCGGTGTGGTCGCCGTAGGGGCCTTCGACGGCGGTTTCGTACTCACCGGGTCGCGCAGTTGGGTTGATTATGCCTTCGAGCACGATCTCGCTCGACGCCGGCACCTGCAGGTCGGAGCCCAGGCATTTCACGACCTCGGTCTTGGCGCCGCGCAGCAGGCCGGCGAACTGGTATTCGGAGAGGTTGTCCGGCACCGGCGTCACGGCACCGAGGATGGTCGCCGGATCGCAGCCGATCACGGTCGCCACAGGGAAGGGCTGGCCCGGGTTCTGCAGGCAGTGCTCGCGGAAGTCGAGCGCGCCGCCGCGGTGCGCCAGCCAGCGCATGATCACTTTGTTCGGGCCGATCACCTGCTGGCGGTAGATGCCGAGGTTCTGCCTGGTTTTGTTCGGGCCGCGCGTCACGGTCAGGCCCCAGGTGATCAGCGGCGCCACGTCGCCCGGCCAGCAGTGCTGGATCGGCAGGCGCGACAGATCGACGTCCGTCCCCTCCCACACGACTTCCTGGCACGGCGCCGACGACACCACCTTCGGCGCCATGTTGAGCACCTGCTTGAGGATGGGCAGCTTGTCCCAGGCGTCCTTGAGGCCCTTCGGCGGCTCCGGTTCCTTGAGGTAGGCGAGCAGCTTGCCGACCTCGCGCAGCGCCTCGACCGACTCCTCGCCCATGCCGAGCGCGACGCGGCGCGGCGTGCCGAACAGGTTGGCGAGCACCGGGATGGTGTGCCCCTTCGGCTTCTCGAAGAGCACCGCCGGGCCGCCGGCGCGCAGCACGCGGTCGCAGATTTCGGTCATTTCGAGGCGGGTATCGACCTCGACGCCGACGCGCTTGAGTTCGCCGGTCTTTTCCAGTTGCGCGATGAAGTCGCGAAGATCGTGATATTTCATGGTTCAGCGAAGCCCCATGGGAAGCAGGAAGTCGAGCGCGATGCCGGCGAAGATCGCCGCGCCGATCCAGTTGTTGTGCAGGAAGGCCTTGAAGCACGGCGGCCCCTCGCGTTCCCGGATCAAGGTGTAGTGGTAGCCGGCGATGCCGGCCGAGACCACGAGCCCGGCGTAGAAAGGCCAGCCCATCTGCCGGCCGTAGCCGATCCAGGCGATCAGCCCGAGCGTGACGGCGTAGCACGCCATCACCGCCGCCACGTCGTAACGGCCGAAGGTGATCGCCGAGGTCTTGATGCCGATCTTCAGGTCGTCGGGCCGGTCGACCATCGCGTACTCGGTGTCGTAGGCGACCGCCCAGAAGACGTTGGCGAGCAGCAGCCACCACGCTTCGGCCGGCACGCCGCCGGTCTGCGCGGCGTAGGCCATCGGGATGCCGAAGCCGAAAGCGATGCCGAGGTAGGCCTGCGGGATGGCGAAGAAGCGCTTGGTGAAGGGATAGCTCGCGGCGAGGAAGAGCGCCAGCGCCGCCAGCCCGAGCAGCAGGGGCGTGAGCAGCGGCAGGACGAGCAGGAAGGACGCGACGACCAGCGCGGCGAAGAGGAGCAGCGCCTCCTTCGTGCCGACCTTGCCGGAAGTCAGCGGCCGCTCCCTGGTGCGCGCGACGTGCAGGTCGAAGTCGCGGTCGGCGTAGTCGTTGATCACGCAGCCGGCCGAGCGCATGAGCACGGTGCCGAGCGCGAAGATCCACATCACGATCCAGTCCGGCCGCCCGTCCGCCGACAGCCAGAGCGCCCAGAAGGTCGGCCAGAACAGGAGCAGGATGCCGATCGGCTTGTCCAGGCGCATCAGCCTTTCGTAAAGGTCGAGGCGCTCGCGCAGGAGGGTGGTGTTCAGGTTCATGGCCGCCATTTTAACGATTTAGCGCTGCGCCGCCGCGCTCACTTGAAACCGCCGCGCAGTTCGGCGACCACCGCCTGCAGGCGCTCCGGCGTGGCGTCGGCGGGCGCCAGCGGCGGCGCGCCGACGAGCACGACCTTCGAGAACAGCCGGCGCCGGAACAGACGCTGCAGCAGCCAGCCCGGCGAGCGCTGCATCGCCGGCCCGCCCTGGCGGCTGAAGAAGCTGCCCCACAGGCCGCGCAGCGCGAGCGGCACGACCGGCACCGGCGTGCGCGCGACGATGCGCTGGATGCCGGGGCGGAAGGGGTAAAGCTCGCCGGTATCGGTGATGCGCCCCTCGGGGAAGAGGCCGACCAGCTCGCCGGCTTCGAGCGCGCGCGCCACCTCGTCGAAGGCGCGCTCCATCATCAGAGGATCTTCCTTGGCCGGCGCGATCGGTATGGCGCGGCTTTCGCGAAAGACGAAGCTGACGATCGGCGTGCGGAAGATGCGGTGATCCATCACGAAGCGGATCGGCCGCCGGCAGGCGGCGGTGATCACCAGCGCGTCGACGAAGCTGACGTGGTTGCAGACGACGACCGCCGCCCCCTCCTCCGGAATGTTTTCCAGGCCGCGCTGTTTCAGGCGATAGACCGAGTGGATGAGCAGCCAGACGATGAAGCGCAGCAGGAACTCGGGAACCAGCCGGTAGATGTAGAGCGCGACCAGCGCGTTGCCGACGGCGGCGATGCCGAACAGCGCCGGGATCGACACGCCGGCCCCGAGCAGGCCGCCCGCCGCGAGCGCGCCGACGACCATGAACAGGGCGTTGAGGATGTTGTTGGCGGCGATGATCCGGGCGCGCTGCGCGGACGGGCTGCGCAGCTGGATCAGCGCGTAGAGCGGCACGATGAAGAAACCGCCGAACAGGCCGAGCCCCAGCAGATCGAACAGGACGCGCCAGTTGCCCGGCTGCGCGAGCACCTCGCCGAGCGCCAGCGGCGCGCCCGCCGGCAGCGCGGACGGCGAGGCGAACGCGAGGTCGAGGCCGAACAGCGAGAGGCCGAGCGAACCGAAGGGCACCAGCCCGATCTCGACGTGCTTGCCCGAGAGCTTCTCGCAGAACAGCGAGCCGAGGCCGATGCCGACCGTGAAGGTGGCGAGCAGCAGCGTCACCGTCGTCTCGCCGCCGCCCAGCACGTTCTTCGCGTAGGCCGGGAACTGGGCGAGGAAGAGCGCGCCGTACAGCCAGAACCAGGAGATGCCGAGGATGGACAGGAAGACGGTGCGGTTGCCGCGCGCGAATCCGATGTTGCGCCAGGTTTCCGAGAACGGGTTGAGGTTGATGCGCAGCTCCGGGGCCGGCGCGGGCGCGGCCGGGATGCCGCGGCTGAACAGATAGCCGGCGGCGGCGCAGAGCAGGCCGGCGACGGCTACCCAGACCGGGTCGCCGCCCGCCCCGGCGAGCAGGCCGCCGGCCAGCGTGCCGAGCAGGATGGCGACGAAGGTGCCGGCTTCGACCAGCGCGTTGCCGCCGACCAGTTCGTCCTCGTGCAGGTGCTGCGGCAGGATCGCGTACTTGACCGGGCCGAACAGCGTCGAGTGCAGGCCGAGCAGGAAGAGCGCGGCGAACAGCACGGGCAGGCTGCGCAGCGCGAAACCTGCCGCGGCGACGCCCATGATCAGCATTTCGAGCACCTTCACGAGGCGCGCCAGGGCCGCCTTGTCGTACTTGTCGGCCAGCTGCCCGGCGGTTGCCGAGAAGAGGAAGTAGGGCAGGATGAAGATGCCCGCCGCGAGGTTGGCCAGCACGCCGGCCGACAGCGTCGTCCAGCTCGCCGCCTGGAAGGTGAGGAGGACGACCAGCGCGTTCTTGAACAGGTTGTCGTTGAAGGCGCCGAGAAACTGCGTGCCGAAGAAAGGCGCGAAGCGGCGCGTTTGCAGAAGCTTGAACTGGCTCATCGTGGCGTTCTCTTTTCTTGTCCCTGGTTGTGTTCGCCGCCCGCAGCGGCCGCGCGCATGCGCCGCTGAAGACGGGGGTCGGCAAAGCCTTGCGTCAGGCCTTCGAGCTCATGCTTTCAGCAGCTCCTCGCGCGATCCGAACCAGCGCTTGAGGTGCCGTTCGGCGCGGGCGGGGTCGTCGCGCAGCAGGCGCTCGGCCATCCCGCGCGCCAGTTCGACGAGGTCGGTATCGAGTTCGAGGTCGGCGTAGCGCAGCAGCGGCACGCCCGACTGGCGGCTGCCGACGAATTCGCCGGGGCCGCGCAGGTGGAGGTCCTGGCGCGCGATCTCGAAGCCGTCGGTATTCTCGTAGATGATCTTGAGGCGCGCGCGCGCCGTCTCGGACAGCGGCTGCTGGTAGAGCAGCACGCACACCGAATCGTGCGCGCCGCGCCCGACGCGGCCGCGCAGCTGGTGCAGCTGCGAGAGGCCGAAGCGCTCGGCGTGCTCGATCACCATCAGGCTGGCGTTCGGCACGTCGACGCCGACCTCGATCACCGTCGTGGCGACCAGCACGTCGATCTCGCCGGCGGCGAAAGCGGCCATCGTCGCCGCCTTCTCGTCGGCCTTCAGGCGGCCGTGCACGAGGCCGATGCGCAGGTCGTCGAGTTCCTCGGTCAGCGTCTGGTAGGTGTCGAGCGCCGTCTGCAGCTGCAGCTTCTCCGACTCCTCGATCAGCGGACACACCCAGTAGGCCTGCCGCCCCTGGGCGACGGCGCCGCGCACGCCGGCGATCACCTCGTCGCGGCGGGCGTCGGAAACGAGCTTGGTCTTGATCGGCGTGCGTCCGGGCGGCAGCTCGTCGAGCACCGAGACGTCGAGGTCGGCGTAGTAGCTCATGGCCAGCGTGCGCGGGATCGGCGTCGCCGACATCATCAGCTGGTGCGGCAGCGTCGCCGCGCGCTCGCCCTTCTTGCGCAGCTCCAGCCGCTGCGCGACGCCGAAGCGGTGCTGCTCGTCGACGATGGACAGGCCGAGGCGGGCGAAATCGACGCTCTCCTGGATCAGCGCGTGCGTGCCGACGATCAGCTGCGCCGTGCTCGCCGCCTGCTGCTGCATGGCACGCTTGGCCGCCGCCCTGAGGCTGCCGGAGAGCCAGGCGACCTCGACGCCGAGCGGCCGCAGCCAGGCGGAGAGCTTCAGGTAGTGCTGTTCGGCGAGGATTTCGGTCGGCGCCATGAAGGCCGCCTGGTAGCCGGCCTCGACCGCCTGGCAGGCGGCGAGCGCGGCGACGATGGTCTTGCCGCTGCCGACGTCGCCCTGCAGCAGGCGCTGCATCGGGTAGGGCTGTGCGAGGTCGGCGGCGATTTCGGCGACGACGCGCCGCTGCGCGCCGGTCAGGCCGAAAGGCAGCGCGGCGAGCACCTGTTGCGCCAGGCGCCCGGCCGGCGCGAGGCGCGGCGCGCCCTTCTGGCGCCGGGCGTTGTAGGCGCGGCGCAGCGAGAGCTGCTGCGCGAGCACTTCGTCGAACTTGATGCGCCGCCAGGCCGGGTGCGCGCGCTGCTGCAGCGCGGCCTCCGGCACGCCGGGCGGCGGCGCGTGCAGCAGACGGACGGCGGCGGCGAATTCGGGCAGGGCGTGCCCGGCCAGCCACGGGGCGTCGAGCAGTTCGCCGAGCTCGGCCTGCGCCTCGGCCTCGGCGAGCGCGCGGCCGATCAGCTTGCGCAGGGCGTTCTGCGAGACGCCGGCGGTGGTCGGATAGACCGGCGTCAGCGACTGCGGCAGCGCTTCCTCCTCGGCCACCGCGCGATAGCGCGGATGCACCATCTCGGCCCCGAGAAAGCCGTGGCGGATTTCGCCGAAGATGCGCAGCTTGCGCCCGGTGTCGCGCGCGCCCTCGAGCTGCTTGGTCTGGCTGCCGTAGAAGTTGAGGAAGCGCAGCGTCAGTTCGCCGCTCGCGTCGGCGACGCGCGCCACGAGTTGGCGGCGCGGGCGGAACTGCACCGCGACGTCGAGCACCTCGGCCTCGACCTGCACCGGCGCGCCGGGCGGCGCGTCGGCGATCGGCGTGACGGCGGTCTCGTCCTCGTAGCGCAGCGGCAGGTGCAGGACGAGGTCGCCGCGCCGCGCCAGGCCGAGCTTCGCGAGCTTGCCGAGGATCGCGGGCGGCGCCTTGATCTCGCCGGAAACGGGCATCGGCCGCGCCGGACCGATGTCAGCCGGAGACGACCATGACCGCGTCGGCTTCGACCAGCGCGCCGCGCGGCAGGGCGGCGACGCCGACGGCGGCACGTGCCGGGAAGGGCTCGGAAAAATACTGCGCCATCGTTTCGTTGACCTTGGCGAAGTGGCCGAGGTCGGTCAGGAAGACGTTGAGCTTGACGACGTCGGCCAGCGAACCGCCGGCGGCCTCGGCGACGGCCTTGAGGTTGTCGAAGACGCGAACGATCTGCGCGTCGATGCCGTCTACCAGCTGCATGCTCGCCGGGTCGAGGCCGATCTGGCCCGAAAGATAGACTGTGTCGCCGACCTTGACGGCCTGCGAGTAGGTGCCGATGGCGGCCGGTGCGTGGGGAGTTGCGACGATCAGTCTGGCCATGGGGCAGTCCTCTAGAATGAATGCAGCGAACACTTGAACACTGGGAAAACGGGGAATCTTAAATGACGACAGCGATCATCGCCAATCTCGAAAAACTGCTCGACGGCCCGCGCGACAATGCGCTGTTGCGCTATTCGCTCGGCAGCGAGTGGCTGAAGGCGGGCGACCCGGCGCAGGCGGCGCGGCGCCTGCGCGAGGCGGTGGAGCGCGACGCCGGCTTTTCGGCGGCCTGGAAGCTGCTCGGCAAGGCGCTCGCCGAAAGCGGGCAGGCGGCGGAAGCGCTGGCCGCCTACGAACGCGGGATCGGCGTCGCCGAGAGCAAGGGCGACGTGCAGGCGGCGAAGGAAATGACCGTCTTCGCCAGACGCCTGCGGAAACAACTCGCCGGCGGCTGAGCGCCCGCCCCGGCCCTTCAGCGTCTCGACGCCGCCTTGGCCGGCGGCAGCAGCAGCGCATCGATGCCGAGCGTCTTCATCTTGGCGCGCGCCGCCTCGGCTTCTTCGCGCGTTTTGAACGGCCCGACCTGGACGCGCGATTCGATGGTCGACGGAATGCCGTTCAGGGTGAGTTTGGCGTGCAGCTCTTCGGCCCGGTGCGTATCGGAGAAAACGCCGGCCTGCAGCGCGTAGCCCGAAAACAGGCGCACACCGGGCGTCGCGGCGGGCTGCGGCGCCGGCCGGGCGGCGGCTTCGGCGCGTTGC
>RCMZ01000536.1_pt1 | contig 21979 bp, 21 predicted proteins | sample 2041141 | NCBI WGS metagenome assembly RCMZ01 (sample SAMN09708263, study PRJNA481090) | Wastewater metagenome, whole genome shotgun sequencing project. | biome: sewage; isolation source: Davis station wastewater (DW) | place: Antarctica: Davis Station | collected 2010-03-01
TATCCACAGTTGCTGATATAGAAATCAGCAATCCGCCCTGGGTCAAATTTCAATCGGCAGGGTGGGTCAATTTTCCATCAGCACCAACATCCCAGGGCGTTCAATGCCGTCGTCTAGCTGCCATACCGTCCTTGCCGAAAGCTTCTTCCGTCGCAACGCAGAGTTGTTTCGCCCGCACCTCGCTGCTGTCGGACTGCGCGAGCAGATTCTCAGCGCACCGGAATCAGAAATTCCAGTGACAAAGTACGTCGCCCTCTGGGAGGTGCTTGGTAGCGAGGTTTCACCGACCATTGGCCTGGAGGTGGCCATGCGCACTGAGAGCAGTGAGTTCGGTGCCTATGGCCATGCCATACGCTGTGCCCCTTCCATGCAATTGGTACTGCGGAGCCTGAGCCGCTTCATGGTGGTGTTGACCCAGGCCACGCAACTGGACTTCGAGGACAACGGCAAGCGGATTAGCCTGGCCTATCGGGTCACCGACGCGTCCATCGTGCAGCGTCGCCAGGATGCGGAATTCACCATTTGCACCATCCTCAACCTGCTTCGTGAGGTGACCCGGAATCCGCAGCTGTCACCTGTTCGAGTGGATTTCGAGCATCGGGCCCCCAGCGACCTGGCCTCCCACCGCGAGGTATTTGGGTGTCCCATTCGCTTCGAGCAGCCGGACAATCGGCTGTACTTCTCACGCGAGTTGCTGGACATGCCAATCCGCACCGCCGATCAGCGCCTGTTCCAGGCCCTCGAGCCCTTCCTTGAACAGCAGCGGCAAAGCCGGGCGGCGTCGACAGACGTGCTCAGCCAGGTCGCCCACCACATTGCCAGCAGCCTGAGCAGTGGCTGTGCCAGCCTGGAGCAGGTGGCCAGCGACCTGAAGATTGGCGTTCGTACATTGCAGAGGCGTTTGGCCGAGCAGAACGTCGGGTTCAGCCAGTTGGTGGAGGATGTGCGCCGCTCCCTGGCCGAGAGCTATGTGATGCAATCCGACTACAGCCTGACGGAGATCGCACTGCTGCTCGGTTACTCCGAAGCCAGTTCCTTCTGCCGAGCCTTCCGCCGCTGGACCCAACTGACTCCCCAGCAGTTCCGCCAACGCGGCCGATCCTGAATCGAGCCGCCCACCTTCCGAGCGGATTGTCATCCGCTGCCAACGATTTTGTCATGAGCTGCCAAGCCTGCGCCTGGGGGCGTCGCATAGCTTATCCCCGCAGATGGGCGTGACTTCAGGCTGACGTACATCGCTCAGCTGGCAGCTTCTTGCGCCCTTCACTTCAAGAACAATGACAAATGAGGTGTGGGTCGATGGCCGATGAAAAAGACGACGCCAAGGGCGTCAGTCGTCGTGGTTTCCTGCGTGGCGCCGGGGCTGGCGCGGTTGTGGTGGCAGGCGCAGGGGTCATGGCAAATGCCATGGGCGCTGAACAGAAAGGCTGCAAGACCGCGGGTTGCGATTACGACGTGGTGGTGATCGGCGGCGGCTTCGCCGGTGTCACCGCCGCCCGTGACTGTCGCAAGAATGGCTACAAGACGCTGGTGCTGGAGGCGCGCAATCGCCTTGGCGGTCGCACCTTCAGCACCGAGTTCGCCGGCCACAAGGTGGAGCTGGGCGGAACCTGGATTCACTGGACCCAGCCCTTCGTCTGGGCCGAGACCCAGCGCTATGGCCTGAAGGTCATCGAATCCCCGGAACGCGCTGAATCGTCACTGGAAACCATGGTGATCCTGGCGGAAGGCAAGCGGACGCAACTTGCTGGCGAAGAGCTGCTGCCGGTGCTGCAAGCGTTCGATACCTACTTCGCGGACGCTCGCGACATCTGGGAACGTCCCTACGACTCCCGCTTCCGCTGGAACAAGCTCATGGCGCAGGACAGCCTGAGTGCCCGTGATCGCCTCGACCAGTTGAAGCTCAACCCTGTGCATCGCGCTGCCGTGGACTCGTATCTGGTGGGTATGTCCCATTGCCCCTCTGACCAGGTTTCCTACAACGAGATGGCACGTTGGTGGGCCCTGCCGGGTTACAACCTGTCGGTCCTCAACGACTCGCTCACTCGCTACACCTTCAAGGACGGCACCATCAGCTTGATCAACGCGATGATCGAAGACGGCAAGCCCGAAGTGCGGCTGTCTACGCCGGTGAAGAAGGTCGAGGACAAGGGCGACCACGTGGTCGTCACCACCCAGAAGGGTGAGCGCATTGTGGCGGGCAGCGTGGTCCTGGCGCTGCCGATGAACGTGCTGCCCAACATCGAGTTCTCTCCGGCGCTGGACCCCAAGCTGATCGAGGCCGCTCACGAACGGCACGCCGGCACCGGAGTCAAGGCGGTCATCAAGGTCAAGGGCAAGGTCGGTGGGGAAGGCAAGCTGTATGGTCTGGCCGACTCGGATCATCCCCTCAATGTGGTGTTCACCTACGCCAAGGCCGAGGACCACACGCTGTTCATCGGCTTTGGCGACGATCCCGCCAAGCTCGACGTCCTGGATCGGGACGCCGTGCAGCAGGTCATGCAGTCCTTCTTCCCGGAAATGGAAGTGGAAGACTGCTTCGGTTACGACTGGAACCTCGACCCCTACAGCCGGGGAACCTGGGCCAGCTACCGACCCGGCTGGTACGGCAAGTATGCCGATCACTTCGGCAAGGCTCCGGGTAGCCGCATGTTCTTCGCCCAGGGCGACCACGGCGAGGGTTGGCGCGGATTCATCGACGGCGCCATCGGCGGGGGCGGCAAGGCGGCCCTGCTCGTCAAGGAGCTGCTGGGATGAAGCAGCTTGGTTTCCTTCTCGCCCTTGGCCTCTGCGCCATCTCCGGCACGGCCGCGGCGGCTTGCGATGCCGCGGCCGGCCAAAAGCTGTTCGAGTCCAAGTGCACCGCCTGCCATTCGCTGGCGGAGCACAAGGTCGGTCCGCGTCTGCATGACGTGTATGGCCGCAAGGTCGGTACGGCGCAGGGCTTTGGCTACACGCCGACCCTGGAGCAGGCCGGCTTCACCTGGAACGCGGAAAAGCTCGATGCCTTCCTGAGCGGCCCGATGAATTTCCTGCCGGGTACCGCGATGGCGTTTGGCGGCCTGCGCAAGCAGGACGATCGGCAAAACATCATCTGCTTCCTCGAACAGCAGAACAGGAGCTAGTCATGAACATCACTCTCTTCACTCGCCCCAAGAGCGTGCTGACTGTCGGTCTGGCCCTGCTGCTGGCTTTCGACCCCAACCTGATCTTCCAGTGGACGGGATTGGTGCTGGGTGACGCCGGCACGTTGCTGGGCCGCATTCTGGGCCTGGTCTACCTGGGGATCGCCATCGAGCTGTGGTTCGTCCGCAGCAACTCAGACCTGCCGGCGCGCAACGCGCTGCTTCTGACCGCAGTCGACTGTTCCGTCGTGGCCTTGCTGGTCCAGGTGCAACTGGCCGGGCTGATGAATGTGCTCGGTTGGGGGCTGATTGCCGTGTACCTCGGCTCCGGCCTGGGATTCCTCTGGTGCGCCATGCAAGTCGCCAGGAATGGCGCCGTACGCGAAAGCCTTTCCTGATCCAAGCGATTTGCACTTTTTTGATATCACCGGATTCCAGCCCCTTCGTACCTTCTGCCCTGCTCGTCGCCACCGGCGCACGGGGCAGACTCATCCTCAGCACAACAAGAATCTCCTGTAGGAGAACGTAATGAACATCTTCAAGCTATCCCTGTTGAACTGTGCGGTATCCCTGGCGCTGCTATCCGCTGGGGCGCAGGCCGCCACTGTCGATGTGAGCAAGCTCGGCACCGAGCTGACTCCCTTCGGCGCCGAGAAGGCCGGCAATGCCGATGGCTCCATTCCGGCCTGGACGGGTGGCCTGACGAAGGCGCCGGAAGGCTGGGCGCCTGGTCATGGCGATCCCTACGCCGGCGACAAGCCGCTCTACAGCATCGATGCCGGCAATCTTGCCCAACATGAAGCCGAGCTGCCGCCAGGCCAGGTCCAGTTGATCAAGACCTATCCCGGCTACCGCATGGACGTCTACCCGACCCACCGTAGTTGCACCTTCCCGGACCAACTCGCCCAGCGTACCCGCGAGTTTGCCGGGCAGAGTCGGATCGCCGCCGATGGCTGGCAACTGGAGCAGGCGCCCGGCTTGGCGATCCCCTTCCCGATGCCGCAAAGCGGCGTCGAGGTGATGTGGAACTACAAGCTGCGCTACATGGGCAAGGGCCGCCGCGTGCAGGCATCGCTGCTGCTGAGGGAGAAGAGCGGGACGCTGTCGGAATTCAAGCAGTGGGACTATGAGTACTACCCCTACAACGACCCGGCAGTGAAATCGCCGGCGGATGCCGGGGGCTACGAGGCCAAGCTGCTCTATGACGTGCTGTCGCCGTCTTCCCGCGCCGGCGAGATGTATCTGGTGCACGGCTACCTGGATAAGCCGCAGGACTCCTGGATCTACTTCCCGGGTCAGCGTCGCGTGCGCCGCGCGCCGTCGTTCGCGTATGACAACCCGATCGCCGGGAGCGACAGCCTGTTCTTCGTCGATCAGATGAACATGTTCACCGGTGCCCTCGACCGATACGACTTCAAGTTGATCGGCAAGCGCGAGATGGTGGTGCCGTACAACTCCTACAAGCTGGTCGACAAGTCCAACAAGTACGCCGACCTGGTTGGGCCGGATTACCTCAACCGCGATGTGCAGCGCTACGAGAAGCACCGCGTCTGGGTGGTGGAAGGCACGGTCAAGGCCGATAAGCGTCACTCCTTCGCCAAGCGTGTGTTCTTCATCGACGAAGACAGCTGGGCACTGCTGCACGTGGACATGTACGACGCCAAGGGCAATCTCTGGCGCGTGCAGGAAGGCACGCTGTGGGCCGATCCGCAACTGCAGGCCTGTACCAACTTCGAGTACACCAGCTACGACCTGATCGCCCGGCGCTACATCGCTGACTACTTCACCCAGGAAGGCGAGGTGTTGGACCTGACCGCCGCGCAGGACGGGCGAGTCAGCGACAAGATGTTCAATCCCAACGAGTTGCGTCGCCGCGGCGAACGTTAAGAGTCCCTCCACGCTCGCGAGCGTGGAGCGGCTTTACGACTGTTAGAGGAATCTCCATGCATAACAACAATAAGGGCGCGGCCTTCGCCGCGCCGGGCTTCCCGCGCGCCAAAAACAGCCTCGCCCTGGCGGTGATGGCTGCATCCAGTCTGCTCTGGATGGAGCCCAGCCATGCGTTTCGTTTCGGCTCGGAGGAGGGCATCTCCGGCAGCTTCGACTCCACGCTGTCCTACGGTTTCGCCCAGCGGCTGGAGTCGCGCGACTGCCACATCCTTGGCGGCGATAGCGGCGGCTGTAACGAAGGCACCAACACGGAACTGGGGCAGTTCTACAACCTGGGCAGGGGCAACGGTTACGTCAACAAGGACAACAACTTCTCCAACGCTGACGACGGCGACCTCAACTACGACAAGCACGATGTCTTTTCCCATGTGATCAAGGGCACCCATGAGCTGAGCCTGAAGTTCGGCGATGGCTGGAGTGCCCTGGGGCGCTTTGCCTGGGCGAAAGACTTCAAGATGGACGACACCCGCCGCACCGAACTGGATGACCAGGCCGAGCGCGACGCCACCGAACGCCTGGACCTGCTGGACCTGTGGGTGGCCAAGAGCTTCGACATTGGCGACATGCCGGCCAAGGTGAAGGTGGGCAACCAGGTCATCAGCTGGGGTGAGGAAATCTTCGTCACCGGCGGCATCAACCAGATCAATGCCCTCAGCCTGCCCAAGAACCACACCCCTGGCACCCAGCTGAAAGAGGTGTTCATCCCCGCGCCGATGGCCTCGTTCAACGTGGGCCTGACCGACACCCTGAACCTCGAGGCCTACTACCAGTTCAAGTGGAACGCCTACGGACTCGATCCGGTGGGTACCTACTACTCCAACACCGACGTGGTGGGTGAGGGGAGGCAGCCGATCTTCTACTCCACGAGCTACATCGATGGTCTGCTGGGGGCAGGAACCTGCGCGGCCAGTACGCCCACCGGGCATTGCGGTGATCCGCTGATCAGCGGCCTGGACGAGGCAACGCTGGTGGCCGCAGGGCTGGCGGCGCCCTATGGCGGTGAACGCGCGGCGAAGAACAGCGGCCAGTACGGCATAGCGCTGCGCTGGACCGTCGAGGAAATCGAAACGGAGTTCGGCTTCTTCTACGAGCGCTATCACGACAAGCTGCCCTTCGTTGGCTACACCGCGCGCACAAATCCCGATGCGCTGGTGATCGACAACTTCTTCATCAACTACGGCGAAGACAAGGACCTCTTCGGCCTGTCCATGAACACCATGGTCGGTCCGGTCGCGGTCGCCGGAGAACTGTCCTATCGCCCCAACGACAGCGTCGGCATCGACCCGACCGTTGCGTTCGGCCGGGGCTTCACCGGCACGTTCAACAAGTTCAGCGTGTTCGATACTGGCGAGCACCCAGGCTTCGTCGAAGAGAAGAAATGGCAGGCAGACGTCAATGCCATCTACAACTTCTCCGCTAGCGACCCGCTTGGCTTCATTCCCAGCAGTCTCGGTGCGTCCGACGGCTTCCTGATGGCGGAGGCGGTGGTGGCCCACTATCCGGACCTTGATACCTCCGGCGAGACGCCGTACTTCCTGCCGGACTATTCGCTGCCGGACAAGACCTCCTGGGGCTATGTGACTGAGCTCGGTATCAACTACCCGAACCTGTTCGATAGCGGGATCACCGTCACGCCGCAGCTGGACTTCGCCCACGACGTCAATGGCACCACGCCCAACGCGCTGCCCTTCATCGAAGGTCGCAAGTCGCTCACCACATCCTTGCTGTTCAACTACCGCGGCCGCTGGAAGGGCGGTCTGCAGTGGGTACAGTACTGGGGCGGTGGGGACAACAACCTGATGACCGACCGCGACTTCCTCAGCGGCAACATCTCCTACTCGTTCTGAACCTGGGGCCCCTCCGCGAGAGGGGCCTGTCTCCGTTTTTCAGGAAGGCACTCTCATGCTCTCTTCGTTGGTGCTCGGGCTCGAGCGCATGTTGTTCCGCCATCGTCTGGCGACTCTCGCTGCGCTTGGGGTCGTTACCCTGTTCATGGCGTTGTTCGCCACGCGCCTGGAAATGTCTGCCGGTTTCGACAAGCAGTTGCCCCAGGAACACGCATTCATCAAGACCTTCAACCAGTACCGCGATGTGCTGTTTGGCGCCAACCGCATCATCGTGGTGCTGCACGCCAGGCACGGCGATATCTGGAATAAGGAAGCGCTGACCAAGCTCTACGACCTGACCCAGACCCTGTTCTTCATGCCTGGCGTTGACCGCCGCAGCGTGACCTCCTTGTGGACGCCGAATACCCGCGCGGTGCAGATCACCGAAGAGGGGATGAAGGCCGAAGACGTGGTAGGCGGCGATGTCACCGTTGGCAACCTCAATGAAGGGGCCATCTCGGGTATCCGTGAACGCACCATCATCGGCGGATTCGTCGGCAGCCTGGTGGCCAACGATCATGCCGGGGCGATGGTGGTCGCCGAGCTGGCCGATCCGGACCCCGCGACGGGACAGCGCCTGAACTACCTGGAGTTCAGCCAGCGACTCGAAGACGAGCTGCGCACCCGCTACAGCGATGCCGACTTCGATGTGCAGATCATCGGGTTCGCGAAGCAGATGGGCGACATCGGTGCCGGTGCGAAGAGCGTCGTGGCCTTCTTTGCGCTGGCATTCGTCCTGACCCTGCTCGCGGTCTACTGGTACACCCGCTCCTGGGTGCTGACCTTCCTGCCGTTGTTCTGCTCGCTGGTGTCAGTGGTCTGGCAGTTCGGCACCATCACCTTGCTCGGCTTCGGCCTCGATCCGCTGGCGATCCTGGTGCCGTTCCTGGTCTTCGCCATCGGGGTTTCCCACGGGGTGCAGCAGGTCAACTTCATTTCCAAGGAAGTCTGTGCCGGCGCCGACGCCATGACCGCCGCGCGGCGCAGCTTCGTTGGCTTGCTGATACCCGGCAGCCTGGCGCTGATCACTGCCTTCGTCGGCTTCGCCACGCTGGTACTGGTGCCCATTCCGATGATTCGCGAACTGGCCATCACCGCTTCGGTTGGCGTGCTCTACAAGATCGTCACCAACCTGATCATGCTGCCGGTACTGGCGAGCTACTTCCGTTTCGATGCCGCCTACGTCGCCCGCATCGAGCGACTGCGCGAGAAGCGGGACGCGGCCATGCAGCGGCTCGGTCGCATTGCCGAACCGCGCAACGCGGCAATAGGCGGTGTGTTGTGCCTGTGCCTGATGGCGCTCGCCGTGTGGCAGAGCCAGGGGCGTCATATCGGCCACGTACTGCCGGGGGCGCCGGAGTTGCATGCCGACTCCCGCTACAACCAGGACGTGGAAAGCATCGTCAGTCACTTCTCACTCGGGCTGGACTTGTTCACCGTGGCGGTGGAAACGCCCCAGGGTGGCTGCTACCAAAATCAGGTGATGAGGTACGTCGACCGCCTGACCTGGTACCTCGGCAACGTGCCGGGCGTGTTGTCGGCGCAGTCCCTCCCGGCGCTGACCAAGCTGTCGGCATCGGGCGTCAATGAGGGCAATCCCAAGTGGGCGGAGTTGCCGGCTGATGAGTCGTCCCTCGCCGAGGCGGTCCGTCAGGTGCCTGAGGCGCTGCGCCTGTACAACGCCGAGTGCACGTTGTTGCCGATCAACCTGTACCTGGCCGATCACAAGGCCAGCACCTTGAAGCAGGTGGTCGCGGCAATCGAGCAGTATCGGAGCGAGCATCCCCTGGAGGGCGTGACGGTACGCCTGGCAAGCGGCAATGCCGGGGTCCAGGCGGCCACCAATGAAGTGGTGGAAACCTCCGAGCTGCCGATGATGCTCTACGTCTACCTGACCATCGTGCTGCTGGTGTTCCTGGTCTATCGCGATTGGCGGGCGATGGTTGCCTGCTGCCTGCCGCTGACCCTGGCGACCTTCCTCGGTTACTGGTTCATGAAGGAGCTGGACATCGGCCTCACCGTTGCCACCTTGCCGGTGATGGTGCTCGCGGTCGGCATTGGCGTGGACTACGCGTTCTACATCTACAACCGCCTGCAGCTGCACCTGGCGGAGGGCATGGACATCGTCGGCGCCTTCCAGCTGGCCCTGCGGGAGGTTGGCGTCGCCACGGTGTTCACGGCGCTCACCCTGTCGGTCGGGGTCGCTACCTGGTCTTTCTCGGCGCTGAAGTTCCAGGCCGATATGGGCCTGCTGCTCACCTTCATGTTCATGATCAACATGCTGATGGCCATCACCCTGCTGCCGGCCATCGCGGTGTTGCTCGACCTGCGAATTCCGCGACGGAGCCCGGTACGGGCGCCCCTGATCGCCCACTGACAGAGGAAACTCCAGATGCCCAAGAATGAAACGAAGCGTCTGCTGGCGACCCTGTTGCTGGCGATGGCCGCCGGCACCAGTGTCGCCGCCGAATCGCCAGCCATGCGCCTGGACCGGCCGCAGGAAGCACCGCTGGTTGCCGTGGTCGCTGCTGGAAATCGATTGGTCGCCCTGGGCGACCATGGCGTGGTGGCGCTCTCCGACGATGGCCTGAATTGGACCCAGTCCGACAAGGTGCCGGTGGACACACTGCTCACCGCGCTGAGCTTTGCCGATGCACAGAACGGCTGGGCCGTCGGCCATGGCGGTGTACTGCTGAGAACCACGAACGGTGGCCAGACCTGGACACTTCAACAGCGGCTGGAGGATGCGCCGGTGCTGCTCTCGGTGTGGTTCGAGAACGCACAGCACGGGATCGTGGTGGGGGCCTATGGCTATGCCAGCGAAACCCGCGACGGCGGCACTACCTGGAATCGCCTGACGGTCAGCCCGGAAGGTGACGACTACCACCTCAACCAGATATTCCCAGGCGCGAACCACAGTCTGTTCATCGCGGCCGAGGGCGGAAACGCCTACCGCTCCCTTGATAACGGACAGACCTGGCAGGCAATGGACACGGGTGCGAGTGGTTCGCTCTGGTGCGGCACCGCCTTGCGTGATGGTCGAGTGTTGCTGGCGGGCATGAGTGGCCGCGTGCTGCTCAGCGACGACCTGGGCGACAGCTGGCGTGAAATCGACACCGGAAGCACCAACGCGATCACCGACATCCGTGCGCTGGCAGATGGACGAGTGGCGCTGGTGGGCAACGGTGGTCTGGTTGCGATCGCCGATAGCGACCTTGCCGGATTCACCACAGCCATGCGTCCGGATCGACAGAACCTGGCTGCCCTGGCACCGCTGCACAATGGCGAGCTGCTGATGCTGGGAGAGTCCGGCGTGATTCCCGAGTCAGCCACACAGGCGCCGGGGAAGTCAGCCCAGTAGTCCGGTAACCGTCCCCGCTGAAGAGCACCCACTATTTCGCCGCAGGGAGCCGTCACTTGGCCTCCCTGGGGCTACTCGTCAAAAGGAATACCCATGAACAAGCCTGAAATTATGAGTACCGTCGAATGGCAGGCTCGCTGCGACTTGGCCGCGCTGTATCGATTGATCGCGCACTTTCGCATGACCGACCTGATCGACACCCACCTGACCCTGCGCGTGCCGGGGCCAGAGCACCACTTTCTGATCAACCGTTATGGGGTGCTGTTCAACAGGATGAAGGCGTCCGATCTGGTCTTGATCGACCAGCACGGCAAGGTGGTCGATAGCAGGGGGACAGACCTTCGGGTCAACGCGGCCGGCTTTGTCATTCACTCGGCCGTGCACATGGCCAGGCCAGACCTGATGTGCGTGATCCATACGCACACAGCGGCCGGGATAGCCGTAGCTGCCCAGGAGCAGGGGCTGTTGCCGATCAGCCAGCATGCGCTGAAGTTCTACGGCAAGGTGGCCTATCACACCTATGAGGGCATCGCCTTTTCGTGTGATGAGCGCGAACGACTGATTGCCGATCTCGGGACGCACAAGGCCATGATCCTGCGCAACCACGGCCTGTTGGTGGGGGGCGGCAGCGTGGCCAAGGCGTTCCACGAAATCCATTTTCTGGAGCGTGCTTGCCAGGCGCAGATCCAGGCACTGGCCGGCAGTAGCAAGCTGGTCTACCCGACGAAGGAAGTGTGCGAACACACGGCGCGGCAGTTCGAAGGGGAGAATATCGACAGCATTATCGACATGGCCTGGGAAGCGGCCTTGACGCTGATTGAAGACCAGCGCGAGTCGTATTGTTCGTAAGGGAAAATCCTGACTACCGATGAATTGGTCAGTTCGATCAAGGCATCAGCAGCAGCCTCTGCAGTGTGAAGGCAATCCTTAATCAAGTTTGAGTCAGGTCTTGCAAAGGATTTGGAGGCAGCCCTTAGGGGAGGGGCTCATACAGAAGTAACGCCTTCGAATCTAACCGCCCTGAACGAAAACGGCCTAATTGAAATGCTATAAGAACGGAGTTTGACAATGATCTTCCAGACGCTTAATCCCGCAACCGGTGAACTCATCAAAACCTTTGATTTTCAGTCTGATTCGCAGGTCTCGGCGGCGCTGAACGTTGCCGATGAAACCTATCAGCAAGACTGGAAACTTCGGTCTGTTGCTGACCGGGCTCAAATCGTAAAGCGCGCAGCTGCCATCCTTCGCAAGAACGCCAAAGAGTACGCGGGCTACCTGACCCTGGAGATGGGGAAGCTGATCGCCGAAGCTGAGTATGAGGTAGAGTTGTCGGCGGCGATCCTCGACTATTACGCGGATAACGCTGAAGAGTTCCTGAAGCCGCAGCAGCTGCCAGGTGCATCCGAATCGCTAGTTGTCACTGAACCGATCGGTGTTCTGGTGGGGATTGAGCCCTGGAATTTCCCCTACTACCAGCTCGCTCGAGTTGCTGGCCCTCAACTGGTTGCAGGCAACGTCTTGCTCATGAAGCATGCTCCCAGCGTCCCTCAATGTGCATTGGCCTTTGCGCGTCTGTTCGAGGAAGCTGGCGCACCGGAAGGAGTGTACACGAACCTTTTCTGCACTGTTGATCAGATTGGTCATGTGATCGACGACTTTCGTGTTCGCGGCGTAATGTTGACTGGCAGTGAGCGTGCGGGGGCAGCAGTTGCGGAGCGTGCAGGGCGAGCACTCAAGAAGGTCATTCTCGAGCTCGGCGGCAGCGATCCAATGATCGTGCTGGAAGACTCTCCGCTCGATTCTGTCATCGCAGCGGCTGCTGGCAGCCGCCTGCTCAACATGGGCCAAGCCTGCGCGGCTACCAAGCGGCTCATCGTTGTAGGTCAGGAGCGTGGTGGGCAGGTTCTCGACGGCCTTGTAAAGGTCTTCAACAGCATGAAGGCAGGCGACCCCGCCGATCCGACTACCACCATCGGTCCGCTTTTCTCAGAAGCAGCCCTAGACAATCTGCTTCGACAAATTGACGGTGCCGTCAAAGCCGGAGCTACTCTCGTTACGGGCGGTAAACGCATTGATCGTCCAGGTTTCTACCTCGAGCCGACGATCATTACCGGTATCAGCAAAACGAACCCGCTCCACAAGGAGGAGGCATTCGGCCCGGTCCTGACTGTATACATCGTCGAGACCGAGGAAGAAGCCATTGCCGTAGCCAACGACACGCCATACGGGTTGGGATCTTCTGTAATGACAGCTGACCTAGAGCGTGCAAAACGCGTAGCAGCACGGATTGAAGCTGGCATGGTGTTCATCAACTCTGGTGTTTATACCGGACCGGAAACTCCATTTGGAGGCGTGAAAAACTCCGGCTTTGGCCGCGAACTGGGTGCGGCAGGTATTGCTGAGTTCGTCAATCGCAAGCTGATCCGAGTCGCCAGCGCAGGATAGTGGAGCGCTGAGTGCAAGTGACCCTCCATCAAGGGTCACTTGCACTTTATCCCCTTCGACTGAAGTCTCTTGAAGGCGGTCTGATAGCTCGTTGGTTCTTTGCCTGGGACTTCTAGAGACAGGTGCCTGTCAACGAGGAGCCTTAGATCAGAAGCGCCACGTCGCGCCGCCACCGATGATGTGCAGCGCAACGTTGTGGTAACTGCCGGAAAGGGTAGTGCCGAACCGGCTCTAGGTCTGTTCGTTGTCCATGTCACCGAGCCAGGCGAGGGTATAGGCCAAGTGCACGTCGAGGCCTTCTTCAAGCTGATAGTTGACCCCCGTGGCCAGGCGCCAGGTTTCGCCCATGGAGTTGTCCACGGTGCGGTCCTTGTCGTCGACCGCCGAGCTGTCATAGCACAGGCCCATGTTCCAGTGCAGCTGTGGATTAATCTGATACTGGGCGCCTACCGAGGCGTGCCAAGTGTCCTTGTATTGGCGGTCGACGGTACGGTGTCTACCAGTAAGGGACAAGCAGGCGCCTGCAAGTTGGCAGTGCCAGCGCTTGCGGTTGCTTTGTCTCGCTCAGCTGCATCACCTCAATCTCATGGTGCAGCTCAACCAGGAGAATAATCCAGTAATCCTGGGGGACAGCTATGTTGCTGGAGGGGACGGGCAACGCGCTGTGGCAAACGATGTATCGGGCGGCTGAAGCCTTTTCGCGGCAGGCCGCCTATCCCGCCCACCCGTTCCCGCACCTGGAGTCGGACGCACACTGTGTGCTTTGCCAGCAACCCTACGCAGCGGACGCGGCCGAGCGCATGCGTCGCTTCGCAGCCTTCGTGGCCGATAGCGCCACTGCGGACGCCCAAGCCGCCAACGTTGCGCGCCTGGAGGCGCTCGAGAAGGTAAAGGCGGTCGATCGCAGCGTTCTGGACGCGCCCACGCTGGCTGAGGTGGCTGAGCGTCTGCCTGATCTGCATGTCGCCATAACGGCAGCGGAGTCCGTCTGGGCCGCCCGGCACGCCAGGGTCACCCAAACCTTGGAAGCCGGGAAATGGCCCCGGAGTCAGCGCCGCTTCCGCCGGAAGCGAACCTGGATGGTGTCTTCGCCGCCAAGACCGCCTCGCTGCGCGCGGACGCCAAGACCCTGCGTGACTCCGCTGATCCCGCCGTACGGTTGGCCCTGACCCGGGAGCTGGCGGAGCTGGAGGCTCGACAACGCCTGTCCGGCCATCGCGCTGCAGTTGAGCGTTTTATCCAGGACAGCCAGGTGCATGACAACCTGAGCTGCTGTCATGGCGCGCTCAACCCACAGGCGGTGTCACGCAAAACTGACGGCCCTGGCCGCGACGCATGTGACCGAGGCCTTGGCCACCACCATGAATGCCGAGTTGAAGGCCCTGGGCTACAAGCGCCGGGTACAACCGGACCTGACCGGGCGTACCGATCTCGGCGTGACCAAGGTGACGCTGCGCCTGAAGGACATCAGCGCAAAAGCCTCCAAGGTGCTGTCGGAAGGTGAACAGCGCGCCTTGGGGTTGGCCATGTTCCTGGCTGAACTCGAATCGCTGCCGCACACGTCAACGGTGGTGTTCGACGATCCTTCCACCTCCTTGGACCATGTGTTTCGCCAGGCCATCGCCCGACGCTTAGTGACCTTGTCCGAAACACGGCAGGTACTAGTGCTCACCCATGACGCCGTGTTCCTGACCGAATTGGCCATGGCGCTTCAGCGTGCGGGAAGCTCGGCTAATTACAAGACCATCGGTTGGGATGACTCGCCAGGGTTGGTGAGCGAGGGGCTGACCTGGACCACGATGGACACTAAGGCCCGCCTGGCTGATCTGCGCGAGCGAGTGAAAGCCCTGAACACCATCGACGGCAGTTATCCGGATGATGAACTCGAACGGCAAATTGCGGCGGGCTACTCCAGCCTCAGAGGCCCCGTCGAACGGGCCATCCGCGAGATCTTCCTGAACAACACGGTCCAGCCGTTCAGCGACGTGGTCAGCGTGGAAGCGTTTGGCGCCGTGGTCGGCCATCCCGCGGAGGAGTGGGAACAGCTGCAGGATGTTTATTCCCGGGCATGTGAAGCTACGGAGGCCCATGACACTCCCGGCGAACGCCAACTGCCTCTACCCACGCGCGAGGAGATGCTCGGCGACATCGCCCTGGTCCTGGAGCTGGTCCAACGTGCTGCCACGCGCCGAACCGCCTACGAGAACCAGCGCCGGGAACGGACTGCGCAACGCAAGAAAGTCTTCGGCGGCTAGCCTGCCACGATCAGGCCAGGCCCAGCTCAAGGCTCGGCTAAATCGTGGCATGGCTGGGCTACTGCTCGTGGTCGGGCACAAGATTGACCAAGGGCGTAAGGCATGCCTGCGCCGAGCGAACCCATGCGGCCAGCGCCTCAAGGTCCAGTTGCACGGATTCTGCTTCGGCCCAGATACAGGCTCCCTCGGTGGGCACTGCCGGGGCGGCACCCTCGACCAGGGTCAGCGCCATCGCGTGGAGCCTCAGCAGTTCATCGCGCAGCGCGATGACGCCGCCCATGTCAGCGAGACAGGCATCCAGACCGTCCACCAGGCCCAGCAGCCGGGAGGTGTCGAAGCCATCCCGGACCTGTTCCAGTACGGTTGCATCCACCTCACCATAGGGCGTGACACGAAACGACGCGGGAGGGATGTCGATCATTGGGTTTCCTCCGCCGAAGCCTGGCTGGGGGTACCGCTCCGGAGCGAACCGGCCGCCTGCTGGAAGACGGAGTCCTTGATCCAAGGCTCCGGCGGGCGGTTCAGCTTGAGGTTGAACTCACCGAAACGCTTGACGTTGCTGGTCAGGTAGGGACTGAGGAAGGACACGTCCTCATCACTGAACTGCCAGCCCTCGCGTGCCAGTTTCTGCAGGATACGCATCATGTCCACGGTGTTCTGCAGGATCACCGACGAGGCCACCATGTCGTTGTAGCGCAACCGCTTCTGCTGCTCGTCCGGGTCGTTCTCGGCGATCACGTCGCCGCCGAATGACAACCACTTGGAGAATCCGTTGTAGGACTCGATCTTGTTGGTGTTAGCGGTGACTTCCTGGCGTAGCTCGCGGCTGCCGATCCAGTTGAGCAGGAAGATCGTCCGAATTACGCTGCCAAGCGCCTGCGCCGCGTGGTAAAGCTTGTTGCGCCGGCTGTAGGAACCGAGTTTACGCAGTAGCATTGGCGAGGAAATCTTGCCGGCCTGGATCGACAGCGCCACCTGCATCAGATCCTGCCAATGGGTTTCAATCAGCTGCCAGTCGGCGGTGTCGGTGAACAGGCGATTGATGTGCTTATAGGAGACGCCGCGATCTGGTCGGCACATGATCAGGTCGCGCCAGTTACGGATACGCGGCATCAGGTTGATGCCGAGCAGGTGGGTAAAGGCGAATACCGTGGCTGACTGTCCCTGGGTGTCGGAATACACAGTGTCGGCTTCCACGGTGAGGTCGGCCTTAAGCAGACCCTCAATTACGTAGATCGCCTCCCAGATCCCCGGCGGGATGAAGTGCTGGAACACCGCGATGTAGTTATTGGCCACGTGCCGATAGGCCACCGCCCCCATCTTGCGATAGCGGAAGTGGTAGCCGGCCAGCAGGTTGTCGTCGTAGAAGTCGAATTGGGTGCCGTCCGCCGCCACCGCCTTGCCGTCGCCCCACACCTTGGGTAGATCGAGTTGCAGGTAGAGCTCCACCAGCTCCCGGTTGGCCTTGTCCAGTTTCTCCAGCGAAAGATGGCGGCGATTGGTGTAGGAGAGCATGTGCGGCGTGACATTCCCCGCGAGGTGCCGGGCCGCCTGGTTGGGCCCCAAGTTGCAGCCCATGGCGAAGATGGTCATCAAATAGCGCTCGGCAGGCTCTTTGAGTTTCGGGTCACCACCGGACACCGGCCCGAAGTGCCGCGTGAACTGAATCCAATGCTCGATGTTGGCCATGATGTCGAGCACGTGCCGGGCAGGCATGCGTTGAACGATCGCCGTTTGCAAGGAGATGGCGGACGGAGGGATATCCCGGGCCATCACCCGTCGCAAGACCGGTTCACCGGTATCATTGATCGAGACATCCCCACGGCAGGAGGGGAACTTGTCGTCCAGATGCTGGGCGGTTTCTTCCAGCTTCGCTTTCAACGTCGAGACAAACTCCTTGGCATTGCTTGGCAACCCCATCTGGTCACAATAGGCCGGCAGTCGCTTGAGACAGTCCTCCCACGAAAGCAGTTGCTGGCGGTAATCGGCAAAGGACTCTGACCCCAGCACGCAGAGATCACCCGAGCGTAGTTCGCTGGCCAGATAAGAAAAGACGCAGACTTCCAGGTAACGTCGATTGGTCGGTGGGCCTTCGCTGGCCGCACGCCCCACGACCTTGCCCCAACGCTCCGAGGCAAATGACAGATCGACATACTCATCGATCCACTCCCGATGCAGATTCTCATTGTCCTGGATGAGCTGGAGGGCCTGGATCAGTGAACGGTCCTGGGTGGTCGGCTCCAGCTGCAGAAGATGGCTCAAGCGAAACAGCAGTGAGCGATGAGATTTGAAGTGCTTCCAGATCAGGGGGAAGTAGTTATTGCCGCCGGTGGCCTGTACTTCGGCACAGGATTCCCGCAGCCGATCGAGATTGCCGTCGGGGCAGAGGTACTCCCGAATCAGACTGCCTGCCTCTTCGTCATTCGGCTCCTGGATCAGAATTTGCAGCACCCCGTCGAGGGTGGCCACCAACTGTTCCAGCCTCTGACGTTGTCGAGCCTGGATTTGCTCCAGCTCCTCCTTGGCGCGCTTATGGATGGTCGAAATCCGCCGGATGAACATCTCGGCAATATGATCCCGTGCCCGCACCCGCATCCGATAGATCAATGCCAACATCAGTGTGTATCGCTTCGGTAACGAACACTCCTTCAACTCCGCGACATCCGCCGCGGCGGCCTGCGCGGCAAAATGTCGGATCTTGGTATCGACAATGCCCTCAAAGATCATATCCAAGTCACCGAACGCCTCCAGCCAGGAGAGGTGTTCAATCAACACCTCAAGGTGTTTGCGGGACGGCTTCTTGGGTGACTGCTTCAGCGCATTGTAGTCACTCTGCCGCCGGCCAAATTCCGTATCCAAAAGATCCTTTAACTGATGGATGACATCAATCGGCGTCCGGGTTACGACAAGGTTGAAGAGCCGCTCCTGAATAGCAACCTGGGCATCTTCTGCGGCGTCATTCAGCGTGGAATAGGCTGGAAGTTCGTAACCGCGCTGCAGCAACTCACCGATAAGCAGGTTGATGATATCCACGCGCTGATCGAGGACTTCGGCAGCGTCCTGCGCTACTCGGAGAGTGATGCCTAGCGCCTCACTCCCATAGAAGGCCTTGACCTGTAGAAACTCTCGAATTGCAGCTTGATGCCGATATAGTGTTCGTGGATTCGCGTACCGCGGGATGATACGAGGGCCAAAACCGAGCGCTTCTCTAATATGGCCGGTAATTTCTGAAGGAATTTCCTCGAGGGACGGAAAGTAATGGAGCTCCTGGAAAACCTTTAAGTGAACTGCCAGGCCAAGGGAAAGAGCAGAGCTCCGGGCCATCTTCGCGATCCACTCAAGCTCCACCTGGGAAAGCGAGTAGCTGCGATGTAAGTCCTTGCCCCTGAGGTTGGTTGGTAGCCGTGGATATGCGGTCCGTTCCAAAGCAGCCATCGATCGGTCCCCCAATCATGCAAAGCTACAAGGGGTCGTCTCAGAAAACGGAAAATAAAGCACGCTAAGCGTGCGTGGAGGCTGGCACCCAGCGGTACAGCGTCGGAATGGACACGCCGACCGAGGTTCTTGGCCACGTCCTTGGGCGGCACCCCGCTGGCCAGCAGCTTCTTGGCCGACTCGATCTTGCTGTCGGTCATCTTCGGCTTGCGGCCGCCTTTGCGGCCGAGCTGCTTGGCGACTTCCAGCCCGGCGCGGGTGCGCTCGACGGTCAGCTCGCGCTCCATTTCGGCAAGGCTCGCCATGACGTGGAAGAAGAACCGCCCGGATGGTGTGCCGGTGTCGATGGAGTCGGTGAGGCTCCTGAACTGGACACCGTGCTTGTGCAGCTCGCCGACCAGATCGACCAGTTGCTTGACCGACCGGCCCAGCCGGTCGAGCTTCCAGACGACCAAAGTATCGCCTTCGCGCAGCATTTCGAGCGTCTTGGCCAAGCCAGGCCGGTCTGCCCGCGTGCCACTCACCTTGTCCTCGAAGACCTTTTTACATCCGGCCTTGCTCAAGGCTTCGCGTTGCAGCTCCAGGTTCTGATCCTGCGTCGAGACGCGCGCATAGCCAATCAACATGGCTTGTCTCGCGCCCGGTCGATGCGTTCCTGCATCGCCTGCATCACTTCTTCGTGGGTGTACGATCTGGCGTTGGCGTCGGTGGCTTGCCGCAGGGCTTCCTCAACCTCGCGCGTCATCCGCTCGTAATCCTCCGGCCACAGCGCTTGCTCCATGCGCAGCGACGCCTGACCCAGCAGGTGCAGCAGGCTGAACAGCCGCATGTCGTTGGTGGCGACGATGCGCTCCCGAATCTGCTCCTGAATAGCTTCGCTAGCCCGATGCGCTTGTGGTGTGGCAGTCCCCTCGTAGTCAGCGGGGAATTCCGCTTCCTCGGCAATCCTTGCCCAGGCGCTGGCCAGCGCCTCGATGGTTGACGTGCTCATTTCCGCCGCTCCTGTGCTCTTTGGCGAATCAACCGGCCAAGGGGCCTCGACGCGAAAACCAGCAGCATCACGCCTATCGGATACCAGGTCGAGAAGACCACCAAGGCATCGAAGGCTGGCCGTCCGGTGTTGGTAGGCAGTACGGCGGTCACAGCCATCAACCCGCCGACCGTCCAGATGATGCGCCACACGTAGGGCATCACGCGGGGCACGTAGCCGTCATCGAAAGCGGTCTGGTAGTAGCGGCGCAGGCCGCGCTCGGCAAGCGCCTGGCGCTGCCGCTCCGACAGCGCATCCGTCCGGCCATACCAGCGCCGGAATGGTGGACAGCGCAGCAGCAAAGGGGTGAAGAGGATCATCACCGCCACGATCGCGACACCCCACGCCATGACGGCGCCGGCATCGGGCCGCTTGGCGTTCTCGATCACGGGCGCGAAGACGCCCGGAGCACCGATCATCCAGAACAGCGCAATGTGCTGATGGAAGGAGAGCTTCATTTGCTCATCCACTTGCGCAGCAGGCGCTTTTTCAGGGAGGCGCGTTCTTGCGGGTTGCGTCCCTTGTGATTGGCGATGCGATCCGCCGTGGCGGCCTGGCGCTTGACGGGCCAGTAGGAGCGGCCATCCTTGCCCATCGACCAGACGCTGCTGGCCTGGTTTTCCAGCAGGGGCAGATGGGCGCTCAGGGCTTCGGGCGACGCGCTGGTCAGCGCCGTGCGCTCACGGGTGCGCCAGCGCTGATGCCAGAGCTTCTTGTCCTCGCGCTCGCTGCCGCAGGTCGTGTGCCCGACGATGGGTGTTTTGCGGCGGCTGCGGCTCATAACGTAGTGGTCTCCAAGAACATTCAGGACTGATCCCAGGCGTCGATGGTCAAGACCTGATCGGCAGGACAGGCGGCTACGCGGTCGGGAACTGGATGGTGTTCAGTCTCATGCCGACCCCATTCGATTGATCGCGTCGCTTGCGGCACGCTGCGACGCAAGGAGGTTTGCGACCTGGTTTAGCAGCCGTGTCCGCTGCATGTCTGTTACCTATCTCCCCGACCGCTCATTGGACCAACTCCAGAGATTGGGCTCTATCGCTCAGCCAATACGAAACCGGCATTGGCTGATGCCACAACCGAGACGAACACAAATGGCTCGGTACCTGTATTTCGCGCCCCGTGCACTTGGCCCGGTCTTGCCACGGCTATCTCACCTTCCCTGAGGGCACGAACAATCCCATTGCCCTGAAAGTAATCAGCCATTCCCGACAAAACAGTCCACGTGTCTTGGCCGTGAGGATGAATGTGAGCCGCAATTTCCTGCCCGGGATGGACATGCCAAACCACGATAATTGAGTCTCGGGTTTCAAGCACAACGGAACGAATAGGCTCGCCTTCGGACGGCTGAACATACTCGGCTACAGAAAATATTCTCGATTCAACAGTCATCGGAGATCCCTCTTTCACAGTGCCCCCAGACAGGCTGGATATGAGTTCTAACTCGAATTTGAACGGGAGGCTGGTCGTGCGGTCGTGCAGTTGCCGATGAGCGTGTCGGCTGCTGCCTCCTTGCCCACCAGCGAACTCACGTCCGTTGCGGCCATCCAGAAGGTCTTGCCCGAGCGCGGCTCATAGGTCGCGGGATCGAACACGCCAGAGGGGCCGAACATCGGCGGCTTGATTGGTCATGGCTCCATGCCTTTGTCGTTACGGTCTTCATCGTCGGCATCCTGACGCACGGCGGGCAATTGCTGGAGCAACGCCGGCAGCCATTCCTGTACCGTCTCCCACACCACATCGAGGTTGATGTCGAAATAGCCGTGAGCCATGCGATTACGCATATTGCGCATGCTGCGCCACGGCACGTCGGCATGCGCCTGGGTGAACTCGACGTAGCCATCCATCACCTTTGTGGCCGCCTCGCCGATGACGATCAGGCTCATGATGACGGCCTGCTGGGTGCGCTTGTCGGCCAAGAAGTCGTCCTTGGCCATCCCTTCCACGAAGCTGCGCGCATCGGTTGCGGCCTGCTGAATGTGGTCGAGGTAATCGGGCAGGCGGTTCTCGCTCATATCGGTTGCGCCTCCGCGAGCACCTTGGCCCGGAACTTCGGCGGCAGGTCGCCGGGAGTCAGCAGATCGACGTCAACGCCGAGCAGCGATTTCAGTTCTTCTTCCAAATCGCCCAAGTCCAACAACGTGGCACCGGGCAGCGCATCGACCAACAGGTCGAGGTCGCTGCCATCCCGGTCGGTGCCATGCAGCACCGAGCCGAAGACGCGCGGGTTCGCGGCGCGAAAGCGGCCTACCGCTTCACGCACTGCGCTTCGCTTCATGTCAAGCACAACAGACGGTCGCATGGGCATCCTTTCTTATCGAAACTCGTTGAGATGATATGCAATCAAGAATAGAATTTCAAGAACTATTTTCGAGAATCGCAATGCCTTGATTCCCGTGCCGCGCTGTCACTTTCAGAAGGCGACAGCACGAAATATCAAAAGTCGACCGCACGGTCTTTTCTGACGTTGGAGTCGCCTCAGAAAACGGAAA
>RCMZ01000452.1_pt1 | contig 21971 bp, 17 predicted proteins | sample 2041141 | NCBI WGS metagenome assembly RCMZ01 (sample SAMN09708263, study PRJNA481090) | Wastewater metagenome, whole genome shotgun sequencing project. | biome: sewage; isolation source: Davis station wastewater (DW) | place: Antarctica: Davis Station | collected 2010-03-01
GTGCACCTTTTCCTCTGCGGGGAGCCTACCTTGCGCGAAATCGTCCTGATTAACATCACCGGTGAAGACCGTCCCGGTCTGACTGCCGCGATTACCGGTGTGCTGGCCCAAGGCGGGGTGAATATCCTCGACATCGGCCAGGCGGTCATCCATGACACCTTGTCGTTCGGCATTCTGGTGGAAATCCCGGATACCGAGGCAGCGTCCTCGGTGCTCAAGGATGTGCTGTTCACCGCCTACAAGCTGGACCAGCAGGTGCGCTTCACGCCGGTGGCCGAGGCCGATTACCAGCAATGGGTCGGTGCCCAGGGCAAGCCCCGGCATATCGTCACTCTGCTGACACGCAAGGTCACGGCTGAGCAGCTGCAGCGGGTGAGCACCATCACCGCGCGCTACGGGTTGAATATCGACCATATCGATCGGCTGTCCGGGCGTATGCCGCTGGACACCCCGGAGAGCCAGGGCAAGGGCTGTATCGAGTTCTCGGTACGCGGCGAGCCGGCTGATCCGGCGGCCCTGCGTGCGGAGTTTCTGAGCGTGGCCCAGGAGCTGAATGTCGACATCGCCTTCCAGCGCGACTCGCTGTTCCGCCGTAACCGGCGCCTGGCGGTGTTCGATATGGACTCGACGCTGATCGAGGCGGAAGTTATCGACGAACTGGCCAAGGCCGCCGGAGTTGGCGAGCAGGTGGCAGAGATCACCGAGCGGGCGATGCGTGGTGAGCTGGATTTTCGCGCCAGCTTCAAGGAACGTCTGGCCCTGCTTAAGGGCTTGCCGGAGTCGGCGTTGGAAGAAGTCGGTGCCAGCCTGCGCCTGACCGAAGGTGCTGAAACTCTGTTCGCCGAGCTCAAGCGCCTGGGGTACAAAACCGCGATTCTGTCTGGCGGCTTCAGCTATTTCGCCCACCAGTTGCAGGCCAAGTTGGGCATCGATTATGTGTTCGCCAACGAGCTGCAGATTGTCGATGGCGCGCTGACCGGCGTGGCCGTGGAGCCGATCGTCGATGCCCAGCGCAAGGCTGACCTGCTGCGCGAACTGGCGCACAAGGAAGGTCTGCGCCTGGAGCAAACAATTGCCGTTGGCGATGGTGCCAATGACTTGCCGATGCTGGGGTTGGCGGGCTTGGGTGTGGCGTTCCGCGCCAAGCCGCTGGTCAAACAGTCGGCCAAGCAGGCGATTTCCACCCTGGGTCTGGACGGTATTCTCTATCTGCTGGGCTTTCGCGACCGCGACGGCCACGATTGAGCCACGTGCATCGCCAATAAAAAAACCGCCTGCCGGCGGTTTTTTTATTGCTGCGAAAATTACTCGTCGCCGGCAGAGAAGTCGTAATCCATCGACTGGGTCGGCCCTTGCAGGTAGTAGCCCTGAATGTAGTTGACCCCGGCCTGCCACAAGGTGGCCAGCACGCTGGCACTTTCGACATAGGGCACGATGGTCAGCTTGGCCTGGGCATGCAGGCTGGCGAGCAGGGTTTTCAGGCTTTCCTGGTGCTCGGCGCTGGACAGGTCCTGGGTGAAGGAGCCATCGACTTTGACGAAGTCGACGCTCAGGTGCTTGAGCGTATTGAACGGATTCAGCGAGCAGCCGAACTGGCTCAGGGCGATCTTGCAGTGCAGCTCCGCCAGGCCCTGGGTCAGGGTCTTGGCCTGCTTCAGATAGGCGATGGCATCCGTTTCGCTGAGTTGGAAAACCAGGGCGTCGGAGGGCAGGCGTGCGGCCTTGAGGGCCACGCTGAGCCACGGCAGCAGGGTTTGATCCTGCAGACTGGCGCTCGACAGGTGGACGAACAGGCGCGTGCTGTGGCCTTTGCTGCGGTGCTCGGAGAGCAGCTTGATGGAGTTGAGGATCACCCAGCGATCGATCTTCTCGGCCATCCCGGCGTCCTTGGCGGCATTGAGGAAGTCCTCTGGCGGCACTTCTTCGCCCTGCGGGCTGAGCAGGCGCAGGAGCACTTCGTAGTGTTCGTGGCTGTCGCCGCGCAGGCTGATGATGGGCTGGAACAGCAGGCGGAAGCTGTTGTTCTCCAGGGCCTGCTGGAGCATGGCGACAATGCTGCCACGGCTGGCGGCGGCCGCCAGCTCGTCGGCCGGATTGAACAGCTTGAGGGCGTTGCCGCTGGCCAGTTCATCGGCGCAGCGGTGGGCGCGGTCGACCACGTCCTGAGCGCGCGGGGTTTTCTCGTTGAGACCGGCCACGCCGATCGACAGGGTGGTTTGCAGGGTCCGGCCGTTGACGTCGAACAGGTGGCCTTCGACCTTTTTCAGCAGTTCCTGAAGACTGTGCTGGCTCTGCTCGGCGCTCTGGCCGATCAGCAGGGCGCTGAACACGTCGTCACCGAAGCGGGCCAGTTGGGCGCTGCCGGCAAAGTGGGCGCGCAGCAGGTTGGCCAGGTCGGTCAGCAGCAGGTCGATGCCGGCCAGCCCGGTTTCCGCCAGCAGGCTGGCGTAGCGGTCGAGGCGGATGTAGGCCAGGCTGGCGGCTTGCCCAGCGTTGACTGCGCGCTCGGCGGCGGCGTCCATCAGCTCGAGGAAGTGGGTGCGGTTGTACAGGCCGGTAACCAGGTCCTGGCTGCTGATCTCGCGCAGTTTTTCTTCCAGTTCGGCATTGCCGGTCTCGGCGCGGATCACCACCTGGATGCAGGGTTCGGCGTCGTAGGTGGCCGGGGAAAAGCTCATCCGGGCGGCAAAGGTCTGGCCGTTGGCCTTGACCCCGGTGCAGGCCAGCTCGGCATGGCCTTCGGCGCTTTGGTAGTTCTTCAGGAAATCCTTGAAGCTGGCCTGGTCGCAGCTGGCGATCAGGTCAATCATCGGCATGCCTTCCAGCTCGTCGCCGTCTTCGTAGCTGAACATGTCGAGGTAGGCGCGGTTGGCGTAGATGTGCATGCCGTCATGCACATAGGTGATGGCGTCTACCGAGCTTTCCAGCAGCAGCTGGCAGCGCTTCTCGGCCTCGCGCAGGGCCACTTCGGCCACCCTGCGGGCGCGGCGTTCGTCGAGGTTGGCCAGTTCACGATTGGCCACCAGGATCAGGCGTTCATCCTCACCTTGCGGCAATGCATCCTGAGCGCCGAGGGCCAGGGCCTCGGTAATGGCGTCGGAGTCGTTGCCGTCGACGAGCTGGATAAAGGGAATATCCTTGGCCTGACGGCGGATGGCGGTGATGGCTTCGTTGGGGTCCAGGTGTTCGCTGCCGGGGGCGGCAATGAGCAGATCCCAGCTTTGTTGCAGGGCTTGCGTCAGGTCATCGCTGGAAACCAGGCGATGCACGCGGGTAGCTCGTCCGGAGTTGCGAAACAGGCTGACCAGGCGCTCGGCCTCGTTCTGCGAGTCTTCGAGAATCAGGAGGCGGATGGTTTTTTTTTCGATGGCCATGGCGTGTGCTTAAAACCTTTGAATAGCTGCTGTGCGCCTGCAGGTTGGTTGTAGCACGTCCTGAAGGCGCGTGCGGCCAGCCATTGATGACGCATCTTCGCCTCTGCTCACCTGGCCTGAGTGCTGCGGATGCTATTGGTGCTCAGGTGCTGGGAGTTGCGCCGAACGGGCGCTAAAAGGCGACAAATGGAAGTGCCCGGAATCTACAGCGACTTCCAGAGTGAGTCAAAGTCTTCCTCGCCCGCCTTGCCGCTGGGGCTCGTGGCTGTGACGGACTTCCCTTGCGCGCTGTTGCTCAGCTCTACGTTGCGGTATTCGAACTGGCTGAAACTGCCGGTACTGGCTTGTTTACGGCTGAGGACGGCGCGCTGTTCCACGCCGTGCAGGTTGATCAGCACCTTGTTGCCTTCCTGGAAGGGCAGGCGCGGGGTGATCAGGCTGGCGGGGCGAGAAATGGCGGCAATCGCCGGCAACAGCAGGGCACGCAGGAACTGGCTGCTTTGCTCGGTTTTACGCATCAGCTGCAAGCCGCAGGGCTGTGCGTGAGGGGCAACCAGTTCGATGCCCATCTGCGTGCCGCCACCGCGTACCTGGCGGATCCAGCGTACCACCGCCACGCTCCAGGCCTGGTTGGGGCTGTCCTGCAGGCCAATGATTTCACCGGCTTGCAGTTGTCCGGGGACTTCCTTGGGCCAGGCCAGGCAATAGCCGCCCGGGCTGTGGTTGACGATGGGCAGGGTGAAGGTCGGATACAGCTCCGGCGCTGCCGCGGCGGCATCGATCTGCGCGTCCCTGGCCGACTTCTGGTACTCGATTTCTTCCATCGGCAGCCCTGGCTCCCAGCGCGTGATGCGCTGGGCGTCAAAGGCGCCGCCCCAGATATCCGGGCCGCTTTCAGTTGGGCTGGCGTTGAATTTGGCGGTTTGCAGTTCTTTTTTCAGTACGTCGGCAAACGACTGGCCGCCGGCCAGGTAGAAGTGCACCGAACTCATGCCAATGCTCAGGGTCAGGCTGCCCTGGCCGCCATTGCGCAGGAAGGTGCGCTCGGAGATGTCGCCCCAGGCGGCACTCAGATGTTGCAGTACGTCCAGATTGAAGCCTTCGTTGACCTGCAGTTGTGACTGGCCGCGCTGGTCGGCCGGCAGCAGCAGGTATTCCTTGATGGCGTCCACCAGGGCTTGTGGATCGATGCCCAGCAGCTTCGGCAGCTCGTTTGCTGGGAACAGGGATTTGTAACGCGGCGGGCCATCCATCAGCGGTGCAATAGCGAACAGGCTGCTGGGCAGGCTGGCCGGTTGCAGGGTCACCAGTTGGCACCAGGGCTCCAGGGCGGTGGCCAGAGCGGCAATACCGCTTTGGCGCATCTGGTTGCAGCGCGCACAGCCGATCAGCAAGGCGGTCTTGTAGGTTTGCTCCAGGCTCAGGCTGATATTTTGGCGCGCCTGTTCGTCGCGCACGGCGAGGGTTTGCAGCTTCTGGTTGAGACCGATCTGGTAGATCTGGTGCAGCTCCAGCCACAAGCCTTCGGGCACCGGACAATACAGCTGGGTAGCGCGCACCAGCGCGCCGCAGAGGCTGTGAGCCGCACGCTGCAAGGCGGTGGTCAGGCGCTGCTGGCCGTCGCGGCTCTGATTGCCTGCTTCCTGGCTGATGATCAGCTTGTAGCCGGTGGCCAGGTGGTTTTGCAGAGCCTGGCAGAGATTGGCAACCTTTCGCGGGCGCTCATCGAGAACCACGGCCTGATTGAGGAAGTGCCGCTCCAGATTCTGGCAAACGTAATAGATATCGGGGCGCAACAGCTCCAGCAATTGCAGGCGCGTGTCGCTTGATGCGACCAGTTGGTTGAGCTCCACCAGTGCCTGGTACAACAGGCGTGCCGTTTCACCCAGGTTGGCTTTGGGCAGGTCCGCTACCCAGCGCTTGAGGTCGCGCGTGCTGGCATCACAGAAGGTCAGGCTCTGCTTATCGGGTGTGGGTACACGTAGCAGCAGATGGGGGCTCTGTTTATCCATGTAGCTCGGATGCTCCGCCGGCAGTGGCCGGGCGTGTCGTGATAAGAATGGTTCTAGCCGAACTCTAGCAGTATCCGTGCGCCTGTGCGCCCATCCCAGGGCGGGTCACGGGGATGGGCATTAAGTCGGCGACTGTTCGACGCGCCTGCTTGGCTGAGTGGCACAACCAAGCTGATGGCATGGGCTGTTTTTAGACTGGCGCGGCGCTCAGGCGCTGGCCCATGCGTACGGAGGTGCCTGCTGCCAGCTCGGCGGCCCACTGCACCTGCTCTGGGCCAAACAGCACGATAGCGGTGGAGCCGAGCTTGAAACGGCCCAGCTCGGCGCCTTTTTCCAGGCTGATAGGGGCGCGTGCAGCGGCGTCGTAACGGGTGGTTTTCAGCTCGCGCTTGGGCGGAGTGACCAGGCCGGCCCACACGGTTTCGATGCTGGCGACGATCATTGCGCCGACCAAAACCACGGCCATTGGCCCGCGCTCGGTGTCGAACAGGCAGACCACGCGTTCATTGCGGGCGAACAGCTCGGGGACGTTTTCGGCGGTGGTCTGGTTGACCGAGAACAGCCGGCCGGGAACGTAAACCATCTCGCGCAGGGTGCCGGCCAGCGGCATGTGTACGCGGTGGTAGTCCTTGGGCGACAAGTAAATAGTGGCGAACTCGCCGCCCATAAAGGCCGCAGCGCGCTCGTTATCGCCGCCCAGCAGCTCCAGCACGCTGAAGCTGTGGCCTTTGGCCTGGAAGATGCGGCCGTGCTCGATCGGGCCAAGCTGGCTGACGGCGCCGTCGGCGGGGCAGAGGATGGCATCCGGCGTTGCGTCGAGCGGTCGCGCCCCCTCTTTCAGGGCACGAGTGAAGAAGGCATTGAAGTGCTCGTAGGCGTCCAGCTGCTCGACTTCGGCTTCGCTCATGTTGACCTGGTATTGTTGGGCAAACCAGTTGATCAGGCGGCTCTTGAACCAGCTTGCCTTGCACTCGGCGGCGCAGCCGATCAGGCGCGAGAGCAGATGGTGGGGCAGCAGGTACTGGCTGAGGATGAACAGGCGCTGTTGCATGGAGATTCCTTTAATTCGGATAAAAGTAGGCGGGCCGGCCATCGGCCAGCGCGCGGTAATTAGGGGGCTAGCGCTCGACCGGGGTGTCGGGATGGTTGCCCCATTCGCCCCACGAGCCGGCATAGGCTTTGACCTGTGGATAACCCAGGGCCTTGGCGACCAGATAGGTAAAGCCCGAGCGGTGGTGCGTCTGGCAATGGGTGATCAGCTCTTTGTCCGGGCTGATGCCGAGGCCCAAGAGAATCTCTGGCATGTCGCTGCGGATGCGCAGCGCGCGAGCTGGGTCCATGCCCAGGGTCCACTCGAAGTTGACCGCGCCGGGAATATGCCCAGCCTTGGCCGCGAGCACTTTGTCGCCGCTGTACTCAGCTGCCGAGCGGGCGTCCCAGATGGCCAGATCGCTGGCGCCGAGGCGGCTCTGCAGGTACTCACGGCTGGCGGTTGGGGCATCGTTCAGGGTCAGGCTGAGCGGTGCGTGGTGCGCGGGCGGGGTGTCGACGGACAGCTCGCGCGCTTCGCCGAGCCAGGCCGGCAGGCCGCCATCAAGGTAGTGATAGTGGCGGTGACCAATCACATCCAGCAGCCAGATAAAACGCCCGGCCCAACCGCCGCCTTCATCGTCATACACGACGTAGACGGCCTGCGGGTTATGCCCCAGTTCGCCAAGCAGGGTTTCCAGGTCCTGCTGGGCGGGCAGCAGGCCAGGCGCTGGCGGTGTGCCCAGTTGGGTGCGCTTGGGGTCGACAAAATGAGCGCCGGGGATATGGCCCTGGGCATAGCGTGCGCCACTGGTCAGGTCCACCAGGATCAATTCTGGGGCGTGCAGGCGCTCAGCCAGTTGGCTCGGCTCGATCACCAGCGGGAGGTCGCGGAAGGCAGACATAAATGGCTTCCAAGTCAGGGAAAAGTGTCGATTGTAGCGGAAAGGTTAACGCGCGCGGTTGGCAAAGCTGGCCAGGGCGCGCTCGATGCATTGCACGGTTTTACCGAAGGCTTGCACGCTGACCTCGCTGAACGGGCCGCCGCCCTGGTCGGCCACCAGCACCATGGCAACCCGCTGCTGGTTGGCGATGGAGCGCAGAATCAGGTGTTCGCCGGGGAACAGGCTTTTCAGGTTGCCGGGCAGCAGGGCCGAGTATTGGGCGATGTTGGCGGGCGTCAGGCGCAGTTGTGTGGCTTCGTTGAGCAGGCGGCGCAGCACCTGGCTCTGGCTCGGGTCCAGGCTCAGGCCGCTGCCGGGTACGCTAACGCCGAGGCTCTGCTGGCTGAGCAGGCGGCTGTGGGTGCGGTCACTGAGCAGGATCAGCAGACGTTGCATGCCGCAGGCCTGCAGGGCGTCGCGGGCGCAGCTGGTGAGCTGCAGTACGTTGGCAAAGGCGCTGGGTTCGCGCAGCAGTTCGGTGCAGTGCTTGCGCCAGGCATCGACCTCGGTTTTCACCGGGGCGGGTGCGGTGGCAGGCTTTTCTGCTTGCAGATGGCGCGCAGTCCACGGCCACAGCAGGGCCTGGGCCGGGTGCCAGAGTTCGGCTTCATGGTGGCTACGCGCGCTCTGGGCGGCATGCTGGTGCACGAGTTGCTGCAAATCGTCGAGGCTGAGTTGCAGGTACAGGGCGGTGAGCTGTTGCCAGCGCCGGCTGGCTTTGCAGTCCCAGGACTCATGGGCACCAACCGCCAGTCCGTTGGCCAGTAGGATGCAGTTGGTCGGCAGGGTCAGCCAGCGGCGCAAGTGGCCGTCGTCATCCAGGTGTTGCTGTTGCTGAGGCGGTTGCTCGCCACTGCCGGCAATGCGCAGGGCCTTGATCAGTTGGCGACGGTCATTCAGCAGCAGGCGGTAGCCATGCAGAATCCATTCAGGCAGCCGCCATTTCTCGGCCAGAGCCAGGCACAGCTGCAGTAGCGGCACGCCGAGCAGTTGCTGTTCGACCTTGCTGGCAGGTTCGCCGTTGATCAGCACCCGCTGCTCCCAGGCCGTAAACAGTTCCGGGTAGCGGGCAACCAGTGGCCAGAGTGGCGCGAGAAACAGCAGGCTGCTGCACTGAATGTCGTGCCACAGGCGTGCCAGGCGTGCACCGAACAAGCCGCTGGCCTGATGTGCCGCATGGCGGCTAAGCAGCTGCAGCTGACGCAGCGGCAGCGGGATGTCGCTTTCGGCCACCGGGGTCAGCTTGCTCAGTAGGGTTTCTGCGCTCTGCAGGCCCAGGCGTATCAGCGCCACTTCGAGGTTGGCGGCCGGTTCGCTGAGGCTGCTCTTGCTGCTGTTGGCACCGCGTATGATGACCAAGGCAAGGGCCGGGCTTTGCTGCAGTTGTTCGGCAATCTCGCGCAGCGAGCTGTTGCTGTTGCGCAGCGCGGAGACGGCCCGGCGGTGATTGTCGCTGCTGACCGGCAGGCGCACGCCATCCAGCTCTTTGAGCCAGGCATCAAGATTTTTGGGCTGCGCTTTGCTGGTCGACATGGGGTCCGCGTCAAATTGGCTTTTCGCACTAACTGGCTATAGTCTGGCGCATAAGTTCCGATAAATAGAAGGGTTGTTTGCAAAGGCCCTTCATCCTGACTCCGCAAGCGTTGTATTTATGATCAAAATCATCGGCATCATCGTCGTGTTCGCCAGCGTCATTGGCGGCTATGTCCTGTCCCACGGTAAGGTCGCAGCGCTATTTCAGCCCTTTGAAGTGCTGATCATTGGCGGCGCTTCTTTGGGTGCCTTTCTGCAGGCCAACACCGCCAGCACCTTCATGCACGTGTTCAAGAAGTCGCTGAAGATGTTCAGTTCTCGCTTCACCCACACCTTCTATCTGGAGGTGCTGAAGATGCTCTACGAGATTCTCAACAAGAGCCGCCGTGAGGGCATGATGGCCATCGAGGCCGATGTCGAAGACCCGGCCGCCAGTCCGATTTTCAGCAAATACCCGGGCATTCTCAAAGATGCTGGGATGACCGCCTTTGTCTGCGATTACCTGCGCATCATGTCGTCCGGCAACATGGCGCCTCACGAGCTGGAAGGCCTGTTCGATATGGAGTTGAACAGCCTGAAGGAGGACCTGGAGCACCCGGCCCATGCGGTGGCGCGGATTGCTGACGGTATGCCGGCGATGGGTATTGTCGCGGCGGTACTGGGTATCGTGGTGACCATGGGGCTGCTCGGCCAGGTTGAGCAAAATGCGTTGGGTGCTCACGTGGCCGCGGCGCTGGTGGGTACATTCCTCGGGATTCTCGCTGCCTATGGCTTCTTCGGTCCGCTGGCGACGGCGATTGAGCACGATGCCAAGGAAGAGTTGAACGTCTACGAGGCGATCAAGGCCTGTCTGGTCGCATCGGCCTCTGGCATGCCGCCAACCCTGGCGGTGGAGTTCGGGCGCAAGGTGCTGTTTCCGGCCCACCGACCAAGCTTCAGTGAGCTTGAGCAAGCCATGCGTGGCAGCTGATAGCCATGGAAAATAATCAGCCGATTATCGTCAAGCGAGTCAAAAAGATGGCTGCCGGCCATCACGGCGGCGCCTGGAAGATTGCGTTTGCTGACTTCGCCACCGCGATGATGGCGTTCTTTATGCTCCTGTGGCTGATGTCGTCGGCCACCCCGGAGCAGAAGAAACTGATTTCGGGTTACTTTCAGGATCCGGTGGGGTTCAGCGAAAGCGCCAGTCCCTATGTCATCGATCTGGGCGGCACGCCGACCCCGGCGCCGGACAAGACCCTTAACCCCGAGGTCAAGGATCAGCTGGAGGCCGGGCCGGAGCAGGATGTCGGCAAAGAAGCCGAGGTCAATCCGGCTCAGGCAGAAAGCTTGGCCGAGCAGGTCGAGCGCGAGCGCCTAGAGTTGCTGCTGCAGGAGTTGCAGAACAAGGTTGAAGAAAATCCGCAGCTCAAGCAGTTCAAGGATCAGATACTTTTCGAGATTACCCAGGACGGTTTGCGCATTCAGATCATGGATGCTGAGAACCGACCGATGTTCGCCAGCGGCAGCGCCAACCTGGAGCCCTATTTCGAGGACATCCTGTTGTCCATGTCGGACACCATCAAAGCGGTGCCGAACAAGATCAGTGTCAGTGGCCATACCGATGCCAAGCCATTTGTCGGGCGTGGCGATTTCGGCAACTGGGAACTGTCAGCCAACCGTGCCAACGCCGCCCGTCGTGCCTTGGTCTTTGGCGGCTATCCCGACGATCAGGTGGCGCGGGTAGTGGGTTATGCCTCGTCGGCCCTGTTTGATCGGGATAAGCCCCTGAATCCTGTGAACCGCCGCATCGATATCATCGTGCTGACCAAAAAAGCGCAGCGCAGCATCGAGGGTGATGTCGAAGATGGCGCCGCGACTGAGGCGCCCGACGCGCCGGCGGCACCTTCATTGTCGACTCCTGCCGTTGCCCCGCCGTCGATGCGTGAGCGTGCCGCAGCGCCTGCCGCCACGGGGGCGCCTGCGCAGGATGCGGAGCTGCGTGAGCGGCTGAATATTTTCGAAGATGGCACCTTGCAGCTGGACCGGCCGCCGGCCGATCAGCAGTAAGCGCACAGCAAAAGGCCGCGATCATCGCGGCCTTTTGCTGTCGGTGCTGTGCAGGTCTGTTTAGTGGCTCGACGCCGGCAGGCTGGCGAGGATACTGCGGTAGCTGTTCATCCGTTGCTGCTGCACGCGGCCGTCTTCCAGGGCTTTTAGCAAGGCGCAGCCGGGTTCGCGGTCGTGCTTGCAGTCGCGGAAGCGGCAGGTGCCCAGCAGTTCGTCGAACTCGATAAAGCCCGCCTCAACATCGGCGCGGCTGACGTGGCCGAGGCCGAATTCGCGAATCCCTGGGGAGTCGATCAGCTCGCCGCCGCCGGGGAAGTGAAACAGTCGTGCGGTGGTGGTGGTGTGGGTGCCTTGGCCGCTCAGCTCGGACAGTGGCCCGACGCGCAGGTCAACGCCCGGCAGCAGGCTGTTGACCAACGACGACTTGCCGACCCCGGACTGGCCGACGAACACGCTGACGTGACCGTCCAGGCGCGCCTGCAGATCCTGCATGCCGTTGCCGTGGTGGGCGGACACTTCCAGCAGTGGGTAGCCGAGTTGGCGATAGACCGCCAGCAAGGCATTCAGGGCCACGGCGTTCTGCTCGTCAATCAGGTCGGCCTTGTTCAGCAGCAACAGCGGCTGGATGCCGGCGTGCTCGGCGGCCACCAGGTAGCGGTCGATCAGGTTGGCGTGGGGCTCGGGCATGGGCGCGAACACGATGACGATGGTGTCGACGTTGGCGGCCACCGGCTTGAGCTGGTTACGACTGTCTGGGCGGCACAGCTCGCTGTTGCGCGGCAGTTGCGCGACGATCACGCCGATACCCTGGTTGCCGGCGCGCCAGACCACGCGGTCGCCGGTTACCAGGGCGGGCAGGTTGGCGCGCAGGTGGCAGCGGCAGATCTGCCCGGCTAGTTCGCCATCCAGTGCCTCGACTTCCACTTGCACGCCGAAGTGGGCGATGACCAGACCCAGCTGTTCGGGGCCCAGTTCGCCGCCTTCAAGGGTTTCCAGGGTGTGGGATTCGCGTTTGGCCGCGCGGGCAGCGCGTTCTTCCTGAATCTTCTCGATGCGCCAGTTTTGCCGGCGGTTGAGTTGGCGTTTGGCCATGGGGCTTCCGAGTGGGGAGTGCGACGGATGGGTGAATCGGTGCTCAGTTTAGCATGGGCGGGCGCTTACCTGGCGGCCCATGCGGTGCTTGCTGGCCTGGGTTAAACTGTCGCTCTACGCCGAGGAGCACAACCATGCAAAGCCCGCAGAACTTGATCTGGATCGACCTGGAAATGACCGGTTTAGAACCCGAGCATGACGTCATCATCGAGATGGCGACCATCGTCACCGACAGCGACCTGAATATTCTCGCCACCGGTCCGGTCATCGCCGTGCATCAGAGCGATGCGCTGCTGGCCGGTATGGATGAGTGGAACACCCGCACCCACGGCGAGAGCGGCCTGACCCAGCGCGTGCGCGACAGCCAGATCAGCGCGGCCGAGGCCGAGGCGCAGACCATCGCCTTCCTCGAACAGTGGGTGCCCAAGGGCAAGTCGCCAATTTGCGGCAACAGCATCGGCCAAGACCGGCGCTTTCTCTGCCGTTACATGCCGACCCTGGAGGCGTTCTTCCACTATCGCAACCTGGATGTCTCGACTCTGAAGATCCTCGCCGAGCGTTGGGCGCCGCAGATCAAAGAAGGCTTCCAGAAAAAGGGCACCCACCAGGCGCTGGACGATATCCGCGAGTCAATCGCCGAGCTGCAGTACTACCGCGAGCACTTTATTAAGGCGTGAAGCCTGTCGTGCTGGCGCGCCGCTGGTGTTGATCGAGCGCCCATTCGACGTGCTCGCGCACCAGCTCCGAGGGGTGCTCGCGTCGCGCGTGCAGGGCCTCCAGTACCGGAATGCTTGATGGTGCATTGCCCAGGCCGACGGCCAGGTTGCGCAGCCAGTTCTGGTAACCGGTACGGCGCAGTGGCGAGCCTTCGGTGCGGCTGAGAAACTCCTCTTCCGTCCAGCGAAACAGCGTCGCCAGCTCGGCATTGTCCAGCTGGTGACGCGGCTGGAAGTCGCTCTGATCGGTGGGCCGGGCAAAGCGGTTCCAGGGGCAGACCAGTTGGCAGTCATCGCAGCCGAACACCCGATTGCCGATCAGTGGACGCAGCTCGACGGGAATTGCGCCCTTGAGTTCGATGGTTAGGTAGGAAATGCAGCGCCGCGCATCCAGCACATAAGGGCCGACAAAGGCCGCGGTCGGGCAAATGTCCAGGCAGGCACTGCAGCGCCCGCAGTGTTCGCTGGCGTGGGGGGCATCTGCCGGCAGCGGCAGGTCGACAAACAGCTCGCCAAGAAAGAACCAGCTACCGGCTTTGCGATTGAGCACCAGTGTGTTCTTACCGATCCAGCCCAGGCCGGCCTGTTCGGCAATGGCCTTTTCCAGCACTGGGGCGCTGTCGACAAAGGCGCGATAACCGAACGGGCCAATCGCCTGCTGAATGCGCTCGGCCAACTGCTGAATGCGTTTGCGGATCAGCTTGTGGTAATCGCGACCCAGGGCGTAGCGCGACACGTAGGCCTTCTCCGGTTCGCCCAGGCGCTTGCTCATCTCCGTGTCGCCGGGCAGGTAGTCCATACGCAGCGATATGACTCTCAAGGTGCCGGGCACGAGCTCCTCGGGGTGCGAGCGTTTGCTGCCGTGGGCGGCCATATAGTCCATCTCGCCGTGATAACCCGCGGCCAGCCAGCGCTGCAAATGGGCTTCGTGCGTAGCCAGATCCAGGCCAGCAATCCCCACCTGCTGAAAGCCCAGCTCGCGGCCCCAGTCCTTGATGGTCTGGCTGAGGGCGGGAAGATCGAGACTGGATGCGGACATGGGCGAGAAACCGGGGCAGAGGTGCGTATAATTCTGCCAGACATTGGAGTCGACGCATGCCTGTTACCCATCACCAATTGCCATTGCCGTTGTATCGCGCCGCTCAGGTCCGTGAGCTGGATGCGCGCCTGATCGCCGCTGGCACGCCGGCGTTTGAGCTGATGCAGCGCGCTGCCCATGGTGCCTGGCGCGCCTTGCGTCAGCGCTGGCCGCAGGCCGGCAGCGTCACGGTGCTGGCTGGTAGCGGCAACAACGCCGGTGATGGCTATCTAGTCGCCGCCCTGGCGCAGCGCGCCGGTTGGCAGGTGCAGGTCTTGGCGGTGGTGGCACCAACTGCCCTGCGCGATACGGCCGCCGAGGCTTATGCCGAAGCGCTGGCCGCCGGAGTGGCGGTACAACCTTGGCGTGTCGACATACCGTTGCACGGGGTAGTGGTCGATGCACTGCTCGGCACCGGCCTGACCGGTGCGGTGCGTGAGCCGTTTGCGGCGGCCATCGGCCAGATCAACGCCAGTAACTTGCCGGTGCTGGCTTTGGACCTGCCCTCGGGGCTGTGTGCCGATACCGGCGCCGAGCTCGGCGTGGCGGTGCAGGCCGAGCTGACGGTGACCTTTATCGCGCTCAAGCTGGGGCTGCTGACCGGTGTCGGTCCGGATCGGGTCGGTGTGCTGCAGTTGGATGATCTGCATGCCGATGCGCAGGTGCTCGCCGCTGTTGCGCCTGCCGCCCAGCGCCTGGCACCGGCCAATCTGCCGCGCCTGGCCGCGCGTCCACGCACGGCGCACAAGGGCCTGTACGGCCGGGTGCTGGTGGTTGGCGGCGATCGCGGTCTGGGTGGCGCTGCACTGTTGTCGGCACAGGCAGCCCAGCGCGGCGGCGCTGGGCTGGTGTCCTTGGCGACCCGTGACGAGCATGTGCCTGCGGCGTTGGCACGCCTGCCAGAAGTGATGACCCAGGGCGTCGCCTCGGCCAATCAGTTGCTGGCCCTGGCGGCCAATGCTGATGTGCTGGTGGTGGGGCCAGGGCTGGGTGTGCAGGCCTGGGGGCGCAGCCTGCTGAGCGCCGCGGCCAGTCGGGCATTGCCTCAGGTGTGGGATGCCGATGGCCTGAATTTGCTCGCCCAGGGTGGTGTGCAGTTGCCAGCCGATGCCGTGTTGACGCCCCATCCGGGCGAGGCCGCGCGTCTGTTGGGAATTTCTACAGCGCAGGTGCAAGCGGATCGTCCGGCCGCCGCCCTGGCCCTGGCGCGCCGTTATCAAGCCGTGGTGGTGCTCAAGGGCGCCGGTAGCCTTATAGCCAGCGCCGATGGGCGTCTGGCCTTGTGTGATCGTGGTCATCCCGCCATGGCCGGTGCGGGTCTTGGTGATGTGCTGGCGGGCCTGCTCGGCGCCCTGCGCGGCCAGGGCTTGCCAGCATTTGAGGCCGCCTGCTTGGGCGTTTGGTTGCACGCCCGCGCCGGTGAGCAACTGGCCCAGCAGGGGCGCGGCCTGGCTGCCAGCGAGCTGCTGCCGGCTATTCGTCAGTTGTTGGAGGAGGTTTCACCGTGTCTGTCGTGACGCTGCATATCGAGGGTGAGGAAGCCATGTTGGCCTTGGGCGCACGCCTGGCGGTGCTAACCGAGGGGCGCGGCACCTTGTACTTGCACGGCGATCTGGGGGCCGGCAAAACCACCCTGTCGCGCGGCATCATTCGCGGCCTGGGCCATGTCGGTGCGGTTAAAAGCCCGACGTTTACCCTGGTGGAGCCCTATGAGATCGGCCCGTGCAAGGTCTTTCATTTCGACCTGTATCGTCTCGCCGATCCGGAGGAGCTGGAGTTTATGGGCATTCGCGATTACTTCGAAGACGATGCCTTGTGTCTGATCGAGTGGCCCGAGCGCGGCGTCGGCGTTTTGCCAAAGGCTGACCTGGACATTACCATTGCCGCACAGGCGGGCGCTCGCTCGCTGTCTTTACGGCCTCAGGGCGCGCGTGGTGAGTCGTGGTGTGCTGCTCTGGCCAAGGAACAACAATAATGAGATGGGCAATGGGCTTGCGCACGCGTACGGCTGGACTGGGTGTGCTGTTGGCGTTGCTTGCAGGCGATGTGCTGGCGGCCGCCGCCGATTTGCGCAGCGTACGGCTGTGGCGTGCGCCGGATAACACCCGCTTGGTGTTTGACCTGTCCGGGCCGGTGCAGCACAGCGTATTTACCCTGAGTGCGCCGAATCGCATCGTCATCGATGTGGCCGGGGCGCAGCTGGCGACCAAGCTTGAGGCGCTGTCGCTGAGCAATACGCCAATCACCAGCATTCGCTCGGCGCAGCGCAGTCCCTCGGATTTGCGCCTGGTTATCGACCTGTCGTCGGCGGTCTCACCGAAAAGCTTCAGCCTGGCGCCTAACCAGCAGTACGGCCATCGTCTGGTGGTTGATCTCTATGACGGCGACGCTGACGGTGCCGCCGCGGACAAACCGGTCACGGCGGGCAGCACGGCCTCTGCGGGTGCGCCGGTGGCGGTTAATCCGCCGCCGAGTGTGCGCCCGGTGGTGCCGGTGACCATGGAGCCGGCGCCGGCCAAGCTGCCGCCGCCCGCGCCGATGCCCAGCGGTAAGCGTGCGATTGTGATTGCCATCGACGCCGGTCACGGCGGTGAAGACCCCGGTGCTCTCGGCCCCAAAGGCGCCCGCGAAAAGCATGTGACCCTGGCGATTGCCAAGGAGCTGCAACGGCAGATCAATGCCGAGCGCGGCTATCGTGCCGAGCTGGTGCGTACCGGTGATTACTTTATTCCGCTGCGCAAGCGCACGGTCATTGCACGCAAGAAGGGCGCCGACCTGTTCGTCTCCATTCATGCCGATGCGGCGCCACGGGCGGCGGCCTTCGGTGCCTCGGTGTATGCCTTGTCGGATCGTGGCGCTACCTCGGAAACCGCGCGCTGGCTGGCCGACAGTGAAAATCAGTCAGACCTGATCGGCGGTGCTGGTAACGTCAGCCTGGATGACAAGGACAAGATGCTCGCCGGCGTGTTGCTGGATCTGTCGATGACCGCTTCGCTGTCTTCCAGCCTGAATGTCGGCCAGAAGGTGCTGAGCAATATGGGCCGCATCACCCCGCTGCATAAGCGCCGGGTCGAGCAGGCCGGTTTTATGGTGCTGAAGTCGCCGGATATTCCGTCGATTCTGGTGGAGACCGGGTTTATCTCTAACCCCAATGAGGCGGCTAAGTTGGCCACTCTCAGCCATCAACAGAGCCTGGCGCGCTCGATCCAGAGCGGTATCCGCCAGTTCTTTCAGCAGAATCCGCCACCGGGCACCTACGTCGCCTGGCTGCGGGACTCGGGCAAGATTGCCCCAGGTCCCCGTGAGCACGTGGTCAGTTCCGGCGAGAGCCTGGCGCTGATTGCCCAGCGCTATCAGGTCGGCCTGGCCGTGCTGCGCAGTGCCAACAATTTGCGCAGCGACACCATCAAGGTCGGTCAGACCCTGAATATTCCTACCACCGCATTGGCGGCGCAGCCATGAGTGAAGCCATGCGTATTCAACTGCTGAGCCCGCGACTGGCTAACCAGATCGCTGCCGGCGAGGTGGTTGAGCGGCCCGCCTCGGTGATCAAGGAGCTGCTGGAAAACAGCCTGGACTCCGGCGCCCGGCGCATCGAGGTGGACGTCGAACAAGGCGGCACCAAGTTGTTGCGCGTGCGTGACGACGGCGGCGGCATCCCTGCGGATGACCTGCCGCTGGCTCTGGCGCGACATGCCACCAGCAAAATTCGTGAGCTGGAAGACCTGGAACAGGTGCTTAGCCTGGGCTTTCGTGGTGAGGCGTTGGCCTCGATCAGTTCGGTTGCCCGCCTGACCCTGACCTCGCGCACCGCCGAGGCCGATCAGGCCTGGCAAGTCGAGACCGAAGGCCGCGACATGGCGCCGCGCGTGCAGCCTGCGGCCCATCCGGTAGGTACCTCGGTTGAGGTGCGCGACCTGTTCTTCAACACGCCGGCGCGGCGCAAGTTTCTCAAAACTGAAAAGACCGAATTCGAGCACCTGCAGGAAGTGATTCGCCGTCTGGCCCTGGCGCGCTTCGACGTGGCTTTTCATCTGCGCCACAACGGCAAGAGTGTGCTGGCGCTGCATGAGGCAGCCGATGATCTGAGTCGTGCGCGACGGGTGGCGGCGGTGTGCGGTCCTGCGTTTCTCGAGCAGGCGTTGCCGATCGAGATTGAGCGCAATGGTCTGCATCTATGGGGTTGGGTGGGTTTGCCGACCTTCTCGCGCAGCCAGGCCGACCTGCAGTATTTCTATGTCAATGGCCGCATGGTGCGCGACAAACTGGTTGCCCATGCCGTGCGCCAGGCTTACCGAGACGTGCTGTTCAATGGTCGGCATCCGACCTTTGTGCTGTTTCTGGAGATCGACCCGGCCGCCGTCGACGTCAACGTGCACCCGACCAAGCACGAAGTGCGCTTCCGTGACGGGCGCATGGTTCACGATTTTCTCTACGGCACCCTGCACCGAGCCCTCGGCGAAGTCCGTCCGGAAGACCAGCTGGCGGCGCCCGCTGCCGTCAGCAGCATGGTGCGCGCCACCGGGCAGGAGGCTGGCGAGTTCGGCCCTCAGGCGGAAATGAGCCTTGCCGGCAATCTGCTGCAAGCCTCTGCGGCGCCGTCGACCTGGCAGGCGCCGGGTGCCGGCTACCAGGCGCCCCGGCCCCAAGGCGGAATGCCGATGGCCGAGGCGGCCGGAGCCTATCGCGAGTATTTTGCCCCGCTGAACACCACAGCCCCGAGCCTGCCAGAACATCAGGGGGATATCCCGCCGCTGGGTTATGCCCTGGCTCAGCTCAAGGGCGTGTACATCCTGGCTGAAAATGCGCAGGGGTTGGTGCTGGTGGACATGCACGCGGCGCACGAGCGCATCACCTACGAGAGGCTGAAAACCGCCATGGCCTCCGAGGGCTTGCGCGGCCAGCCGCTGCTGGTGCCGGAGTCGCTGGCGGTCAGTCAGCGTGAGGCCGACTGTGCCGAGGAGCATAGCGAGTGGTTCCAGCGCCTGGGCTTTGAATTGCAGCGCCTGGGGCCGGAAAGCCTGGCGATTCGTCAAACTCCGGCCCTACTCAAACAGGCCGAAAGCGTGCAGCTGGTGCGTGATGTGTTGGCGGACCTGCTGGAGTACGGCAGTAGCGACCGGATCAAGGCCCATATCAACGAGCTGCTGGGCACCATGGCCTGTCACGGCGCGGTGCGCGCCAACCGCCGCCTGACCCTGCCGGAAATGAACGGTTTGCTGCGCGACATGGAACACACCGAGCGCAGCGGCCAATGCAACCATGGGCGTCCGACCTGGACCCAGCTGGGCATGGACGATCTGGACAAACTCTTCTTGCGCGGACGCTAAGGGCTATTTATGTCAGCGCGCCTGCCGCCTGCGATTTTCCTCATGGGCCCGACCGCGGCCGGTAAGACCGATCTAGCCCTGGCCCTGGCTCGCGCCTTGCCGTGCGAACTGATTAGCGTCGATTCGGCCCTGGTTTATCGCGATATGGACATCGGTACGGCCAAGCCGAGCAAGGCCGTGCTGGCAGAATATCCTCATCAACTGATCGATATTCGCGATCCGGCGCAAACCTATTCGGCGGCAGAGTTTCGCGCCGACGCCCTGGAGGCCATGGCGGCAGTCACGGCGCGTGGTCGCATTCCGCTGCTGGTGGGCGGCACTATGTTGTATTTCAAGGCATTGCTGGAGGGTCTGGCTGATATGCCGGCAGCCGACCCCGCCTTGCGCGCGGAGTTGGAGGCTCAGGCGGCCCGCGAGGGCTGGCAGGTGTTGCATGAGCAACTGCGTGCTATCGACCCTGAGTCGGCCGCGCGTATTCATCCCAATGACCCGCAGCGCCTGCTCCGCGCTCTGGAGGTTTACCGCCTGAGCGGGCAGAGCATGACCGCCCATCGCCAGCTGCAACATGGGCAAAGCGCCGATCCAGACGCATCGAAGGCGGCACTATTGCCCTATACTGTGGCGCAATTGGCGATCGCACCGGCGCAGCGCCAGGTGCTGCACGAACGGATTGCGGAACGATTTCAGCAAATGCTGGACCAAGGCTTTGTCGACGAGGTTCAGGCGTTGCACGGGCGAGGTGACTTGCACGCGCAAATGCCGTCTATAAGGGCGGTTGGCTACCGCCAAGTCTGGGATTACCTTGAGGGACGTCTCAGTCATGCCGAGATGCAGGAGCGCGGCGTGATTGCCACGCGTCAGCTGGCCAAACGGCAATTTACCTGGCTGCGTGGCTGGGATGGGTTGCACTGGCTGGACAGCCTGGCGGACGACAATCTTCCCCTCGCCTTGAAATACCTGCAGGCCAACTCCATATTGGACTGAGTTTTTGCTGGTTGCCGGCTATCCTTAGCGTTTGGCGGCATAAGGCAGCGGTTTTGCTTTATACAATTATTGGATCTTTGATCCCTATTTATCTGATCCTCATTAGGAGTGCGGCACATGTCAAAAGGGCATTCGCTACAAGACCCTTACCTGAACACCTTGCGTAAGGAACGCGTTCCGGTATCCATCTATCTGGTTAACGGGATCAAGCTGCAGGGTCAGATCGAGTCGTTCGACCAGTTTGTCATTCTGCTGAAGAACACCGTCAGCCAGATGGTTTACAAGCACGCTATTTCCACCGTGGTACCGAGCCGCCCAGTACGCTTGCCGACCGCGACTGAAACCGAGTTGGCTGACGCCGAACCCGGCAACGCTTGATAGGAGTCTGCTTTGTTCTTTGAGCGTCACGGTGGTGGTGAACGGGCCATTCTGGTTCATCTGGACGGCCAAGACCCTGAGGCGCGTGAAGACCCGCAGGAATTCCAGGAGCTGGCTCTCTCGGCAGGCGCCGAGACGGTCAGTTTCGTTACCGTGCCGCGTCAGCGGCCAACGGCCAAGTTTCTTATCGGCAGTGGCAAGGTCGGTGAGCTGCGCGACCTCGTGCAGACCGCTCAAGCCGATCTGGTGATTTTCAATCACGTCCTTACGCCCAGTCAGGAACGTAACCTCGAGCGTGTGTTCGAGTGTCGCGTGCTGGATCGTACCGGCCTGATCTTGGATATCTTCGCCCAGCGCGCGCGCACCCATGAAGGCAAGTTGCAGGTCGAGTTGGCTCAGCTTGACCATATGAGCACGCGTCTGGTGCGCGGCTGGACGCACCTTGAGCGGCAGAAAGGCGGTATCGGCCTGCGTGGGCCGGGCGAGACCCAGCTGGAAACCGACCGCCGTCTGCTGCGTGTGCGTATCCGTCAGATCAAGCAAAAGCTCGACAAGGTGCGCAGTCAGCGCGAGCAGGCGCGGCGTGGTCGCCAACGGGCAGATATTCCGTCGGTGTCCCTGGTGGGCTACACCAACGCCGGCAAGTCCACGCTCTTCAATGCGCTGACCGAATCCGATGTTTTTGCCGCCGACCAACTGTTCGCCACCCTCGATCCGACCCTGCGTCGTCTTGAATTGGATGATCTGGGGCCGATCGTGCTGGCCGACACCGTGGGCTTTATCCGTCACCTACCGCACAAACTGGTCGAGGCCTTCCGCGCTACGCTGGAAGAATCGAGCAATTCCGATTTGCTGATCCATGTGATTGATGCTCACGAACCCGAGCGTATGGCGCAGATCGAGCAGGTGCTGGCGGTGCTGGGTGAAATTGGCGCCGACAGCCTGCCGCTGTTGGAGGTTTACAACAAAGTCGATTTGCTTGAAGGCGTCGAGCCGCAGATTCAGCGCGATGCCGACGGCAAACCGCAGCGCGTCTGGTTGTCGGCGCAAGATGGGCAAGGTCTCGATTTGTTGCGTCAGGCCTTGGCAGAGTTGCTGGGCAATGACATGTTCGCGGCTACTCTGTGTTTGCCGCAGCAGTTGGGGCGCCTGCGGGCACAGTTTTTTACCCTCGGCGTGGTGCAGCAGGAATCCTACGACGAGCAGGGCAGCAGTCTTTTGGCGGTGCGTTTACCGCGCAGCGAGTTGAATCGGCTGGTCAGTCGCGAAGGCTGGGAGCCGGACGCGTTTATTCAGCAACACACTTTGCAATAAAGCCTCTGTCAGTGGCTTTGCTGCTGGTGGGGGGCATTCGGTAGCATGGGCGGGCGCGCCGTGGGTGCGTCTTGGCTTTATCAGTATGGAGAGCGCTATGGCTTGGAATGAGCCGGGTGGCAACTCGAATAATCAGGA
>RCMZ01000453.1_pt1 | contig 21952 bp, 21 predicted proteins | sample 2041141 | NCBI WGS metagenome assembly RCMZ01 (sample SAMN09708263, study PRJNA481090) | Wastewater metagenome, whole genome shotgun sequencing project. | biome: sewage; isolation source: Davis station wastewater (DW) | place: Antarctica: Davis Station | collected 2010-03-01
AATTTGCTGGGCTGCAGCAGATGCTTTGGGTTTTGCCTCACGTTCGCTCACCTTCGCGGCGGGCTTATTGTCTGGCTCAATCTCCGCAATCGTCACACTCAGGTCACGCGAGGCTCCTCGTCGAAACACCGTGACCGTGCTTTTGCTCCCGGGCTTGGTATTTCCCACCAAACGAGGCAGATCAGCCACTTTTTCGATTTGCTTGCCGTCAAACCGCGTAATGATGTCCCCCGCTTCCACGCCTGCCTTGTCGGCCGGCGAACCCGCTTCGACCCCCGTCACCAAAGCGCCTTGCGCCTTGCCCAACCCTATCGACTCTGCAACATCTTTGGTGACCTGCCCGATCTGCACGCCAATTCGGCCACGGGTGACGCGCCCCGAAACACGCAGCTGCTCGCTCACGCGGATCGCTTCGTCCATAGGAATGGCGAATGAAATCCCCATGAATCCTCCCGAGCGGGAATAAATCTGGCTGTTGATGCCCACAACCTCACCGCGCATGTTGATCAGTGGCCCCCCAGAATTACCTGGATTAATAGCCACATCGGTCTGGATAAAAGGCAAGTAATCCCCAGTGTCACGCTGCTTCGCACTGACGATACCCGCCGTCACCGTATTCTCCAATCCAAATGGAGAGCCAATTGCCATCACCCATTCACCGACACGCAACCGGCTTAAGTCACCGACCTTCACCGCTGGAAGTCCTGAAGCCTCGATCTTGACGACCGCAACGTCCGTGCGTTTGTCTGCTCCAACAATTTTGGCCTTGAACTCGCGTTTATCCGTAAGCGTCACAATGACTTCTTCAGCGCCGTCCACCACGTGAGCATTCGTCATGACATAGCCATCTGACGTCAGGATAAATCCGGAACCCACGCCCCGTGGTTGTGGATCCTCTTCCTGCTGAGGCCGCTGAGGATTTTGCTTTCGCGGCATATTGGGTATCGGCACCCCAAACCGGCGAAAGAACTCAAGCATCTCCTCATCCATTCCGCTGCCATTACCGCGGGGCGACGCCTTCTCCACTGTCCGAATGTTGACCACCGACGGTCCGACCTGGTCTACCAGATCGGTGAAATCAGGCAACCCGCGCGCCGCAGCTACCGGCTGCGCCACTGCTTCGCCAGGCAAAGCCACAAAGCCGATACCCCCAAAAACCGCACACCCGAGCGCAACTGAACGCAACATCTTCCCATCAAACTTGGGCATCTTCGACCTTTCCTGAATTGCGGCGAATGCCATGTATCAATTGAATGCAACTTGCTACCCCCCCCCATACACCCAGGCACTGCGTGCAGGCCTTGCGTCATAAACTGACTTGGTGCCATTGAGAAGGAGGAGTGGTTATTGGTTCCCTAAAGGACCTGCCCATTAGGGGCGCTCAACACAAAGTAATCCCACAAGATGCGCCTACCCGGGCCACCACAAAAACAAGCGGCACACACGCCTAGCGGGCACGCACCAACTGGCCCGCAAAAAGCCGCAACGTTTGCAACGGGACTTCCCCCACTGCCGTGATCCATACGTCAGGCGGCACATGTTGCGCAAACAATTGCGTAGCACCCATCCCAGAAAACTGAGGTTTACTGGGATGGTGCTCGGCATCGAAAGGTTCCAGGAAAAGTGACACGGAGGCCAACCCATCGGAGTAAAGGCACTGCAAAACGCTAGGCGCATCCTCTGCATCCGAAACTGAACGTCGATGGCAGCCGACAGGCACAAACCCGGCGACCGACTGCCGCAGGGTCCAACCCTCAGCCTGGGCTGAAGTTTTCACCACAACAGGCGCAAACATTTTGTAACCCTCGGTCGCATCCATCATGCGAGAAAGCTCTTCAACCCGTGCGGCTGAGCCCAAATCCAGCTCGGTAAAGGCGGCCTGCTCCAGCACGCGCCCATCCGCCCCCAAAGTCTGAAGCTTCACCACCAACCCGGTTTCCCTCTCACTCCATAACCGATAGCCAAATCGCAAACTGTCAACCGGCTTAAACCAAACCACGTCAGCTAAAAACCCTGCGACCCTATCTTGCCCCAACAGGCGAGCGGAGTAGAAACGAGCGATAGATGTGCCGCTGACGATGGGCACACGCGGAAATAGCCCTGCGTCTTCACGGCGATCTGCACGCACAGAACGCGTCTGGGGCAAAAAGGTTCGCACCTCATCATTGCGTCGAAAAATGATTCGAGGCATACCACTCAGCGACTCCACACGCTCCATCTGCTGCTGGCCGTCACACGCATGCAAAATGCGAGAACTCGACATCGCGCCATTGGCAGCCAATACCACAAAAGTCCCTGAATAAGATTTTTGGCAGGGTGCGCTGTGCATGCGTTCTACCCACTGCGCCACATCGCGAACAGGCTCCAACGAGGCCGTTACTGCATTCGAGGGCGACGCCGCAGTCGCACCATTGGGCGTGCTAGCTCCCGCAGCAAAGGCTGAGGGGAACGCGACAACACAAAAAGTGGCCGTCAAGACCGCGATGGCACACCAATACCGAATGAATCCTACCGTTTTTTTAGCTCCGAACATGTCCATATGAGGTCTCAAGGCGCCGAATCCGGATTCATAGGTTCAACGGCCGGGTGTCTCGAAGGTCGCATTGCGCAGGAAACCCGCAGGCATCTGCAATGCAGACGTGCTGCCAAATTGCTTGTGAGCAGCCAACAACTCATCCAGGCGAGGATCCCGGATCATGACCTGCTGTCCATCCGAATCGGCAACAGCCATCACTGGAGCGCCTTGCCCGCCCGCCCCAACGGGAGCGACCGCTAACTGGGGACCAGGCGCCCCCACACCCTGGATACTCGAGAGAGAAGTCCAACCAATAGCGGCCACAGCAGCCAAAGACGCCACACCGGCAACCATTTTCCAACGAAAAACAGAAGCATTCGCCGCCTCTTGGAAGACTGGCGCAACTACTTGGATATCCGAAGAAACCCGGGAAGCCGTAGACAACGGGTGCAATGGTTCTAGCTCAAGCTGTCCACGCAAACGGGACATAAATGCCGGATCGACAGGCCGAGCCAAATCGGGCGAGCGCAAAACGTCTCCCACCAAGTGATATAGCTGCCACGTTACACGGCCTTCGCCGTCATCTGCCGAAAAAGCCAGTGCAGTTTCAAACGCTTCACCCTGCAACTGGCCGTCAGCGAGTGCAGACAACATTTCTCGGTCGTTCACGTTATTTGTCATGGATTTACCTGCCGCCCCATTGATATCTGTTTCAGCCTTTGTCATTGCATCTCCTCACCAACGTTTACCAGACTGGTTCTCGAGCAAGGGACGCACTTTGGCCGAAATGGCTTCACGCGCCCGAAAGATCCGAGACCGAACCGTGCCAATGGGGCAACCCATGGCAGAGGCAATCTCTTCGTAGCTAAGCCCCTCGATCTCACGCAAACTCACCGCTTGGCGCAAATCCTCGGGCAATGCCGCCATCGCACTGTTCACCACCTGAGCAATCTCTTGGGCAGCGAGAACAGTCTCAGGAGTCTCGTCAGTGGTTAGTTCATGTCCAAGACGGGAAGTTTCATCGTCGTCGTCGCTGCTACGAAATGCGCTCTCCGAAATAACGGGGTTGCGCTTCATATCCATCAGCGCTTTTTTGGCGGTATTGACCGCGATTCGGTACAACCAAGTGTAGAACTGCGCGTCACCACGAAATTGATGGAGCGCTCGATACGCTCGTATGAATGTTTCCTGCGCGATATCCTGAACAAGATCGGTGTCACGCACCATGCGCCCAATCAGTCGCTCAATACGACGCTGGTATTTGATGACCAGCAACTCAAAAGCACGCTGATCACCCGCTACCGTGCGCTCCACCAGTTGAAAGTCGGTGTCTTCAGAGGGGAGAGGCGGAATTACAGTCATGGATACTCAGGATTCACCCCTCACGGCTACTAGCCGGGGCTTTTTCAACAGCGTTGTCAGCGCCCGATGTGGCGCGCGAATATACCGCACGGCGCAAGTCTAACCAGCGTTCAGGTTGACTTGACCGCTGCAGCCACACCCAGACCCCACGGCTGCCCGACAAAGAGACTCGCAACCAGAGGTGGCTTTGTAAATCCAGAAAAACTTCGGGTGATTCAGAAAGCTCCCATGAAGTGCTCATGGGAGCCGGCGTCTCCACGGACCAAGCCCGCCCATCCCAGCAGAGCATCCCGACCCACTGCATCAACCAGAAATGAAAGGCACCTGCAGCAGCAATCACCCAAGCGCAGGCAGCAGTGATCACATTAACCAAAGACGAATGCGCACCCAAAAAGGCCCACGCAGCCAATACAGCGGCACCTGCCAGCAAAATCAGTCCAAGCGCCACACCGAGGCCAGCACTGCGCCACATGGGATAACGCACTGCGGGAGCGCTGCGCGTCAGCCGATTCATGCTTGGGCAATAGAAAGTGGGCTCCAATGAGGAAGAAGCCGCAACGTCATCTCACAAAGAAACATCCAACCCGCCCTCCCTAAAAAGAGTTGACGGTCGGAATACTTGCGTTTAGTGTGACAACCAAAAATGATGATTAGCGCAATCAGACGCGCTTAAAAATCAGCGTCCCATTCGTGCCGCCAAAGCCAAAGTTATTTTTGACAGCCACATCAATCTTCATATCCCGCGCGGTGTTAGCGCAATAGTCCAGATCGCACTCCGGATCCTGATTGAAGAGATTGATGGTGGGCGGCGCCTTCTGCTCATACAACGACAGAACCGTAAAGATACTTTCGATTCCGCCAGCTCCACCGAGCAAATGGCCGGTCATGGACTTGGTAGAACTAACCACTGTCTTATAGGCATGGTCGCCCAAAGCCGCCTTGATCGCATTGGTCTCATTGAGATCACCCAATGGCGTGGAGGTGCCATGGGCATTCAGGTAATTCACTTGATCAGCATTGATGCCCGCATTGCGCATTGCGCTGAGCATGGCGCGACGAGGGCCATCCATGCTGGGTGCTGTCATATGACCCGCATCAGCACTCATGCCGAAACCACTGAGTTCGGCATAAATTTTTGCACCACGGGCCTTGGCGTGCTCGTATTCTTCCAACACCATCACACCAGCCCCTTCCCCAAGGACAAAACCATCACGGTCTTTATCCCAGGGGCGCGATGCGGTCTGAGGGTCATCGTTACGAGTAGACAGCGCCCGCATCGCAGCGAACCCGCCAATCCCGAGAGGGGAAACAGTGGCTTCAGTACCGCCCGCCACCACCACGTCGGCATCGCCGTATTCAATCATGCGGCCGGCTTCACCAATACAATGAAGACCTGTTGTGCAGGCAGTTACCACCGCAAGATTCGGCCCCTTGAAGCCAAAACGCATGGATACATGACCCGCCACCATATTGATGATGGAAGCCGGCACAAAAAACGGAGTGATCCGCCTCGGCCCACGATTAGTGAGCTCTGCATGCGTATTCTCAATCAGCGGAAGGCCACCGATACCCGAGCCAATCACGCACGCAATGCGTGTCGCAAACTCTTCACCAAGGGCTTCGCCCGTTGGAAGGCCAGCATCCTGCACGGCCTGGGCCGCAGCTGCAATACCGAAATGGATGAAAGAGTCCATCGCGCGCGCATCCTTGGCGCTGATGTACGACTCCAGGTCAAACCCCTTGACCTCGCCTGCAATCTTGCAGGCGAAATTCGACGTATCGAATTTGGTGATGAGGTCAATGCCGGATTTTCCGGCAAGGATATTGGCCCAGGAATCGGCCACCGTGTTACCCACGGGGCTGACGCAACCTAGGCCGGTCACGACAACGCGACGACGGCTCATGCGTAAAAACCTTCTACTGATCGCTTGAGTCAGGCGCAGTGCGCTGCTCAGGCCTTCTGATGGGTGTTGGCGTAGTCAATGGCGTTCTGCACCGTTGTGATCTTCTCGGCGTCTTCGTCCGGAATTTCGATGCCGAACTCGTCTTCCAGAGCCATCACCAGTTCCACCGTGTCGAGCGAGTCGGCACCGAGATCTGCCACAAAGGCTTTTTCATTGGTGACTTGGGACTCTTCTACACCGAGTTGTTCGGCAATGATTTTTTTGACGCGTGCTTCGATATCGCTCATGGTTTCCCTCTGGGGGTTGTGAATGAATCCGCGATTCTAGCTGCTTAAGGAGTACCCCCTCACCAGCCCGCCGTCCGGATGAACCGGCGTTATCTTCTATCAATTACATGTACATGCCGCCATTGACGTGCAACTCTTGCCCCGTCACATACCCCGCCTCGCGCGAGGCCAGGTAGGCAACCGCATGCGCAATGTCCGCTGGCTTGCCCAGATGCCCCAAAGCAATCTGAGACTGCAAGGCTTTTTGCTGCTCTTCTGGCAGGCTCGCCGTCATGTCGGTCTCAATAAAGCCAGGGGCCACGCAATTAACCGTAATGTTTCTGCTACCGAGTTCGCGTGCCAGCGCACGGGTCATGCCCGCCACACCGGCCTTGGCGGCTGCATAGTTGACCTGCCCAGGGTTGCCCGACGCACCGACCACGCTGGTGATGCTGATGATGCGACCAAACCGCTGTTTCATCATGGGTTTAATGGCAGCGCGGCTTACACGAAACACCGCCTTGAGATTGGTGTCAAGCACGGCATCCCAGTCATCGTCCTTCATGCGCATGGCCAACTGGTCACGCGTGATCCCTGCATTGTTCACCAACACATGCAGACCACCGTGTTGTTTGACGATGGCATCCGTCAAGGCCTCAATGGCTGCGCCATCATTAACGTTTAGATTCACCCCACGGCAACCGGGATAAGCAGCCAAAGCCTTGCCAATGCGCTCCGCGCCGTCGTCAGTGGTCGCGGTACCCACGACCTGATATCCACGCACCGCCAGCTCCAGCGCGATGGCAGCACCAATCCCGCGTGATGCGCCCGTGACTAGGGCAACCTGGGCCGCCGATGAAGAAGTCAAAGAAGAAGATTGCGTCATGCCAGCAGCCCTTGGGTTTCGGCCAACGTGGCCGCGTCAAACAGTGCGATACCGGTGAGATCCGGGTCAATACGCTTGGTCAGCCCTGCCAATACCTTGCCAGGGCCACCTTCAACAAGGTGCGTTACGCCACGCGCCTTCAAGGCACGCACACACTCTACCCAGCGCACAGGACCGAAGGCCTGGCGATAAAGGGCATCGCGAATGGCATCAGCATCCTGCTCAACTACCACATCCACATTGTTGAGCACAGGAATTAGAGGGGCTGCAAAAACAACATCCGCCAATGCCTTCTTCAGTTTCTCTGCCGCAGGCTTCATCAGGCTGGAATGAAATGGCGCCGACACGGGCAAAGGCAGGGCACGCTTGGCACCAGCCGCCTTCAGCAATTCACACGCCTTATCAACCCCCGCCTTGGTACCGGCAATGACAGTTTGCAAAGGATCGTTGAAATTGACCGCCTCGACCACCTCGTGGGAATCAGCTCCAAACGTTGCTAGCGCTTGGACACACCCAACAACCACCTGGGTCGCATCCATACCCAAAATAGCCGCCATAGCTCCTGTTCCCACCGGCACGGCTTCCTGCATCGCTGCTGCGCGTAGCCGCACCAGCGGCGCCGCCTGCGCCAGCGTCAACACACCTGCTGCAACCAGCGCGGAATATTCACCCAACGAATGGCCAGCAACGGCCACGGGAGCAGCACCACCTTCCGCGCACCAGACGCGCCAAGCCGCAACACCAGCCACCAACATGACAGGCTGGGTGTTGGTGGTCAGTGCCAGCGCCTCTTTTGACCCCTCACTGATCAGGCGACCCACATCCTCCCCCAAGGCTTGCGATGCCTCCTGCAACGTTTGCAGCACCGCAGGATGGTCATTCCATCCATTGAGCATGCCCACCGACTGCGAGCCCTGCCCCGGAAAGACAAATGCGAAAGACTTCATGGAAATTCCGAAAAATATGAACGATATCAGCGTGCAGCGCTTATCAATAAAGCGCTAATAGCTACAACTTCAGGAGCACAGCACCCCAAGTGAACCCGCCACCAACACCTTCCAGCATCACGGTCTCACCCTGTTTTATCTGACCAGCGCGCACGGCATGGTCCAGCGCCAAAGGAATGGATGCAGCAGAAGTGTTGCCATGCTCACCCACGGTGACCACGACTTTGTCCATCGACATCTTCAGCTTACGGGCCGTGCTCTGCATGATCCGGATATTGGCCTGGTGCGGAATCAACCAATCGAGATCGGACTCCGTCAATCCCGCCTTGGCCAAAGCGGCATGGGCTGCTTTTTCAAGCACTCCCACGGCAAGTTTGAACACCGCTTGTCCGTCCATTTTCAATAGTGGATCACCCAACACCTGACCACCTGCCACAGTCCCAGGCACACACAAAATACCGACGTGTTTGCCGTCTGCATGCAGATCACTTGACAAGATGCCGGGCGTATCCGACGCCTCCAACACCACAGCACCCGCACCATCGCCAAACAGCACGCATGTGGTGCGGTCATTGAAATCGAGAATGCGGCTAAACACCTCCGCCCCGACCACCAAAGCCCGATTCGCCGCACCGCTTTGAATCATGGCATCAGCCACCGTCAGCGCGTAGACAAAACCACTGCACACGGCTTGCACATCAAAAGCCGCGCAACCATTGGCGCCGAGCTTGTTTTGCAAAATACAGGCAACCGAAGGAAACACCATGTCCGGCGTTGATGTGGCCACGATGATCAAGTCAATGTCTGCAGGCTGGAGCCCGGCAGCCTGCAAGGCATTGCGAGAAGCCTCCAGCCCGAGATCGCTGCTGCACACATCCGGCGCGGCAAAGTGGCGCGCCCGAATACCGGTGCGCTCCACAATCCACTCATCAGAGGTTTCGATGCCACGCTGGGCCAGCTCGGCCACCAGATCGGCGTTTGTCAGCCGGCGTGGAGGCAGATAACTGCCGGTGCCGGTAATGCGGGAGTAGCGTCTCATCAATGTGTCGTCGCCGCAACACCAGAGCGAGGTTGGGCATCCGCAGGCACCAGAAGGGGCGCAGCGTGCGCAATCCGGGTCCGGACACGGTCGAGCAAGTTGTTGCGGGCTGCATCATACGCCCGGTTCAACGCCTGCTCGAACGACATGGCATCAGCCGATCCGTGACTCTTGAAGACCAATCCCCGCAGCCCCAACAGTGCAGCGCCGTTGTAACGGCGGTAATCCATCCGGCGCATCAATGCTTTTAGCACCGGATAGGCAAAAATAGCCGCCATTTTGGTGAAGATGTGGCGAGAAAACTCGGCCTTGAGCCCGCCAATGATCATTGTCGCAACACCTTCACTGGCCTTGAGCGCCACATTGCCAACAAAACCATCGCAGACAACGATGTCTACGGTACCTTTGAAAATGTCATTACCCTCAACATTTCCATAAAAATTGAGATCACCATTTTTAGCAGCAGAACGCAACAGTTCGCCCGCTTTTTTGATGATTTCACTTCCTTTTATAGCCTCTTCTCCAATATTGAGCAGACCTACGGTTGGCTCCCCTCCGTTTTTGAGAACGGAAACGAGAGCAGAGCCCATCACTGCAAATTGCAACAGATGCTCAGCCGAGCAGTCCACATTCGCCCCAAGATCAAGCACCGTGGTCGCCCCGCCTTGGGCGTTTGGCAACTGCGTAGCAATGGCCGGCCGATCGATGCCATCCAAAGTTTTGAGGATATAGCGGGCAATTGCCATCAACGCGCCGGTGTTGCCGGCAGAGACGGCCGCTAAAGCGGCTCCATCCTTGACCTGCTGGATGGCAACACGCATGGACGAATCCTTTTTCTTGCGCAGAGCCACCTCCACCGGGTCGTCCATCGCAACGACCTCGGAGGCAGGCACCACCGTACTGCGATCGTGCGAAAACGACTGCAAGGCGTCCGGCAACCCGACCAGAAGCAGGTGGGCATCAGGGTGGTGATCGAGAAACTGGCGGCACGCCGCCAGCGTGACGCGGGGGCCATGGTCGCCCCCCATGCAGTCAACAGCCAGTGTGATCATGGGCGACTTGTCCGGTCGGCAAAAAGCGCCGGAAGAAAAAAGCAACGGTCAAAACAAAGGCCCGCGCTACGATTTCTGTAGCAACGGGCCTTTGGAGGGATTAAAGGTCAGGCTTCAGACTTATTCTTCAGCACCTGACGCCCGCGGTAAAAACCGTTGGGGCTGATGTGGTGACGCAGATGCGTCTCACCAGTGGTGGGCTCCACTGCAATACCCGGCACATTCAGGGCATTGTGCGAGCGGTGCATGCCGCGCTTGGAAGGGGACTTTTTGTTTTGCTGAACGGCCATGATGGCTCCTGGTCTTCAATAGGTTGGTAAAAACGCGATCAGCCCAAAGAGACACGAGGGGATTCGCGCGAAGCCCTCGATTATAGCGCAAGTGAGTTTGGCGCGATCTAATGCCCCTTCCCATTCTTGCGCAAACCCGCAAGGGCGGCAAATGGATTGGGTTTTTCTGCATTGGCCTCTTCAAAATCATCATCCGAAGACGCCAGAGGCACCGCAGCAGGACACTCTTCGTGCTTGGGCACCACCGGCAAGGCCATCAGCAGTTCATCTTCAATCAGTTCATGGAGATCAAAGTCGCGACTCAAAGCGAGAAGGTCTTCGTCAAACTCATCGTCAAGCGCCTCCGCAGTCGCCTCGTCGGCCACAAAACGGAACTCGCGCTCCACCTCAAGTGGAACATCCACCGGCGCCAAACACCGCTGACACTCCATAGGGAAACTGGCACGCACTTTGATAACCAGCCACACCTGGCCTGCACCGCCCATGGCTGTACGCATCTCGCCAAAAGCCTCCCAATCGACCAACAGGTCGGGGTGCAGGCCCTTAGCCTCCTGGGCCAGCCGTTCATATTTCAAAAGCGAGTCGTGGCCGGACAACCGACCGCCCGCCTGCGCAAAGGCTTTTACATCGAGGCGCTGGGGGGAGAATTCCTTGGTCATGGCGGCAGTGTAAGAGAATCGGCGCATGCATCAATCCCCCCCCCAGCAACGCCCTCTGGTATTGGGCTCCACCTCCCGCTACCGACGCGAACTACTCCAGCGGCTGAGCCTGTCTTTCGAGGTAGCAGCCCCTCACGTGGATGAGACCCCGGCACCGGGCGAGGCACCACGCGCACTGGCATTGAGGCTCGCACTGGCCAAAGCACATGCGGTGGCCGCACAAAACCCCACGGCCGTAGTCATTGGTTCGGACCAGGTTGCGGACTTGGGCGGCGAGCCACTGGGTAAGCCAGGTGACCATGACCGTGCGGTGCAACAACTGCGCCGCATGCGCGGCCATACTGTCGTGTTTCAGACTGCCGTGGCCGTGGTGTGCAGGCAGACCGGCTTTGAACAAGTGGACCTCGCCCCGGTGGAAGTGACATTCCGGGATCTGTCTGATGCAGAAATCGAACGCTACCTGCGCGCGGAGCAACCCTATGACTGCGCCGGCAGCGCAAAAAGCGAGGGGCTGGGTATTGCGCTGCTGGAATCCATTCACAGCGACGATCCCACGGCACTGATCGGCCTGCCACTCATTCGCACCTGCCGCATGCTGCGTTCCGCCGGCCTTGTGTTGCCATGACAGACTCTGACAAAAGGAACACGGTGACAACCGCTGCGCCCCCAGGCACCCTCTATCTGGTGCCAGCTCCCCTCGATTTTGGCTGCGGCATCGAAGCTCCTCTGCAGGATGCCCTGCCCGCTCACACGCTGCAGATGGCATCGCGTCTGACCCATTGGGTGTGCGAAAACGCCAAAAGCACTCGCGCCTACCTCAAGCGCATCGACGCCATCTACCCGCTAGCGGCGCAGTTACAGCAGCAGCAAATTACCGAGTTGCCGCGCGATGTCCACAAAAAAGGCGATCACGGCGACAAAGGCTCAGCGTCCTTTGATGCGCGCCCTCTGCTTGCAGCGGCCCTTGGCGGGCAGAACATCGGATTGGTAAGCGAAGCCGGCATGCCGGCAGTCGCCGACCCAGGCTCGTCTGTAGTGCGCGCCGCGCACGACCTGGGCATCCCCGTCATTCCACTGGTGGGTCCTGTGTCACTGTTGCTGGCACTGGCAGCCAGCGGACTCAATGGACAGAATTTCGCGTTTGTGGGCTATCTACCCCAAGACAGCCAAGAACGGACACACAGGATCAAGGAGCTGGAAGCATTGGCACTGAAGACGGGCCAAACCCAGCTTTTCATCGAAACGCCCTACCGCAACCAAGCGCTGTGGCAAGCCCTGCTACAGGCGCTGCAACCCCACACTCGCCTCGCGCTCGCCGGCGGCCTCACACTGCCTGGCGCGCGAATTCATAGCCAACTGGTGCGGCAATGGCGCCAGCAACCCGCACCGACCGACAACCGGACGCCTGTCGTTTTTGCGCTGGGCCGCTGACAAAAAGAGCCTTTTTTGCTACTCAATTCATAGCGCAATATGCAGGCAATTCAAGCACAAGGGCTCTTTACAGGCACAACAAGAACCCCTTTCGCAGAGCCCATCAGCCAAGGAGAGGCGGTCGCATCAACCGCTCTTGCAAAAAAGCCCTGACCAGATGCACATCCGGTCAGGGCTTGAGGATCTGCGCGCCGCTGCAGCGACACGCACAATTCAAATCAACGCAACTGAGGACCCGAAGAGGCCAGTGATTTCATTGCCCCGATCCCCATGGCAGCGCCAAACCGCTTGGCCAGGCGCTCTGCGACGTTGTCGCGCCGGGTGTAGTCGATGATGTCTTCGGCCTTGACCACTTCGCGCGCCACGTAATCGAGACTCCCCAATTTATCGGCCAGCCCCATTTCGACAGCTTGCTGGCCCGTCCAGAACAAGCCACTGAAGGTGTCAGGCGTGGTCTTGAGACGGTCACCCCGTCCAGCCTTCACCGCACCAATGAACTGCTGGTGAATCTGGTCCAGCATGGTTTGTGCATACACGCGCTGCTTTTCAGTCTGTGGGCTGAACGGGTCGAGAAAACCCTTGTTCTCACCCGCAGTCAGCAGACGACGCTCGACGCCCAGCTTCTCCATCGTGCCAGTGAAGCCAAAGCCGTCCATCAGCACGCCAATGCTGCCCACGATGCTGGCCTTGTCCACATAGATTTCATCGGCCGCAGCCGCGATGTAGTAGGCGGCCGAAGCACAGGTCTCCTCCACCACCGCGTAGATCGGCTTGTTGTACTTGGCCTTCAAACGCACGATCTCATCATTGATGATGCCCGCTTGAACAGGGCTTCCGCCCGGGGAGTTGATGAGCAGCACCAGCGCCTGCGAGCCTTCGTCTTCCAGTGCACTGCGCATGGCCGCGACGACAAACTCGGCACTGGCGTCCGCCCCAGAGGCGATCTCGCCTTTGATGTCGACCACCGCCGTGTGTGGCGCGCTTTTGCTGGCGCTGGGGGATGCCTGCCGCAGCGAAACAAATGCCACGCCCGCAATCAGGACCAGCCAAGCCAGCCGGAAGAAGATCTTCCAGCGCCGGGCGCTGCGTTGTTCTTTAAGGGCCGAGAAGGCCAGCTTTTCCAGCGTGGCACGTTCCCAACCAGGTTCACGCGATGAGTCGCTCACAGATGCTCCTGAATTAGTAGCTGTTGGCGCCCACAGATCGGGCGCAGGAGGGGTATTTTGATCAAAGTCCGGCGCATCGGGCTGACGAGAATCGGTCATGAAATGAGTTCTGCCCCCGCGCCCCTGAAGCCGCCATGGATACCGCCGTCTGCCATGGGAAACCAACCAACAGGCAGCCAGAACAGCAGGGGCATGGGGTCCGGGTTTTCTAAAACACTACGGGTTGCAGATGGTGCGCAGTATGCCAGTGGACAGTGCCATTGCTTTCCGACAACACAATTTTTACCAAACCACCTCGGCATGGTCCGCCCGCACACTGGCCAGTGCCGGGCACATAAGCGGCGCCGTGTGTCGCGCACAACAGCCACTGCCCCGTGTCGTCGAAAAAGCGATCGGCTTGGTAGTCCATCTCCATGGCCACATGCGTGCAGCGGTTCAGGTATGCATGGGCCACGCCTTGGTAGCGAATGGCAAAACCCCGGCAGACTTGACCTGCATAAAGCACATCAAACGGCACAGCCTGCCCCGCCTCCGTCAGCTCGGAGCTGCGACACAGAAAAACCGCCTGCTCAGAAAAAGATGTCATGGGTTCGCCAATTTCACGCTGAATCGAAGAAGAAAAATAGCAGCGGTCGGCCGGGTCGCTGGCTGAATAAAAGAAGGCTCTGACTGAATAGCTTTGCTTCGCTGTCAAGCTTCCTGCAGCAGCCAGTCGTGCAAATCGCGCACGTTATGCGCAACGAACAAAGGACTCAGTGCATGGAAAGCTCCAGGCTCATGCGCACCATAGCTCACCCCCACACTGGCACAACCCGCGTTGACGGCCATTTGCAAATCATGGGTCGTGTCGCCAATCATCAGAAGCCTCTGTGGAGCCACGTCGAACTCTGCCATCAGCTCTTGCAACATCAACGGGTGGGGCTTGCCCGCCGTCTGGTCTGCCGTGCGCGACCCATCAAAAACACCCCGCAAGTCGACCGAATGCAAAGCTTCGTCCAACCCGCGGCGGCTCTTACCCGTCGCCACTGCCAGCAAGTGTCCGCGCTCACGCAAATCCGCAAGCAAGGGCAATACGCCGTTAAAAAGGCTCAAGTCGTTCTGGTGCTGAACATAGTGAAAACGGTAGCGATTGCCCAACTCGTTGTACTTCTCGGGCGGCACATCCGGGGCGGCATGGGCAAGCGCTTGCATCAGCGCCATGCCGATCACGTAGGCCGCTTCCTTGTCGCTGGGAACGGTACCACCCACATCGCGCACCGCCTCCTGGATGCAGCGCACGATGATCGCCGTGGAATCAAAGAGCGTACCGTCCCAGTCAAAGGCAATCAGGTCGAATCGGCGGGGGCGGAGATTTTTGGCAGACATAAGAACGGTCACGCCTTGTCAGGCAGATGGCAAAAAATCGGCCAAATCAGGGGGAAGCTCGGAAAGCAAAGCCACCCGTTCGCCGGAGGCGGGATGATTGAACTGTAACCGCCAGGCGTGCAAAAACATGCGCTTCATCCCGAGCCGCTGCAGTCGTTTGTTGAGGTCGAAATCGCCATATTTGTCGTCGCCAACAATCCCGTGACCCTGGCTGGCCAAGTGCACGCGGATCTGGTGCGTGCGCCCGGTTTTGATCGTCACTTCCAGCAGCGACATGGTAGGCAGCCCCTGCGCGGCGCGCGCTGGCATCGTACTACGCACCTTGACAAGGGTGATGGAGCGCATGCCATCGGGGTCGTCCGCAGTGGTGACACGCACACGGCGCTCGCCATCGGCCTGCAGGTATTTATGTAGCGGCAGGTCAATGACTTTTCTGTTGGCAGGCCATGCGCCCATGACCAGCGCCAAATAGGTTTTACCGGTCTCGCGCTCGCGAAACTGGTCCTGCAAGTGCGTCAACGCGGATCTCTTCTTGGCCACCAGCAGGATGCCCGAGGTCTCACGGTCCAGGCGGTGCACCAGCTCCAGAAACTTGGCCTGGACGCGCGCCTGGCGCAACTGCTCAATCACGCCGAAACTCACACCACTGCCGCCATGCACCGCCACACCCGCAGGTTTGTCGATAGCAATAAGGTGGTCATCTTCCAGCAGAACCGGGAACTCGCGGGCAGGGGCGGGGCGCTCGGCTTTCTCGGCCACCTTGTCAGAGATGCGAACTGGCGGCAGGCGCACCACATCGCCGGCCTCAATGCGGGTTTCCGCGCTTACGCGCCCTTTGTTGATACGTACTTCACCGCTGCGGATGATGCGATAGACGTGCGTCTTGGGTACACCCTTCAACTGTCGTATCAGGAAGTTATCCAGCCGCTGGCCTGCCGAATCCTCTTCGACCTCCACCCATTGGGCGGAGGGGGGGGTGGCTGCCGGCTTGGGGTCGGATGGCGGTTTGGCCCCTATAATGTGTTTCACCTGCGGGTTGTTATGTAAGTGGTTGATTTGTCTGGAGTTTAGTCCACTCAGCCCTTGCACAGCCGCAGTAAGGTCGATGCCAGCGGGCGTCGTGCACGCAGATTACAGGCCAGATGCCTGTGGTGGCCGGCACGCCGTGCGGCGGGCTGACAGATTGAAACACTGATACGGAATCCCCCAAGCTGGCAGAGACACCCTACCCGGGAATGGTCTGCCAGCGGATCAAAGCGAGCATGTGGTTGTTGATGAGCTGGATGGCGATTTTGTGGCGGAGGCTACCGCCTCCGGCTGCACGCTCGAATTCAGCACCAGCGCCCAGCCAGCAAGCGCAACCAGCTACTTTTTTGCTAGCAAAACTGCGGTCTTACCACTCGCCCCCATCCACGCGCCCCTGCCTTCCCTTGCTGCGCTAGCGCACAGCAGACCCTTGGCATCCCCGGCAATTCCCTTCGTTTCGATGCGTCAGTCCAGGCATTCACAGCTCCTGTAGAGCTTGTTATTGGTTTGGAACTGTGGGCAGCAGCCCGCGCAGCCTCTGTTTCAGGAGGCCGCCCCGCTGCTTCCCGCAAAACACTGATTGAAGGAATCGCATCATGAAGCGGATGCTCATCAACGCCACGCAGCCCGAAGAACGGCGCCTGGCCATCGTCGACGGACAAAAGCTCCTCGACTACGAAATCGAAATCGAAGGGCGTGAACAGCGCAAGGGCAACATCTACAAGGCCGTCGTCACCCGGGTAGAGCCTTCGCTGGAAGCCTGTTTCGTCGACTACGGCGAAGACCGCCACGGCTTCCTGCCCTTCAAGGAAATCTCGCGCAGCTACTTTGCCCCCGGCGTTTCGCCCGGTCAGGCGCGCATCAATGAAGTGATCAAGGAAGGCCAGGAACTGCTGGTCCAGGTGGAAAAAGAAGAACGCGGCAACAAGGGTGCCGCCCTGACCACCTTCGTCTCGCTCGCCGGCCGCTACGTGGTGCTGATGCCCAACAACCCCCGTGGCGGTGGCGTTTCGCGCCGCATCGAGGGCGAAGACCGCGCCGAGCTCAAGGAGGCGATGGACCAGCTGGAATACCCCAACGGTATGTCCATCATTGCCCGCACTGCCGGCATCGGCCGCACCGCGCCCGAACTGCAGTGGGATCTGAATTACCTGCTCAAGCTGTGGACCGCCATCGACGGCGCAGCCAAAGGCGGCAAGGGCGCCTTCCTGATCTATCAGGAATCGAGCCTCGTCATCCGCGCGATCCGCGACTACTTCAACAACGACATCGGTGACATCCTCATCGATACCGACGACATCTACGAGCAGGCGCACCAGTTCATGGCGCACGTCATGCCCGAGCATGCCGCCCGCGTGAAGCGTTACCGCGACGACGCTGCACTGTTCAGCCGCTTCCAGATCGAGCACCAGATCGAATCGGCCTACGCACGCACGGTGCAACTGCCCTCCGGCGGCGCCATCGTGATCGACCACACCGAAGCACTGGTCAGCGTGGACGTGAACTCTGCCCGCGCCATCAAGGGCGGCGACATCGAGGAAACCGCCACGCGCACCAACCTGGAAGCCGCCGACGAAGTGGCGCGCCAGATGCGCCTGCGCGACCTGGGTGGCCTGATCGTCATCGACTTCATTGACATGGAAGAGTCGAAGAACCGCCGCGAGGTGGAAAACCGCCTGCGCGACGCGCTGCGCCAAGACCGCGCTCGCGTGCAGTTCGGCAACATCAGCAAGTTCGGTCTCATGGAAATGAGCCGCCAGCGCCTCAAGCCGGCACTGAGCGAAGGTTCTTCCATCCCGTGTCCCCGCTGTGGCGGCTCAGGACACATCCGCGATACGGAAAGCTCTGCCCTGCAGATCCTGCGGATCATTCAGGAAGAGTCCATGAAGGACAACACGGCCGCCGTGCACTGCCAGGTGCCGGTGGAAGTAGCTTCGTTCCTGCTGAACGAAAAACGCACCGAGATCGCCAAGATCGAACTCAAGCAACGCGTGGCCGTGCTGATGGTTCCCAACAAGACGCTGGAAACCCCGAACTACCGCCTGGAGCGCTTGAAGCACGACGACCCGCGCCTGGACCACATCGAAGCCAGCTACAAGCTCGCCGAAGAAGTGGAAGACCCCACGGCCGTGACACGCCGCTCGCAAGAGCCCACCAACAAGCAGACACCGGTGATCAAGGGCGTGTTGCCCGATGCCCCAGCGCCCATGGCCGAGCCCCGCCCCGAAGGCGCAACCCGCCCACCGCGTGGTGGTCAACGCCCGGCGGCAGCCCCTGTGGCCGGCACGCCGGTGGCGGCGCCTCAGCCAACGCCTGCGACAGCCCCGCAAGAGCAAGGCTTCTTTGCCTGGATCAAGAGCCTTTTGGGATTCGGGGACAGCGCAGCACCTGCTGCGCCAGTGGTAGCCCCCGCGCCCGTGGCAACCCCTGAAACCCAGGGACGCGGCGAACCCCGGCGCGATGGCCGCAATGGCGAATCCCGTGGCCGCCGCGGTGGCCGCGATGGCAACCGCGAAGGAGGCCGTGACGGAAACCGCGATGGCAATGGTGAAAACCGTGGCCGCCGTGGCGAACGCCCAGCCGAAGGCCGCACGCCGCGTGATGCAGACAATCGCCCACCTCGCGATGCTGACCGCCGCCCTGAAGGCGAAGCCCGTGAGCCACGCGAAGGCCGCAATGGCCGCGACGGTGGCCGAAGCCGCCGCGACGCAGAGCCGCGCAACTTGGCAGCCGGTGTGAATGGAGACAACACGACCGTCCAACAGCCGCAAGTTGAAGGTCCGAACGGCCCGGCCAGCGACAACGACGCAGCCCCAGGACAGCAGCAACCCCGTGGCGAACGCGGCCCACGCCGTGAACGCGGCGACCGTGGCGAACGCAACGGCCGCAGTGACCGTGGTGGCGAGCGCGGCCCACGCCCTGCCGCAGCGCAGGACAAAGCCGCCGCCAGCGCTGCAATGCCCAGCGATTTTGTTGACACCGCGCCTTTGGAATCCCTGCCCGACCTGGACCTGACTGGGACCGACGGGCAACCTGGAGGCAATGGCAACCAGGGTGGTCCTGCTGGCGACGAGCAACAGCGCCGTGAACGCCGTTCACGCGACCGCTATGGCCGCGACCGCCGTGAACGTGGCCCGCGCGATACTGCCAGCGAGGCCGCAGCGCCACCAATGCAGGATGTGGAAACGGTCCAGGCGGGTACATCGGCACCAGCCACAAGCCCGGTGCAGGATGAGGCACCACGCCGCAGTTACTTCAATGCACCTGCGGCAGAGTCCGCTCCAGCATCCGTTCCTGCAGCAGCAGCCGAAACGCCGCCAGCCGCTGTAGCGCCCGCAGCGCCAGCGCCAGCGCCGGTGCCTGTGGTGACAGCGACCCTGGCCGCTCCAGTGGCCGTTGCAAATGTGGCGACCCAGACCGTGCCAGCCACACCTGCGCCAACGCCGGCCCCCGCAAAAGCACCCGTTGCCGCTGCGGCCCCAACGCCAGCAGCCCAACCGGCAGACGCAGGCATGCCCCGCGTGCAGCCGTTTACGCTGCCGATGGAGGCACTCCAGCAAGTGGCGGCTTCATCGGGCCTGCAATGGGTGAACTCTGATGCGGACAAGATCGCCGCCGTACAGGCCGCGATTGCTGCGGAGCCCAAGCCCGTGCGCGTGCCACGCGAACGCCCCCCAGTGGTAGTGGTCGATGAAGGTCCGTTGGTGCTGGTGGAAACCCGCCGCGACCTGTCCGCCATGAAGTTGCCTTTTGAGCAACCTCCGGTGGCATAAAAAGGCAAAACGGTCTGCTGCCCACGCGACGCAGACCCACTCACACAAGGCGGCCCAGGCCGCCTTGTGCTTTTGGGCCGCAGCAAACACTGCCATGGCTTGCCCCCACACGCGGCAGGTTCTTTGAAACCGGCCATCGGGCTCAAATAGCCCTTGCCGTAGCGGCGTACCCTGTGCGATGTACCATTTTGGATCGCTGGCAAGCGCGCGCCCAGGCGCCACTGGCTCACGTTGTTCATGGCGGGCTGGCACTCCTGGGCGCCGGGCGCGCCAGCCTCCCTCCTGCCTGATTTTTCTCGAAGGTCTGCGGACCTTTCGGCCATACCCATGCTGTTCTTGCTGTCCCCCGCCAAATCGCTCGACTACGACACCCCCGTGCCCGAAGAACTGCCACACACCACGCCGCAGTTCATCCCCCAGTCCACGGCCTTGATCGAAGTGCTGCGCACCCATTCGCCGCAAAGCATCGCCTCGCTCATGGACCTGAGTGACAAGTTGGCAGGGCTCAATGTGGCGCGCTACCAGGCGTGGCGCCCCCGCTTCACAGCCGCCAACTCGCGCCAGGCCGTACTGGCCTTCAACGGCGACGTGTATGAGGGCCTGCAGGCCCGTAGCCTGGGCGTTGATGACCTCGGTTGGGCGCAAGAGCATGTGGCCATCTTGAGCGGCCTGTATGGCGTGTTGCGCCCCCTGGACCGCATGCAGCCCTATCGGCTGGAAATGGGCACCCGCCTGGCCACCGCCAGCGGCAACAACCTGTACCAGTATTGGGGAAGCCAGATCGCCGAGCACCTCAATGCGCGCCTGCGGGCCGATACCACGCCCGTTGTGGTCAATCTCGCCTCCCAGGAATACTTCAAGTCGGTGGACCGCAAAGTGCTCAAGGCACGTGTCATCGAATGCGTGTTTGAAGACTGGAAAGACAGCGCTTTCAAGATCATCAGCTTCCATGCAAAACGCGCACGGGGCCTTATGGCGCGCTATGCCATTCAACACCGCCTTGTCATGCCAAGCCAACTGCAAGCGTTTGATCTCGACGGCTACGCATTTGCCCCGGCATCGTCGGAGCCCGAACGCTTGGTGTTTCGCAGAAAGTGACGCCCCGGCATTGCATGGGGCCAAACGCACCACCACCGGCGCCCCCACGAGCGGCGCCACGGCCGCAGATCGCACTCAACCGCCCCGGGCCCGAGCGCTGGATCCAGCCCGCTGCGGTGTGCCCACCGCCGGGTTTACGTTTTGCATGGTGCACACCACAATGGCCCGCAGGCGCATCGCCCTGCCCCTCTCTGGAACTGAATACGACACTGCCATGCCTTCACGCACCTCTGCCTCATCCGCCCAAACCGTCACCCCTGAACTGCGCCGCTGGATCATTGAACAGGCCCAGGCCGGCTATGCAGCGCCCGTGGTGCTGCAGTCCATGCGCGACGCGGGCTGGGATGAAGACGTGGCGGCGCAGGCGCTGGAGACCACGCTGCAGGAGCACCTGAACGACTTGGCCATGCAGCAGGGCCAGCCCGCCGCAGTGCCCGTGCCCGAGCCCCAGCTGGACGAATCCCCCGCCCAGGTGGATTGCGGCGACCGCACCGTTCATGTTTTGCTGGCCATGGCGCAGCCGCGCCTCGTGGTGTTCGGCAACCTGCTGTCACCCGAAGAATGCGACGCCCTGATCGCTGACGCCGCGCCGCGCATGGCGCGCTCGCTCACGGTGGCCACACAAACAGGGGGCGAAGAAGTCAACGACGACCGCACCAGCGACGGCATGTTCTTTCAGCGCGCCCAGAGCCCGCTGATCCAGCGCATCGAAGAGCGCATTGCCCGCCTGCTGAACTGGCCCATCGAAAACGGCGAAGGCCTGCAGGTGCTGCACTACCGCCCTGGTGCCGAGTACAAGCCGCACTACGACTATTTCGACCCGGACGAGCCGGGCACCGCCACCATCCTCAGGCGCGGCGGCCAGCGGGTGGGCACGCTGGTGATCTACCTGAACACGCCCGAAAAAGGCGGTGGCACGACCTTCCCCGACGTGCACATGGAGGTCGCGCCGCAGCGCGGCAACGCCGTGTTCTTCAGTTACGAACGCCCCCACCCGTCCACCCGCACTTTGCACGGCGGCGCCCCGGTGATCGCGGGCGACAAGTGGATTGCGACCAAATGGCTGCGCGAGCGAGAATTCGAGGGCGGATTCCATAACGAAGTGCACCTAGCAATAGGTTGGGCCAAGAGTGCATAGGATGCACTCTTGTTGACCGGCCAGTCGCCAAGCAA
>RCMZ01000454.1_pt1 | contig 21938 bp, 23 predicted proteins | sample 2041141 | NCBI WGS metagenome assembly RCMZ01 (sample SAMN09708263, study PRJNA481090) | Wastewater metagenome, whole genome shotgun sequencing project. | biome: sewage; isolation source: Davis station wastewater (DW) | place: Antarctica: Davis Station | collected 2010-03-01
CCGGATACGACGTCATCACGCTTATCGGCATGAATCTGCGGACCTTCACCCCGGGTTGGCTCTTTTTGTTGTTCTTGTTCGGCACGCAACTCGTTGTGATCGTGCTGAATGCCGGTATAGCGGTCAATTTGCGAGGCCATGCATACCAATTTGACTAGGTTGCGCTCGACCTCTGTTACCAGACTAGTAACTCGCTTAATCACTTGCCCGGTCAGATCCTGAAAATCCTGCGCCAGCAAAATGTCATTGAGATGCCCGGACAATTTGCTGGTGTCGCGCTCGCTGCGCTCGAGATGCAACTCGATACGTTTGGCCAGCTCGCGAAACTCATCAGCACCGACTTCGCGACGCATAAAGCGCGCCCAATCAAGGCCCAAAGCTCGCGACTCACTGCTCAAGTCATTGACCAGAGGTGCACTTTCCTCGACCAAGTCCATGGTGCGATTGGCCGCTTTCTCGGTCATGCGCACAACGTAATTGAGACGTTCAGTGGCGTCACTGATCTGCGACACCTCTTCGGCATGCGAGCCGTGCAAATCAATTTGAAAGTTGACGATGGAGTTGTGCAGCTCGCGGGTTAATTTACCAACCTCAAAATACAGGCCTTGGTCGCGAGCTTTGTTCAAATCGTGGATGACTTGTACGGCGTCACCAAAATTGCCCCGTTCGAGGCTATCCAGCAGATCTCGGGCGTGAGTTTTAAGGCTCACCTCAAGATCACTCATGTGCGGTTCTTCGTGCTCCATAGCGCCCTCGCGGCAGACATCAGCCGTTAACCCGCTCAAAGATCTTCTCAATCTTCTCTTTCAGCACCTGAGCAGTAAACGGCTTAACAACATAGCCATTCACCCCCGCTTGCGCCGCTTCAATAATCTGGTCGCGCTTGGCTTCTGCGGTCACCATTAACACCGGCAACTGCTTCAGACGCTCATCGGCACGCACCGCACGCAACAGGTCAATACCCGTCATGCCCGGCATGTTCCAGTCGGTGACCAGAAAGTCGAAACTGCCACTCTGTAGCATTGGCAGTGCGGTAACGCCGTCATCAGCCTCGGCGGTATTGGTAAAACCCAAATCACGTAAGAGGTTCTTAATGATCCGGCGCATCGTCGAGAAGTCATCGACGATGAGGATTTTCATATTCTTGTCCAAATCGACCTCCGTACAGTCCTAAACATACCCAGCGCCTGGGCATGCCGTGTAATCGTGAAACTCGCGTATTGCTTAGTGCTCACGCCATTCAGCTAGTCGGGCCCGCAGACGTGCGGCGCACTGGCTATGTAGTTGGCTGACGCGAGATTCGCTCACCCCAAGCACTTCGCCAATTTCCTTCAGATTCAGCTCTTCATCGTAATACAGAGACAAGATCAAGCGTTCGCGCTCGGGCAAGTTAGCGATGGCATCAGCCAAGGCCGCCTGGAAGCGTTCTTCTTCCAGATCACCAGAGGGTTCAAGCTGGGTAGAACTCCGATCTTCATGGCCACCGCCCTGCTCATTTTCCTGTAATAGGTCATCGAAGCTAAACAGGCGGCTGCCCAAAGTGTCGCTCAGAATGCCGTAGTAATCCTCGAGACTCAATTGGAGTTCGGCCGCAACCTCTTGATCTTTAGCGTCTCGACCTGTTCTGGCCTCAACTTTTCGGATCGCATCGCTAACCATGCGACTGTTTCGGTGTACCGAACGCGGCGCCCAGTCCCCTTTGCGTACGTCATCAAGCATGGCGCCGCGTATGCGGATACCCGCGTAGGTTTCAAAGCTGGCGCCCTTGGTTGCGTCGTATTTGGTTGAAGCTTCAAGCAAGCCAATCATGCCGGCCTGGATAAGATCATCCACTTGGACGTTAGCGGGTAATCGCGCCAACAAATGATAGGCAATGCGTTTAACCAACGGCGCATAGCGCTCAATCATTTGATGCCGGGAGTCCTGCGCCTGCGCTTTGCTGTACATACGGAGCCCCGTGGGTACTGTCATACACCAATATCCGCACTCGATTGCTGCTGCACTAGGCGCTCAACAAAAAACTCCAGATGGCCACGCGGGTTGGCCGGCAAGGGCCAGGCATCGACCTTCTGAGCAATCGCTTTAAATGCCAATGCGCACTTCGAGCGAGGGAAAGCCTCATACACCGCGCGCTGCTTCTGCACGGCCTTACGTACCGATTCGTCGTAAGGAATGGCGCCTACATATTGCAGCGCCACGTCGAGAAAACGATCAGTGACTTTAGTCAGTTTAGCAAACAGATTGCGGCCCTCTTGCGGGCTGTGGGCCATGTTGGCCAGCACACGAAAGCGGCTCATGCCGTGATCGCGATTGAGCAACTTGATCAGGGCATAGGCATCGGTAATGGAGGTTGGCTCGTCACACACCACCAGCAAAACTTCTTGGGCGGCGCGGACAAAGCTCACAACGCCATCGCCAATCCCAGCAGCGGTATCGATGATCAACACGTCAATGTTGTCACTGATCTCGCTGAACGCTTGAATCAGCCCAGCGTGCTGCATCGGCGACAGCTGCACCATACTCTGGATACCGGACGCGGCAGGGACGATGCGAATACCGCCAGGCCCTTGCAGCAACACGTCACGCAGATCGCACTCACCCGAAATCACATCTTCAAGCGTACGCTTGGCACTTAGCCCCAGCAGTACATCGACGTTAGCCAAGCCCAAGTCAGCGTCCATCAACATGACCCGGCGACCCAGATCAGCCAAGGCCAAGGACAGGTTCACCGACACATTGGTCTTGCCGACGCCACCTTTGCCGCCAGTCACTGCAATCACCTGAACGGGATGAATACTACCCATGCTCTCTACACACCTTGTCTTGCTTCAACTGGGATCGCCCGCCTGAGTAAACTCAGCTATGTCAGGCGATGCAAGATACACACCTTCTCACAGGCTAGCCGACGCGCCGTGAGGGGTGCTGATATAAATCAGCAAACATATCAGCCATAGCATCTTCGCTTGGCTCTTCCGGCGCCTGCAAACTCACTGCACGGCTGACCAGCTGATGACTGCGTGGCACTTGCAAATCATCAGGAATTTTTGGCCCATCAGCTAGATAGGCTACCGGCAGATGCTGGCTTATAGCCAGCCCTAAAACCTCACCCAAGCTGGTGGCTTCGTCCAACTTGGTCAAGATACAGCCAGATAGGCCGCAGCGCTTATAACTATGGTAAGCCGCCTTGAGCACCTGGCTCTGACTGGTTGCCGCCAACACCAGATAATTCTTCGCCTTAACACCCTTACTTGCTAGAGCCTCCAGCTGCATACGCAACTCCGGAGCACTGCCCGGCAGCCCGGCGGTATCGATCAAAACCAGCCGCTTACGCAGCAGAGGCGCTAGCGCTTGTGTCAAAGACTGGCCAGGATCAACCTGAGTCACCGACACATTGAGAATGCGCCCCAAGGTCTTGAGCTGCTCCTGAGCGCCAATGCGATAGCTGTCCATGCTCACCAAGGCGACATTCTGCGCGCCGTACTTAAGCACATAACGCGCTGCCAGCTTGGCCAAGGTGGTGGTTTTACCCATACCTGCCGGTCCTACCAAGGCAATCACACCGCCTTCTTCCAGCGGCTCAACCTGAGGGGTGCGAATAGCATGCGCCAGATGGGCCAGCAGCATGCGCCAGGCTTGACGCGGCTCAGCCACCTTAGCAACCCGCTCGAGCAACGCTCGCGACAAATCAGCAGACAAGCCCATGCGTTGCAAACGCCGCCATAGGTTGGCCTGCTGAGGTTTGCGCGTTTGCAGTTGACCCCAAGCAATCGAGCCGAGCTGCACTTCAATCAGCTCGCGCAAGCCATGCAGCTCAAAGCGCATAGCGTCCAGCGCACTTTGCTCGGCTCCCGCAGGAGCAACGGCAGCAGTACGCGGCACGCTGGCACGGGGCGTAGGCGCTGCGGCGGCAATAGGCGCCGCTGGAGCAAACATCTGACCATTTTGGCCTGCGTCGGCCGTCACCCGCTCGCTCAGTTCGGCATGCGCCGAAGCAATTCGTGACTGGGTCTTGCGCAACTCGGCCTCTAAGGCCGGATTGGCCTGACGGGACGGCGCAGCAGGCACCTGATAATCCAAGGCAGCCGTCAGCTCTACACCGCCGGCAACCCGACGATTGGCGATGATCGATGCATCAGCACCCAACTCATCACGCACCAGCTTCATGGCTTGACGCATATCGGCGGCGAAAAAGCGTTTGACTTGCATGGCCTAAGACCTCAGTTCTGCCCCACCGTCGCAACGATGGTGACCTGCTTATTATCCGGAATTTCCTGGTACGCCAGCACGTGCATATTCGGCACTGCCAGTCGTGCAAAGCGCGAGAGCATCGCCCGGACCGGACCGGCCACCAGCAGAATCGCAGGCTTGCCGAGCATCTCCTGACGCTGCGCCGCATCCACCAAGGAACGCTGCAGCTTCTCGGCCATACCAGGCTCAAGGAGGATGCCCTCCTCTGAGCCCTGACCGGCCTTCTGCAAACTGTTAAGCAATATCTGTTCCAATCTTGGCTCAAGGGTGATCACAGGCAGCTCTGGCTCTAGTCCTACAACGCTTTGCACGATTGCACGGGCCAGCGCCACGCGCACGGCAACCACCATTGCGGCGGGATCTTGACTCTTAGTAGCGGTATTGGCGATCGCCTCGGCAATGGTGCGAATGTCACGCACCGGCACCTGCTCCTGTAGCAACGCCTGCAAGACCTTGAGCAAGGTCGACAGCGAGACGGTACCCGGCACCAGCTCTTCAGCCAGCTTGGGCGAACTCTTGGCTAGCAACTGCAGGAGCTGCTGAACCTCCTCATGGCCGAGCAACTCATGAGAATGCTTGTGCAGTACCTGATTGAGGTGGGTGGCGACCACGGTGCTGGCATCCACCACTGTGTAACCCAGCGACTGCGCTTGGTCGCGCTGACTGGCCTCAATCCACACTGCCTCCAAGCCAAACGCCGGATCCTTGGCGGCGATACCATTAAGCGGGCCAAATACCTGCCCTGGGTTGATCGCCAGTTCACGGTCCGGATACACCTCGGCTTCAGCCACGCTGACGCCCATCAGCGTCAATCGATAGGCATTGGGCAACAGATCAAGGTTGTCGCGGATATGCACCGAGGGCATCAGAAAGCCCATCTCTTGGGATAGCTTCTTGCGCACACCCTTAATCCGCGCCAGCAACTGCCCGCCTTGGTTACGGTCCACCAACGGAATCAGGCGATACCCCACTTCCAGACCAACCATATCCACGGGCATCACGTCATCCCAGCCCAGCTCTTTGGTTTCCTGGGCGCGCTGCGCTGGCAACAATTCCTGCTGACGCTGCACTTCCTGCACCGCCGTCTCACTCACCACACGCTGCTTGTTGGCGATCCAGTAGGCGCCACCCGCGGCAACTAGGCCGAGGCTGATAAAGGAGAAGTGCGGCATACCGGGCACCAGGCCCATGGCAATCATGATCGCTGCGGCAACAGCCAAGGCGCGCGGCGACGCGAACATCTGCCGATTGACCTGAGTGCCCATTTCTTCGGAGCTGGAGACCCGCGTCACCATGATTGCTGCGGCGGTCGACAGCAGCAGCGACGGAATCTGCGCCACCAAACCGTCACCGATAGTCAGCAGGGTGTAAATCTTGCCAGCCTCAGCAAATGGCAACTGATGCTGGAACACGCCGATGGCAATGCCGCCAATCAGGTTGATAAACAGAATCATCAAGCCTGCGATGGCATCACCACGCACGAACTTGCTGGCACCGTCCATCGAGCCGTAGAAGTCGGCCTCCTGGGACACCTCGGAGCGCCGAAGCTTGGCTTCTGCCTGCTCGATCAAGCCGGCATTCAAGTCAGCATCAATGGCCATCTGCTTACCGGGCATGGCGTCCAAGGTGAAGCGCGCGCTCACCTCGGAAATCCGCCCGGCACCCTTGGTAACCACCACGAAGTTAATAATCATCAGGATCGCAAACACCACGATACCGACAACGTAGTTGCCGCCGATCACCACTTCACCAAAGGCCTGAATCACCTGGCCGGCCGCCGCGTGACCATCCTGCCCATGCAGCAGCACCACGCGTGTGGAGGCAACGTTCAAGGCCAGGCGCAGCAAGGTGGCGGCCAGCAGAATGGTGGGGAATACGGCAAAGTCGAGGGGCCGCAGGGCATAGATACCCACCAGCAACACCACGATCGACAGGGCGATACTGAAGGTGAACAGTACATCGAGCAGAAACGGCGGAATCGGCAGCATGACCATGCCGAGCATGACCAGCAGCATCAGCGGAATGCCGAGATTGCCCTGGCGCAAACCGGAAAGATTGCTGCGCACGTTGCCGATCATTTGCGTGCGATCCACTGCCACTGCCCTACTCCAGCCGATTCAATCTTTTGACGCCCAAGGCGCCGCTGAACAGGCTAGTGCAAGAACTCGTCCAACTTACTCAAGCAATTGAGGACAAAGGCAAAATAAACTGTAATGAGTAAACACTTAGGCTATTCAATGCTTACTCATCACGGCGCAAGTCAGGCGGAATCGGCAGATCGGGCAACGGCCCAGGGCGCTTGCCCTTGCCGGTACGAAACTGTTTGAGCTGATAGACGTAAGCCAACACTTGGGCCACAGCTAGGTAAAGACCGGCAGGAATTTCTTGATCAAGCTCCGTCGAGAAATACACCGCCCGCGCCAGTCCAGGTGACTCCAAGACCATGACCTTATGCTGCTGAGCAATCTCGCGGATTTTCAGCGCCATAAAGTCACCGCCCTTGGCCAGCAGCACCGGCGCGGTGCCTTTGGCCGGGTCGTACTTGAGCGCCACAGCAAAGTGGGTCGGGTTAGTAATAATCACGTCAGCGGTAGGAATCGCGGCCATCATGCGCCGCTCGGCCATCTCGCGCTGCATTTGCCGAATCCGCGACTTGACCTCGGGCTTGCCCTCGCTGTCTTTGTATTCGTCGCGCACTTCCTGCTTGGTCATCATCAGCTTTTGCTTGTGATCCCACAGCTGAAACGGCACATCCACGGCGGCAATCAGAATCAAGCCGCAGGCCATCCACAGCATGCTCCAGCCCACCACCTGGGCACTGTGCATGATGGCGGCTTCCAGCGGCTCATTGGCGATAGCTAGCAGGTCATCCTGATCGGACGACAGCACCGACAACGCCACCAGCAAAATCACCGTGAACTTGCCCAGCGCCTTGAGCAGCTCGACCAAGGCACGGGTCGAGAACATCCGCTTAAGCCCAGCGCCCGGGTTCATCCGGCTGACTTTGGGCGCCATGGCCTCTGGCGAAAATAGCCAGCCACCTAGAGCAATAGGCCCGAGAATGGCGGCAATAATCAGCACTACCAGCAGCGGCATCATCGCCTCAAGGACTAGCTTGCCTGAGGCCAGCAAATGCATCGCCATAGAGCCATCATCCAGCAGCACATCGCGCGACAAGACAAAGTTGCCACGCATTAGCTCCAACAAGGTTTGCCCCAGATCGGCACCGTATATCAGCAGCCCACCGATACCGGTCATGGTGACCACCACGGTGTTGAGCTCACGGGAGCGGGCGATCTGGCCTTTTTTGCGCGACTCGTCGAGCCGCTTACTGGTGGGTTCCTCGCTTTTGTCGGCGCCACTTTCGCTTTCAGCCATGTGACCTCCTCAGCGCGCCTGCGCCAGTTCGCGCAACAGCTGCAAGCCTTGACTGGCTAACTGCTGGTACTGGGCGAGAATGTCGGCCAAACCGATCCAGAAAATCACCAAGCCGATAACCAAGGTCATCGGAAAACCGATGGAGATGATGTTCAGCTGCGGCGCAGCGCGGGTCATGATACCAAAAGCCAAGTTGACCACCAGCAAGGCAGTGATCGCCGGCAGCACTAGCAACAAACCGGCACCCAGCACCCAACTGAGCTTGCCGGCCAACTCCCAGTAGTGGTTAGTCGACAGCCCCATCCCCACGGGCAAGGTAATGAAACTTTCGGCCAGTACCTCGAACACCACCAGATGGCCGTTCATGGCAAGAAACAGCAAGGTCACCAGAATCAACAGCATCTGCCCCAGTACGGGCACGGAAACACCGTTGGAAGGGTCAATCATCGAGGCGAAACCCAAGCCCATTTGCACCGCAATGATTTGCCCTGCCACCGAAAACAGATGAAAAAACAGCTGCAGGGTAAAGCCGAGCATCACCCCAATCAGAATCTCCTGCGCAATCAGCAGCAACGAGCGCAAGGTGAGCGCATCAACTACTGGCATCGGCGGCAGGGTCGGCGCCAGCAGGACAGAGATAGCCAAGGCCAAATACAAGCGCACCCGCGTCGGCACCAGTTTGGTCCCGATAATCGGCATGACCATCAGCAAAGAGGCGATGCGAAACAGCGGCAGGAGGAAACTCCCAACCCAGGCGCCAATCTGCTCATTGCTCAGTTCTAGCATGCGATGAGCACTGGCTAGCCGATCAACAAGGGAATGTTCTGAATCAGGTTCTGGGTGTATTCCATCAACTGGCGAACCAGCCAAGGTCCGGCCCAGATCAAGGTCAGCAGCATCACCAGTAGACGCGGCACAAAGCTCAGGGTCTGCTCGTTGATCTGCGTAGCGGCCTGGAACATGGCCACGATCAGGCCCACCAGCAGACTAGGCAACACCAACAGACCAACAATCATTGCGGTCAGCCAAAGCGCGTCACGGATCAGATCTACCGCCACCTCAGGAGTCATTGGGGTCGCCCTATAAAGTGCCGAAACTGCCAGCCAGGGTGCCGATCACCAAGGCCCAACCGTCAATCAGCACAAACAACATGATCTTGAACGGCAGCGAAATGATCAGCGGCGAAAGCATCATCATGCCCATCGCCATGAGGATACTGGCCACCACCATATCGATGATCAGGAACGGTATAAAGATCATAAAACCGATCTGGAACGCGGTTTTCAGCTCAGACGTAACGAACGCCGGAACCAAAATAGTCAGTGGTGCTTGATCGGGCGAAGCAATGTCGGTGCGCTTAGATAAGCGCATAAACAATTCAAGATCAGATGCCCGTGTTTGTGCCAGCATAAAATTCTTCAGCGGCACTTCAGCCTTGAGAATCGCATCCTGCGCCGGCAGCTGCTCATTCAGGTACGGCTGCAGAGCCTCGCGGTTTACCTGATCGAATACCGGCGCCATGATGAACAAGGTGAGGAACATCGCCATACCAGTAAGAATCTGGTTGGACGGCGTCTGCTGCAGGCCCAGCGCCTGTCGCAGAATGGAAAACACAATGATGATGCGGGTGAAGCTGGTCATCAGCATCACGAAGGCCGGGATAAAGCTCAGCGCCGTCATGATCAGCAAAATCTGCAGACTGACCGAATATTCCTGCTGCCCAGCCGCATTGGTGGCAAGGGTAATAGCTGAGATCTTCAGCGGATCATCTGCGCCCAGCGCCAGTGGTGCAGCCAGCGCCAACAACACGGAGAAAAATATACGCAAGGCGCCCATCAGGGTTTGTCCTTCTGATCCTTGCCGAGCAACTCCATCAGGCGCTGGGCAAATTCTGGGGTGGCCGGCTCAGCGTCTGCCAGGTGCACCGGCTCTTTCATCACATGCAGCGGAGTAATACGCCCGGCGCTCAGGCCCAGCAGCACCTGCTCATTGCCCACCTGCACCAGCACCAGCCGCTCACGCGGACCCAAGGCCTGATTGGCAAGCAACTTGATCACCTGATTACTACGCGGGCCAATCTGCTGCACGCGGCGTAGCAACCAGGCGAGCATGAAGATCAGACCGATCACCAACAGCAGACCCAGCAGCATCTGCCCTAGCTGCGAGCTCACGCTGCCACTATTGGCCAGCACGGGAGTCACCGCAACCTGCGGCTCAGCCGCCAGCGCGGTAAGAGGAGCTAGAAATCCCAGCCACATGAGTTTGCGCATGGCTCAGCGCAGCTTCTTGATGCGTTCGCTAGGACTGATGACATCGGTCAAACGAATGCCAAACTTTTCGTTCACCACCACTACCTCGCCATGGGCGATCAAGGTGCCATTAACCAACACGTCCAAAGGCTCGCCGGCCAAACGATCGAGCTCGATCACCGACCCTTGATTGAGCTGCAATAGGTTACGGATGGTGATATCGGTGTTGCCCACTTCCATGGAGATCGACACCGGAATGTCGAGAATCACATCCAGGTTCGGCCCATCGAGGTTCACCGGCCCAGTGGAGCGCGGCACACCATCAAACTCCTGCATCATCGCCCGCGGTGCGGCCGGCTCTGCGGGAGCGCTTTGCGCCATCATCGCGTCGATATCATCTTGGCTGGCATCACCGGCCTCAGAGAGTGCTGCGGCCCATTCATCGGCCAGTGCCTGCTCCTCGGGGGAGGTACCTTCGTCTTCGTCTGCCATCGGTTGTCCTCGGCGTGCTGTGTAGCAATAGTTAAAAAGCGCGTATCAGCGGCTACGATCAATTGGGTCAAGCACTTGGAAGGCCAGCTTGCCTTTGTGTGCACCGAGCTTGACGCTAAAGGCCGGCACACCGTTGGCGCGCATGATCACTTGGTCGGGTAATTCCACCGGAATCACGTCACCGGGCTGCATGTGCAAAATGTCGCGCAATCGCAAGTGTCGGCTAGCCACCGTGGCCCCTAAGGGCACGCTGACATCCAAAATATCTTCGCGCAGGGCTTTGATCCAACGCTCGTCCTGATCGTCGACATCGGACTGAAAACCAGCATCGAGCATGTCGCGAATCGGCTCAATCATCGAGTACGGCATGGTGATATGCAGGTCACCGCCACCGCCATCCAGCTCAATGTGAAAGGTCGACACCACAATCACTTCACTAGGGCTGACGATGTTGGCCAGGGCTGGGTTCACTTCCGAGTTGATGTACTCGAAATTGATGTCCATCACCGCATGCCAAGCTTCCCTGAGATCGACAAAGGCTTGATCGATGACCATGCGCACCACCCGCAACTCGGTGGGGGTGAATTCGCGCCCCTCGATCTTGGCATGGCGACCATCACCGCCAAAAAAGTTGTCTACTAATTTGAACACCAACTTGGCATCCAAAATAAACAAGCCAGTGCCGCGCAACGGCTTCATCTTCACCAGATTGAGACTGGTCGGCACGTACAACGAGTGCACGTACTCGCCAAACTTCATCACCTGTACGCCGCCCACAGCCACATCAGCAGAACGGCGCAACAAGTTGAACATGCTAATGCGCGTGTAGCGGGCAAAGCGTTCGTTGATCATTTCCAGGGTGGGCATACGCCCACGGACAATGCGGTCTTGGCTAGACAGGTCGTAACTCTTGACCGTACCAGGCTCAGCGGCCTCTTCGGTTTCGACCGCGCCGTCGTCGACGCCATGCAACAGAGCATCGATTTCGTCTTGCGACAGTAGGTCTTGTACGGCCATTAGCGCACGCTCCTACTGCAACACAATATTGGTAAATAAAACTTGTTCGACCGCCATCTTGCCGGTCTCTTTCTGCGCCAGAGCCTGCACGCTGGCAGTTGTTTGCTGGCGGAGCATTTCCTTGCCCACCGGCGTGCCCAAGGTTTCAAAATCCTGCCCAGAGAAGAGCATCACCAAGTTATTGCGCAGCACCGGCATATGCTCATGCAGTGCATCCATCTCAGTCTTGTCGCGACCCATCAGGGCCACGCTGACCTGCATATAACGCTGACGGCCCTTGTAGTTGTAATTAACGACAAATGCCGGCGCTAACACCTCATAGATAGCCTGCTTCTTTACCGGCTTGCCGGCGTCTTCGGTGGCAGCGTGTTCTTCACTCTTGGCTTCGTCTTTCTTCTCGCCCTTGAGGAAGAACAAGGTAGCGCCCACCGACAGACCAACGGCCAGAAGCAAGCCGACGACAATTAGAATGATCAGCTTCAACTTGCTCTTGCCGGCGGGTTTGCCGTCTGCGTCTGCGGGTGCTGGAGCTTTTGCTTGTTCTTTCTTAGCCATGCCAATAATCCGTCACTGATCGAAGATCTGTCAGCGTTCAAAGGGTTGAGAGCAAGTGTTATGCCAATTTGTAAAGATTCAGGCCTAACGGCGCAATGCTCAACGCGCGCAGCGGATATACCAGTATGACCGCGCCCTGTCACCCAAAAACGAATTCGCCCGGCAAGCCGGGCGAATTCTAGTTTAGATCAAACGCACAATGCGTTAGGCGTAGTAATCCACCAAGCGCCGCGCATTAATCAAAGTCGTGCTGCGCACCTCGCCGACACTCGAGGGCTTATCGTCCTCGCTATGTGCCAAACCAGATGCGCTATCACCACGGCGCTGACCCTCGCCATCCTGCCCCTGATTTTGCCCCTGACCCTGCCAGCCACGGCTCAAGGACTGATCCGAAACGTTTACATCCAGCAGGTTCATTCCTTGCTGAGTGAACAGGTCGCGCAGGCGTTGCATCTGCCCTTCAAGGGCATCGCGTACGCCCGCATGGGGGCTGGCAAAGGTCACCTGCGTCAGGTCCTTGCTGATGTCCACGCGTACTTCAAGACGCCCGAGCTCCGCTGGATCAAGTTGGATTTCTGCCGACTTGAGGTTCTGACTGGACAGCCACATGACCTTGTCCACCACCGCCTCACTCCAGCCACCCTGCTGCATCGCCAGCGGTTGGCCCGGCACCAACACCGCTCGCGCACTGGCCGACGTCTGTTGCGAGATCGCCTGACTCAGCGCACTAAGACGCCCGGCCAGGTTGTCGTTGTGCGACTCCCCTGCGCCATCTTGCAAGCCCTCAACGTCCTTCAGTGAATCAATATCCAGCTTGCCAATTTTAAAGCTGCCTTCACCCTCACCAGCGCCTTGCTCAGCCAACACCGCCAAAGTACCGGCGAAGGTCTGCGCGCCATCATCGCTAATGGCCGCGGTGATGGCGCCAGCAGTCGGGCCCGCTTGTTGCGTCGTCGCCTGCGCTTGCTGGGCGCCAATTTCCAGAGCCATACGCACGCCTGGCAGCGTATTGAGCGCATCCAAGGTTGGATCATGGCTGGCATCGGTCATCAGCGCAGCCGAGTTACCGACCACCCCCGCGACCGAAGCGGCAGTCGCCGCCAGCAAGCTCGACTGTGCATCGGCAGCAGTCTCAGCTTGCGCTGCCGCGTCGCCCAACGCTTGAGCCTCCTCTTCAGGCGTTAACGGCACCTGCCCGGTCATACCGAACAGCAGCAGTGGATCCAACGCGGGATCCAGAACTGAATCGTCTTGCGTCGTAACCTCAGCATCAACCGGCAAGCCATTGCCGCTATCGGCAACTACCGCCGCATTAGCCCCTGACAGTGCGTCGGCCGGTGCTGCGGCGTCCTGCGCTTGGGGTTTGTTCTGCGCGGCTTTGGCAGCGACTGCTTGACGCTCCACCGCACTGGTCTGGCGCTCTTTGGCATACACCTGAGCAAAGCTGGAAGGCTGATTCTTGCGCGGCTGCGGTGTTTCCGCTGGCGGCTTGGCCGCACTTTTACGCGGCTTAACCTCGGGCGCTGATTTCAGCAGTAGATCGGGGGCAACGGCCATGGGCACTCTCCGTCCAGGTGATTCGTAACGAAGCTATAGCAAAGCTCAGGCCAACTTTCTGCAACACGAGGGCAGCAACACCGATAGGCATCAGCGGTGCCGCTGACGCTCACTCTTAAATAGGATGCGCACGATGGCAAATTCACGCTCGATATGGGCCAGCAAGGCTGCTACACCGTCAAGCTGCTCACGACGGGCAAGGTCTTCCAGCTGCTTGCACAAACCGGCCAGCAATACTGCCCCCATATTGCTGCAGCTGCCTTTGAAGCTATGGGCAGCCATGCGCATGGCCAGCGCATCGGCCTGCGCCTCGGTCTCACGCAACAAACGTAAACGTTCATCTGAGTCAGTTAGAAAGGTCTCCAACAGCAGCGCATATTCGTCCTCCATAACATCGCGCAAAGTGGCTAGAACATGACTGTCGACATGCACGTCTGACATTTGATCACCCACCAAAACACACCTCTCCTTAGGCCTGATTCGACCAACAAAACTCCACACTGACTCCGCGCCCATCAGTGGTGTAACTGCAACGCTCAGCCAGTTGCTGCACCAACATTAAACCGCGTCCACTGAGGCTGTCAGGCGCCGGAGTTTGAGCCAAAATTACTGGCAAATCAAAACCGCTACCGCTGTCTTCAACTCGCACCCGCAAACGTCCGCCAGCAGGCTCTGGCAGCACTTGCAAGTGAAAACGCACATAGCCCTGCTCAAGCGCAGCAAGCCGCTGACCGCGCTCTTGGTAGTAGCCTGTAAAACTCTCGACATTACGCTTGAGCGATGAGTCCAGACCCATCACACCGTGCTCCAACGCGTTGGAATAGAGCTCAGCCAACACCGTATAGAGTGCTCCCGCTTGGGCACGCAGCTCTTGCACCTCCAGTAGCAGTTGCAACAAAAACGGCAGCGGATTGAAATTACGCAACGTTTGCGCGCGAAACTCAAAGGTGGCCGACCAGTCGCTGGGGCTGACTGAGCCAATCTCTTTGCCGATCAGAGGCGCACGGCTGAGCGCTGCTTCGTCGACTAGCAGCACTTCAATCATGCTGACATCGTCCTGCGCCTCTGCAGAAAACTCACTCAAGCCCTGCTGAATTTCGCTGAATAACAGATCAGCCTGTTGATTGGCGGAAAACACTGCGAGCAAACGCTCCTCAGTAAATGCCTGGCCCTGGCTATTGCAGGTTTCCAACAAGCCATCCGAGAGTAAGAACAGCCGGTCACCCAGTTGCAGCGGATACACGTCACAATGGCCATTGAAGGTCGCGGCATCACGTATCCCCAAAGGCAAATGCCGTGACACCAAGGGCACCCGCTCGGCACTGGCTGCGCGGTACAGGTAGCCGTCAGGCAGGCCACCGCACCAAACCTCCACAACGCGCCGCTGAAAACTGAGATTGAGCATGCTGGCGCAGCAAAACATGTCCACGGGCAGGATGCGTTTCAGCTTGCTGTTCATCTCCGGCAGGATTTCCGCCATTGAGTAGCCTTTGGCTGTCATCCCGTAAAACACTTCGGCCAATGGCATCGCGCCGATCGCTGCGGGTAAACCGTGGCCGGTAAAGTCGCCCAAAAACACATGCATATCGCCCGAGGGTTTGAACGCTGCGAGCAACAAATCACCGTTAAACAATGCATACGGCGACTGCATGTAGCGGATATTCGCCGCACTCAAGCAGCCTGAGTGGGCCACTTTATCGAATACTGCTTTAGCCACCCGCTGCTCGGTCAGCAGATGCTCGTTGTGCCTGGCAATCAGATCGCGCTGCTGCAACACCATGCTCTGCAGACGACGCAGACGGTCCATGGCCTTGATCTTGGCTTCAAGGATTACTTGGTTGTAGGGCTTGGCGAGAAAGTCGTCGCCGCCGGCTTCCAGGCAGCGCACCAGCGCTTCGCCCTCGGTCAGCGAGGTAAGAAAGATGATGGGCACTAAGGTTTCGCCAGCACACGCCTTGATCCGCCGGGCAGCTTCAAAGCCGTCCATCACCGGCATCATGGCGTCCATCAGTATCAGATGCGGGCGCTCCTGCTGGAACATAGCCAGCGCCTCCAGGCCATTACTGGCTGATAACACCCGGTGACCCTGACGACTGACGATGGTGCTCAACAGCATCCGGTCGGCCGCGCTGTCTTCAGCAATCAGAATGGTGAGACGCGCAGTGTGCATACCCAGCGACTTCAGGCGATCTGAAACAGTTGTTCGAAGTTGGAAATGGCGAAAATTTTACGCACGTCGCTGTTGCAGTTGAGCAGACAGATTTGTGCATGATCGCCGCCGGCGTGATCACGCAGCAGCAGCAACATACCCAATGCCGAACTGTCGAGATAGGTGGTGTCTTGCAAGTCCACGTTGTAGCGCTTTGGCGCGCACTCGACACGCTCGTAGGCATCACGAAAAGCTTGATGGGCGCCAAAATCAAAACGCCCCTGAATGGCGATGGTCAGCTCTTGCTGGTCAGCAGAAAGTTGCGTGCTAATGGCCATAAGGCGTTCCTCTTATTGTTATAGGTGTGGGCCAATTTTTTAGCATGCGCCTGGCAGCGCGGCAAACACTAGCGCGCTTAGCGCGGGCCAAGTGTGCTCAGACGCTGGGCGAACTCATCGAGCATTTTCTGCTCGCGCTTATCCTCAGCCTGGCGCGCCTCGTGCAAATAACGCTGCACCAGCTTACGCAAACCCTCCAGACGCGCATAGCGCTGTTGCCAGACTTCGCGGGCCTTATCAACGTTGTTTTGCTGCCAAGCAATCGCCTGACGCTGCTGGCCAACGGCGGTTTCAAGCTGAGTCAAAAAGCGCTGGTAGTTCATCAACCACTGACCGGAGACACCCAATTGGCCTTGATTGATCCACTGCTGCTGATAATCGCCGCGGTAGCGCTCCAGCTCGCCAAGCTTGCCCTGCGCTTGGCTCAGCTGCTGCTGGCAGCGCCCTAGCGCTTGGGCCGCCTCGCGCTCGTCGCGCTCGGCCATATCAATCACCGGCGCTAGGCGCGCCGCACGACTCGTACTCACGGTTTAGCCTGCCGGCGCAGCAGGATTAAGCACTTGAGCGAGAAAGACGGCACTTTCGGCCAGCCCTTCGCTTTCTAGCAGTCCTTGGCGCAGGTAGCGTGCCATGAGCGGCTGGCGGGCAATGGCCATGTCGGTGTCGGCATCGCCGCCCGGCACATAGGCGCCAACACTGATCAAGTCGCGGCTCTGCTGATAACGCGACCACAGTTGTTTGAAGCGCTGGGCATTTTGCAGGTGCTCGGCACTCACCACCTGCGGCATCACCCGGCTGATCGAGGCTTCAATATCAATCGCCGGGTAGTGGCCCTCCTCAGCCAAGCGCCGGGACAGCACAAAGTGACCGTCCAATACGCCACGGGCGGCATCGGCGATCGGGTCTTGCTGATCATCGCCCTCCGACAACACGGTGTAGAAGGCCGTGATCGAGCCCCCGCTCTCTTCGGCATTACCGGCGCGCTCGACCAACTTGGGCAGTTTGGCGAACACCGAAGGCGGATAGCCTTTGGTCGCCGGCGGCTCGCCAATGGCCAGGGCAATTTCCCGCTGGGCCTGAGCAAAACGGGTTAACGAGTCCATCAGCAACAGAACATTCTTGCCCTTGTCGCGAAAATATTCGGCGATGCGCGTGCAGTACATAGCAGCCCTTAGGCGCATCAGCGGCGCTTCGTCCGCAGGCGAGGCTACCACCACCGAGCGCTTGAGGCCTTCGGTGCCGAGAATCTCGTCAATGAATTCCTTAACCTCACGGCCCCGCTCACCGATCAGGCCGACCACAATAATGTCGGCCTCGGTAAAGCGCGTCATCATGCCCAGCAGTACCGACTTACCCACGCCAGTACCGGCAAACAGACCGAGACGCTGACCGCGCCCGACGGTGAGCAGGCCATTGATCGAACGAATCCCGACATCCAGCGGCTGACTGATCGGGTGACGCTTAAGCGGGTTAATCACCGGGCCATCCATCGGCACCCAGTCTTCGGCCTTCATCCCACCCTTGCCATCCAACGCTCGACCGGCACCGTCCAATACTCGACCGAGCATCGACATACCCATCGGCAAACGTCCAGTATCCGCCAGCGGCACCACCCGCGCACCCGGAGCGATACCAGTGAGGCTACCCACCGGCATGAGGAAAAACTTACCGGCGGAGAAACCCATGACCTCGGCCTCGACCTGCACCGGGTGATAGCTGTCATCGTTGATCACCAAGCAACGGCTGCCCAACGAGGCGCGCAACCCTTCAGCTTCTAGGGTCAGGCCTACCATGCGCAGCAGGCGTCCCTCCACCACCGGCTGGGTCGGCAGGCTCACCGCGTCCATGTAGCCGCTCAGGCGCTTGGCAAAACTGGTGCGTTCAAGGCGCATCGCTAGGCTCTTGAGCAATCGGCTCGCTGGCCGCAGGCGCGCCACTGAGGTCGAGCACCTGATCGGCTGCCGGCGGGCTGCTGGCTTGCTCGCGCTGCTGATCGAATAACTGCTTGAGGGCCAGATCCAAGCGCGTTTCGATGCTGGCATCGATCAGACTGTGCTCGCTCTCGACCCGACAACCACCAGGTTGTAGCTGCTCGTCTTCGAGAATCCGCCAGGTTTCTTCGTGGCGCTCGCGCAGGGCTTTGACCAGCTCAAAATCTTGCGGATTGATATGAATACGCACATTGCCAGCGCCCATGGGCAGTAGCTTCAGCGCTTCGCGCAGCACTTGAGACAATTGACTAGAATCGATGACTAACTCGCGGCGAATCACTTCACGGGTCATCTGACTGACCAACTGTACCAAGGCCCGCTCAACTTGTTGGTCCTGCTCGGCAATCGGCTCAAACAGTTGGGTCATCAACTGCTCTAGCAACGCCACCTTGCCCTGCAGAACAACCTCAGCTTCTTGTTTGGCCTTCAACTGGCCGGCGTGGAAGCCGTCTTTTTCACCGGCGCTGAAACCTTCGTTGTAGGCATCTTGGCGAATGGCTTCCAGCTCATCGAGGGTCAGGGGCTTAACGGCCTCTAACTCTACGTCCTCCATGTGAGCCTGCTCGGCCATTAGTGCTGCTTCGGCAGCCGCGGCCGCGGCCGCTAACTCCTCGGCGCTGGGCTCGGCGCGGTACACCGGCTCACTGGCCAGCGCCTCAAAGCTTGGCAAGTCCCAGCGGTCGAAGGCGCTGACATCTTTGGCGCGAATCAGTTCGCTGGGTACTTCCTTGCTCGCCATGCATCTGCTCCGGGCTGACTAACAGTGAACACCAGCAGCGGCTGGTGGTTAAATCATGGCCTCGCCGCCTGCGCCGCCTAGGACAATTTCGCCGGCATCGGCCATGCGTCGAGCGATGGTCAACACTTCTTTCTGTGCGGTTTCTACGTCGCTGACACGCACTGGCCCGCGCGCTTCCAAGTCATCACGCAGCAACTCTGCCGCGCGCTTGGACATGTTTTTGAAGACTTTTTCCTTGATGCCATCGTCGGCGCCTTTCAGCGCCAGCACCAGCACGTCCGAGGATACCTCACGCAGCAGGGCCTGAATGCCCTTGTCGTCGACATCGGCAAGGTTGTCGAAAACAAACATAAGGTCTTCGATCTGCCCGGAAAGATCGGCATCTACTTCACGGATCGAGTCCATCAACTGGCCTTCGATCGAGCTGTCGAGGAAGTTCATAATGTCGGCTGCGCGCTTAACCCCGCCCATTGAGGCGCGCGTACTGTTGGCACTGCCAGAAAACTGTTTTTCCAGAATCAGGTTGAGCTCTTTCAACGCCGCGGGCTGCACGGTGTTCAGCGACGACACACGCAGGACGATATCCAGGCGCACTTTATGATCAAAGTGACCAAGCACTTCACCGGCCTGATCGGGGTCCAGATACGCCACTACGATGGCCTGAATTTGTGGGTGCTCGTAGCGGATCACATCGGCTACCGCGCGCGGCTCCATCCACTTCAAGCTATCGAGGCCGCTGGTGCTACCGCCCAGCAAAATACGGTCGATCAGGTTGCCGGCTTTGTCTTCACCCAAGGCCTGAGTCAGCATTTTGCGGATGTAGCCGTCGGCGCCGACGCCCAAGCTGGTTTGATCACCGACAGTGGAGACGAACTCGCCCATTACGGTTTCAACTTGTTCGCGCTGAATGTTGCGCATTTGCGACATGGCCACGCCGACACGCTGTACTTCCTTGGGACCCAAATGGCGCAGTACTTGCGCAGCATCAGTTTCACCGAGGGACAGCAGGAGGATTGCGGCCTTGTCGACCTTGTTCAGTTTCGTCGGGGCTTTGGCATCACTCATCTGCGTTAATCCAATCTTTTACCACCTGAGCCACACGACCCGGGTCTTCTGCCACCAAGCTCTTGATGGCGTTCAATTGTGCATCATACCCTTCCGATGGACTTGGCAGCAGGATGCTCTGCGGTCCGCCGAGACTGACCCGATCTTCCGCCAGATCGCCGCTCAAGCCGCCCATCTCACCCAAATCCACATCACCACCACGACCACCATGACCATCGGCGCCATGACCCTTGCCGCCACTGGTGATGTTGTTGAGCACCGGGCGCAACACACCAAACACCAACACCAGGATAAACAGCACACCCAGCGCTTGCTTGACGATGTCCCAGAACCACGGCTGGGTATAGAACGGAATGCTTAGGTCTTCGTCGCCATTTTGGGCAGCGAACGGGGTGTTGATTACGCTGACGCTGTCGCCACGGCTGGCATCGAAGCCCACGGCGTCCTGCACCAAACGGGTAAAGCGCGCCAGTTCGGGAGCTGTCCAAGGCACTGTGGTGACTTCGCCAGTCTTGGCATCGATTTTGGTTTGATCATCCACCACCACCGCCACCGACAAGCGCTTCAAGCGGCCTTGCTGTTGCTTGGTGTAGCTAACCGAACGGTCCAGCTCGAAGTTACGGGTCGACTGCTCACGCTTGTCCGCCGGATACGGCGCTAGCATCGGCTGACCGGTGGCCGGGTCAATCACCTGCTGACCATTGGCATCCAGCAGCGGCTGGCCCGCAGCGATGGCAGGTGCAGCGCCGGCCGCGGCGGCGCCACCAGTTTGCTGCGGCGCTGATGCAGGACCTGGCGGCTGATTGCTCAGCGCGCCGGGTACACCTTGCGGACCGAGGCTGCTCTGGCGCTGCTCGTTAACTTTTTGCTCGCTGCGCAGCGCCGGCTGATCCGGGTTAAACATCTCGGAGGTGGACTCAACCGCGCTGAAATCCACATCGGCCGACACTTCAGCTTTGTAGCGCCCGACGCCTAGCACCGGCTGCAGAATATTGTGCACGCGCTGGGTAAACATGCCTTCCATGCGCCGGCTGTAATCGTATTGCTTGCCGGCCATGCTCAGCTCGGAGTTCTCCGCCTGATCGGACAGCAACTGGCCTTTTTGATCGACCACCGTAACGTGCGTTTTATCCAACTCAGGCACGCTGGTGGCTACCAGATTAACAATCGCCATCACCTGCCCAGCTTCCAGGCCGCGACCCGGATACAGCTCAACCAACACCGAAGCCGTTGGCTTGCGCTCGTCACGAACGAACACCGAGCTTTTCGGAATCGCCAAATGCACGCGGGCCGCCTTAACGTTGTTGAGGCTGGAGATGGTGCGTGCTAACTCACCTTCTAGGCCACGACGATAGCGGGTGGCTTCCATAAACTGACTGGTACCCAGGCCTTGGTCTTTATCAAGAATTTCAAAGCCGAGATTGCCATCGCCTGGATTAACGCCGGCGGTCGCCAGCTTCAAGCGCGCACGTGCCAAGTCCTGAGCTTTGACCAGCAGAGCGCCAGAGTTGGGTTCTAGGGTATAGCTGATATCCGCGGCGGCCAGGGTCTCGGTGACCTGATTGGCGTCCATGCCCGCCAAGCTGCCATACAGCGGCCGATAATCCGGCTGCTGCGACCACAGCACCACGGCAAAGCCAATGGCCACACTGGCGGCCAGGCCTACGAGCAAACCGACCTGACGCAGCATCGGCATCTCAGAAAGGTTTTCGAGCACGCTCAAGCCAAACAGCGGCGGCTTTGGCTGCGCGCCGGTGGTGGTCGGTAGGTTATCCAAGGCAGCTTCGGCCATGATTCAATCTCACTATTAAACCGGCATCTGCATGATGTCTTGGTAGGCCTGCACCAGCTTGTTACGCACCTGGGTCATGGCTTGAAAAGACACGGTAGCTTTCTGCGACGCGATCATCACGTCGGTGAGGTCAATACCGCTCTGCCCCACTTCGAACGCGCTGGCCAATTGATTGGAGGCTTGCTGAGTATCATTCACCTTGCCCACAGCCTGGCCGAGCATATCGGAGAAACTCGGTGCACCGACTTCCTGCACGCTGGCAGCAGGCTTGGGTCGGGACATCGCCTCCGTTTGCATGGAGCGCATTTCCAACATCAGGCGATTGAATTCGATACCTTGGCTCATGACCTTCCTCCATTGGCCGCGTT
>RCMZ01000457.1_pt1 | contig 21864 bp, 23 predicted proteins | sample 2041141 | NCBI WGS metagenome assembly RCMZ01 (sample SAMN09708263, study PRJNA481090) | Wastewater metagenome, whole genome shotgun sequencing project. | biome: sewage; isolation source: Davis station wastewater (DW) | place: Antarctica: Davis Station | collected 2010-03-01
CTCTCGATATCACGACGCGAGCCTAAGCCCATGCGCGCCATGACTTTCTGTAGTTTTTCCCCGGCGGGACTGTATTCGGACTCACTCATTCTGGGCACCTCCCGGTGTGACAGTTAATTCGTTGTGATGGATAAAACGCGGCGACTAATCGCCAAAAGGGCACGAATCATACGCTGATTGGCGCACGCACGCACGACTGAGACTCGCGCAGTGAGCGCCGGCCATCGGCTCAGGCGCCGAACGGCCGGCTCAATCGTACATTCGCTCCAGCGCTTCGGCGGCAATGGCCAACGCCAGCGCAGCGGCTTCTTCGGCTTCAGCATCGACTTCAGCTAGCGCCTCGTCGGGCACCTGCACCGCAGGCAACGGCAGCGGCGACACACTCAAGTCGGGCAACTCGGCTGAGACTGGCGCTTGAGGCGGCTCCGGCAGTTCAGGAACTTCCGGCAGCTCAAGCAAATCCTCAAAATCGGTCTTCAGGCCCTGCTCCATGCCATCCAACTCGGCCAGCAGAGTGCGGAAACTGGTTTCATCACGCGGCTCGGTCGGCAATGGCTCGCCGTCTGCACCCATTTCAGCGTCAGCGCGGGCTTGCAGACCCGCGGGCACCGGCAAGTCTTGATCAAACGCCAGCAGCGGCTCGGGTTCCAGCTCACGCAAGGCGGCCAGGGTCGGCAATTCATCCAAGCCCTTGAGGTTAAAGTGATCGAGAAAAGCCTTGGTGGTAGCCAGCATCGCCGGCTTACCCGGCACATCACGATGGCCGACCACGCGAATCCACTCGCGCTCCAACAGGGTCTTAATGATCTGACTGTTGACCGCCACGCCACGGATATCTTCGATCTCGCCGCGCGTGATCGGCTGGCGATAAGCAATCAGCGCCAAAGTTTCCAGCATGGCGCGGGAATAGCGCTGCGGACGTTCCTCCCACAAACGGCCGACCCACGGTGCGTAACGCTCGCGCACCTGGAGCCGATAGCCGCTGGCGACTTCTTGCAGCTCAAAGGCGCGCCCCTCGCAGGACTTACCCAGCAGTGTCAGGGCCTTTTTGAACACGGCCGGCTCCGGGCGCTCGGCGTCCTCGAACAATTCATAGAAGCGCTCAAGCGATTGCGGCTTACCCGAGGCCAATAAAAAGGCCTCCAGCAGTGCGGCCAGTTCCCGAGGTTCATTCAGATTCATCGTTGCACTCTATGTTTCACTTGCCTGCGACTAAGCCGCCAGGTCAATTATTCGGCCCGCGTACGGACATGAATAGGGCCAAAAATCTCGTTTTGCACCAGCTCCACCAGCTGTTCTTTGACCAGCTCCAGCACGGCCATAAAAGTCACCACGACGCCGAGGCGTCCTTCTTCGGCCAGAAACAACGCAACAAAGGGCACGAAGGCGCCACCTTTGAGGCGCTCCAGCACTTGGCTCATGCGCTCGCGGGTCGACAGCACTTCGCGACTAATTTGGTGGCTCTCAAACATGTCGGCGCGGCGTAATACTTCGGCCATCGACAGCAGCAGCTCTTCTAAGCTGACATCCGGCAACAGCTTACGCGCCTTGGCTTGTGGGGCCTCCAGGCGCGGCACGGTCAGGTCGCGACCGACACGCGGCAACTGATCGATGCCTTCAGCGGCAGCCTTATAGCGCTCGTACTCTTGCAGCCGGCGAATCAGTTCGGCGCGCGGGTCGTCTTCTTCATCTTCAACAATCGCCGAGCGCGGTAGCAGCATGCGCGACTTGATCTCGGCCAGCATGGCCGCCATCACCAAGTACTCAGCAGCCAACTCAAGGCGTACCGACTGCATCAGCTCGACATAGCCCATGTATTGGCGAGTGATCTCGGCCACGGGGATGTCGAGCACGTCGATGTTCTGCTTGCGGATCAGGTACAGCAGCAAATCCAGCGGGCCCTCGAAGGCTTCAAGAAACACCTCCAGCGCATCCGGCGGAATGTAAAGATCCAGCGGCATCTCGGTAACGGCTTGGCCGTACACCAAGGCAAAGGGCAATTCTTGCTGGGCACTGGCCGGATCAACCAGCAGTTGAGTTTCGCTCATTAGGCCTGCGCCGCGAACGGCGTAGGGTCGCCACAGCCGACGCGAATCACTTCAGGCTCGTCGCCGGTCAAATTGATCACGGTTGAAGCCTCAAGGCCGCCAAAGCCGCCGTCGATAATCAAATCAACATGATGCTCCAGCACTTGGCGCATTTCGTACGGGTCGCTCAACGGCTCAGTCTCACCGGGCATGATTAAACTGACGCTCATCAGCGGCTCGCCCAGCTGCTCCAGCAAGGCCATGGCGATTGGATGGCTCGGCACGCGCAAGCCGATCGTGCGGCGCTTGGGGTGCATGAGCATGCGCGGCACTTCGCGAGTGGCATCCAAAATAAAGGTGTAAGGCCCAGGTGTATGGGCCTTCAGCAGGCGGAAAGCACCGGTATCAACCTTGGCAAACAGGCCCAACTGCGACAGATCGCTGCACACCAAGGTGAAATTGTGCTTATCGTCCAGCTGGCGCAGCCGGCGAATACGCTCGACGGCGGATTTATCGCCGATATGACAACCCACGGCATAGGAGGAGTCCGTGGGGTAAACCACCACGCCGCCTTTCCTAATGATTTCCACCGCCTGTTTGATCAGGCGCGCTTGCGGGTTTTCCGGATGAATCTGGAAAAATTGGCTCACGTTAGTTGCCTCTTCAGCATGCAGGTGATGGATTGTCATGATCGAACCGAGCCCACAGGGGCGATAGATCTTCGGGAAGCGGACGATGCAGGCCTAGCTCAGACCACTCGCCGGGGGCATGGAAATCACTGCCAACACTGGCCAACAAAGAAAATTCGCGTGCCAGAATGGACAGCCCGCCAACCTGTTCGAGTGGCTGCATGCCATTCACCACTTCAAGGGCCTGACCGCCAGCTTGGCAATATTCGGCGATCAACCGGCGGCGCTTACTACGAGTAAAGTCGTACTGCCAAGGGTGCGCCAGGCTAACCCAGGCACCGGCTTCACGCAGGGTTGCGACGGCCTGCTCTAGAGTCGGCCAGTGCTGCTTAACATCGCCCAACTTGCCCGAGCCCAACCACTTGCGAAACGCTTCAGCGCGGTCGCGCACGTAGCCTGCGCGCACCATAAACTCAGCAAAATGCGGGCGGGCCGGCGCATTACCGCTGTCGCCGAGCTCTTGCTGCACCGCGCGGGCACCCTCTAACGCACCGGGCATGCCTTTGGCTGCCAGACGCTGGCTGATTTCTTCAGCCCGCAGCCAGCGCCCATCGCGCAACTCATTGATTGATTGCACCAGCGCGGGCGCGTCAACGGCAAAGTCGTAGCCGAGCACATGAATGGTTGCTCCGCCCCAGGTGCACGACAGCTCCACGCCATTAATCAATTGCATGTTCAGGGCTTGGGCGGTTGCACGGGCTTCTTCGAGGCCTTCGAGGGTGTCGTGATCAGTCAGGGCCAGCATCTGCACCCCACGTTCATGGGCGCGCGCCACTACCACCGCTGGCGCTAGGGCGCCGTCGGAAGCAGTGCTATGGCAGTGCAGATCGACGTTCATCAGGCTACTTTCGCTATGTTTGATGTTTGTTATTATGCCGGCACATCCTCTTCCTGGCTGCTGCCGTGAAACAATTCATCGATTTCATCCCGCTTCTGCTGTTTTTCATCGTATTCAAAATGGACCCGCGCACTGTTGAGTTCGCCGGTCAGAGCATTGCCGTCGGCGGGATTTTCAGCGCCACCGGCGTGTTGATCGCCAGCTCGGTCGTGGTCTACGGCACATTGTTCGCCGTGCAACGCCGCTTGGAAAAAGGCCAATGGCTGACCCTCGCCGCCTGCCTGCTATTCGGTGGCATGACGTTAGCCTTTCACAGTGAAACCTTTCTTAAATGGAAGGCGCCGGTGGTCAACTGGCTATTTGCCTTGGCCTTTGCCGGCAGCCACTGGATCGGCGACAAATTGCTGATCCAACGCATGATGGGCCATGCCATCAGCCTGCCTGAAGCGGTTTGGCGCAATCTGAACCTGGCGTGGATCCTGTTCTTCTTGATTGCCGGCAGCGCCAATCTGTTTGTGGCCTTTACCTTCCAGAGCATCTGGGTCGACTTCAAAGTGTTCGGCAGCCTCGGCATGACCTTGCTGTTCTTGGTCGGTCAGGGTATCTACCTGTCACGCCATCTGCATGATGTACAACCGACCAACGGCCCAACCGACCACAAGGACTGACATGCTCTACGCCATCATCGCTACCGACGTCGCCAACTCACTCGAGCAACGTATGGCCGCACGCCCGGCCCACTTGGCCCGCCTGCAGCAGCTGCAAAGCGAAGGCCGGCTGGTGCTGGCCGGACCGCATCCGGCCATCGATAGCAACGATCCAGGTCCTGCTGGCTTCAGCGGCAGCTTGATTGTGGCCGAGTTCGACTCGCTCAGCGTTGCGCAAAGCTGGGCCGACGCCGACCCGTACCGTGCCGCTGGGGTGTATGCCAGCGTACTGGTCAAGCCATTCAAGCAAGTGCTGCCCTAAGCCAAGGCGCCGCTCAGGTCGCCAACACAACAATAATAATTCAGGAAACAGGAGTTCCCATGCGCTTCAGCCAGCTTGCTCTGACCGTCAGCTTCACGGTGTTAGCCCAGACCGCCATGGCCGAGCAGACGCCTACCCCGGCAATCACCAGCGTGGTCAACGCCGAGGTGCGGGCCATGAACGCCCAGCTCGATCAGTTGGAGCAACGGCTGGCAGAAAGTGAGCGCCTGCGTGGCGAACTCAGCGCGCAACTAGAAGGCAGCCTCGCCGAACAGGAAAACGCTCAACTGACCCGACTGCGCCAAGACAATCAACGCCTCAAGCTGCAACTCAAGGCGGCTCAGGCGCAGCAACCCGAGCGCTTCCTTAGCGACCAGCAGCAGTGGTTTGCCATCGGCGGCGCAGTCGCTTTGCTCGGTTTCATTTTTGGCGCCCTAGCCCGCGGTAAACGTCGGGCCAAACATGTATGGGCCGACTGAGCAAGCCATGAACGAACTGCTGCTGATCGATGACGATACTGAACTGTGTGACCTGCTCAGCCGCTGGCTAAGCCAGGAAGGTTTTCAGGTCAGCGCCTGTCATGATGCTCACAGCGCCCGCGCCTGGCTGGCACAGAGCAGCCCGGACGCGGTGATTCTGGACGTGATGCTGCCGGACGGCAGCGGCCTAGACCTGCTCAAGCACCTGCGGCGCGAGCACCCAGAGCTGCCGGTACTGATGCTGTCTGCCCGCGGCGAACCGCTGGACCGTATCCTCGGACTGGAACTGGGCGCCGATGATTATCTGGCCAAACCCTGCGACCCACGCGAGCTCACCGCACGCCTCCGCGCAGTGCTGCGCCGCAGCCTGCCACCGGCCACTGTTAGCCAACTCCAGCTCGGCGACCTGAATTACAGCCAGGCCCGCGGCGTGGTCAACATCGACGAGCACGAGATCAGCCTGACACTGTCGGAAAGCCGCATTCTTGAAGCCTTGCTGCAGCAACCCGGCGAGCCGGTGGACAAACAAACGCTCGCGCAACTGGCCTTGGGTCGCAAGCTGACACTGTATGACCGCAGCCTGGACATGCACGTTAGTAACCTGCGCAAAAAAATTGGCCCGCACCACGACGGTCGGCCGCGCATCGTCGCCCTGCGCAGCCGCGGCTATTACTACAGCCTGTGAGCCGCGTCTTTACCTAGCCTTTACGCTTGCCTGACCGCGCCTGACCTTGCCAGCCCTAAACTGGCCACATCCGGTAACCCGCCGGGATCGAGATGAGGACACCACCATGCGCAAGACCCTGATCGCTCTACTATTAGCTGCCACCCTGCCAGCCGTTGCCATGGCCATGCCCGAAGACGGTAAGCGCCACGGCGGTGAGCACGGCGCGCAGATGTTCAAACAACTGGACCTGAGCAAGGAACAGCGCCAAGCCGTCGGCAAGCTGATGCGTGAGCAAATGACCAGCCGTCGCGACATCACCCAGCGCTTCTTGGACAAACTGCCAGCCGCGGAAAAAACGGCCATGCAGGACGAGCTAAAAGCGGCCAAGAGCAAAAACCAGCAAGCCATCCGCGCGCTGCTTAAGCCAGAACAGCAAAAAATCTACGACGCTGAAGTAAAGAAAATGGCCGAGCGCCACGCCGACATGGCCGAATTCCAAGCGTGGAAAGCCCAGCGCGACGCAAAAGCCCAATAAGCGTCTATCACCCAAGCCACCCGCCGCCCCTCTAGGCCGGCGGGTTTTGTTGATTGAGGAATTCTCGTGCGGTCATTGTTCTGGCGCATCTTTGCCAGCTTCTGGTTAGTCTTCGCCGTACTGGTGGGTTTGTCCCTGCTGCTTGGCAAAGCCCTCAATCAAGACACTTGGGTGCTCAATCATCATCCGGCGATCGATGGTCTGGCCGAACGCTGGACTCAACTGTATGAGAGCCGTGGCGAGCAAGTCGCCCAGGCCTATCTGGAGCAGCGCAAAAAACACTTTCACGTGGATGTGCAGGTGCTCAACGATGAAGGCGAGCCGCTGGTCAAAGGCACCTTTCCGCGCCGCGCTGCGGCCTTCGAAGCCCGCCAAGACGATGAGCAGCGTCTGCCCTGGCGCCGGCTAACCCACGAATACAGCAGCCCTGACACCGGCACCCGTTACCTACTGATTTATCGCATTCCCTATCCTGAGCTTGCCGCATGGCACCGCGACAGCCTGCTTTGGCCCATCAGCGCGCTGGTTATCAGTTTGCTGGTCATCAGCCTATTCAGCCTGCGCCTGACCCTGTCATTTACCCGCCCGCTGCAACGCCTGCGCAGTGCCGTGCACGACCTCGGCCAAACCAGCTACCAGCAAAACAGCTTGGCGCAGCTGGCCACCCGTCGCGATGAGTTTGGCGTGTTGGCCAACGACTTTAACCGCATGGGTGCACGCCTGCAGAGCCTGATCAGCAGCCAGCGTCAGCTGCTGCGCGACGTATCACACGAATTGCGCTCGCCGTTGGCGCGCCTGCGGATTGCCCTAGCGCTGGCGGAACGTGCCGATAACGCCGAACGCGAACAGCTCTGGCCGCGCTTGGATTTAGAATGCGACCGACTAGAGGCACTGATCAGCGAAATCCTCGCCTTAGCGCGCATGGATGCCGACCCAGGCCCTGCCCTGCCAATTGATTTGCCAGGCTTACTCAGCAAGTTGCAGGACGACGCCAAGCTAAGTCACCCAGAACAACAGATCCACCTGCAACTGGACCCCGACCTACGCTGCTTGGGCTGGTCGTCAATGCTGGAGCGCGCACTGGATAACCTGCTGCGCAATGCACTGCGCTTCAATCCAGCAACCCAGCCCATCGAGATCAGTGCCCGCCGCCAGGGTCCGTGGCTACAGTTGTGCGTACGTGACCACGGCCCCGGCATAAATGCCGAGCAACTACCAAAATTAGGTGAGGCCTTTTACCGCGCACCCGGTCAAGGCAACAGCGGCCACGGCCTCGGGCTGACCATTGCTCGGCGCGCCGCCGAGCGCCATGGCGGCAGCCTTGAGCTGAGCAACGCCGCCGATGGCGGCTTTATCGCCTGCTTACAACTGCCATTAAGCGAAACGAACTAAACGCCCGGCCAGGCGCTGACAAAACCTTGCGGCTCCAACAGCACCGGGGTGCGCGGCTCGCCCACCGACGTACCCAGGTAAATAAACGCAATAATTTGCTCATTGTCAGCCAAGCCCAAGCCTGCAGCCATCACGCGCGAATGAGACAGCTCGCCGGTACGCCAAACAGCACCAACGCCCATGGCGTGGGCGGCGAGTAATAAACCGTGGGCGGCGCAGCCGGCAGCCAGCAGTTGCTCCTGCGCTGGGACCTTGGCATGCGCCTGCAGCCGTGCGATCACCGCCACCAATAAAGGTGCGCGCAACGGCATAGCCCGCGCCTTGGTTAGCGCTTCGTCCTTGGCGTCTGGTTGTTCAGCCAGCAGTGCGCTGGCAAACAACTCGCCCAATACCGGCAACCCAGCGCCTTCAATGGTCAGGAAACGCCAAGGCCGTAACTGGCCGTGATCCGGCGCGCGCAAGGCGGCGCGAAACAGCAACTCGCGCTGTGCAGCATCCGGCGCAGGCTCACACAGGCGCGGCACAGAAACACGATTAAGCAGAGCGTCGAGCGCCTCCATTGGCCACCTCCAAATCAAAGAACCTGCATTCTAGCCGATCACGTCACGGCGCTTGCGGGCAAATCCAACCCGCAAGCAGCTGCTGCGCCGCTACTCCTTGGTGGCATAACGCCTGTCCACGGCAAAGCTGTGATTTACAGCGCCGGCCGCGCGGGTAGAATGGCGCCCCGTTCTCTGCGAGCACCTGCCGACGTTATGGCCCTTTCGACCCTGCGCATTATCGGTTTTATTCTTGGCATCTTTCTCATCACGCTGGCCGTCAGCATGACGATCCCGATGCTGACGCTGGTGCTGTTCGAGCGCAAAGACGACCTCAATGCCTTCCTCTGGTCGAGCCTTATCTGCCTGATCGCCGGGGTCTTGATGATGTTGCCCGGCCGGCCGAAAGACGCCCACCTGCGCCCGCGCGACATGTATTTTTTGACCACCGCCAGCTGGGTGGTGGTGTGCTGTTTTGCCGCCTTACCGATGGTATTGATTCAAAAAATCAGCTACACGGACTCGTTCTTCGAGACCATGTCCGGCATCACCACCACCGGCTCTACCGTGCTTACTGGCCTTGATCACGCCTCACCGGGCTTGTTGATCTGGCGCTCGATGCTGCATTGGCTGGGCGGGATCGGCTTTATCGGCATGGCAGTAGCGATTTTGCCGCTGCTGCGCGTCGGTGGTATGCGCCTGTTCCAGACCGAGTCCTCGGACTGGGGCGAAAAGGTCATGCCGCGCTCGCACATGGCTGCCAAATACATTCTCGGGGTTTATAGCCTGCTAACCTTGCTCGGCTTTGGCGCCTTTTGGCTCGCAGGCATGACGCCGTTCGACGCCATCAACCATTCGATGTCAATGATTTCCACCGGTGGCTTCTCCACCTCCGACAACTCCATGGCCAATTGGCGTCAGCCGGCGGTGCACTGGGTTGCGGTGCTGTTTATGATGCTTGGCAGCCTGCCCTTCACGCTGTATGTCGCCACTATGCGCGGCAACCGCAAGGCGTTGTTCAAAGACCACCAAGTCCGCGGCTTTGTCGGCTTTCTCCTGTTAACTTGGCTGGTGTTCGGCACGTGGCTGTGGGCCAATTCGCAATACAGCTGGCTAGATGCCTTCCGTATCGTCGCCCTCAACGTCACCTCAGTAGTGACCACCACCGGCGTCGCACTGGGCGACTACACCATGTGGGGCAGCTTCTCGATGCTGCTGTTCTTCTACCTGACCTTTGTCGGCGGCTGCTCAGGCTCGACCGCCGGCGGCTTGAAGATCTTTCGCTTCCAAGTCGCCTACGTACTGCTCAAGGCTAACCTGCAACAGCTGATCCACCCACGCGCGGTGATCAAACAGCAATACAACGGGCATAACCTCGACGAAGACATCGTCCGCTCGCTGATTACCTTCTCGTTTTTCTTCACCATCACCATCGGCATGATTGCGCTTGGTCTGGCGTTAATCGGCTTGGATTGGATTACCGCCCTGACCGGCGCCGCCACCGCAGTGTGCAACGTAGGCCCTGGGCTGGGCCCGATCATCGGCCCAGTAGGAAACTTCGCCAGCTTGCCGGATGCCGCCAAGTGGCTGCTGACCATCGGCATGCTGCTCGGTCGCTTGGAAATCCTCACCGTACTAGTGCTGCTGACCAAGGCATTCTGGAAGCACTAATAGGCCATTACAGCCGGGCGCGATACTCGCCCGGCGTGCTGGCAAACCAGCGGCGAAAGGCGCGAAAAAAATTGCTCGGGTCGGCAAAACCCAGCAAGTAAGCAATTTCTAACAGCGTCAGGTTCGGCTGAGCCAAATACTGCACCACCAACTCGCGACGGGTGTCATCCAGTAACTGCTGAAAACTCGTGCCCTCCTCCTGCAAGCGCCGCTGCAAAGTGCGCTGCGACAAACACAGCGCCTGGGCTACTGCGTCACGCTTAGGTTCACCCTGTGGCAGCAAGCGACAGACCACCTGCCGGGTTTGATGAGTCACCCGACTCTCAGAAAAGCGTGCTAGGTATTCGCCAGCAAAGCGGTCATGCAGCTGAGCTAAAGCCGCATTGGCCGTTGGCAATGGCGCCTGCAAATCGCTGCGGGCAAAGATCACCGCGTAGTGTTCACAATTGAATATCAGTGGCGCCTGAAACACCTGCTGATAAGGCTCAAGGTCAGGCGGTGGCGCGCTTTGAAAACACACTTGTAGGGGCTGGATGGGCTTGCCTGTCATCCACCGGCAAAACGCTAAGGCATAGGCCAGCGACGCTTCGGCGCTCTGCCGCGCGGGTGCCAGATGGTCGCCATGAATACTTAGAATCAGGCCATAACCCTGGCCCAAAGGGCGAAAGCTCAGGTCTGCACCCTCGGCAATGATGCGCTGATAGCGCACCAGGCGGGCAAAGCCTTCCTCCAGCGTACGGCTGGACATCAACGCGTAGCCAACCACATGAAAGGAGCCCGGGCGCACGACTTTGGCCATGTTCAGGCCGATGGCTGGATTACCGGACAACTCCACGGCTCGCTGCCACAAGCGCGTCATGCTGTCTTGAGCAAAACGCGCATCGGGGTCATCCAGAGCGGCGTAATCTAGCCCGAGATCCAGAAACAGACTGCGGCAATCGACACCGCCCATTTCCAGCGCTTGGACAATGCCCAAGGCCCAACTCGACGACGTAGTACGTAGGCTCATAACACGATTCTTATTCTGGAGGGCGCACACCAGTCGCTGCGCTGGCGGCCTAAGGATACTAAACTGGCACTCAATGTCACTGGCCTGAGAAGCCAGCCCACTTACACTGCAGACGCCGCCAACCCCCCGAGGTATGCCATGTCCAGCGAGACCCACGAGCGCTTCAACAGCTTTGCCGAGTTCTATCCGTTCTATTTGCAGGAGCACAGCAATGATATCTGCCGGCGCCTGCACTATGTCGGCAGCCTGCTGGTGCTGAGCATCCTTGGCTACAGCATTGCTAACCAGCAGTGGGCCTTGCTTTGGCTGGTGCCGTTGGCCGGTTATGGCTTTGCCTGGGTCGGTCATTTTGTGTTCGAAAAGAACCGTCCGGCCACGTTTCAATACCCGCTGTACAGTTTGCTTGGCGACTGGGTAATGCTCAAAGACGCCTTTACCGGACGCATTCGCTTCTAGCATCGCAGCTCCCCGCTGAACCGCCGGTGCGCACCGTTGGGCGGTGTTGCTTGGCGGCTGATGCACGGCTTGGTTATGATCCGCCGCTAGGCTAGATCAAACCCAGATTTGCAGGCCGCCCAGGCGCCCACTAGAGGCGTCAGTCATCAGCAGGGATCGTTTAATTCGTATGAAAGCTGTTAGCACCGCGCGCCCGAACAACTTGCCAACTCCCCCACTGCGCGAATACTACTCGCGCATCCTCGCTTATATCGCCGTAGCTGCCAGCGTGGCAGCCGGCAATTATGTTCACTACTTCGGCAATGAGCTGCTGTGGCTGGTGCCCTACACGTTGCTTTACCCACACTTAGCCCACCATCTGAGTGCGCGCTTTAAATACGACCACCCACAGCAAAGCTACTTGGTACTGCTGTTTCTTGACGCCCTAAACGCTGGGGCCGTTATCGCCCTAATGGGTTTCTCGGTAGTGCCTTGCCTGATGGTTCTGCTGACGCTGTCTTTCAGCGCGCTGATCAATGGCGGCTTTCGCCAATTAGGACTGGCGGTACTGGTAGCTGCCAGCGGCACGATATTCACGGCGGCGCTGATCAACCTACAGATCAAAGCCAATACCCCGGCACTTGTGGCAGTAGTCAGCGTGTTGTTCACCACCCTGTATATCTGCATCACCGCCTACTTCGTGCACCAACAAGGGCTGAACCTAGCGGTGGCTCGCGGCGAGATCAAACGTGAGCAGGAAAAAGCCGCACGCCTAGCCCGCAACCTGGCCAAGTACCTGTCACCGCAAGTCTGGGAAATGATCTTCAGCGGCAAAAAACACGTGCGCCTAGAAACCCAGCGCAAGAAGCTCACCGTGTTTTTCTCCGACATCAAAGGCTTCACCGAACTGGCCGAAGAGCTGGAAGCCGAAGCCCTCACCGATCTGCTCAACACCTATCTCAACGAGATGTCGAAGATCGCCCTGAAGTACGGCGGCACCATCGATAAATTTGTTGGCGACTGCGTGATGGTGTTTTTCGGCGACCCGGCCAGCCAAGGCGCGAAAAAAGACGCCGTGGCCGCAGTGTCGATGGCCATTGCCATGCGCAAGCACATGAAGGTTCTGCGCCAACAGTGGCGCGCCCAAGGCATCACCAAGCCGTTGGAAATCCGCATGGGTCTGAACACCGGCTATTGCACGGTCGGCAACTTCGGCGCCGACACGCGCATGGACTACACCATCATCGGCCGCGAAGTGAATCTGGCTAGTCGCTTGGAAAGCGCCGCCGAATCAGGCGAGATCCTGATTTCCCACGAAACCTACTCGCTGGCCAAGGATGTAATCATGTGCCGCGACAAGGGCCAGATCACGGTCAAGGGCTTTACCCGCCCGGTACAAATCTACCAAGTGGTGGATTTCCGCCGCGACCTCGGTGCCAGCTCAAGCTACTTAGAGCATGAGCTTCCGGGCTTTTCCATGTACCTGGACACCAATGGCATCCAGAACTACGACAAGGAGAAGGTTATTCAGGCGCTCAACCTGGCGGCAGAGAAGCTACGAGACAAGGTCATTCTTTAAAACTCGGTACGCTGAATACACAGCGCTGACTGACAGAGCCTGTCGATGACTGCAAACGGCCGCTGTTAGTCACTGTTGTGGCCAACTCGGTCGTTATGACCGAGGTCACGCTGCGGATCTATCAGATCGCGAATCCGCTGTTTGAGCACCTTGGCCTCAGGGAAACCGTCATCGGCCTTGCGCTCCCAAACCTGTACACCGTCACAGGTAATGCGAAAGGTACCGCCCGTGGCCGGCTCCAGACTGACCCGCGCCAAGTCATCGCTAAAGCTGCTGAGCAGCTCCTGTGCCAGCCAGGCTGCACGCAATAACCACTGACACTGAGTGCAGTAACTGATCACCACTTCCGCTTTATGGGTGCTCATCGACGTCATCTCAATTGGTAAGTTCGCCCATAGTAACCAGGCTTAAACCTCTGCGGCACTTCAACAGGCCGCTTAAAAAAACGCCGCAGCTGGATGGCTGCGGCGGTGTTTTACTGGCGGTGGTCTGAGGCTTAGGCAATACGTGCGAGTAGCGCTCTGGCCTCAAGTTTTTGCTGGTCGTCACCCTCGACAATGACTTCATTAAGAATGTCGCAAGCGCTGACCAAGTTACCTTGTTCGATATAGGCCAGCGCCTTGTTTAGCTTGACTACATTCTGGCGATTGCTAGCGAGATGCTGCAAATCACTCAGTTCCGGCGCCTGACTGCCTTTAAGCGGCTCGCTAGCAAACGTGTCAGCAAATGTCTCGTCGAGTATCAGCTCGTCCTTTACTCCCATTGCAGACCAGTTGGCAAAGGCGCTATCAGCGTGTTGCTCAGCTGACAGCTCGCTGACCTCTGGCAGCTGACGCAAATCCGAACGAAACGTATGATCTTCGATCGCCTCAGCCGCATCGACGGAGCGTGTGGAGGCCGCAGGCTTGAATGGGCTAAGCAAATCCCAGTCGGTATCCAGCGACAAATCATCAAGGTTCAACTGAAACTCATCCAGTGCCACCGGCTCACCAGCCGCAAGCTCTGGCGCATCATCCTGCAGCAAGAACGCATCATCCAGCGTATCTGCAGTGGGTGCATCCGGCGCCACCAGCAACCGGCTGGCATAACGGGCACGCAGCTGGTCCAACTGATCCAGCTCGACCCCTTGCTCACGCAACGCAGCCTCTTCCTGATTAAATCCTGCGCCATCGCCCAACTCACCCAGCACACTGAGCAAACGCAGGCGCAAATCATTGCGCTGTGGTTCCAGCTCAATGGCTTGACGCAGCACCATTAATGCCTCACCAAAGCGGCCGTAAGCGATGTAGATATTAGCCCCATCCAGAGCATCCGCTTCGGCAGGCGCTGGGCGTGACACAGCTGGCATGGCGAGCACTGGTGCGGCAACCGCAGGCGCAGCGACCGCTGCAGCAACAGGTGCTAATGCGACTGGCGATGTTTCGCGTTTAGCTTCACGCGCGGGCGCAGTAACAGCGACCACCGCAGCTTTCGGGTAACGCCGACGCCACCACAATGCCAGTCCCGCTAACCCACCAAGCAGCAGAGCAAGACCGCCAGCCGGCCAATGCCAGCGCATAGGCGCCGCTTTAACCGCCGGCTCAGCCGTCGGGGTAACAACAGCCGTCTCAGCGCTGACAGGCGCTGGCAGCGCGAGCTGATCGACGCGAGCCAAATCAGCACGTAGCAACTCTAACTGCTGATCCTTAGCCTGCATCTGCTCCTGCAACGCCTGTAACTGTGCCTGCAGGGCGAGCATCGAGGCCTGCAACTGACGATTTTCATCCGCCCGCTGCGCCAACTCCTCATCTACCCGTTGCTGAACCTGGTTAATAATCGGCGCCGCAACTTCACTGCTGGGCATGCTTGCCGGCGCTACCGATAACGTATCAGACGCAGCAACAACCGCTGCTGAGCTAGCGACCTCTGCAGCAATGACCGTATCCGGCAGCAGCAGGTCGGCACCCAGTGCCAAGCGATTTTTATCGCCGGCGACGAACGCCTGCGGGTTTAAACCGTAGAGTGCGTCCATCAAAGCCGACTGTGATAGCTGGCCGCCGGCAGCACGTAACCGCTGAGCAATCGTCCACAAGCTGTCGCCGCGCTGCACTTGATAGCGTCGTCCCTGGATTGCTGGTGGCAATGCCCGCGCAGGTGCCGTTTGCGGCTGCACAGCGCGAACACGCGATTGTTCAGCAATGGGCGCGGCCGCCACGGCGCTATAGGCCGAGGAGCTCGGTGGGTCAATCAAGACGGTGTATTCGCGTAGCAGCTGACCATTGGGCCGCGCCACTTCGATAACAAAATTCAGAAATGGCTCCTGCACCGGCTTGCTGGAGGCCACTCGAATGACATGGCGGTTGCCACGTAGCAGCGGGGTAAAACGCAGGTCGTTGAGGAAGAACAGACGCTCCACTCCCGAACGGGCGAAATCATCCTCAGAGGCAAGGCGTACGCGGATATCACTGCTGTCCAGATCACCCATCTGCAGCAACTCAATATCAGCGTCGAGTGGCTGATTGAGCGCGGAATGCAGGGTAATGCCACCCAACCCTAGTGCCGGTACCAGCCCGGAATACAGAGCCGAACCCGACGCCAACGTTAGCAGCAACTTACGTACATGAACCATATAACCTCCAACCGAACAGCCCACCGTCTTGCTCATACAAGCGTCGTCACCAACGTATCCCTGTGGCGATGAAAAGAGGCAGTACCATTAAGTGCAATGTTGGGGGGATCTACAGTCCGTGTGCGACCCAATTACCTGATAGTCATGGCCGAGTCACTGACCAGTAGTTCGCATAGTGACTAAGTGCCATCAGGAGTCCTTACAGGATAGGCGAACAGACTCACAAATAGCTATATTTACGCGAACTCGATCACATAAAAACCATCATCACGGCACAGCCTGATGAGCTACCAAAGTGCTGGATACGGCCGTATCTCAGCGCTTCTCGAGGTTGGCCAAAATACGCTCTTGCACCTGCTGGCAGTGTTGCAGGTCAGCCGGATCGATACCGGCAAACAACTCCTCGCGCAATTGAGTGGAGATGGCCTCGATCTGCTCGATCATAGGCTGCGCCTTGGCGCTCAAGGTGATCTGCTTAGCACGTCGATCTTCGGCCACGGCTTGACGGCCGACCAACCCCTGCGCCTCAAGACCATCAAGCAAACGCGCCAGAGTCGGGCCTTCAACCCCGACACTTTGTGCCAGCTCGCGCTGGGTCGGCGGCGTATCGAAACGCGCCAGATGCAACAAGACCAGCCAGCGTGCCTGCGACAGGCCAAGCCCTACCAAGCGCCGATCAAGCTCGGCACGCCAAGACCGGGACAATTGCGCTAACTGCATGGCAAAACGGTGTTGCTGGAACTGCGGCATAAAGAACTCGCGTGGGCTGCTTATACTAATTATTAGTCAGCTAAGCATGACCAGCACACCAAGGACAAGCACGCCGGTCGATTACCACTTCACATATTGATCTTCGACAAAGCCCCAGAGATTTTCAATTGCTATGGGCGCTCGTCCACAAGGGCGTAATACGCCGGTGAAACGGCCGAATATCTGTTTGAAGTTACTGGCGATAAGACCCAGATTGGTACGTTCTTCATGCAGACCATGGGCTTCGAAGCGCAATTCCACCTGGCCATCGTACGAGTGAATACGCCAAGGCAAAAGCGGCTCTTGGCGATCAAACTCAAAACGCACGGTGTCGACCTTGAGCAGCTCGCCATCTAGCCAGAAGCAGTTCTCGGTAAAACTGGTTTCATTTACCCCGCAGGATAAATTCAGCCCGACTCGCTGCGCGCCCGCCTGACCGGATAAACACGCCCAATTCCAGAACGTTTCCGGGCGCATATAGCCAGCAGACCAATCGTGGTGCGCAAAGGCGTTAATCGCCTGCAAATCGAAATCACCCAGCGCACTGCGCACCGAACCGCTGCAGCGCACCCCAGCAACCTTTTGCGCATACACCCAACCATTGGTGGCTGTCGGCGTGCACAGGCACATCGGCTGGAACGCCGGCTCAGCCTCAGAGAAGCGCGCTTCGATGCGCGTACCGTCATCCAACTCCACCAGTAAGCTTTTTTCCAATGGCTCAGGGTGATTTTCAAGGCGCAACAGATTGCCCCCCCAGCGCAGCTCGCAAACACCCGCATTCGGCTGCTGAGAGAACTGACTACCAAAGCCCAAAGGCAACTTAAACTGGCGCTCGATCATGCGCCCGGAAGCGGGATGAAACAGATAGACAAAACCAACCCCAGCCAGGCTCAAATTGGCCAGCGCGCAGCCGCCAATCAACTGATCGCTGATCAGGCCGAAATACTGAAACTGATGAAACCGCCGCCATTTGGCCAAACGACCAAGCGGACGCCCCATGGGCGAACGGAAGTCAAAATCACGGTAATTAATCTGTGCCGGCGCAGCGGGAAACTGGCCGTAATGAGGTTGGCCGTCGGCCTTGATCAACTGATCCATACGTCGCCGCTCACAATGACAATATTGGCGATGCTAGCACCGCCCTACGAGCGCACCAGTCACCCATTACGCCAAGCCTAGGGACCAAATCAGCCATGCTTACGCAGCAACGCTGGCCGATGCGAGATGCTTGCAAGTGGCACTGCGGTCAAGCACGGCGCCTGATCGGCGTATTCATAACGCCCCTAGCCGCCGGTTACGGGGCAACGCAAAGTGCGTCGTTACGAGCAGCTTTGCAGCATTCATAGTGCAAGGACTGACTGAGGATTTACCGCTAGCTGATCCACATATGCAGTGGCGCCAATGCCGCCTAAGCACTGCTAATGCCGGGCAATCTCATATCCAAGGGCAAGCCTGCGTCAATCTAGCCGATCACTGAGAAGACCCTATTTCCGCTCGACTGAAATGCCAAGCCGCTGGCTTAAAAATCAACCGCGCACCACTTATCAGGCCTCGAATTCCGCCTGCAAGGCCGCGCGTACGCAATGCAACACGCCTTCACTGGCGCGCCCTTGGAACTGCGCGCTAAGGCTGGAAACCGCCGGCAGCTCGCCTTCACCATCAAGGAAGGCTTCCTGAATTTCGCCCAACAATGCCTCGGGCAAATCTAGAGCCTGCTCCAGTGACAATTGCTGAGCGGCAATCGCCTCCGCCAGCAGGCTGTAGACGTTCTTTTCCGAGCAATTCAGTTGCCGAGCAATTTGCGCCGGCGTCATACCCGCGCAAGCCAAACTGATTAGCTCATGACGCAGGTCTGCGACTACCCGTGGCGCCTGTGCAGCGCCCTGCAGCACCTCAAGAAAGGCCATGCCATAGCGCTCCAACTTGCGCGCGCCAACACCGCTGACCTGGGCCATCTCGGCCATGGAACCGGGTTTGCTACGCAGCATTTCCAGTAGCGTGGCATCCGGAAAAATCACATACGGCGGCACCGAATGCTCCTGAGCCAAATTGCGCCGCAGGGTCCGCAGGGCTTCCCACTGCTCACGCTCCTCAATGCGGACCAATTGACTGGCGCTGCTGGCGGAACCTTTGGCGCTCGCTTGCGGCTTCGGCTCACGGCGTAGTTGCAGGGTTTGCTCACCACGCAGCAACGGCCGACAACTCTCAGACAAGCGCAGGCCGCCGTAGCCTTCTAAATCAACATCGGCCAGGCCGCGCGCAACCAATTGACGAAACAGGGTGCGCCACTCGCCATCGCTAAGGGCTTTGCCGACCCCAAAGACGGATAAGTGCTGATGACCCAGAGTGCGTATTTTGTCGTTATCGTGCCCCAACAACAGATCAACCAGATGACCAACCCCGTAGCGCTGGCCACTGCGATAAATTGCCGACAGCGCTTGCCGCGCAGGCTCAGTGGCGTCCCAGGTCTGCACGCCATCGACACAGTTATCGCAATGGCCGCAGGGGTTGGGCATGTCTTCGTCGAAATAGGCCAACAACGCCTGACGCCGACAGCGAACTTGCTCGCACAACGCCAGCATGGCATCTAGCTTGTGCTGCTCTAGGCGCTTATGCCGCTCATCGCCATCGGAGCTGTTGAGCATTTTTTTCAGCTGCACCACATCCTGCAGGCCGTAAGCCATCCAGGCATCCGCTGGCAAACCATCGCGGCCCGCGCGGCCGGTTTCTTGGTAATAGGCTTCCAAGGATTTGGGCAAATCAAGGTGCGCCACAAAGCGCACGTTGGGCTTGTCGATACCCATGCCAAAGGCAATGGTCGCGACCATGATCAAGCCTTCCTCATTAAGGAAGCGCTTTTGGTGATAGGCACGCAGATCACTCAGCAACCCGGCGTGATAGGGCAACGCCGGGAAGCCCTGTTCACTGAGAAACGCCGCGACTTCATCGACTTTTTTACGCGACAGGCAATAGACGATACCGGCATCACCGCGCCGCTCAGCCAAAAAACCCAACAACTGCTTGCGCGGCTGTTCTTTGGGCACGATGCGATAAAAGATGTTGGAGCGATCAAAACTGGCAAGAAAGCGCTCGGCGTTTTCCAGATGTAGACGCTGGACAATCTCCTCGCGGGTGCGCATGTCCGCCGTGGCGGTCAGGGCAATGCGCGGCACATTGGGAAACAGCTCAGCCAGCTGGCCTAGCTGTAGGTATTCCGGGCGGAAATCATGGCCCCACTGCGACACACAGTGCGCTTCGTCGATCGCAAACAGGGCAATCTGCAAACCACTAAGAAAATCCAGCATGCGTGGCTGCACCAAGCGCTCGGGCGCCAGATATAGCATTTTGATCTCACCGCGGCGGATACGCGCAGCGATGTCACGCTGAGCCTCAGCGGTCAAGGTTGAGTTCAGTGCGGCAGCAGCCACCCCTAACTCTTCTAAGGTCGCGACCTGATCATCCATCAAGGCGATCAAGGGCGACACCACCACTGCCAAACCGTCACGCAGCAGCGCCGGAACCTGGAAACACAAAGACTTGCCGCCGCCGGTGGGCATCAGTACCAGAGCATCTTCGCCGCCGGCCACACGCTCGATAATCGCCTGCTGACGACCACGAAAATGGTCATAGCCAAAGACGTCTTTAAGGATGCGTTGAGCCTGTTCGAGCATAAAAACTCCAAATCGTGGCGCAAGACCTCATCCTTGAAGCCTTGGCGTAAGCATTCTGCGGCCTTGTCGACGGCAGATAGCTGCCAGCCCGGCTAGAAAGGCGGGCATTATACGCGAGCCGGCCACGACAAAGGCCCACGCCAACCGCCGGAGCTGTTGCCAGCGGCCGCAGTAGACTAGAATTGACCTTCGCTTATTCCTTCAAGGTAGCCCCTGATGTCCTTCGCCGAGCAATTGACCCGCCTGCAAGCCTTCCTCGACGCCGACGAGCTGCATGACGAAGCCCTGGACTACGTAGCTGCCCACGGCTACCTGACCGCACTATCGATCTGCGCTGAGCAGCCTGACGAGCGCGAGTGGATCGACGCCTTGTTCTCCGAGGCGCCGCAGTACCGCAGCGAGGAAGAGCGCGCTGACATCGAAGCTACTTTGATCCAACTCAAAGCTCACATCGCCCGCCAGCTGGCCAGCGACGACGAGCCGGAAATCCCCTGCGACCTCGATCTTGGCGATGAGCCAGACGATTCCGATCTGCGCGGCTGGTGCATCGGTTTTATGGAAGGCGTGTTCCTGCGCGAAGCGGCTTGGTTTGAAAATGCCGAAGAAGAAGTCAGCGAGCTGCTGCTGCCAATCATGGTGGTTTCCGGCCTGTTCGATGACCAACCCGAGTTCAGCGACATCGCTGCCGATGCCAAGCTGGTAGACGACATGGTCGAGCAAATCCCAGAGCTGCTCACCGCCCTGTTCCTGCTATGCAACGCCCCGGACGAAAAGCCCGCGCTGCTCAAGCCACGTCACCACTGATAGCGCTGCCCAGCCATGAGCAGCCGCTTACGCGTACACCGCCATGCGGGCGTACGCTATCTGCTGCTCACGATTGGCTGGCTGAGTGTGCTGTTGGGGGTCATTGGTATTTTTCTACCCGTGCTGCCAACCACGCCGTTCTTACTGCTGGCAGCGGCTTGCTTCATGCGCAGCTCAGCACGTTTCTATCACTGGCTAGTCGGTCACCCGCAGCTAGGCCCGTGGATTCACGCTTATCTCGATGGTCAAGGCATCCCGCTGCGTGGCAAGGTCTACGCTATCGGTTTGATGTGGCTGAGCATCGCCCTGTCCTGCTATCTGGTGCCCTTGATCTGGGCGCGAGGTTTTATGCTCACCAGTGCAGTGTTAGTGAGCCTGTACATCCTCCGGCAAAAAACCTTGCCGGCGCGCGAACAACATCCGTAGCCCGTTGGCAAATAAGCCCGGTATCCAGCCATGCTGCATGAGCTGCTAAACCACGCGATCAAGCTTCGACAGTCGGCATGGCTGGCTCGGCTGCTGCTTGCGTGCATGTTGGCCGGCGCGGCCATCAGTCAAGCCAACTGGGATTTCGGCCTAATCCTGCAAAAAGCCGAGCAACGTTACGGCAATCTCGGCCCCGCCAAAGCGCGCATCCAGGCGTGGGATGAACTGATAAATAGCAATCAGGGCAAAAACGAAAGCGAGTTGCTGCAGGTCACTAATCGTTTTTTCAATCGTCAATTACGCTTTGTCGATGACAGCCAGAACTGGCGCCAGAACGATTATTGGGCCACGCCAATCGAAGCCCTAGTCAAAGGTGCTGGCGATTGTGAGGACTATGCGATTGCCAAATACTTCACCCTGCGGCGTCTTGGTGTGCCCAGCGAAAAGCTGCGCATTACCTACGTCAAGGCACTGCGCTACAACCAGGCGCACATGGTCCTCACCTACTACGCCACACCCGGCGCTATGCCGTTGGTGCTGGATAATCTGATCAGTGAAATTCGCCCGGCTTCGCAGCGTACTGACCTGCTGCCGGTGTACGCATTCAACGCCGAAGGGCTTTACTTGCCTGGGGCGGCTGGCGGCAAGCGGGCCAGCGACAGCAAAAAACTGTCGCGCTGGCAGGATCTGCTGAAAAAAATGAAAAGTGAAGGCTTCGCCATCGGCGAAGGTTAGGAGAAGGTCATGTCACTACTCAAACAGCTCTTTCTGGCGAT
>RCMZ01000614.1_pt1 | contig 21820 bp, 22 predicted proteins | sample 2041141 | NCBI WGS metagenome assembly RCMZ01 (sample SAMN09708263, study PRJNA481090) | Wastewater metagenome, whole genome shotgun sequencing project. | biome: sewage; isolation source: Davis station wastewater (DW) | place: Antarctica: Davis Station | collected 2010-03-01
TTGTTCACTGAATTTCATCCTGCTCTCCTAAAGGTTCGTTACGACTAGCGAAATTGCGCGAGGAACCGCAAGTCGTTGTCGAAGAACAGACGCAAGTCGTTCACGCCGTAACGCAGCATCGCCAGGCGCTCAACGCCCATGCCGAAGGCAAAACCCGAGAACTCTTCCGGGTCGATCCCCGACATGCTTAGCACGTTAGGGTGAACCATGCCGCAGCCCATCACTTCCAGCCAACCGGTCTGCTTGCAGACACGGCAGCCTTTACCGCTGCACATCACGCATTCCATATCGACTTCGGCCGATGGCTCCGTGAACGGGAAGTAGGAGGGGCGGAAACGCACCGCCAACTCTTTCTCGAAGAACACCCGAAGAAACTCTTCGATCGTGCCTTTGAGGTCAGCGAAGTTGATATCGCGATCAACCAACAAGCCCTCGACCTGGTGGAACATCGGCGAGTGGGTGATATCGGAGTCACTGCGATACACACGGCCCGGGCAGACAATGCGAATCGGCGGCTTATTGGCTTCCATGGTGCGGACCTGTACCGGCGAGGTATGAGTGCGCAGCAGCATGTTCGCATTGAAATAGAAGGTGTCGTGCATCGACCGAGCCGGGTGATGGCCTGGGATGTTAAGCGCCTCGAAGTTGTGGTAGTCGTCTTCGACCTCAGGGCCTTCGGCGATACCGTAGCCGATGTGGGTGAAGAACTGCTCGATACGCTCCAGAGTCCGGGTCACCGGATGCAGACCACCTGAGGTCTGGCCACGACCAGGCAGGGTTACATCAATGGATTCAGCGGCGAGCTTGGCCGCTAGATCGGCCTCCTCGAACAACGCCTTACGCGCATTGAGAACCTCTGTTACACGCTCCTTGGCAACGTTAATCAGCGCGCCGACCTGCGGGCGCTCTTCTGCCGGCAGGTTGCCCAGGGTCTTCATCACCTGAGTCAACTCGCCCTTTTTGCCAAGGTAGTGAACCCGGATTTGCTCCAGGGCATTGATATCTTCCGCGCCTTGCACAGCCTCAAGAGCTTGAGCGACCAGCGCATCCAGGTTTTCCATGTACAGACTCCAGATACAAAATAGGGGAAGAGCTTGAAGGCTCTTCCCCTATTTATGACGTTTACACCCCGCCTCACAAAGGTGAGGCGGGATGACTGCCGGGGGTACTTAAGCCAAGGTGGCTTTAGCTTTCTCGACAATCGCAGCAAACGCCGCTTTTTCGTTCACTGCCAGATCAGCCAGAACCTTACGGTCGATCTCAATGGACGCTTTTTTCAGGCCAGCGATGAAACGGCTGTAGGACAGACCGTTAACACGAGCACCAGCGTTGATACGAGCGATCCACAGAGCGCGGAACTGACGTTTTTTCTGACGACGGTCGCGGTAGGCGTATTGGCCTGCCTTGATTACCGCTTGCTTGGCAACACGGAATACGCGGGAGCGCGCGCCGTAGTAGCCTTTAGCAAGTTTCAGAATTTTTTTGTGACGCTTACGGGCAATGACGCCACGCTTTACACGAGCCATGAGTTACTTCCTCTATTCTTGATCCAAAAATTAACGAAGGCGCAGCATGCGCTCGACTTTTGCCACGTCAGACGGATGCAGCAAGCTGCTACCGCGCAGTTGACGCTTACGCTTGGTCGACATTTTGGTCAGGATGTGGCTCTTGAAAGCGTGCTTGTGCTTGATACCGTTAGCAGTTTTCAGAAACCGCTTAGCAGCACCACTTTTAGTCTTCATCTTTGGCATGTTCGGATACTCCGCATTCAGTTGATAAACATAATCAGAAGGCCTGCCGTGCCCTGTTGATTACTTCTTCTTTTTCGGGGCGATGACCATAATCAGCTGGCGTCCTTCCATCTTAGGATGCTGTTCGACCGAACCGTACTCGAGCAGGTCAGCTTCAACCCGCTTGAGGAGTTCCATCCCCAGCTCCTGGTGGGCCATCTCACGGCCGCGGAATCGCAAGGATACCTTGGCCCTGTCCCCATCACTCAGGAAACGTACCAGGTTGCGCAGTTTTACCTGGTAATCCCCTTCCTCCGTCCCTGGACGAAACTTGATTTCTTTTACTTGAATCTGCTTCTGGTTTTTCTTTGCAGCAGCAATCTGCTTCTTCTTTTCGAAGATCGACTTGCCGTAGTCCATCAGCTTGCAAACAGGGGGTACTGCATCGGCGGAAATTTCCACCAGATCCAGCTTGGCCTCTTCAGCCTTAAGAAGCGCTTCTTCAATCGGGACAATGCCGAGTTGCTCGCCCTCAGCCCCAATTAACCGAACCTCGCGTGCCGAGATATTCTCGTTGATCGGGGCTTTCGGTGCAGCTCGTTTATCTTGTCTCATTTCACGCTTAATAGTAATTACTCCGAATCTGGGCGACCACGCCGGGAAACCGCTTGAGCGAGGAACTCGGCGAACTGGGCGACGGGCATCGAGCCCAGGTCAGCACCTTCACGAGTACGCACAGCGACAGTCTGCATCTCGACTTCCCGATCTCCGATAACCAAGAGATAGGGAACCTTGAGCAAAGTATGCTCGCGGATTTTAAAGCCGATCTTTTCATTTCTCAAGTCGGACTTGGCACGAAATCCGCTTTTTGGTTGAGAGTTTTTTCCACTTCGGCAGCAAATTCTGCCTGTTTATCAGTGATATTCATAATCACTGCCTGGGTCGGAGCCAGCCACGCAGGGAACGCGCCCTCGTAGTGTTCGATCAGGATTCCGACGAAACGCTCGAAAGAACCAAGGATCGCCCGATGCAGCATCACTGGGTGCTTGCGACTGTTGTCTTCGGAAACGTATTCGGCTCCCAGACGAATCGGCAGGTTGAAATCGAGCTGCAAGGTACCACATTGCCAGACGCGGCCGAGGCAATCTTTGAGCGAGAATTCAATCTTCGGACCGTAGAAGGCACCTTCACCCGGCTGCAAATCGTAAGGCAAGCCAGCGCTATCAAGGGCCGCAGCCAATGCAGTTTCCGCACGATCCCACAACTCATCGGAACCCACACGCTTTTCAGGACGGGTAGACAACTTCATTTCGATGTCTTTAAAACCGAAGTCAGCATAGACATCCATGGTCAGCTTGATGAAAGCTGCGGATTCCGCTTGCATCTGCTCTTCAGTGCAGAAGATGTGGGCATCATCCTGAGTAAAGGCACGCACCCGCATGATGCCGTGCAGCGCACCGGAGGGCTCGTTGCGGTGGCAGGCACCGAATTCGGCCAGGCGCATCGGCAGTTCGCGGTAGCTTTTCAGACCCTGGTTAAATACCTGAACGTGGCACGGGCAGTTCATCGGCTTGATCGCGTAGTCGCGGCTTTCCGACTCGGTGGTGAACATATTTTCGGCGTAGTTTGCCCAATGCCCGGATTTTTCCCACAGGCTACGGTCGACAACCTGCGGAGTCTTGATCTCTAAATAGCCGTTTTCTCGCTGTACTTTGCGCATGTACTGCTCAAGCACTTGATACAACGTCCAGCCGTTCGGGTGCCAGAACACCATACCCGGAGCCTCTTCTTGGGTATGGAACAGGCCCAGGCGCTTGCCCAACTTACGGTGGTCGCGCTTTTCGGCTTCTTCGATGCGTTGGATGTAGGCGGCCAATTGCTTCTTATCTGCCCACGCGGTGCCATAGATGCGCTGCAACTGCTCATTCTTGGCATCGCCGCGCCAGTAGGCGCCAGACAGCTTGGTCAATTTGAACGATTTCAGGAAGCGTGTGTTCGGCACGTGCGGACCACGGCACATGTCGACATATTCTTCGTGATAGTAAAGGCCCATGGCCTGCTCGTCCGGCATGTCCTCAACCAGGCGCAACTTGTAGTCCTCGCCACGCGTTGTGAAGACGTCGATCACCTCGGCACGAGGGGTGACCTTTTTGATGACGTCATAATCTTTTTCGATCAGCTGATGCATACGCTGCTCGATTGCCGACAGGTCCTCAGGCGTAAAAGGACGTTCATAGGCGATGTCGTAATAGAAGCCTTCGTCGATGACCGGACCGATCACCATTTTGGCGCTCGGATACAGTTGCTTGACTGCGTGGCCGATCAAGTGGGCGCAAGAGTGGCGAATGATCTCCAGCCCCTCTTCATCCTTGGGCGTGATGATTTGCAGGGAAACGTCGCTGTCGATGATGTCGCAGGCGTCGACCAGTTTACCGTTGACCTTGCCGGCCACTGTGGCCTTGGCCAAGCCGGCGCCAATGGACGCGGCGACCTCGGCTACGGAAACAGGATGATCGAAAGAACGTTGACTGCCGTCGGGAAGAGTAATAGTTGGCATGGCGCCTCCTCTCCTAGTGGTGACCCCTACCAAAGGTCACGTGGGTTGGGATGAGCCAGTACAAGACATTCATTGCTGAACGCCTGCCTTACAGCGGCAGGAGCCTTGCGGCCAACCGGAAAACCGAATCAGAGTGACTGGAGTTCAAATCAAAAAGGGTGATTCAGGCCTCTTCAGCCGCCAGGATGGAAAAAACCTGAGGAGGGCGAAAACCTGAGGGCAGGATGCTAGCACAGATGAACGGTCGCCCGCGCCCTGGCGCGCGCAAGTAAACCGTCGGTTTTTGTGCAAAAGTGCTGAACTGAACGGCGCTTGACACCTCAGATGTCGGGAGTCCGAGTAAACAGCCCCACAGATCACAAGGAGCATCCCAACATGCATCTGAACCGTATCTTTGCCTTCATCACCCCCTTCATCCTTATGCTGCCGCTGAGCGCGCACGCCGACTGGCCAAAAGGCGAGCGTGAAAAATACATGGCGCAATGCACGCAGACCGCTGCCCCACAGATTGGTGTCGCCGCCGCAAAAGCCCACTGTGCTTGCGGGGCCGATGCGATCAAGTCGTACCCTGCCAGCGATATCCAAGCATTGATGGACAACAACGCCAGCGACGCACTGAAAGAGAAGGCCCTGAAGAAAATCGCCGCCTGCAAGGCCGATAACAAGGCCAAGAAGTAATCCAGAAGAGAGAAATACGCACAGTAAAAGTCGACAAAAAAGCTCATAAAAACGCCCTTTCGTACATTTTATGCAGGTTTTACAGCTTTTTTTACAGCTCGAGTTTTGCGCGCAAAGCCTTTTAAACCGGGACTTTCAGCGCTTCATGCCAACAAAGATAACGCCACTGACTGGCAAACAACCCGGCAAGGGGGGGTTCAAGTCCAACATTTCGACTATGATACCCCGGTGTGCCCAGTTGGCCTGAGCAGCACAGCACTACTGAAAATATATGTTTCTTGGAGATACACCATGTCTAATCGCCAAACCGGCACCGTTAAATGGTTCAACGATGAAAAAGGCTTCGCACTCCTCAAGGTGGCGGTGACGACCTGTTCGTACACTTCAAAGCTATCGAAAGCGACGGTTTCAAAAGCCTGAAAGAAGGCCAAACCGTTTCCTTCGTGGCTGAGAAAGGCCAAAAGGGTATGCAAGCTGCACAAGTTCGCCCTGAGTAAGTTTTCAGCGAGCTAAAAAAACCCCGTCCATGTGACGGGGTTTTTTATGCGTTTGAAAAAACCGACGCTCTCAGCCGCAATTGACGCGGGTAATCACCAGGTTGTCATCGGTGTTCAGGTTCAAACGATCCGAACGGTACTCAAGGGTCATGACATCGTCGGGGCGCAGAACCCGTGCATTGTGTGCGCCCGAGCGCTTGCGGGCCTGCTCCAGCAGCTCAGGTGTGGCCTTCTTGCCGATGACGAAATCGGCGGCTTTGGACTCGCAGCGAGCGTGGGCCATCTCGTCGGTTGCTGGCTCGCTGACCGACTCGGCAGTACTGCAACCGCTCAGAGCAAGCACAGCTGACAAGGTTGCGAATGACACGAGCTTGCAAGGCATGAAAACCTCCTTTTCAAAAATAAACAGAGTTGATGCGACAGCTATTCAGGCTGCGGGGTTCAAAAGTACGCCACTCCCCTGCCTTCACCACAGGAAGCAGGCAAGTCTGCCTGAGGACTCGCGACGCTTTCCCGATTCAATCGTGACCGGATGTGATTGTCATCAGTAGACATCGATGTAATCAAACGGCGGATGGGGCCAGTTCTGCTTCAAGGCATTGAAAACCTGCATCACCCAGACTTCATCGCTGGCCGCCACATTTCCCACATAACCCGAACCAGCCGCCCACGTCTCCAGGCGAAACAACAGGCCTTCAATATCCGTACCCCCGACCACGCCGGAAGACAAATAGGCGATACCGCCCTTGGTGACCCGCAGCTGGGTATGCACATTGTCACTGGCCGAGGCCAGCAACCGGCGCACGTTCTCGAGGGTCAAGCCATCCGGAGAGTTCAAATCGATCTGCACGGGGTGCTCCTTGAGCGATTATCAAAAAACGAGTGTCCCACAGCCGCGCCCTCCTGCCTAAGCCGTTACTCGCCAAGAGCCCGACTTCTCCTGTTTGTTTATCGGCACTTTCGGTCAACCGAACGGAAAAAATATCCACCGTCGGAAATCCGGACACTTCATAAACAAAAAATAATAAAAGACAAACATAATCAAGCAATTACACAGCATTCCAAATAAACGTATCTTGGTACAGATCCTGCTTTTCTCTATCACCCCGGCGCATTCAGACCTGCCTGGGGGCGTTTCTAGGTGAACTGAATCGCACCGTCATCACTACAAGAGAGAAAAACAATGAAACCTGCCTTCAACACCTTTATTCCGGGCGCCTTGGCCCTGCTCCTGCTACTCCCGACGGCACTGCAAGCCAAAGAAGTCGAAACCCAGCAAAAATTGGCTAACGTGGTCGTTCTCGCCACCGGCGGCACCATTGCCGGCGCCGGCGCCAGTGCCGCCAACAGCGCGACCTACCAAGCGGCTAAGGTCGGCATCGAGCAACTGATCGCCGCCGTGCCGCAGTTGAGCCAACTGGCCAACGTGCGTGGCGAACAGGTCATGCAGATCGCTTCCGAAAGCATCACCAATGAAAACCTGCTGCAACTGGGCCGCCGCGTTGCCGAACTGGCCGACAGCAAGGACGTCGATGGGATTGTCATCACCCACGGCACCGACACCCTGGAAGAAACCGCGTACTTCCTCCACCTCGTGGAAAAAACCGACAAGCCCATCGTTGTCGTAGGGTCGATGCGCCCTGGCACCGCCATGTCGGCCGATGGCATGCTCAACCTGTATAACGCCGTCGCCGTTGCCGGCAGCAAAGAGGCCCGCGGCAAGGGCGTGTTGGTCACCATGAACGACGAGATCCAGTCGGGCCGCGATGTCAGCAAGATGATTAACATCAAGACCGAAGCGTTCAAAAGCGCCTGGGGCCCGATGGGCATGGTCGTGGAAGGCAAATCCTACTGGTTCCGCTTGCCCGCCAAGCGCCACACCATGGATTCCGAGTTCGACATCAAGACCATCAAGAGCCTGCCTGACGTTGAAATCGCCTATTCCTACGGCAACGTCAACGATACAGCCTACAAGGCTCTGGCCCAGTCCGGCGCCAAGGCGATCATCCATGCCGGCACCGGCAACGGCTCGGTCTCTTCCCGCGTGGTGCCTACCCTGCAAGCGCTGCGCAAGGATGGCGTGCAGATCATTCGTTCTTCCCACGTAAACGCTGGCGGTTTCGTACTGCGCAACGCCGAACAGCCTGACGACAAGTACGACTGGGTGGTCGCCCATGACCTGAACCCACAAAAGGCCCGCATCCTGGCGATGGTGGCACTGACCAAGACGTCCGATAGCAAAGAGTTGCAACGGATGTTCTGGGAATACTGATACGCCTGCCCCGGCCCCTCCAGGCCGGGCTCTCTGCCCGCCTGCCTTGGCGGGCAGTCCTGCACTTCCCCTCGCCACACAAAAAAAATTCCTCATATGCAGCAAGCGTTAAAAAGCGCTGTCACAGGATCTTCTTGAATTTTAAGCAGTTGCGAAAAATCCTACAGTTAAATACTGTATGTGCGTACAGCTTAATAAGGATCATCCCGTGGCGAAAACTCCAGAGACTCCCGCACCCAGCGCCTACGAGCGCTTGGGCCTGCGTATCCAAGCCATCATCAATGCCCCTGCCGCACAGAGGGCCAAGACTGCCCTGATCTTTCGCCTTGCCGATGAGCCCGTGGAGTTGTGGGAACAGCTGCTCGACGAGATCGACGAAAACGACAACGTCACCCTCGCTCACCGCGATGACGGTGGCGTGCATGTTTTCTGGACTGTGCCGAAGGAAGATTGAGTCAATGATTGCCCGCCTGTTCGCCTTGCTTTGCCTCCTCGCCACTTTCACCGCCCATGCCCAGGCTCCGCGCACATTCAGTGAAGCGAAGAAGGTTGCGTGGAAGCTCTACGCCCCTCAATCCACCGAGTTCTATTGCGGCTGCAAGTACACCGGCAATCGCGTCAACCTTGCAGCATGCGGGTACGTGCCGCGCAAAAACGCTAACCGCGCCGCGCGCATCGAATGGGAACACATCGTCCCGGCCTGGCAGATCGGCCATCAACGCCAATGCTGGCAAAGCGGCGGGCGCAAGAACTGCACGCGCCATGACCCCTCCTACCAAAAAGCAGAGGCGGACCTGCACAACCTGGTCCCCAGCATCGGTGAGGTGAATGGTGATCGCAGCAATTTCAGCTTCGGCTGGTTGCCGGTGCAGAGTGGCCAGTACGGCTCATGCCTGACCCAAGTGGACTTCAAGGCCAAGAAAGTCATGCCACGGCCCTCGATCCGCGGCATGATCGCCCGCACCTACTTCTATATGAGCAAGCAGTACGGTTTGCGTCTGTCCAAGCAGGACCGCCAACTTTATGAAGCCTGGAACAAGACCTACCCGGTGCAGAGTTGGGAACGCCAACGCAACCAAACCGTGGCCTGCGTCATGGGGCGTGGCAATGAATTTGTCGGGCCGGTGGATATGAAAGCCTGCGGCTGACGAGCCTCAGGAGGCTGGAACGTGCTCGACCACAAAGGATTCAATGCTGCGCTTTTTAGCGGTGGCCAGCTTCTCTACCAGCAAAGCCTGCTTGGCCTCGGCCTCGGCCTTGGTAGCGAAGGGGCCGACCAGGATTCGCGTCTTGCCACCGTCGTTAGCGATGTAAGTGCTGAAGCCGTGCTCGATCAGCCAGGCCGCCACATCGCTCACCGCTTGCGGGGTTTGGCCCTGGACTTGAAGATCCCATTGCGGGGCCGCCGCAGCTATCTGAGCAGGCGTCGCGGGCTTGCTGGAGCCTGGATGGTCGTTGCCCTGCCCGCAGCCCGCCAAGGCCAATACACCCACTACCAACGCCAATTTGCGCACACCCCACTCCTTCTACCTGGCAAAAGCGGCGATTTTATCACCCATGCTCGCCAATGAACGCCGCAAAACAGACGCAAAACAACAGGAATGATGTTTATCGCCTCTGTATAGTTACGCCTCGGGAATTTATACCGCGCCTACGCGTCAGAAAGAGGCACTCAAACAGTGGCACTGCGCCGTTATCCATCCATACTACCGACATCTGCATTATCTGAATCAGGTGCCCTACCAAGCAATCAAGGAGAAGATCATGCTGATACTCACTCGCAAAGTCGGTGAAAGCATAAATATCGGTGATGACATTACGATCACCATCCTGGGCGTCAGCGGCCAACAGGTCCGGATCGGCATCAACGCTCCGAAAGACGTCGCCGTGCATCGTGAAGAAATCTACCAACGCATCCAGGCCGGTTTGACCGCACCAGACAAACGCGAAACCCCCTGAGCCCGAACGAGTCATCGCCAGCCCTTTGTCCTCTGCAATGGCTGGCGAAATACCTGCAAGCCTTCCTCTTCCCCCACACCGCCCCACCGAAAGCAACCCGCCCTGCTTCCCCTCTGCCTGCTGCACCATGGCGATAGCACGTGCTTGAGGGCAGTAAAAACCGCAGTCGCGAAACAGACAGCCAAGCAAGACGTTGAAAGCTGCGAACCTCAATGGACACGGGCCTGACCTCTTACTTACGACACAGAAAAAACTGACAGATAGCTCTAGAAATTGGATCCACCCGATGGCAATATGCCGCGATTCACAACAAAAAGGCAGGATGCCCAGTGCCGTCGCTTAAAGCCGCCAGAGCTGCATTTCCTCTTTGCCACCGTGTCGCTAAGGCGTCCTTGAGTTTCTCGCACCTACCCAACAGGTCGTTACTCGACGCTATCACCAAGTTGATCGAGCCCCATTTCCAAGACCGCCCCAAACGTGTCAGCCAACCCGTGGGCGACGATCACAACAAAGTGTTCATGAAGGTACAGCGAGTCAAGACGCTGCCCAAACGCCTGCGCGTCACTCTGGGGCGCCCTAAGCGTTCAGGGCGATTCGATTGGCCGCTGGAAGAATTGATGAACACCCTGATTGCCGCCGAGCGTGGCATGAAGACCGCCCAGGTCGTGGGTTTTGGCATGGTCAAACCCAGGTTCGGCATCGTGCGTGAATTCGTGCTGCTGACCGAATACCTCGACGGACACGTCAATGGCCTGCAATGGCTGCGCAAACATCCGCAGCGCACGGCCGAGTTCATCTCAGGTTGCATGAACCTGCTCGTGGACATGCACAGCCGCAACCTGATTCACCTGGATCTGTGGGTGGCGAACATCATGGTCCCCGAGGCCGCTGACGATGCCATGCGGGTGATCGACATGGAGAATGTGTTCACCTACCCCTCGCGCTTCCATGCCCAGACCCTGGGGCTACAACTGGGCTTTCTGTACCGCAAGGAACTGAGCCAGTTTATCGACGAAGCGAGCTATGACGCGCTGGTCGCCGGTTTCCTGCAACAACGCCCGGAGGTTGACGCAGCCACCTTCGAGCCCATTTACCGTGTCTGCAAGCACATGGCCCTCAGCCACAAGACGCGGCGCAGGATCTTCCTTGAAGGCGAACTGGACATTACCCCTGCACAACCGTCAGCCCGCGCCTGACCAGGTAATCGGCAAACTGCGCACGGCTCGGCGCATAAGGCGCTGGGCGCATCATCGCGCCGGGGTCGGGGCGCAGCAGCGGCGCGCCCTCATCGACGCTGAATGCCGGGTCCGGCACGCCCATGCCATGCTCGGCGGCATACAACTCCACGACCAGGCGCAACTGCCCCCATTCGATTTCCAAGGGCACCGTGTTGGCGGCCAGCAATTGCCCACCCACCACACAGCCGCGACGCGGCCAGGCCATGGCTTGGGCTTCGTGGGTCTGGGTGCCCTTCCACTGCCGTGCGTTGATGTCCTGCGCGGCCCGTAGCAACAGCGCTTTCTGCTCGTTCTCGGTCGCCGGAATGAGAAAACCGTAGAAATCGCGATAAAACACCAGCCGTTGCAACGACACGAAGCTGTTGGCGTCCGCTCGCCCCGTCCCGTCTTCAACAATAATCAGCATGGTCGGCCCCAGCCAGGAAGAGGGCCGAGTGTAACGCCCATGGATTTAAAAGACTAAACCCCCACTTACCTGACCAGCCGCACCTCCTTCGACGGGCGATAGCCAAAGTACGCGCTGTAGCACTTGCTGAAGTGGCTGGGCGAGACAAACCCGCAAGCCACCGACACCTCGACCATCGTCAGCGTGGTGTGCTGGAGCAAGCGCCGCGCCTCGGTAATGCGCAAATCCATGTAATAGCGCTGCGGCGTTGCCCCCAGTTGCTCCTTGAACAGCCGCTCGATCTGGCGCCGCGAGCGGCCCGCGTACAGGCACAGCGCCTCCAGCTCTAACGGTTCTTCCAGATTGGCATCCATCAGGTGGACCACCTCACGCAGCGGCCCGCTCACCGACACCTTGAGCGCCGGCTTGATGCGCCGATAGCGGGAGGCCTCGAACGCCAGGATGTCTTCGATGCCATCGGTCAACCCCTTGTCATACAGGGTGCGGACCCACTCCAGCGCCATATAGAACGACCCCATGGGGCTCGACGCGGTGAGGCGGTCGCGGTCTACCACAAAGGCCTCACTGGTGACCTGGGTCAACCGCGCAATCTCTTCCAACGCAGGCCGATGCTCCGGGTGAATCGCGCAGCGATAGCCGTCCAACAAACCCGCCCGCCCCAAAAACCACGCACCGTTCCAGATGCCTGCCAGCATCACGCCCTGCTCACCGGCCCGTTGCAACAGGCCAATCAGCGCGTCATCGGCCTTGAGCTCAGTGCGGTAGCCGCCGCAGACCACCAGCAAATCCAACGTGGCGATCTGGGCCATATCCAGGCAGGCGTCCGGGCGGATCACCAGGCCCAGGTCGCTGACCACCTCGCCCGGGCCAAGGCCAAAGGTCTTAGTGGTGAACAACTCAGGGCGCAGCAGGTTGGCGGTGACGATGGTGTCCAAGACCTGAGTGAACGCCGGCAACGAAAAATGCTCCAGCAATAGGAACCCCGCCCGCGCGGCCTGCCCAGGCTGGCATTCATGCTCGTGCAAGTAGCGCAGGTTCTTACCCTTCATCGCCCCGCTGAACTGACGTCGCTGTACCAACGTGCACCTCACTTGCCCCTATGAATGAAGCACTGATTAAACCCGCGGCGGTTGCTGCTGGCGATCACTAAAGCACCGCGCGGGCTAGGCGAAGGCCTGCCCTACCGATTGCCGATCCATTAAGCGAAGACTTATACGGGCTCGGTGGTTTAACTGGCGGAAGTCGCCCCACCACTCGCCTAGCGAGACACCACCGCCCCAGTGGCCCGCGCCGAATGCAGCTTTTTATAGCTGTCGATCAGCCGCAGGTGCCTGTCCAGGCCTTCGAGCTTCATGCTGGTCGGCGTCAAGCCGTAGAAACGCACACTGCCTTGCACCGAGCCGATCACTGCGTCCACCCGCGCGTCGCCGAACATCCGGCGCAAATTGACCTCGTAATCATCCAGGTCCATCTCGTCGTCCATCTGCACTTCCAGCACCACATTCACGGCTTGGTAAAACAGCCCGCGCTCGACCGTGTTGTCGTTGTACTGCAGGAACATCTCCACCAACTCCTTGGCCTCCTCATACTGCTGCAAAGCCAGGTAAATCAGCAGTTTCAGCTCCAGGATGGTCAACTGGCCCCACGCCGTGTTGTCGTCAAACTCGATGCCGATCAACGTGGTGATGTCGGTGTAATCATCCAGTTCGCTTTGCGCCAGGCGCTCGACCAATGCCTTGAGAGCGTCATCGTCCAGGCTGTGCAGGTTCAAGATGTCTTCGCGGAAAAACAGCGCCTTGTTGGTGTTGTCCCAGATCAAATCGTCAACCGGGTAGATTTCCGAATAGTCCGGCACCAGGATGCGGCAGGCCTTGGCGCCGATATGCTCGTACACCGCCATATACACTTGCTTGCCCAGGCCTTCGAGAATGCCAAACAGGGTCGCGGCTTCGTCGGCGTTGGCGTTTTCGCCCTGGCTGGTGAAGTCCCACTCGACGAACTCGAAATCCGCCTTGGCGCTGAAGAAGCGCCACGACACCACACCGCTGGAATCGATGAAATGCTCGACAAAGTTGTTCGGCTCCATCAGCGCCTGGCTTTCAAAGGTCGGCTGCGGCAGGTCATTGAGGCCTTCGAAACTGCGGCCCTGGAGCAACTCGGTGAGGCTACGCTCCAGCGCCACTTCCAGGCTCGGGTGCGCACCGAATGAGGCGAACACACCGCCCGTGCGCGGGTTCATCAAGGTCACGCACATCACCGGGAACTCGCCGCCCAGGGACGCATCCTTCACCAACACCGGGAAGCCCTGGGCCTCCAGGCCCTGGATGCCGGCGAGAATCCCGGGGTACTTGGCCAGCACCTCCCGGGGCACATCCGGCAGGGCCAATTCACCCTCCAGGATTTCGCGTTTCACCGCGCGCTCGAAGATCTCCGACAGGCACTGCACCTGCGCCTCGGCCAGCGTATTACCCGCACTCATGCCGTTGCTGAGGAACAGGTTTTCGATCAGGTTGGAGGGGAAATACACCACTTCGCCATCAGACTGGCGCACAAACGGCAGCGAGCAAATGCCGCGCTCGATATTGCCCGAGTTGGTGTCGTACAGGTGCGAGCCGCGCAACTCGCCATCGGGGTTGTAAATTTTGCGACAGTGCTCGTCGAGAATTTCCGCTGGCAACGCATCTTTGCGGCCAGGCTGGAACCAGCGCTCGTCCGGGTAATGCACAAACTCGGCATGGGCGATCTCTTCGCCCCAGAACTGATCGTTGTAGAAGAAATTGCAGTTGAGCCGCTCGATGAACTCGCCCAACGCCGACGCCAAGGCGCCCTCCTTGGTCGCGCCCTTGCCGTTGGTAAAGCACATGGGCGAATGCGCATCGCGGATGTGCAGCGACCACACGTTGGGCACGATATTGCGCCACGAAGCGATTTCAATCTTCATGCCCAGGCCGGCCAGAATCCCCGACATATTGGCGATGGTCTGCTCCAGCGGCAGGTCTTTGCCTACGATGTAGGTGCCGGTGTCCGACATGGCATGGGGCATCAGCAACGCCTGGGCGTCGGCGTCGAGGCTCTCCACTTCTTCAATGACAAACTCAGGCCCGGTCTGCACGACTTTCTTCACCGTGCAACGGTCGATAGAACGCAAGATACCCTGGCGGTCCTTGGCGGATATATCCGCCGGCAACTCGACCTGAATCTTGAAAATCTGGTTGTAGCGGTTTTCCGGGTCCACGATGTTGTTCTGCGACAAGCGAATGTTGTCGGTGGGAATATTGCGAGTCTGGCAGTACAACTTCACAAAATATGCCGCGCACAGAGCCGAAGACGCCAGGAAGTAATCGAACGGCCCCGGCGCCGAACCGTCACCCTTGTAGCGAATAGGCTGGTCGGCCACCACCGTAAAGTCATCGAACTTTGCTTCAAGCCGAAGGTTGTCGAGAAAGTTGACCTTGATTTCCATGGGTGATTACCAGAGTGACGAGTGAGTGGCGTGACGATTAAGCAAGCAATACACCGCAAAGAACGAGGACTTTGCAAAAGCCTTGAAAATCGCAGACAACGAAAAAGGGCCCACCTTTCGATGAGCCCTTCTAGACCGCCCCGTAGAGCGGATTGTGTTTGGCAGGTGCGATTGGATTCGAACCAACGACCCCACCCTGCCAGGGTGTTCTTTAAGGCGCACGTAAGCCGTTAATAGTAAAGGAAAATGCACACTCTGTCAGCCTGTTTAACGCAGGCCTAAGGCCCTATAAGAATCAGTAACTTAGCGTTGTATCTTTCATCAGCGGTCCCCCTCTCCCCCGGCGTCCTGCCGAAAGTGGCGGTGGGGCGCTGAAAACCGGCCAGGCCTGACCCAATATCCCGCGACCAACGAAAATGCCAATTTTCGGGAGCTTTTAAAATGCCGCGTCGTTGCTTTCGATGCACTGGGAGCCCGGTAAAATCCACCGCCCTGGGATTCTTGGCCTGTGCCATGCGGCGTTCGCGACACTGCCTCTCGTACAGAGCCTGGGTTCAGCGTGCGCCTGGGCACACCTGGCGGATCAGTAAACTGCCACCTCTCACCTGTGAGCAAGGCGCCCACCTATAGAGTGGACACCCTCCTGTTTAAATGCCTACGGTTCAACGACTTCATCCAGCAACGTCGTCCCATAGGAATTGTCCACTACACATAACCACTTTTCCGAGACCTGTCGAAATACGTAGGTGGCCCGGCGCATGCTCTGGCTTTCTGCACCCGACTTATCCGTGGCCTGTAGCCGGGTTTCCATGATGACAAGCGCCACATCACCGCCGGGTATGACCTGCATCTTTCCCTGAGTAACAACGATGCTGTGATTGAAGTGCTGCGCAATGGCGACAAAAGCTCGGCGGATGCTGTCTTTCCCGGTGACGGTCAAACCTGGCTTGACGACGAGACTTGCGTCATCGGCATAAAACTTCATCAATTCGTCGAAGTTTTCCGCCGTAATGGCCCGGTCAGCGGCCGCGATTGTTTCTCTGAGTGTTCGGGTGAGTGCGTCCATTTCTGTTCTCCTGATTAAGCCTCAGAGTGAATGATCCTTGACGATGAACAGCTGCTTAGAAGCTGTAGCGGGCAGTCAGTTTCAAATTGCGTGGATCGCCGTAGATGTCATACGGGTTATAGGCTCCATTGGCGACGCTGCTGTAGTAAGTACGATCAAACAGGTTATTGACGTTGACCTGCAGATCCAATTGCTCGCTCGCCTTGTAGCCTGCAACCAAACCGGCCACCGTGTACGAGCCCTGCTGGTTTTTCCATGCGCTGGTGCCCGTGCCCCCCGAGGTGCGGATGCGGCTTTGCTGGTAGACATCACCCCCCACGCGCCAGCGCTGCAACTCACCAGGCAAGGTGTAGATCGTGGCCAGCTTGAACATTTGACGCGGTTTCTTGCGGTCGAAATCTTCGCCTTCTCGGGCTGCGTTGGCGTCGCTGACGTATTGGGTCTGGGTGTAGGTGTAACCGGCGGCCAGTTGCCAGTTGTCGGTCAGGGCACCCTGGATTTCCAGATCGATGCCGCGGCTGCGGACCAGTCCGGCCGCTTCGTAGCAGGCACTGGCAGCGCCTGAACCGCAACCTTTGGATTCAGGCAACTCTTGGGCACGGTTCTTCTGGTCGATCTGGAAGACCGCCATGTTGGTGTTCAGGGCGCCACCAAAGTATTCGCCCTTGATACCCATTTCGTAGTTCTCGCCCACGACAGGGTCGATCACTTTCCTGTCCAGGCCTTTGCTGCTCTGCGGCTTGAAGATATCGGTGTAGCTGACATAGACCGAGTGGTTGGTGTCCAGGTCATAGACGAGGCCGGCATAGCGGGTCAGGTTGCGAGTGACCTTGAAGTTGCCTTCACTGTTGGCGCTGTCGTCGAATTCGTACCAGTCAACACGACCACCGAGAATCAACGACAGGGGTTCGCTCAGGCGCAGGCGGGTGCTGGCATAGACACTGTCCTGGGTAGTGGTCTCGGGAAGGCCATCACTGCCCGTGACGTAATCGGGTTTGGGATGAGCGCCTGGGTCCCAGTCGAAGGGATTGCTGCCAGTGTCGATGAAATCGCTCCAGGCCTTGCCGGAACGATAATCCAGCTTGCGCTTGCTTACGCCGATAGTCAGGTCATGTGCTTGGCCGAGCAACTGGAAGGGGCCGCTGAGCGCCAGATCGTAGCCGGTCTCCTTCTGCTCCATGGCTTCCGTCCATAAATAGTGGCGGTCGTATTCCCATACCGAAGAGGCCAGTACATCAGTGTCGGTCTTCGACTGCATGGCTGCCAGGCGCAGCGTCCAGTCGTTGGCAAAGCCTTGCTCCAGGGTGGCGAAATAGCCGGTGGTCTGATCGTCCGAGTATTCCCAGTCATGCCCCAGGAAGGTGTCGCGTGGCAGTCCGAGATGGCCGCCGCCACGGGCCATGGGCAACCCGCCCCAGATGTAGTTGGTATGGTTCTTCTGCCGATAGGCCCCGAGCGTCAGGGTGGTGCTTTCACTCAAGTCGGCGTCGACCACGCCGTAGAACAGATCGTGATCGCTTTGCACCGAGTCACGAAAGCTTTTGGCGTCCTGCCGCGAAACCACGGTACGGGCGCGCAGGGTGCCGTTTTCATTGAGCGGGCCGCCGACATCCAGCGTGCCGGTGTAATCGTCCCAACTACCGGCGCTGCCGGTGAGCGTGCCCTGGAATGTGTGCGTCGGGCGCTTGCGCACCAGGTTGATGGCACCGGCGGGGTTACCGGCACCCTGGGCCAGCCCGGTGGCCCCGCGGACGATCTCCACCCGGTCATACATGGCCAGGTTGGCTTCTCCGCTGGGCAGGTAGGTCAGGAAACTGGTGGGGAAACCGTCATACATGATGTTATCGATGTCAAAACCGCGCGCGCTGAAACTAGGCCGCCCTACGCCACCGGAATTGTTGAGGAAAATGCCCGGTGCGCTTTTGGCGACATCGCTGATGCTGGTCATGGCTTTGTCGTCCATGCGTTTGCGCGTGACGACGCTCACCGACTGCGGTGTTTCGCGCAAACTCAAGGGCAGCTTGGTGGCCGTTTGCATCGCCCCGGTGGTGTACGAGCCGCTGTTCTCGGTAGTCGCCGCCAGGCGCTGGCCAGTAATGCTGGTCGCGCCCAGCTCCAGGCCTGTGCCAACGACTTGCGGTGCCAGCAGGTACAGGCCGTTACCCTGCGGTGAAGCTTGCAGACCGCTACCCTGTAGCAGTTGCTGCAGGCCGCCTTCGACGCTGGTGGCAGCATTCAGGCCAGGGCTGCGCAAACCTTCCACCAGGCCCGGTTCGATGGCCAGGGTGATTCCTGCCTGGCTTGCGAACTCAGAGAGGGTCCTGCTCAGGTTGCCGGCAGGCACCTGATAGGCGCGGCTGTGTTGTGCGCCCTGCTCTGCGGCCTGCACCGAGGCTGGAGTCAGGCTGCCACCCGCGATGATAAGACCCAGTGCGCCAGCGTGAACCGCTCGCGCCAGTGGTTGCATGCCCTGCGTCGTTGCCATGTGTTCGTCCCCGCCCAGTGAAAATAATGTGGTTACGGGAGGGACACGCAGTATCAAGAAAACACGACAATGATTCTCTTTACGCCTTCGCGCGCGCCGTGATGGTGACCCAATAGGGCGAGCGATAGTGCACGTCCACCGGCAGAGCCTGGCTCAGGGCGCGGAGTATTTGATCGGTGTCGCGCAACTGGAAAGCACCCGAGATCAGCAGCCCAGCCACTGCTGGATCGCAACGCAGCAAGCCTGGGCGATAGCGATCCAGCTCGCTGACGAAGTCATCGAGGCGCATTTTTTCTGCGCGCAGCACGTTGTTGAGCCAGTCGAGACGGCCCTGCGCCAGTGCCATTGAAGGCTGCGCTGCCTGGGCGCTGACATGGGTTTGCCGGCCGGGGGCTAGACGCACCAGGCCCTCATCACCGCGTGATAGCCGCGGGCGCACCTCGACAGCGCCCTGCAGCGCGGCGAGGTAGGTGCGCTGTGGATACTGACGCACCAAAAAACGGCTGCCGAGCAGGGTAACTTGCGCTTGTGCGGTATCGACGATGAACGGGCGCCTGGCATGCTCGCGCGGCACCTCGACAAGCATCTCGCCGGCAATCAGGCGCAAGCGACGAACGTTGTCGTCGTAAGCGATATCGACGGCGCTGCCGGTGTTCAGGCGAATCTGTCCGCCATCCGGCAGATGCAGGGTGCGCTGCTCCCCCGTGGCGGTGCGCTCGTCCGCCTGCCACTCACGCCACGGCAAACCCTGGTGCGCTGCGAAACCAAGCGGGGCAGCGGCGATCAGCAACGCGAGGGTCTTGAGCACCTGTCGCCGCTCCAGGCTGCGCGGGCGCTCCAGAGCCGCCCGGCCGGCACCACCGGCAAGCTGTTGGGTGCGGTCACTGAAGCGCTCGGCCAGTTGCCAGGCCCGCTCATGATCGGCGTGCTGCGCCCGCCACTCGGCGCCGGCGGCATGGTCGGCGGCGCAAGCGCTGCTGTTCTGCAAGCGCACGAACCAAACAGCCGCTTCGCGGGCAATGCGCCGGTCGATGGGCGTATTACTCATTCTGCTGCGCGCTCTGGCTAGCGAACACGATGCACTCTTCAAACGCCAGCGCAAGGTAGCGCTGTACCGAACGCACGCTGAGGTTGAGGCGGCTGGCGATCTCTTCCTGCGTGTACCCCTCCAACTGCGCCATCAGGAACGCCTGCCGGGTTTTGGTCGGCAATAAGGCAAGTACTTGGTCGATCTCGTCGAGGGCTTCGAGTACCAGCGCCTGATGTTCCAGCGATGGCGCCAGGCCTTCCGGTGTTTGCGCCAGCGCAGCGAGATAGGCCTGCTCCAGGGAGCGGCGGCGGTAGAGGTTAATAGACAGGCGATTGGCGATGGTCGCCAAATAGGCGCGCGGCGCTTTCAAGTCCAGGCGCTCGCCAGGCGCATTGCTGAGCAAGCGCAGGAACGTATCCTGAGCCAGGTCCGCCGCATCGGCGGCATTGCCCAGGCGCTTGCGCAGCCAGCCCTGCAGCCAGCCGTGGTGGTGGCTGTAAAGCTGATCGAGAGCATGATGCGGGTGAGGGTTTACCGATGATGTGGGCTGCACGAGATACGACAAGTGTGAATGAGAATTTATCGCATTGTATCAGCATAAACTCGGCCGCGTGCAAGCAAAGGGGCGGCGGCCCGAACATAGGCTGGACCTACGGTGCCGGGGGCAGCCCGCTCCACCAACGTGCATGAGCCGCACGGGTTCACGCTCGCCGTCCGGCTCAACCGCACGGGGGTTGCGTTAAGTGGCACCCGCCTTATAGAACCCTCAACGCTTAATCAAATATCTTTGAACTCTTCCTCCAACAACTCAGCAAACTTGTCTTTCGCACGATGAAGACCTGCATGCTTATTCCATACAAAATAGTTTTGTATGGGCGCCAAGTCATCGAACGTATGCCCACATATGCCCCCAATACTCTTGAACTGTTCAAAAAAACCTTTGGGCACAAGTGAAACCCCCGCACCCGAACTTACGCAACCAAGAATAGTTCCATAGCTGGCGATACTCGTTATAACCGTCGCAACACGATGCTCGTCAAGCCAGCCTTCAAGAGATTTCCGATAAGGGCATCCCTCAGGCCACATAAAAATATTTTTCCCACTCAGGTCTTGAGGTTTCTTTATATCACCCATATCAGGAGAAGCAATCAACACAAGCTCCTCTTTGTAAATCTCCAAACGGCTGATGTCAGGATGTTCGTTGTCGGCAGCAATAACCGCACAATCTAACTTATGGGCTACTACATCACTTAAGAGTTGAGGCCATGGCCCGGTGCTGAATTGCATTTGAACTGAAGGATAATTCTGGTGAAACTTAGATAACAGCTTAGGCAGCCGTCCTGTCGCGCAAGATTCTATCGCACCAACACTCAATATCCCCGATGGCATCGAACTGGGTTCCAGCGCCCTGCGAGCTTCTTGGCACAACGATAGAATTTTGTTTGTATAGGTCAGAAACAACACACCTGACGGGCTGATAATCAGCCCTCTACCTTTTCTTATAAAAAGCGATACTCCTAACTCACTTTCGAGGAGCTTTATCCTATTTGTTATATTTGAAGGAACACAATGCAATAGCTCAGACGCTCGAACGATACTGCCTTGCTCGGCAACTGTTTTGAACATGGTTAATTGCGAGAGCTCCATTAGCCAACCGCTCATTTAAAATGAATGATCGGCTCACTATAAATCACTTGTGATTGCCATATCAACCAACTAATTTAATCGAGTCCGATTCGCGCAGGAAATTTCAACCAGCGCCCAAAGGATGATAAAGGCGAAATCATGAGTTCGACATCATTGCAAAACCGTTCGACGTTATTGACCACTCAATTACTCAGGAGGCTCAATAATGCGAGTGGCGGCATAGTCTCCGAGTAAAATGTCGTCAGATCACCTTGTCATGATTACAAGTACTGGCTGGATGATTGATATGCACATTGAATACGCCTTGGTTGCGTTAGGTTTTTTTGCATTCTGTGGTGGCCTGATTGACGCTGCGGTTGGCGGTGGAGGCCTGGTACAGGTACCAGCACTTTTGCATGCCCTGCCCCAGTACAGCCTGGCCACTGTTTTTGGAACCAATAAGCTGGCCGTACTGTCGGGCAACCTATCATCCATACTCACCTATGTAAAAAGAATAAAGATCATCTGGAAGCTTATGGTTCCAATGATGATCTCGGCGTTTGCATTTGCATTTCTTGGCGCAGTTTCTGTTTCGCTCGTACCTAAAAAATTCATGGAGTATGTAGTATTCATTATTTTGATAGCCATGGCGGCCTATACATTTGCCAAGAAGGATCTAGGCCGTGTTCATTTAAAGCAGAACTACCGAAGAAAGGAAATCCTATTAGGGATGCTCCGATCAACTTGTCGTGCAGCCGCGGCAAGTTGCAATTTTCCAGGCACCTACAGCGTCATTGGACGAAAAGTGACCGA
>RCMZ01000459.1_pt1 | contig 21776 bp, 17 predicted proteins | sample 2041141 | NCBI WGS metagenome assembly RCMZ01 (sample SAMN09708263, study PRJNA481090) | Wastewater metagenome, whole genome shotgun sequencing project. | biome: sewage; isolation source: Davis station wastewater (DW) | place: Antarctica: Davis Station | collected 2010-03-01
TGTCACGCCGGGGGTCGCGGGTTCGAGTCCCGTCCGCTGCGCCATATTTGAAAGCCCTCAAGCAGAAATGCTTGGGGGTTTTTCTTTTGTGCTGATTTTTTCAGTCATCTTTTGTTCATTTGGGATCTTTATTGTGTGTGGCAGGGTCCTAATAGACTGAAGTCATACACACAGGAGAACCCCCATGGATGATTATCAGGAAGAAATCCTCGAGCACAATGTGGCCGAATGGCTGCCCCTTGAGCCGGCAGAAGACGCGACCGAGCTCTAGCCGGTCAGGCGCTGCTGGCGTCTGAATTCGCCCGGTGTCTGCTTGCTCCAGCGCTTGAAGGCGCGCTGAAACGCCTCGGCCGAGGCAAAACCAAGCAAGTAAGCAATCTCGCCAAACGCCAGCTCTGTATCGCGGATATAGGCGATGGCCAGGTCTCGTCGGGTGTCGTTGAGAATGGTGCGAAACTGCGTGCCTTCCTCGGCCAGTTTGCGCCGTAGGGTCCAGGTTGGCAGTTGCAGGCGTGTGGCCATTTCCCCCATATCCGGCTCGCGCCCATGCAGCATCGGCCCCAATAGTTGAGTGATGCGTTCACGCAGGCTGCGGGTGCGGGTCAGGTGCTGCAGTTCCCGTTCGCAGATTTCCAGCAGGTGCCGCCAGGTGCTTGGGCAGTGCTGTGGATTGCGCAGCGCCAGGCTGGCTTGGTTCAGGTGCAGTTGATTGCAGCTGGCAGCAAACTCGATTGGACAAGCAAAGGTTTCCCCATAACGGGCGGCATAGCTTGGCGCGGCGAATTCGATGCAGACCTTTTCTACCGCCACTGGCTGGCCTGCCAGGCTGCTTAGTTGCTGCGCCCAGCTGGCCAGCACTGAATCGACCACAAAGCGGTTGTAGGCGTTGTACGGGCTGATGGAATAGAACCGTAGCCAGGCGCCGCGGGCGTCTTCGTGGAAACTTGAGCTACCGCGGTAGTTGGAGGCATACAGCGGCTCGAAACGGATCAGTGCACGGGCTGCCTCGCGCACTGTGGGGGCCTGCGCCGCCGTAATGCCGGCCAGGCCGGCCTGGCTGAGTCGGCTGCATTGGCCCATCAGCAGACCGAGGTGCGGTGTGTTGGTCACTTGAATAGCGGCATGGCCAAGGCGCATGTAACGCGGGATCGACAAGCGTGCGCGGGGTTCGGCCAGGCGGGCGCTATCCAGGCCGAACTGATTGAGCAGCAGTGCAGGGTCGTGACCGAGGGCCTGTATGCTGTCGGCTAGGCTGTGGACGAAGCTGACCGACAGGTCGCCCAGACGTACCCGGGGCGTATTCATAGCCAGAGATTGATCAAGCGCGCGCCATGGCCTTCGGCGGCCAGCGCATGCTGGCCTTGGCTGGCGACCAGGCTTTGGCCGTCGCTGCCGAGATCCCAGAGCTGGCCGCGCATAAACACGGTAATCCCCGCCTGAGCGCCGCCCTGATTGATGCGCCCGGCCATCGCCATGCGCTGCCAGGCTTGGCCCTCGGTGAGTTCGCCGGGTTTGATATCTACGTCAGTGGGCGTTGCCGCGCCGTTATAGCCAGCCCAGGGCTTGCTCCAGTTGCCATTGCCGGTGAGAAAGGCTGGCACGGCCAGGAGGTCGACGTGCTGCCCGGCGAGGGCGGCATAGTTCTCGGGAAACCAGCTGTCGGCACAGATCAGTACGCCCAGGCGTCCGGCAGGCGTATCGATGACCTTGAGAGCGCTGGCAGGAGAGGCCGCGGTAAAGCCTTGTTCGTCGATGATCGGCACCACTTTGCGCTGTGGCTGGCCGAGCGCTGTGCCATCACGGGCAAACACTTGGCTGACGTTATAGAGTGGACCGTCGCTGACCTGCAGCACGCCGTTTTTCACCATTGGCGTGGGCAAGACAATCGAGCCCGCGACTAGGGTGACGCCATACTCCTTGGCCAGGCTGCCGAAGATGGCTTGATAGTCGTGGGCCATCTGCTCGGCTTTCATGCGAAAAAGAGCGTCGGCCAGACGGTCCTGGCCTTGGGCGTTGAGCAGCGCATAGGCCAGTTGTAGCGGATTGCCCGCAGCCAGCCAGAGCATTGCATCGCTGACGCTGGCGGCCTGGTAGACCTCCGGTTTTTCGCCACTGGCCACCAGCCAGGTGCCTGTGTGTTCTGGCAGTACTACTATGGTTTTGCTGTTGAGCAGGCCCTCAATGCGGGCCTTGTTCAGATACGCGGCAAACTTCAGGCGCAGGCGTTCAGGGCTTTGATAATCGGCAGCGAACAGTTCTGGCTGAATGCCGAGCAAGTTGCCCTTGTCACCCGGTTGGCCCTGGTTGAGTACCAGCTGGCTGCGCAGGTCAGGCAGGTAATGCTCGCTGGGGCGGATTTGTATCCAGGTAACGTAGCTGGCGATGGCGGCTGAGAGGATGCAAAGACTGAGCAAGCCGAGAGATTTACGCATGGCAGTAGGCGCCTGGGTAGCCCGTTTAGTTGCTGGTCAGGGTAGGGGAGCGTGCCGGGCTTGCCAAGTTGTCCTGCACATTTAGATCATTAAGTTGTAATTTTTGATCATTGAGGCGAATGGCTTGGCTCTTTATCGTCAGCACATAACCGATTGCCGCCCAGCCTTAGGGCGACAACATTCCGTGAATACACTGCCTGTTGTGGAGTTTCTATGACCGCTGCTCACTATCCGCACCTTCTGGCTCCGCTGGATTTGGGTTTCACCACCTTGCGTAACCGCACCCTGATGGGCTCCATGCACACCGGGCTGGAAGAGAAACCGGGTGGTTTCGAGCGCATGGCCGCTTACTTTGCTGAGCGCGCCCGTGGTGGCGTGGGCCTGATGGTGACGGGCGGTATTGGCCCGAACGTGGAAGGTGGCGTGTACTCCGGCGCCGCCAAGTTGACCACCGTTGAGGAAGCTGAAAAGCACAAGATCGTGACCCGTGCGGTACACGAAGCCGATGGCAAGATTTGCATGCAGATCCTGCACGCCGGGCGTTATGCCTACAGCCCGAAGTCGGTCGCGCCGAGTGCCATTCAGGCACCGATTAACCCGTTCAAACCCCATGAGCTGGATGAAGAGGGCATCGAGAAACAGATTCAGGATTTTGTCATCTGCTCCAGCCTGGCTCAGCAGGCTGAGTACGACGGCGTCGAAATCATGGGCTCGGAAGGTTATTTCATTAACCAGTTTCTTGCCGCTCACACCAACCACCGCACCGATCGCTGGGGTGGCAGCTATGAGAATCGGATGCGCCTGCCGGTTGAAATCGTCCGGCGGGTGCGTGAAGCCGTAGGTCCTAACTTCATCATCATCTACCGCCTGTCGATGCTTGATCTGGTGGAAGGTGGCAGCGACTGGGCAGAAATCGTGCAATTGGCCAAGGCCATTGAAGCGGCCGGCGCCACCATTATCAATACCGGTATCGGCTGGCATGAAGCGCGTATCCCTACCATCGCCACCAAGGTGCCGCGTGCGGCCTTCACCAAGGTCACCGCCAAGCTGCGTGGCGAGGTGAAGATTCCGCTGATCACCACCAACCGCATCAACACGCCGGAAATCGCCGAACAGGTGCTGGCCGAAGGCGACGCCGACATGGTCTCCATGGCCCGTCCGTTCCTCGCTGACCCTGAGTTCGTCAATAAGGCGGCTGAAGGCCGTGCGGATGAAATCAACACCTGCATCGGCTGTAACCAGGCCTGCCTGGACCACACCTTTGGCGGCAAGCTGACCAGCTGCCTGGTCAACCCGCGTGCCTGCCATGAGACTGAGCTGAACTACATCGCCACCACCCAGGTGAAGAAAGTCGCGGTGGTGGGTGCCGGCCCAGCAGGCTTGTCGGCGGCCACTGTAGCGGCCGAGCGTGGCCACAGCGTGACCCTGTTCGATTCGTCCAGCGAGATCGGCGGCCAGTTCAACGTGGCCAAGCAAGTGCCGGGCAAGGAAGAGTTCTTTGAAACCCTGCGTTACTTCAAGCGCAAGCTGGAAACCACAGGGGTTGATCTGCGTCTGAACACCCGTGTCAATGTCGATGATCTGGTTGCTGGCGGTTTTGATGAGATCATCCTGGCGACCGGTATCGCTCCGCGCACGCCGGAGATTCCAGGTGTCGAGAGTCCGAAGGTCATCAACTACCTAGACGCTATTCTGCAGCGCAAGCCGGTCGGTCAGACGGTTGCCGTGATTGGCGCGGGCGGCATTGGTTTTGACGTTTCCGAGTTCATCACCCATCAGGGAGAAGCCACCAGCCTCAGCCGCGAAGCGTTCTGGAAAGAGTGGGGCATCGATGCTCAGTTGGATGCCCGCGGCGGTGTTGCTGGCGTACAAGCACAGCCTCATCCGGCAGCGCGTCAGGTGTTCCTGCTGCAGCGCAAGAAGTCCAAGGTGGGCGACGGTCTGGGTAAAACCACTGGCTGGATTCACCGTGCAGGCTTGAAGAACAAGAACGTGCAGATGCTCAACAGTGTCGAGTACCTGAAGATTGACGAGGCCGGTTTGCATATTCGCATTGCCGATGGCGAGCCGCAGGTGCTGCCGGTGGATACGGTGATCATCTGTGCCGGTCAGGATCCGCTGCGTGAGTTGCAGGATGGCCTGCTGGCTGCCGGGCAAAGCGTGCACCTGATCGGCGGCGCTGATGTGGCCGCCGAGCTGGATGCCAAGCGCGCCATCAATCAGGGCTCGCGCCTCGCGGCCGAACTCTGATCGAGCAAACGCCCCGCCTAGTGCGGGGCGTTTGCTATGGGGTCTAGAACAATAAGGAGCCGCCTATGTCCACTAATGCCCAACTTCAGCCGGCCGCTGCCGCCACCTTGCAGCGCTGGCATCAGATGATCGCCAGCAATGACCTACAGGCTCTGCCTGAGTTGCTGCATGAACAGGCGGTGTTTCGCTCACCGATGGCACATACGCCTTATCCGGGGGCGCCCGTGGTCGGCCTGATTCTCAAGACGGTGGTCAAGGTATTCGAGGGCTTCACCTACCACCGTGAGCTGGTCAGCGAAGACGGCCTCAATGTGGTGCTGGAGTTCAGTGCTCAGGTTGCTGGGCGCGAACTCAAGGGCATCGACCTGATTCGCTTCGACGAGGACGGCAAGATCGTCGAGTTCGAAGTGATGATTCGCCCAATGAGTGGCTTGCAGGCCCTCGGCGATGAGATGGGGCGCCGTCTGGCACCGCTGCTGGCGGCGAAAACCGCCTGACGCAGTGCAACCCTGTCACAGTTTCGTTCTGCTGCGGGCTCCCGTGAGCCAGCCGGCAGGGTGACTGCCAACCCAGTCACATTGCCCACTTTGCATTTTCCCCTAAACTGGCAAAACACAGTGCCAGCGCCCGAGTGCGCGGATAGCTGCCAGCTGTTAGATATCTGCTCGCCAATGCGGCAAGCGTCTTGCTGGCTAGAGGAACGTTCATGAGCATGCAGAAAAAGCCGCAAATGGTCGAAGCCGTCATGTTCTTCAATGATCGTGGCGTCTGCAAAGAAATGCTCTTTGCCGAATTTGAGGCTTTGCTCGACGGCGTGGTCAACATGCCCGAATACGCGGATCAGCAGATGCGCGTGGCCTATCTATTGATCAATCCACGCTTGCTGGTGCGGGCCGTGGTGTTTTTCTACCTCGATTTTGACGAGCGTGGCGCGGCCGATAAGGGCTGGAATATTCCCCTGCGACACCTGGCTGATAATGCCGGGCGGGGCCCTGACCTGGGTGCCGGGCCGATTCGCCTGGCCTGTCGCAGTCAGTGTCCGGTGTCCTGGCATCAGATGCACCTCTGGGATCCGAGTCTCTCGCCGGGCCATAACGACCTGGTGCTGCTGCGCGATGCGGCCAAACGCAACAGCATGGGCTTGCTGGTGGAGGATGACAGCCCGCAACTGGTGGAGCCGCAACGCTTGCAGATGGCGTCCGAGGAGCGCTGGTACACGCCGGACCCCGCTCAGGAGCAGGCCGACAAAAATGCCGAAAAGGCCGACCAGGAACAGCGCCTCAAGGCCGCCCAGCTGATCAAGCAGCAGCGCCTGCGGATCAGCAGCATGAGTCAACAACACGAAGACGAGTTGGCCAAATTCCGTTTGGCCAGTGACGAGTTGGTTCAGTCGCTGCAAACCCAGCTGCAAGGCTTGCAGCAGGCACTGCATCAGCAGGAAGAGTTGAATGCCAGCCTCAAGGCGCAGTTGGCCGAGCAGGTGAATGGCTTCCAAACCAATCGCGAGGAACTGGCTCAGCAACTGCGCGCGCTTGAGCAACATGCCCGCAGCGAGGCGGATATTCTCCGCGGCCAGTTCGAAGCAGAGTTGCAGGCCAAGGTGGCCGCGGCAGTGGTGGAGTACAAGGAACAGGTCGCCATCCGCGATGTTGAGTTGGCTTACCGCAATGAGCTGGACATGCAGCAGGAGCAGGAAATCACCCGGCTCAAGCGCGAACGCGACGAGTTTGCCAGCCAGGGTGGCGAGCAGATTCTCGAGCGTCTGTCCAAGTTGGGCGTGGTGTTCGTTGTCTACCATCCAGGCGCCGGTCATCTGACTATTCCGCTGCAGGATGTGGCGCGTTATCAGGACAACCCCATGGCCTACGCGGCGGCCAAGTGTTTTGTCTCTGAGGCGCAGTACCGCCAGTGGCTGAACCACTACCAATCGCCAACCTGCGAAGCGCAGTTGCCCAGTGGAGAGCGCTGCGCCATGCCGATTGACCGCGTCGATACCGCCAGCCGCTTCGTGATTGGCGACTCCAACTGCTGTGCTCGGCACAAGAACAGCAGTCGCCTGCGCACTGTCGGCTAGGTCTTGGCGCTGAATTTACCCAGTTGGCAGCCGCACGCACCGCTGCAATTGTTGCCCCTCGATTGGGCTCAAGCTGCCGGAATTGAACTGGCGGTGCTGCGTCTGGATCTGATTGATCCGCTCATCAGTGGCAACAAGTGGTTCAAACTTGCGCCTTATCTAGCCTTGGCCGCCGAGTCCGGGGCTGCGGGGCTGATCAGTCTGGGCGGTGCTCATTCCAACCATCTGCATGCACTGGCCGCGGCCGGCCAGCGTTTTGCTTTTCCGGCGGTCGGTTTGCTGCGTGGCGAGCCGCAGGACACGCCGACGGTGCGCGATCTGCAGGCGTGGGGCATGCAATTGCACTGGCTCGGTTATGGCGGCTATCGGGCGCGTAATAAACCCGATTTCTGGACGGCGTGGCAGCAGCGCTACCCGCACCTGCTGGCGGTGGGTGAGGGCGGCAGTGGCCTGCTCGGTGCCCGTGGTTGTATGCCACTACGCCAGCAGGTGCGGGCCCAGTTAAGCAACATCGGCTGGGCGGATTACGATGCTTGGTGGCTGGCGGCAGGCACAGGCACTACGGCAGCCGGCCTGGTGTTGGCTGAAGCCGGCGACAAACCGGTGTTTGCTGCCTTGGCTGTGCCGGGCGATCACGGTACGGCTGGGCAAATTGCCAGGGTGTTGGCTGAGGCTGGAGTGGCGGATCAGGGCTACCATCTTCTGCAGGCATGCCGAGGTGGCTTTGCGCGCATGGATGCCGAGTTGCTGGCCTTTATGGCCCAGGCAGAGCAGGCTGGCTCGCTCCCACTGGAGCCGCTGTATACGGCAAAAGCCTTGCTGGCATTGCGTGAGGAGACCGAGGCCGGTTACTTTGCCCGCGGTAGCCGTGTTGTGTTTGTACATACCGGTGGCTTGCAAGGGCGACGTGCGACCCAGGCGGATGTTGATCAGCCGGGTGGCGCTGCGGTTAATTAATTCGAATGTGCAGCGGCGGAACTAGATATTGCCATGAGTGACCCCTTGAACCCCGAGCAGCTGCGCAGTCTGACACCTCTCAATGTGTTGTCCGAGCAACAGTGGCGCGAGCTGCGCAGTCAGTTGGTACCCCAGCATCTTCTGGCGGGGCAGCTGCTGTTTCGTGAGGGCGATCAGGCCCGCCTGACCTATTACCTGCTCTCGGGTGAGCTGTTGCTGGTGTCCGCTTCCGGGCAGCAGGAGCATCTGGTTGCTGGTAGCGAGGCCAGTTGTCATCCGTTGTCGCCGAGCTTGCCGCGTTTGCATGAGGTGCGGGCGCTGACCGATGTCAGCTTGCTGGTGCTCGACAGTGCAACCCTGGCGCGGCTATTGACCTGGCGCTCGGCTTATCACGACCTGCTGCTGGAGTTGGAGCAGGGCGGTGAGGATGTCGAGTGGGTGGCTCGTCTGCTGGAAAATCCGTTGTTTGCCAAGGTGCCGCCGTCCAATGTGCGGGCCATGCTCGGGCGTTTGCAGCGTGTTGAACTGCCTGCTGGCAGCGCCGTGCTGCGTGAGGGTGACGTCGGCGATTGCTGTTATTTCCTCAAGAGCGGCCGTGCCGAAGTGATCCGCGGTGCCGGCAGCGCCCATCAGGTGCTGGCCGAGCTGGAGGTGGGCGCCTGCTTTGGCGAAGAGGCTTTGCTGGCGGATCAGCCCCGCAATGCCAGCGTGACGTTGCTGGAAGATGGCGTGGTGCTGCGTCTTGATCGTCAGGATTTTTTCGCCTTGCTCAAGGCGCCGGTGGTGGCCGAGGTGTCGTTCGGTGAGGCGACCCGACTGCTCAGCGCGGGTGCGCAATGGCTTGATGTGCGCCTGCTGCAAGAGTACGAGCGGGCGCACGCGCAGGAGGCGCTGAACATGCCGCTGCACTTGTTGCGCCTGAAGACCCGTTTGCTGGATCAAGGCAAAACCTACCTGTGCTATTGCGACAGCGGTAAGCGCAGCGCCAGCGCGGTGTTTCTGTTGTCGCAGCTGGGGTATTCGGCCTATGCGCTGCGCGATGGGCTGGATGCCTTGCCGGCGATCCAGCGTGACGCCTTGCTGTGCGAGAGCGGCTCGGGCTACCTAGCCCGTTCCGGCGGGCGTACCGAGCGCAGTCTTTAACAGGTCGTTGAAAACTACCTGCGTTGGCAATACTGCGTTAAAAACGGCCTCAAAATGCTCATTTACAACGCGTAAACTCCGCTTTTTCGGCCGTTTTTGCCTTGTCTTGCCTGCCTCGCCTACGTTTTTCAACGGCCTGTTAGGCGTCGGTGGTTGATTCGAACTCGGCTGCCGGCTCCTGCGACCAGGTGTCGGCGACCAGAAACAAGCGCTGCACCTCCTGCCAGTCACCGTTGTCATCCACCTCCAGGCGCGCCAGTAGTACCGGCGTGGCCTGCGGTTCGAGCTGGGTCAGCCACTGATTCAATTCAATCAGGCTCCAGCATTCGGCTTGGCTGGCGCGCGCGGGTGCCAGCCAGGCGCTGCGCGGTAACAGCAGCCAGCGTCCGCCTTGCTGTTGCGTGAATGCCGGCCACGCCTGGCGGGTCAGCCAGACACCACGCAAGTGTTGCGGATGGGCGCCGCGTGGCGAGTCGCAATGACCGGGCCAGGGGTAAAACAGATAGCCGCCGAGCCAGAGTTCGGCCTGCACCTGCTGGGCTTGCCAGTTGCTCAGCGCGGCCAGCGCCTGCGGGCTGCTCGACAGCGGCAGTTGCTGCAGGCGCAGGTGGTCGAGCTTGCGGCCCAGGCAGTCATGCCGGCCTGGGCCCAGCCAGTTGGCGGAGGCCTCGCCGTCGTTTTGCGCAGGTCCCAAGTACAGCTTTATCGCCAGCTCCAGATGATGGTCGCCCTCAGCATCGCGGATCACCACGTCCAGCTCGCCGAGGGTGCGCCCCTCTTCGCGGATCGCCAGGTTGGCGGCCAGCAGCTCCACACCTGGCGCGGCGTGCAGGGCAAATTGCCACAGTTGTTCGTAATACAGACCCAGGCGCCGGTGATGCGTGCGGGCTAGCCACTGTTCGAGTACGCCGCTGTCGTGCTCCTGCTGGCGCAGCCAGTCGGCCAGCAGGTCGGGCGCTTGCGCCCAAGTACTGGCGCTGAGCGGATGGCGCTGCGGCCAGTCGGCGTGTTGCAGCAAGGGCGCGGACAGTAGTGTCCAGGCGAGGTCGCGCACCGCGGGATGGCGGAGTTGGCGGGGGAGTTCGTGCAGCTGACTGAATGGGTTCATGTGCCGAGCATAGCGTCTGACGCCCTAAATAGGGCTTTGGTTTGCTGGTGTCGGCGGCTTTCGCCCATAATCGGCGCTATTCATCTGTCGTCGAGAGCTCCATGGACCAGTTTCGCAACATCGGCATCATTGGCCGTCTGGGCAGCGCCCAGGTACTCGACACCATTCGCCGGCTGAAGAAATTTCTGCTCGGCCGGCAGTTGCACGTGATCCTCGAAGACAGCATCGCCGAAGTGCTGCCCGGCCATGGCCTGCAAACCTCGTCGCGCAAACTGCTGGGCGAGATCTGCGACCTAGTGATTGTGGTTGGCGGTGACGGCAGTTTGCTCGGCGCTGCGCGGGTGTTGGCGCAGCACAAAGTGCCGGTCTTGGGGATCAATCGCGGCAGCCTCGGTTTTCTCACCGACATCCGTCCCGATGAACTGGAAGTGAAAGTCGCCGAGGTGCTGGAAGGGCATTACCTGAGCGAGAGCCGCTTTCTGCTTGAGGCCTCGGTGCGTCGCCATGATGAGTCGATCGGCCAGGGCGATGCCCTCAATGACGTGGTGCTGCACCCCGGCAAGTCGACGCGAATGATCGAGTTCGAGTTGTACATCGACGGTCAATTCGTCTGCAGTCAGAAGGCCGATGGCTTGATCGTGGCCACGCCCACGGGGTCGACGGCTTATGCGCTGTCGGCCGGCGGGCCGATCATGCACCCGAAACTGGATGCCATTGTCATCGTGCCCATGTACCCGCACACCTTGTCCAGTCGGCCGATTGTGGTGGACGGCAACAGCGAGTTGAAAGTGGTGGTGTCCAAAGATCTGCAGATCTACCCGCTGGTGTCCTGTGACGGCCAGAACCACTTCACCTGCGCCCCCGGCGACACCATCACCATTCGCAAAAAACCGCAGAAGCTCTGCCTGATTCACCCGCTGGATCACAATTACTATGAGGCTTGCCGGACCAAATTGGGCTGGGGGAGCCGGCTGGGCGGGGCCGAGTAATGCACCTCGACGCGGACCGTGGCTACGACCTGATTGGTGACGTGCACGGCTGTGCCCATAGCCTGGAGCACTTGCTCGACAGCCTTGGCTATCGCCTGCACGCCGGGGTCTGGCGTCATCCGCGGCGGATGGCGCTGTTTCTCGGCGACATCATTGATCGCGGCCCGCGGATTCGTGAGGCCCTGCATCTCGTGCATGGCATGGTCGAGGCCGGGCAAGCCCATTGCCTGATGGGTAATCACGAGTTCAACGCTCTTGGCTGGCATACGCCGAGGGCTGATGTCAGCAACAGTTATGTCCGTCCGCATACGGCGCGCCATGGTCGGCAGTTGCAGGAAACCCTGCAGCAGTTCGATGCGTATGCCGATGAGTTGCGCGAGTTTCTTGCCTGGTTTTATGAGCTGCCGTTGTTTCTCGATGCCGGGCGCTTTCGCATGGTCCATGCCTGCTGGGATGAGGCGCGGATTGCGGCGTTACGCCAGCGTTATCCACAGGGCTGCATCGATCAGGCCTTTGTTCAGGCCGCCGCCGAACCTGGCAGTTTTGCCGCGAGTACCTGCAGTCGTCTGCTTTGCGGTACCGACATGCGTTTGCCCGATGGTCTGACTTTGACCGGCGATGATGGTTACACGCGGGCGCATTTCCGCACCAAGTTCTGGGCCGAGGCGCCGCAAACCTACGGCGATATCGTATTTCAGCCCGATGCCTTGCCCGCACATGTGGCGCAGACGCCGTTGTCAGCCCAGCAAAAAGACCAGCTCTTGCACTATGGCGAGGATCAGCCGTTGTTGTTTGTTGGCCATTACTGGCGCCGTGGCCGGCCGGCGCCGATCCGGCCGAACCTAGCGTGCCTGGATTACAGCGCGGTGATGTTTGGCAAGTTAGTGGCCTATCGTCTAGACCAGGAAACCCGCCTGGATCCACGAAAATTCTATTGGGTCGAGGTCGAGCGGCCGGAGGCTCCACGATGACGGCGATAGCCGCGTTACGTTTATCTCTAGATGTCGATTTGAGCGGTTTTGTCGGCGTGCTGCAGCGCTTGCAAGTGCCCCATCGGGTTAGTGAAGAAGCCGGCGAACAGGTGCTCTGGGTGCCCAGCGAGCAGCAGGCGGCCGATGTGCGTGAACTGTACCGGCGCTTTCCCGAGGGTGATCCGCGCCTGCAGGCGTTGGCTCCAGCGCGCAGTCAGGGCCGCATGCGTACGGTTTTGGCAGCCAGCAAGATGACGGCGCTGGTGCTGTTGCTGACCTTGCTGGTGGCCTTTGTAACGTTGTTGGGTGACAACCCGGCGACCCTGCATTTGCTGACCTTTGCGGACTTCCGTCTACAGGGCGATTACCTGGTGTTTATTCCTCCCGCCGACAGTCTGGCGGCAGGGCAGTGGTGGCGGTTGTTCACGCCAATGCTGATTCACTTCGGCATTCTTCACCTGGCCATGAACAGCCTGTGGTACTGGGAGCTTGGCCGGCGCATCGAGGCGCGTCAGGGCGCAGGCTGGTTGCTGGCGCTGACCCTGTTGTTTGCCTTGCTGTCGAATGCGGCGCAGTACCTGTTTGGCGGGCCGTCGCTGTTTGGTGGCCTGTCCGGTGTGCTGTATGGCTTGCTGGGCTATTGCTGGATCTTCCAGCGCCTGGCGCCGACGCCGGCGTATCGCCTGCCGCCTGGGGTGCTGGTGATGATGCTGGTCTGGCTTTTGTTGTGTGCCTCCGGGCTGATTACCGCACTGGGTTTTGGCTCGATTGCCAATGCGGCTCATATCGGTGGCTTGCTCGCGGGTTGCCTGGCGGGCTTGTTGGGCGGTGCGCTGGCGCGCCGTCATCGTTAAACTGCGCCTTTGTTTTTGGAGACTGCCATGTCGTCCTTCGTTGCAATGATCGAAAACATCACCCCGGACATCTACCAAAGCCTGAAACTGGCAGTAGAGATCGGCAAATGGCCCGATGGTCGCAAGCTCACTCAGGAGCAGAAAGAGTTGTCCCTGCAGGCGATGATTGCCTGGGAACAACAAAACCTTCCGGAAGACCAGCGCACCGGTTACATGGGCGAGCAGGCGTGTGAATCCCATGCCGAGCCGATTCCCAATCTGCTGTTCAAGACCTCGGACACCCTGCACTGATGCTTGAGCTTGGGCGCGGTGCCCTGAGCAAGATGAGCACGCGGCTGGAGCAGCCGGTGCAGTACAGCTTGCGGCTGGGCGAGCAGGATCTGGACCTTAATGCGTTGCTGGGGCAGGGCGTGCGCCTGGAGTATCTGGGTGCTATCCATTGCAGCCATTGCGGGCGCAAGACTAAAAAAAGCTTTAGTCAGGGTTATTGCTACCCGTGCTTCAGCAAGCTGGCGCAGTGCGACACCTGCATCATGAGCCCGGAGCGCTGCCACTATGCGGCCGGCACCTGTCGTGAGCCGGCCTGGGGCGAGCAGTTTTGCATGACCGAGCATGTGGTCTATCTGGCCAACTCCTCCGGGGCCAAGGTCGGCATCACCCGTGCAACCCAGGTGCCGACCCGCTGGATCGATCAGGGCGCGACCCAGGCCTTGCCGATCATGCGCGTCGCGACTCGTCAGCAATCTGGGCTGGTGGAAGACGTGCTGCGCAGTCAGGTCACCGATCGCACCAACTGGCGCGCCATGCTCAAGGGTGAGGCGGCACCGCTGGACCTGGCGCAGTTGGCTGGGGAGATATTCGAGGCCTGCCATGATGGGGTCACTGCCCTGCAAGAGCGCTTTGGTCTGCAGGCGATTCAGCCCCTCAGCGATCTTGCGGTGGTGGACATTACCTACCCCGTATTGGCGTATCCCGCCAAAGTGGCCAGTTTTGATCTGGAAAAAACGCCCGTCGTCGAGGGCACGCTGCAGGGGATCAAGGGCCAGTACCTGATCTTCGATACTGGCGTGATCAATATTCGTAAATTCACGGCCTACCAACTCGCCGTGCATCAGCTCTAGAGGCCAGCAGCTATGCGTACCGAACAGCCGAAAATGATCTACCTCAAGGACTATCAGGCCCCTGACTACCTGATCGACGAGACCAACCTCACATTCGAGCTGTACGAGGACCATACGCTGGTGCACGCGCAATTGGTCATGCGGCGTAACCCGGTTCGTGGTGCCGACTTGCCACTGCTGGTGCTGGATGGCCAACAGCTGGAGTTGCTGGCCCTGGCGCTGGATGATGTTGAACTGCAGCCTAGCGATTATCAGCTGACCGATAGCCACTTGAGCCTGCAGCCGGGCAGCGCCAGTTTCACCCTCAACAGTACGGTGCGCATCCACCCGGAAAGCAACACGGCGCTGGAAGGCTTGTACAAATCCAGCGGCATGTTCTGCACCCAGTGCGAGGCTGAGGGGTTCCGCAAGATCACCTATTACCTCGATCGCCCGGATGTGATGAGCCGCTTCACCACCAGCCTGAGTGCCTCGCAGCAGGACTATCCTGTGTTGCTGTCCAACGGCAACCCTATTGCCAGTGGCGTGGAAGAAGGCGGTCGGCATTGGGCGACCTGGCAGGACCCGTTTATGAAACCGGCCTACCTGTTTGCCCTGGTGGCGGGCGATTTGTGGTGTATCGAAGATACCTTCACCACCATGAGCGCGCGCGAAGTGACACTGCGCATCTATGTCGAGCCAGAGAACGTCGACAAGTGCCAGCACGCCATGGATAGCCTGAAAAAATCCATGAAGTGGGACGAAGAGGTGTATGGCCGTGAGTACGACCTCGACATCTTCATGATCGTCGCGGTCAACGACTTCAACATGGGCGCCATGGAGAACAAGGGGTTGAATATCTTCAACTCCAGCTGTGTTCTGGCCCGCGCCGAAACCGCCACCGATGCCGCGCACCAGCGGGTCGAGGCGGTGGTGGCCCATGAGTACTTCCACAACTGGTCGGGCAATCGCGTGACATGCCGCGACTGGTTCCAGTTGTCGCTGAAGGAAGGCTTTACCGTGTTCCGTGACGCGGAGTTTTCCGCCGACATGAACTCGCGCACGGTCAAGCGCATCGAAGACGTCGCGTACCTGCGCACCCATCAGTTTGCCGAAGATGCCGGGCCGATGGCGCACCCGATTCGCCCCGATGCCTTTATGGAAATTTCCAACTTCTACACCCTGACCATCTACGAGAAGGGCTCGGAAGTGTTGCGCATGATTCACACCCTGCTGGGGGCAGAGCGCTTCCGTCAGGGTTCTGATCTGTACTTCGCTCGCCATGATGGCCAGGCTGTGACCTGTGATGATTTCATTCAGGCCATGGAAGATGCGTCGGGTGTTGATCTCAGCCAGTTCAAACGCTGGTACAGCCAGGCCGGCACGCCGCGTCTGGCGGTTAGCGAACACTACGATGCCGCTGCGCAGACCTATACCCTGAACTTTGCTCAAAGCTGCCCAGCAACGCCGGGCCAAGTCGAAAAACTGCCGTTTGTGATCCCGGTAGAGTTGGCACTACTGGGTGCGCAAGGGCAGGAGTTGCCACTGCGCTTGCAGGGCGAGGCTGCTTCTGCGGGTAACACGCGGGTGTTGTCGGTGACGCAAGCAGAGCAGAGCTTTACCTACGTCAATATCAGTGAGCGGCCTTTGCCCTCCTTGCTGCGCGGCTTCTCTGCCCCGGTCAAGCTGAGTTTTCCGTACGGCCGCGACCAGTTGATGTTCCTGATGCAGCACGACAGTGACGGCTTCAATCGCTGGGAAGCCGGGCAGCAACTGGCTGTGCAGGTGTTGCAAGAGTTGATTGCTCAGGTTCAGCGCGGTGAGGCGTTGGTACTTGATCAGCGCCTGGTCGAGGCCCTGCGGGCTGTGCTGACCAATGACGCGCTGGACCCGGCCATGGTGGCGGAGATGCTGTCGTTGCCGGGTGAGGCCTATCTGACCGAAATCAGTGAAGTAGCGGATGTTGACGCCATTCACGCGGCGCGCGAGTTTGCCCGTCGGCAGCTGGCTGAGAGTCTGTTTGAGCCACTGTGGCAGCGCTATCAGGACAATCGCGTGGCCTCGCGCAGTACCCCTTATGTGGCGCAAGCCGAGCACTTTGCCCGCCGTAGCTTGCAGAACATTGCGCTGTCTTACTTGATGTTGTGTGAGCGGCCGCAAGTGTTGGCCGCCTGCCTTGAGCAATATGGTGCCTGCGACAATATGACTGAGCGCCTGGGGGCGTTGGCGGTGCTGGTTAATTCGCCGTTCGAAACGGAAAAGGCCCAGGCCCTGGCCGAGTTTGCCGAGCACTTCAAAGATAACCCGCTGGTGATGGATCAGTGGTTCAGCGTTCAGGCCGCCAGTGGCTTGCCGGGTGGCTTGCAGCGGGTCGAGGCGTTGATGGAGCACCCGGCCTTCACCATGAAGAACCCCAATAAGGTGCGTGCGCTGATTGGTGCCTTTGCCGGGCAGAATCTGATCAACTTCCATGCGGCCGATGGCTCGGGCTACCGCTTCCTGGCTGACCAAGTGATCAGCCTGAATGCCACCAATCCGCAGATCGCCTCTCGGCAACTGGCGCCGTTGACGCGCTGGCGCAAGTACGACAGCGCACGGCAGGTGCTGATGCAGGCGCAGCTACAACGCATCCTCAGTTCGGGCGAGCTCTCTGGCGATGTCTATGAGGTGTTGAGCAAGAGCCTGGCTTGAGCCTGATTCGGGATAGCTTTAAATCTCAAAAGTGTTACCTGTGCTCTTTTGGTAACACTTTTTGTTACCTGTCCGAAATGACAGGTTTGGGTCTAGCGAAAGCCTTGCTTATAGCGGCTTCATTTATGTTGACGGCGGATAAATTTACTGGACAGTTTTCAGTGCGGGTGTCGTCGCTACTGACAGAATGCGCCAGATCGTAGGACAAAACGCGCGTTTGAAAGCCGTAACCTGGCGACGCTGGATGATGGCTGTACAGTCACAAAATATTTGGCAGTTCACAGCGCCACGCATCAAATTATTTTGCATATTGGCATCATGCTTGCTCTTGTCAGAAGGTTAAGCTCGCCTGAAGCTGTTCTGGGTGGGGAAGGTTAGAGGGCCGTAGCTGCCCGCAAAGTCAAAAGGTCGTCAACCGTACGGCCAAGCAGGGTCTCTGGCATACCAGGGCTCAATAAAAGAAATGATCTGTCTGCGGAGTAAGATCTCGATGGAAATTAACGCCCGTAAGCCCCTGTTGCGCTTCGCCCCGGCGAAAGCAGGTTTTGCCTTGGCTGGTCTTCTGCCCTTGCTGGTTGCTGGTCAGGTGCAGGCTGTAGAGTTCAGCTTTGCTGATGACGAAATCGCAGGCTCCATCGACACCACCGTCTCCTACGGTCAGTTGTGGCGGGTTCAGGGTCAGGACAAGAACAACGATGACATCAATGCCAACGATGGCAATCGTAACTTCGATACCGGCTTGGTTTCCGAAGTGTTCAAGGTCACCACCGATGTGGAAGCGACCTATCAGAACTACGGCGCATTTGTGCGTGGTACTGCGTTCTATGACACGCAGATCATGGACAAGCGTAATGACTATTACGATGCGAACAATCCTGCGCAGCCGAGCCAGAGCTACCCGCGTGACAGCAGCTTCACCTACGAAACCCGTCATACCGCAGGTCGTAACGCAGAAATTCTCGATGCCTATGTTTATGGCAACTGGGATATTGCCGAGAAGCCGGTTACCGCGCGTCTTGGTAAGCAGGTGTTTAACTGGGGTGAGGGGCTGTTCTATCGGGGTGGCGTGAACACTACCAACCCGGTTGATGCCGCGAAATTCCGCCTGCCGGGCTCCGAGTTGAAGGAAGTACTGATTCCGGTTGAGGCATTCAACCTCAGCGTCGGCTTGACCGATAATCTATCGGCAGACGTTTTTTATCAGTTCAACTTTAAAGAAACTGCGGTTGATCCGGTTGGTACCTACTTCGCTGAGACCGATCTGTTTGCCGATGGCGGTAATACGGCGTATCGAGATTTTAGCGGTACCGCAGCGGAGGCTCTGATTCCTGCCTATACCGCGATTGGTAATGGTCAGGGAGCACTTGGTGCGTTGTTGCCAACGGCTAAGGCTGCAGGACTCTATCAGCAAGGCGTTAACTTCTCCGCTGGTAATGTCATGCGTGTTGCCAAGGTTGATAGCGACATTAATGCTAAGAATGATGGGCAGTTTGGTACATCGTTCAAATACATTGCAGAGGATTGGAATTCGACAGAGTTTGGTGCTTATTTTGTCAACTATCATGCCAAGGAACCCGTTATTTCAGCCAATTTGAATGGCTATACAGGTGTTGATTTGGCAGCGCTAACTCCTGTTATTGGTGGCGCGGCGGCCGGCGGCGCGGCCACGCTTGATGTGCTTGGTGCGGTGCGGGCGCAGCGCGAATACGTTGAAGACATTCGCATGCTGGGTTTGAGCTTCAACACCACCGTTGATGAGACTTCCGTGTTTGGTGAGTTGGCTTATCGTCCCAATAACCCTATTGGGATAGCCACAACCAATGACTTGATCGGTGATTTGATCTTACAAGGGTCGCAAATAGCGGATAACTCGGGCAGCACAGGCGTAAATAGCGGCACCGCTCTATTGGCCGGTGAGCGTATCGCTCGTGATGGTTCTGTTCACGATTACGTGCGAGTGGAGACTTTCAATTCTTCGCTTGGTGCAATTCAGAACTTCGGCCCTGTCTTGAGCTTCGACTCTCTTTTCGGTGTGGCTGAGTTGGCGTCCGAACACTATCGTGGCGACGATTTGAAATACACGGCGTTTGATGGCAGTACGCGTTATTACGCAGGCCGTTCGAATGGTGCTTATCTGAGTGGTTATGATCGCGACAGCCAGATCAACAAAAATGCTTACGGCTATACCTTGCTGTTGAACGGCACCTGGAACGATGTGTACGCCGGTGTAAACCTTTCCCCGTACGCCGTTTACAAGAGTGACTTCGAAGGTAACTCGAGCCAGACCGGTAACTTCATCGAGGGTCGTCAGGCCTATACCTTGGGCTTGCGTGCTAGTTACCTGAGCAGCCTGGAAGCCGAATTGGCCTACACCGAGTATTCCGGTGCCGGTGAAGATAACGTTTCCCGCGATCGCGACAATATCGGCGTTAACGTCAAATACTCGTTCTAACACCTAAATAGAAGAATGCCGAGGGTCTACGGGCCTTCGGTGGCTGAATCATCACGGAGAAATACGATGCTGAAAAAGCACACGCTGATGGGTGCCGCGATTGCGTTGGCACTGTCTGCTGGTAGCGTACTGGCGGCGGTCTCGCCTCAGGAAGCGGCCAAATTGGGCGCTTCGCTGACCCCTATGGGTGGCGAGAAAGCCGGTAACGCGGCGGGCACCATTCCGGCCTGGACCGGTGGTATCACCAGCAAGCCTGCGGGCTATACCAAGCCTGGCCAACACCATCCGGATGCCTTCCCAGAAGACAAGCCGCTGTACACCATCACCAAGGCCAACCTGGACCAGTACAAAGCCAACCTGACTCCAGGTGTGATTGCACTGTTCAATGCTTACCCGAACTCGTTCCGTCTGCCGGTCTACCCGACCCGTCGTTCGGGCTCGGCGCCGCAGTGGGTGTATGAAAACACCGCGAAGAACGCCGTAAACGCCAAGTTGGTTGAAGGTGGCAACGGTTTTGTTGACGCCTTCGGCGGTGTGCCGTTCCCGATCCCGCAAAATGGTGTCGAGGCACTGTGGAACCACGTTGCTCGCTATCGCGGCAGCTATATCGTGCGTCGTGCCTCGGAAGTGGCTGTGCAACGTAACGGTGACTACACCCCGGTAACCTCGCAGCAGGAAGCGCTGTTCCGCTTCTACAACCCTAAGGGTTCGGCTGCTGACTTGAACAACACCCTGTTCGATTACCTGTCGTTCACCAAGAGCCCGGCGCGTCTGGCCGGCGGTGCCGTGCTGGTGCACGAAACCCTCGACCAGGTTAAAGAGCCGCGTCAGGCGTGGGGTTACAACGCCGGTCAGCGTCGCGTACGTCGTGCACCGAACCTGGCCTACGACACGCCGATTTCCGCTGCTGATGGCCTGCGTACCGCGGATGACACCGATATGTTCAACGGTGCTCCGGATCGTTACGAGTGGAAGTTGGTCGGTAAGAAGGAAGTCTACATTCCTTACAACAACTACAAGGTCACGGCTGCTGGGGTGAAATACAAGGATCTGCTGCAAGTGGGTCACTTGAATCCTGACCTGACTCGCTGGGAATTGCACCGTGTGTGGGTGGTCGAGGGCAAGCTGAAAGCTGGCGCGCGTCACATCTACTCCAAGCGCGTGCTGTTCCTCGACGAGGATAGCTGGCAAGCTGCAGAAGTTGACCAATACGATGGCCGTGGCGATCTGTGGCGCGTTTCGGTTGCTTACCTGAAAAACTTCTACGAGCTGCCGACCACTTGGTCTGCGCTGGATGTGTTCCACGACCTGCAGGCCCGTCGCTACCATGTGCAGAACCTGGACAGCGAAGAGTCGGGCACTATCGACTTCAGCCAGCCGTTGCCGGATGACGGTTACTTCAAGCCGGCTGCCCTGCGTCGTCGCGGCACTCGTTAAGCGTTAGGTACAGTGAAAAGGCCGCTCATTCGTAGCGGCCTTTTTGTATGGCTAAACCGCTCTGGCACGCAGGCAGTAGCCCGGGCGGGTAACAAAACATAACGACACGCTGATTGTCAGGCGTTTCTATTGCTGGATAGGATAGGCGGTCTACTTATAAGGTAGCGCCACCTAATAACAATCAGGGGGAAAGGTGTATGAGTGAGCCCGTTTTGCGGCGCACCCAGTCTGGTGTTTGCGCGGCATTGATGCACACGCCAGCGTTCCGCTTCCACTCGCCACTGGCTAAAGCGATTTCGCTTTGCGGTGTGCTGTCGGTTTTGACATTTTCTGCCGCACCGGTATTGGCTGCTGATACTGCAGCTGCCACGGTGTATTCCATTGATTCAGCCAAGGCTGTCGAAAGCTTGCTGCTGGATGTCGCCCATGCTGGCGCCCGTCTGGTTGCCGTCGGTGACCGCGGCCATATTCTGTATTCGGATGACAACGGCGCTTCTTGGGCCCAGGCCAAAGTACCGACTCGGCAGATGCTGACCTCGGTGTTTTTTATCAATGACAAGAAGGGCTGGGTAACCGGTCACGATGCCTTGATTCTGGCGACCGAAGACGGCGGTATGACCTGGACTGAACAGTTCATCGACCTGGAGCGCGAAGCGCCCTTGTTGGATATCTGGTTCAAGAATGCCGAACAGGGTTTTGCTGTCGGGGCCTATGGCGCCCTGCTGGAAACCACCGACGGCGGTGCGAACTGGGAAGATGTCAGTGACCGGTTGGATAACGAAGACCAGCACCACCTGAACGCGATCACTGAAGTTAAAGACTCCGGTCTGTTCGCCGTTGGCGAGATGGGTGGCATGTACCGTTCAGGCGACTGGGGACAAACCTGGGAAACCGTCGAAGGTCCATACGAGGGGTCGCTGTTTGGTGCCCTGGGTACCGGCGAAACGGGCGGCATCCTGGTGTACGGCTTGCGCGGGCACATGTTTCGCTCGGCCGATTTCGGCAAGACCTGGCAGCAAATCAATTTGAAGGGCGCCGCCGGCCGGTTGGATTTCGGCTTGTCTAATGGCGCCGTGCTCAAGGACGGCTCTGTCGTCGTGGTGGGCCATGGCGGTAGCGTGCTGAAGAGCACCGACAAAGGCCATAACTTCGCGGTAATCAACCGTGCCGATCGTTTGTCTCTGTCCGGCGTCAGTGCGGATGAAAAAGGCAATTTGATCCTGGTAGGTCAGGGCGGCGTGCATGTCGCTTCGCCAACTGGCACCGCGCCACAACAATAAGCCGGGCTTGATAGGGTATAAACGCGATGAGTAACCAT
>RCMZ01000460.1_pt1 | contig 21775 bp, 16 predicted proteins | sample 2041141 | NCBI WGS metagenome assembly RCMZ01 (sample SAMN09708263, study PRJNA481090) | Wastewater metagenome, whole genome shotgun sequencing project. | biome: sewage; isolation source: Davis station wastewater (DW) | place: Antarctica: Davis Station | collected 2010-03-01
AAATGCCCACACTTATCGACTGTTAATTGTTAAAGAACTGTATTCGGTACTGCTTTCGCGCTATCGACAAAGCGTTGTGTCTGTCAGCTGCGAAGAAGAAAGAGTATGAAGCGTTTCGGCTATTTCGTCAACCTTCTTTTTTCACCCTGCTTCACTCGGCATTTGCATGCGTCGTTCAGCGAGGGGGCGAAGTATAGCCAAGGCCCGCGCGCCCCGCAAGGGCTATTTTTCAGCTGGCACCTACTTTGCTTATTACCGTTACAGCAACAGCATGCAGCCGTGCTTTTGCTCACTTTCTGCACAGGTGCTACATTATGGAACACCAGTGCAGGTACAGAGAGCCGCGCCCACGAGCAGCGGCCAACCGAGACAAAGAGAACACTATGCACCGTCCGACTGCTCCAGATCCGAACAGCTCTACCGCCACGTCCGCATGGTCAGAGAATATGCCGCTGATTATCGAGACCTCCCACCGGCGCTCCATCGACTATGGCTTGCAGCCGGAATCCCCGGCGGACTTCAGCCCGCTGGCGCGCAGCGACCTGTCCGTGCTGATCGAACAGAATCGCCTGCTGCATGCGCACGCCGTGCCGGCCATGGAAACGCTGTACCAGCAAATCATCAACACCCACAACATGGTGATACTGACGGATGCCACCGGCGTCATCGTGCACTCGCTGGGCGACGACGATTTCCTGGAAAAGGCCAACCGGGTGGCGCTGCAGCCGGGCGTAGCCTGGTCCGAGGCCAGCAAGGGCACCAATGCCATCGGCACGGCCATCGTGGAAAAATCGCCGGCGCTGGTGCATGCGGACCAGCACTACCTGGCGGCCAACCACTTCCTTACCTGTTCGGCGGCGCCCATTTCGGACCATCTGGGCAATGTCATCGGCGTGCTCGACGTCTCCGGCGACCAGCGCAGCTTCCACAAGCACACCATGGCGCTGGTGCGCATGTCCGCGCTGATGATCGAGAACCAGCTGTTCTCCGCCACCTTCGAAGATGCCATCACCCTGCACTTCCACACGCGCCCCGAATTCATCGGCACCCTGATGGAAGGTATCGCCTCGTTCAGCCCCGGTGGGCGCTTCCTGGCCGCCAACCGCAACGGCCTGTTCCAACTGGGCCTGCCTTTTTCGGCGCTGCAATCGCATACTTTCAGCTCCCTCTTTGGCTTGCCTGTCTCGGCGCTGTATGAACACTACCGCACCGCCGCTCCCGGCCTGCTCAACCTGTGCATGCATAACGGCGTGCGCGTGCTGGGCCGCGCCCAGCTGCGCCTGGCGAACAGCGTGTTCCAGCATTCGCTGGCGGGCGAGCGGACAGCGCCTGCCGTTCCTGCCAATGCGGCCGTCGCCGCCAACCAGGCAGCGGCCCAGGCGCGCAGGCTGTCCGGACTGCGCTACCTGCGCACGGGCGACCAGCAGCTGGAACTGGTGATTGACAAGGTCACGCGCGTGCTGGGACGCGACATTCCCATCATGATCATGGGCGAGACTGGCACGGGAAAAGAATTGCTGGCACAAGCCATCCACAACGATTCGCCACGGGCCATGAGCCCTTTCGTCGCCGTCAACTGCGCCTCGATACCGGAAACCTTGATCGAATCGGAACTGTTCGGCTATGAAGACGGGGCATTCACGGGCGCGCGCAAGAAAGGCGCCGTCGGCAAAATCCTGCAGGCGAATGGCGGCACGCTGTTTCTCGACGAAATCGGCGACATGCCATTCAGCCTGCAGGCGCGCTTGCTGCGCGTGCTGCAGGAACGCATGGTCACGCCGCTGGGCAGCGACAAATCGATTCCCGTCAACGTGGAACTCATTTGCGCCACCAACCACAATCTGCGCGAGCGCATGGCCAAGGGCCTGTTCCGCGAAGACCTGTACTACCGGCTCAATGGCCTGGTGGTCAAGCTGCCGCCGCTGCGCGAGCGCACCGACCTGGAAACGGTGGTCAGGAAAATTCTCGCCACAGAAGCGGAGAACGGCCGCTATCACGTCTCGCCCGAGATCCTCGCGCTGTTCCGCCAGCACCGCTGGCCGGGCAACTTCCGACAGCTCACGAACCTGCTGCGCACCGCCATCGTCATGGCCGGCGACGAGCATGAAATCTGCCTGCGCCACATGCCGGACGATTTTCTCGACGATATCGACCAGGGCGCGCCTCCGGATCCTGCTGCCAGTCCCGAACGCCTGCTGGCGCAAGGGGCCAATCTGGAAGAGATGGAACAATCGGTGATTCTCAAGTCGCTGGAAGCGAATGGCGGCAACGTCTCGGCCACGGCGCGCGCGCTGGGCGTGTCGCGCAATACGATCTACCGCAAGATCCCCAATCTCAAATAAGCGCAAGCTGCCTCACGCCGCGTTGACTGGAAAGCCGGGCGAGCGCCACGCCCTTCCCTGCTTGTCGATGGCCAGCAGGTCGACGCCGGGCAGGCTGGCCGCCAATGCGGCTGCCCGTTCGCGCCCCAGCACCATGAAGGCGGTCGAAAGACCATCGGCCAGCATGCCCGTGTTGGCCATCACCGTCACGCTGGCCAGTTCCCGCGGCGAGTCACCCAAGGCCGGATCGAAAATGTGGTGATGGCGGTAGTCCGGCGTGAATGCGGTGGCGTAATCGCCGGAGGTGGCCACGGCGCAGCCATGAATATGCAAGGTCGCCGCCAGCGCCTGCGCATCGCGCGGGTCGCGCACACCCACGGTCCACGGCTGGTGCGCGCGCTTGCGGCCACGCGCCATCAATTCGCCCGTATCGAGCAGCGCATGCCGTATGCCATGCGCGCGCAGCGCCGCCAGCGCCATGTCCGCCGCGTAGCCCTGCGCCAGGCCGTTGAGCGTGAGCGCCATGCCGGGCCGCGCGAAGCGCACCTGCTCCGCATCGAACGCCAGGTCACGCCAGCCCGTCAGCGCCAGCGCGGCGCGCCGCTGTGCTTGCGTCGGCAAGGCATGGCGCGACGCCGCCTCGCTGAAAGCGCCCCACAGAGGCTGGACCGTGATGTCAAAAGCGCCATCCGTCCACTCGGATAATGCGCGCGCCTGCGCCAGCACGGCCAGCAGCTGCGCATCGGGCCGGCGCAGCACGCCCTGCCGGTTCAACTGGTACACCTGGCTGTCCGGGCGATAAATGCTCATCAGGTGATCGACCCGCTGCGCCGCCGCCAGCGCGTCGCTGATCGCCTGTGCCGCCAGCTGCGCATCCGCGTGCACCAGCGCGACCGTGATCGTCGTGCCGAAAGCCAGCGCCGCCCCCGTATGTATCTGATCATGCGCCGGCCAGGCAGCAAAGACACTGGCGCCCATGGTGCCCAGCGAGGCGGCGATAAAAGTGCGGCGTTTCATGATACGGCTCCCTGGTCGCGATGAATCGTGATCGTGCGCGCGCGTTTGCGCTCCAGCAGGCGCGGCGCGCATTTCTGCTCGCTTTCGTGGATGACGACGCAGTCCATGCACTGGAAGCATTCCGCGTACACCACCGCGCCATCAGGTTCAATGGCCTGGTAGTCGCAGCGGTGGCGGCAGGTCTGGCATGGCGTGCCGCATTCGGCACGGCGCGGAATCCAATCCAGCAATCTGAAACGTCCCAGCAGCGCCAGCGAAGCGCCCAGCGGACACAGATAGCGGCAAAAGAATTTGTGGACAAACGCGCTGGCAGCGAGCAGCGCCAGCGCGTATGCCACATACGGCCAGGCGCGCACGAAGTTCAGCGTAATCGCCGTCTTGAACGGTTCGATCTCTACCAGCGCATCGGTCTTGCCGCCCGCGCCATCGAGCCAGGCGACGCTGACGACCAGCGCCAGCGCGAGATATTTGACGCGCTTGAAGCGCATATCGGTAGCGCCGCGCCATTTCAGCTGCGGCACCCGGCACAGGCGTGCCAGCTTGCCCACCAGTTCCTGCAGCGCGCCGAAGGGGCACAGCCAGCCGCAGAACGTGCCGCGTCCCCACAGCAGCAGCGATACCAGGACAAAACTCCACAGCGCCACGGTCATGGGATCAAACAGCAGAAAGGACAAGCTGCGCCCCGCCACCAGCGCCTGCAGCGCGCCCGTGAGGTTCACGATGGAGAGCTGCGCCTGCGCGTGGTAGCCGATGAAGCCCAGCGTGAACAGCAAGTAGGCGAGACGAAACCACTGGAAGCGGCGTGCATGCGCGCTGAGCCGGCGCGGCAGCGACAGGGCCAGCGCCAGCACGGCCAGTCCGATGGCGAGGATCAGCAGATCTCCCCGGCGTTCCTGCCATGCGCCGTGCCAGGCCTCCTGTTTGCCAGCCGTCCCGCCGCTGACGAAACGCGGCGCGATGCGATAGGCGAGCGGCAGTTCGCGCGTGATGCGCTCCGGGTAGAACTGCCCCTTGCTGCGCGTGACGGGCAGCGTGAAATCGAATGGGGCGCCCGGATCGAGTCCCGCCTCGGCGGGCACGCGGAACACCGTCAGGCTGGCATCGGCGGGCACGGGCAAGCCGGGCAGCAGTTTCAGGTCCAGATCGAGGTCGCGCATGTCGATGGCCAGCTGATCCTGGCGCAGCAGCAGGCGTTCGGGGATGCCGCCGCGGATGAAATCGTCGCCCGGCACGCGGTGGCGCCCGGACGATATGACGAGGATGGCCTGGTCGCCCTCTTCTATCCACGGCTTGAGCTTGCGCAGGCTGTCCGGTGTCAACAGGCTGTGCGCCACGCTGGGCACGGAGACGAAGGCCAGGTACAAATCGATGAACGTATGATCGGGCTGGCGCAGCGCCTCCTCGTCCAGGCGGGCGCCGTCGCTGCCCGCGTACAGGCGCTCCATGTCGCCATTGCTCACGCGCAGGTGCCGCAGCAGGCCCTCGTCGAGCAGGCGCTGGAAGGTGAGCGCCTCCAGCACCTCCGGCCGCACGCGCGCCATGCTGCCCGCCGCGCGCGCCTGGCCGAAGCCCAGCTTTTGGCGCGACACCAGCAAGGCGGCGGCCAGCACGCTCTCGTTGATGATGCGCACCGAGACGGTGGCCTTGGAAATGCCGTCGATGTAGACGCGCGAGGCATCGGGGTGGCGCGCGCGCCGCGTGTTCGTCTCGATGCTGATGTTCTGCTTCAGCGACACGCCCTGGTACTGCTTGACGAACTCGAACAGGGGCGCTTCGCCCAGGCCGTACTGGAACACGGGTTCATGCTGCGACAACACCTCGACGCCGATGAAACGTCCGGACGGATCGATGGCAATCAGCAGGTTGACGGGCACGCCCGAAAAACCCGGCAGCGGCGCCAGGTCGGCCGACTCGAACACATAGGCGGCCAGCTCGCTGCCGCCGCCGCCCTGGCGAAACAGCGGCCACACGGGCAGCTCCCTATCGCGCTCGCCCACCAGCAGCGGCGCGGGAAAGCGCCGCGCCAGTTCGGCGCTGCTCATCACGCCCGCCTGGACAGGCGAAGCGCCGAGCAGCAGCGCCAGCACGCCCGCCGCCAGGCATAGTGCCAGGACGAACGCGCGCCGGCAGCGGGCGACAACGCAGAGGCAATGCTCCCTGTTCATCATGCGCGTCAGAAGAAGATGATGCCGCCCAGCGAGCCGCCATGCATCCGGGCCTCGCTGCCGTCAAACCCCTTGGAGCGTGTCTGCCCCGCTTCGCCCACCAGGGTAATGGCCGGCGTCAGCGCGTAGTACAAGCCCAGGGTCAGGTTGGCGTTCGACTTCAGGCCACCCGTGCCGACGGTATTCTCGCTATTGCGGCTGATGCCGTAACCGAGACCCAGCTTCAGCGACGGCGCCGGCTTGTACGTGCCCTGCACGAAATACGCGCGCGTCGTGACGTCGCCCTGGTCGGCGTCGGACAGAATGCCCAGGCCTTTGCCGCTCTGGACGTTGGCGATGATGCCGGCGTTGCCTGCCTGGTAGGAAGCGCCCGCCTCCACGGCGCGCATCGTGAAGTCGCGCGCGCCTGCGGCGATGGCCTCGAACTTTTGCGTCTTCGCCCCCAGCCAGCCCTTGAAGCCACCGGCCGCATAGGACAGCTGCGCCTGCGCTTGCGGGCTCGATTTCGTGGAGTAGGCCGGTGCCGCGACGATGGGCGTGTCAGCCACGGGGCTGACAAGCGCCACATCCAGGCCGATGCCGCTGCCGCCGAACAGCGACTTCGGCGTACTGTAGGCGATCTGCCCGTAATAGCCCACGTAGCTGTAGCCGGCGCCGATGTGGCCCAAGGTCACGCGCCCCCGCTGCGTGGCCTGCACCGGTGCGCCGGCACCGATCAGCGTCATGTCGCCAAAGATGGCGGAGGCGCCGAAGATGCCGTTGTCGCGCCCCAGCTTGACGGTCCCCATGCGCGCATTGCCGAACGTGAAATACGCCTGGCGCACGTCGATGCCGCTGTTGGCGGAAATGGCGCTGTCGGTGGCGGTGGCGTTGTACATGCCGATCAGGGCCTTGATATCGTAGTCGCCCTGCGTCGAGGTGGCCGACGTCACCAGGCCATTGGGCAGCAAGCCATTGCCGATGGTGGTGCGCTTGCTTTCACCGCCGCAGCCCAAGGCATTGCCGCCCAGCGCCAGCCCGCCGACCGCATCGCCACTGCACGCGACATGCGTGTAATACGCGTTGACGATGCCGCCCAGCGAAACAGTCCAGTCGCCGGCCTTGAAATCGACGGCTTGCGCGGCGTGGCTGGCGACGGCAAGCGCACCCAGCATGCATAATTTTTTCATTCTCATCTCCCTCATTGGTTTTTTTATCGGTTCGAGCATCGCGCGTGATGTCGATCTGATCATGGCAATTTGCATGCCTGGCACGCCGCTGGGAGGGACAGGAGATGAGATGGCACATCTGTGCAGAATCGGACCAGCGCTGTCACCAACGCTGTTCCGATTCTGAGCGCAGCAATTTCTGAGCGCCGCAATAAAAGCGAACGCGCAAAAAAAACTGACGGCCGTAGCCGTCAGCTAAACCCCCGTCCGCGCGGGCGAGGAGACAACGCCCGCGCACTTGCGGACCCAGGCAACAACAACTTACAACTGCTTCGCCGGCGGATGCTGCAATTGCGCCAGTTCGGCGTCGGTGAACAGGCGCGACCTGGTGAGGAAGCGCCGGCCCGTGCCGTTATCGAGCGAGAACATGCCGCCATTGCCGACGACCACGTCGATGATCAGCTGCGTATGCTCCCAGTACGCGAACTGCTCCAGCCCCATGTAGAACGGCGTGCCGTTCAAATTACCCAGGTAGACGTCGGAGTCGGAAATATCAAATTCCCCCGCCGCGTAGCACATGGGCGCGCTGCCATCGCAGCAGCCGCCAGACTGGAAGAACATCAGCGGACCATGTTTCTGCCGCAGGGTGGCCAGCATGTCGAGTGCGGCCGGCGTGGCCGTCACCCTTTCAATGGCATTGTTCATCACCGTTCCTTAGAAGAAGCCCAGCGCGTTGGGGCTGTACGACACCAGCAGGTTCTTGGTCTGCTGGTAGTGGTCCAGCATCATCTTGTGGTTTTCACGGCCGATGCCCGACTGCTTGTAGCCGCCGAACGCGGCGTGGGCCGGATACAGGTGGTAGCAATTGGTCCACACGCGGCCCGCCTGGATGGCCCGTCCCACGCGGAAGGCGCGCGAACCGTCGCGCGTCCACAGGCCCGCGCCCAGGCCGTACAAGGTATCGTTGGCGATGCGCAGCGCATCGGCTTCGTCCTTGAAGGTCGTCACGGAAACCACCGGCCCGAAAATCTCTTCCTGGAAGATGCGCATGCTGTTGTCGCCCTTGAAGACGGTCGGACGCACGTAGTAGCCGTCTTTCATGTCGCCGCTCTGCACATGGCGTTCGCCGCCGGCCAGCACTTGCGCGCCCTCCTGCTTGCCGATGTCGATATACGACAGGATTTTTTCCAGCTGCTCCTGCGAGGCCTGCGCGCCCAGCATGGTGGACGCATCGAGCGGGTTGCCCTGCTTGATCTTCGCCACGCGCTCGAGGGCGCGGGCGATAAACGCTTCATAGATCGATTCCTGGATCAGCACGCGCGACGGGCAGGTGCACACCTCGCCCTGGTTCAGCGCGAACATGGCAAAGCCTTCCAGGCACTTGTCGAAGAAGGCGTCGTCCGCATCCATCACGTCGGCAAAGAAGATGTTCGGCGATTTGCCGCCCAGTTCCAGGGTGACGGGAATCAGGTTCTGCGCCGCGTACTGCATGATCAGGCGGCCCGTGCCCGTCTCGCCCGTGAAGGCGATCTTGGCGATGCGTTTATTCGACGCCAGCGGCTTGCCCGCTTCCAGGCCATAGCCGTTGACGATATTGAGCACGCCGGGCGGCAGCAGGTCGCCGATCAATTCGATCAGCACCATGATGGACGCCGGCGTCTGCTCGGCCGGTTTGAGCACCACGCAATTGCCGGCCGCCAGCGCGGGCGCCAGCTTCCACACCGCCATCAGGATCGGGAAATTCCACGGGATGATCTGGCCCACCACGCCCAGCGGCTCGTGGAAGTGATACGCATAGGTTTCCGAGTCGATCTGCGCCACCGAGCCTTCCTGCGCGCGGATGCAGCCGGCGAAATAGCGGAAATGGTCGATCGCCAGCGGGATGTCGGCCGCCGTGGTTTCGCGGATCGGCTTGCCGTTGTCGATGGTTTCCGCCGTGGCGATCAGGGCCAGGTTCGCTTCCATGCGGTCGGCGATCTTGTTGAGGATATTCGCCCGCTCCGTCTGCGACGTCTTGCCCCACGCTTCCTTGGCGGCATGGGCGGCATCGAGCGCCAGTTCCACGTCCTCCGCCGTGGAACGCGCCACTTCGCAAAAGACCTGGCCCGTGATCGGCGTGATATTGCCGAAGTATTCACCTTTGACAGGGGCGACGAATTTGCCGCCAATATAGTTGTCGTAGCGCTGCTTGAAGGGATTGGCTACGCCCAGTTTGCTGATGTCTGCCAGATTCATGTCGTCCTCTTTCTCGTTGGTGTTAGCTTCGATGAAAGCCGCCGCGAGGCGGCCATTGGGGATGTGTCAGGTGATCCTGATCTCTTGTTTTGCAAATGCCGTGCCAGCAGCCAAACTACAACGACACGGCGACTCTGGCGGCCAGCCGCCCTGCGCGCTGCGTCAAATGGGATCAGCCAACAGGGCCGCCTGTTCCGTTTCTGAACAATGGAACAGCTACCCCGACAGATATACGATGACAGATCGATTGGCATACCGCTTGCTAACCCTGTCCGGGACGCGACTACGCGCATAACCAGACCGGAGACCAGCATGACACCATCTATTCCTGCCACCATGAACCCAACCGCCCGACGCCTGCGCCTTGCCGCCGGCGGCCTTGCCTGCATGCTGGCGGCCGCGGCCGTATGGGCGCACGGCAACATGACGCCGCAAGCTGTCGATACATCCACACTGCCACAATTGGGCCCCGAGTGGCGCACGGAAAACCCCTACCGCCAGAATGCCGAGGCGATCCGTATCGGCAGCGCCGCCTACACGCAAAACTGCGCCCGCTGCCACGGGCTGGAAGCCGTCTCGGGCGGCATGGCGCCGGACTTGCGCAAGCTCGACAATGACTGCGCGGCGCTCACCGATGCCAAGAAAAAAGATGCTTGCGCGCAAGAAATTGACCAGTACGTGCTCGATACCGTGCGTCACGGCCGCGCCCGCAATGGCGCCGTCTACATGCCGCCGTTCGAGGGCGTGTTCAGCCAGGAGGCAATCTGGGCGGTGAAGGCCTACCTGGAAACGCGGCGCGAGCAGACGCTGTAAGAGTTTGTGACGCGGCGCCAATCGGATGGGCGAGGTGTCGCCTCGCTCATCCGACACGGCTGACGCCGGTACTATCGTCGGATCACGGCCGTGCAGGCCTGATCCGACCTGCCATCCTTGCCGGCTCAGCCCGGCGCCTTGGCCCACGCCATGCACCAGCCCGGCCCCGCGATCTGCTTGCGGCCGAACATGGCGCAGCCGGCCCACGGATCATCCTTCTTGCCCTGATAAAAGGAACAGTTGTTGCAGCGCTGCGCTGCCGCATGCTGCGGATATTTTTTTGTGTCGACCTTGGCCGTGTCGTGGCGGTAGCCGAGCGCCTTGGCCTGGTCGCTGTCCTCGTCCACACGCGGTGGCGCCGACTGGGCGCCGGCCAGCGAGGCGGCGCCCATGCCGCCGATGGCGAGCAGCTGGCAAATGAAGTGGCGGCGTGGTACATCATGCATGGTGGTCTCCTTGTCCGTAATAAGTAATAAGTCATGGCAAAGGCAGCGTCGGCCTTCCAGCGAGATCCCTCAGCAACCCCTGTGCCAGCCCGCCCGCGCCGGGCATGGCAACACCACGCTGTTGCAAAACAGGACAAGGCGGCATCGGCGACTGTGGCAGGACGGCGCACCCCTCTCCTCCAGCACAGCGCGACAAGGCTGGCACGCATGTTGCTGAACTATCCACAGCGACCACGTCGCAAGACCACCATGACAATACTTATAAAAGGGAGACCAGCATGCAGCCAGTATTTCCACGTCCAATCGCCTTCGCCATCCTCGCCCTGATCGCCAATGCCGCCAGCGCGGGCGACAGCAAGGTCACCTGGGACGACATCGCCAATGCCGACAAGGGCACCAGCCAGGTGCTCAGCTACGGCCTGGGCCTGAAGGCGCAGCGCCACAGCCTGGCCAAAAAGATCAACACGAAAAACGTCGAGCAGATCGTGCCGGCCTGGACCTTCTCGTTCGGTGGCGAAAAACAGCGCGGCCAGGAGGCGCAGGCGCTGGTGCACGATGGGGTGATCTATGTCACGGCTTCGTATTCGCGCATTTATGCGCTCGACTCCAAGACGGGCAAGCAGCTGTGGGCCTACGAACACCGCCTGCCCGACGATATCCGCCCCTGCTGCGACGTGGTCAACCGCGGCCCCGCCATCTACGGCGACAAGATTTATTTTGGCACCCTGGACGCGCGCATCGTCGCCCTGAACAAGAACACGGGCAAGGTCATGTGGAATGAAAAATTCGGCGACCAGAAACTGGGCTACACCATGACGGGCGCACCGTTCATCATCCGCGAAAAAGGCGGCCGGGTGCTGCTCATCCACGGCAACTCCGGCGATGAATTCGGCGCCCAGGGCTGGCTGTTCGCGCGTGATCCGGAAACGGGTGCGGAAGTCTGGGCCCGTCCCCTGGTCGAAGGCCATATCGGCCGCGCCGACGGCAAACCAAGCACGCCGACGGGCGACGCCAAGGCACCCAGCTGGCCACGCGACAAGGACGGCAAGCTGCGCGAAGCATGGGAGCACGGCGGCGGCGCGCCGTGGCAGACGGCTTCCTATGACCCGGAAACGAACACCATCATCATCGGCGCCGGCAATCCCGCGCCATGGAATACCTGGGAGCGCACCAAGGAAGGTGACGATCCGCGCAACTGGGACAGCCTGTTTACGTCGGGACAGGCGTATGTGGACGCCAGCACGGGCGAGCTGAAAGGCTTTTACCAGCACACGCCGAACGACGCCTGGGATTTTTCGGGGAATAACTCGGTGGTGCTGTTCGACTACAAGGATGCCAAGACGGGCAAGCTGGTCAAGGCGAGCGCGCATGCGGACCGCAATGGCTTCTTCTACGTGACCGACCGCACCAAGCTGGCGACGGGCGCCGGCTATCCGAACAAGCCCACTTCCCTGATCAACGCCTGGCCTTTCGTCGACGGCATCAACTGGGCCAAGAGCATCGACCTGAAGACGGGCCGCCCCGTGGAGAACGGCAAGCGCCCGCCGCTGCCGGAAGCGGGCGCCGACAAGGGCAAGGCCGTCTTCGTCTCGCCGCCATTCCTGGGCGGCACCAACTGGATGCCGATGTCGTATTCGCCGGACACGGGCCTGTTCTATATCCCCGCCAACCACTGGGGCATGGATTACTGGACCGAGCAAATCCACTACAAGGCCGGTTCCGCTTATTTGGGCCAGGGCTTCCGCATCAAGCGCCTGTATGAAGACCACATCGGCACCCTGCGCGCCATCGATCCGAAGACGGGCAAGATCGTCTGGGAAAACAAGGAGAAGTTCCCGCTGTGGGGCGGCACCCTGACCACCGCCGGCGGCCTGCTGATCACGGGCACTTCGGACGGCTTCGTCAAGGCCTTCGATGCGAAGACGGGCAAGGAACTGTGGAAGTACCAGACAGGGTCCGGCGTGGTCTCCGTGCCCATCACCTGGGAACAGGATGGCGAGCAGTACATCGGCCTGGCCAGCGGCTACGGCGGCGCCGTGCCGCTGTGGGGCGGCGACATGGCGGAGCTGACCAAGCAGGTGACGCAGGGCGGCAGCTTCTGGGTCTTCAAGCTGCCGAAAGCGCCATCGGCCAAGATGGCGGCCAAGTGATGCGGGCGCCGGAGCGCAGTACCGGCCCCGGCGCGCTGCGTGGCTCGGCATGGCGAGTGCTGGGCCAGGCTTTATGCCTGGCCGCACTCGCCTTGCCCGCCGCCGCGCAGATCGTCAACGGCGTGGCAGAGCCGGAAGTCACCATCATCAACGGCTGCCACCTGTGGCCATACGCGCAATGCGCAAATGCCGACCTGCGCGGCGCCAACCTGGTGGGCAAGGATCTGCACGGCGCCGACTTGCGCGGCGCGCGCATGATGCGCGCCAACCTGCGCAGCGCCAACCTGGCCGGCGCCCTGCTCGATGGCGCCGACCTGACGGGCGCGATGGCGTTTTCGCTCAACGCGCCGGGCGCCTCGTTCCGCAACGCCAGCATGGCCGGCATCAACCTGGAAACGAGCCGCCTGATGCGCGCCGACATGCAAGGCGCCGACATGCGCGGCGCCAGCCTGGAGGCGGCGCGCCTGAACATGGCCAACCTGGCCGACGTGGTGCTGGTGGATGCCGACCTGCAGGAGACCAAGTTCTGGGGCACCAACCTGAAGAACGCCAAGCTGGAGCGCGCCATCCTGCGCTTCACCATTTTCCCCGATGCCAACCTGGAGGGCTGCAGCGGCTGCCCGACGGACTGGTGATACCGGAGCGCCGCCATGCATCTTTCCGCCTCGTCCACCACCTTGTTCACCGCCTTGTTCACGCTTTTGCCCATGCTGCATGCCCAGGCGGCCGACACCCTTCCCGCTCCGAGCGTCCCTGCCGCCATCGCCCTGGGCGCCACCATTTACCAGGCCAACTGCGCCCGCTGCCACGGCGAACAGGCGAGCACGCCGTCGGCCGAAGCGCCCGATCTGCGGCGCCTGAACAGCTTCTGCAGGCCGCTGAAAGACCCGGCGCTGCAACGGCGCTGCCTGCAGGATGTCGATGATTACTTTATCATGTCGGTAAATACCGGCAAAGTCCGCGCGGGCATTATCTATATGCCACCGTGGCGCGACGTGCTGACGGCACAGGAAATACGGGCTGTGCGCAGCTTCATCGACAGCCGCCCGCTCCCTCCACCCCGGCTCAAGACCAGCGTCGACGCAGACCACGATGCGCACTAGCGGCAGCAACCTATCTGGAGAAAATATGAAGCAGCACCCTGTTCGTTTGAATGCGATCGCCGCGCTATTTGCGCTGGGCGGCAGCGCCTGCGTAGCGGTATCGGCCACGGCCGCCGCACCCGCCCCTGACGCCAACGCGGACGCCTTGCCGATGGCGGACGTCGTGGTGGTCAGCGCCACGCGCGTCGGCCATGCCAGTTTCGACATGCCCGCCTCGATCGACGTGATCGACAGCGCGCGCATCCAGGACGGGCAAATGCGCGTGAATGCCTCCGAAGCGCTGGCCGCCGTGCCGGGCCTGGTGGTGCAGAACCGCCAGAACTACGCGCAGGACCTGCAGATTTCCTCGCGCGGCTTCGGCGCCCGCTCGGCCTTCGGCGTGCGCGGCGTGCGCCTGATCAGCGACGGCATTCCCGCCACCATGCCAGATGGCCAGGGCCAGGCGGCCACCTTCAACCTCGATACGGCCGAACGCATCGAAGTGCTGCGCGGCCCCTTCTCCGCCATCTACGGCAACCACTCGGGCGGCGTGATCCAGCTGTTTTCAAAAGACGGCCAGAACCCGCCGTCGGTGGAACTGAATGTCACGGGCGGCAGCTACGGCACGAACAAGGTGGACCTGAGCGCGCAGGGCCAGGCAGGCGGCATCGGCTACGTGCTCGATGGCTCGCGCTTCCGCACGGATGGTTTCCGCGACCATAGCGCCGCCACACGCGAACAGGCCTTTGGCAAGATCACCGTCAAGCCGAATGCGGACAGCAAGCTGACCATCGTCGCCAACAGCCTGCACCAGGGGAATACGCAAGATCCGCTGGGCGCCACCTGGGCCACGTTTGCGCGCGACCCGCGCGCCGGCGAAATCGACCAGACGGATACGCAAAATCCGAAACGCACCCTGGCCGAACGCTATAACACGCGCAAGAGCATCGACCACCAGCAGATCGGCGCCACCTATGAGCAGCGCTTCGGCGACGACCGCCTGCACGTGACGGCCTATGGCGGCAACCGCGACGTGATTCAGTACCAGGCATTCACCAAGGGCTTCCAGGCGCCGGCCAGTCATTCTGGCGGCGTGGTCGATTTCCAGCGCAACTTCTATGGCGTCGACACCAACTGGCTGCACGTGAACCAGCTGGCCGGCGGCAAATTGAGCACCACCATCGGCGTCGATTACGGCCGCTCCAGCGACGACCGCACGGGCTATGAAAACTATATCGGCAATACCTTCGGCGTGAAGGGCAAGCTGCGCCGCGACGAGCGCGATGTCGTCTCCAGCCTCGATCCGTATATCCAGACCGAATGGGAAAGCGGTCCGTGGATGCTCAGCGCCGGCCTGCGCTACAGCAAGATGAAAGTGGAAGTGACGGACCATTTCCTCAGCAATGGCAATGACAGCGGCAGCCTGGAATACAGCCACACGACGCCGGTGCTGGGCCTGCGCTATGCCGTCTCGCCCACGCTGAATGTGTACGCCAGCGCCGCGCGCGGTTTCGAAGCGCCCACCTTGAACGAGCTGTTTTACTCGGGCGCGGGCGGCGGCTTCAACTTCAACCTGAAGCCGGCCACCAGCACCAACCTGGAAGCGGGAGTGAAGGCGAGGATCAACCATAACACGCGCCTCAACGCGGCCGTGTTCCAGATCCATACCAATGATGAACTGGTGGTCGACAGTTCCAGCGGCGGGCGCACCAGCTACAAAAATGCCAGCAAGACCCTGCGCCAGGGCGTGGAAGTGTCGCTCGACTCCAGTCTGCCGTACGGCTTCACGACGAAACTGGCGCTGACCAGCCTGCACGCCGTATACGACGAAGCGTTCAACGGCGTGCGCGAAGGCAGCCGCCTGCCCGGCGTCCCCAGCGCCAACCTGTTTGCCGAACTGGCCTGGAAAGACACGTTCGACCGCTACGGCGCTGCGCTGGAAGGCGTGGCCGCCAACAAGATCTACGCGGAAGACAGCAATGCGGAAAAGCCGGCGCCCGGCTACACGGTCGTCAACGCTCGGGTCAACGCCAAGCAAAGCGTGGGCAACTGGCGCTTCAAGCAGTTTGCCCGCCTGAACAACCTGTTCGACCGCACGTACGTCGGCTCCGTCATCGTCGGCGACAGCAACAAGCGCTATTACGAAGCGGCGCCGGGACGCAACTGGCTGCTCGGCGTCAGCGCGCAGTACGTCTTTTAAATCACAAGCGTCTGTCCGGGTCAGGCCGGGTGTGCGGTGCATAGCACGCTGCGCGCCTGCTGTTCAAAGCTGAAACGCACGGGCAGGAAGCGGGCAATGACGTCCGCGTTCGTCAGCGCATGCTGCGTGACCTCGCTGGCGGTGAAAGCCCCGCCGCCAGCGAGCGCCATCGGCAGCATCAACTGGTCCGCCAGGTGCGCGCCCACGGCCGCATCGGACTTCACGTAGGCCCGCACCTCGTTCAACAAGCGCTTGGCCACCGTTTCGGCCAGCACCGACTTTTCGCCAAAAGAGGCAAACACTTCGGTCACGTGCGCATGTTCCAATGTCAGCAGCAAGACGTTGCCCGGCCCCTGGTCGGCCGGCAAACCGCCGATGCGCAGCTGCTTTCCACTCCAGCCCATGCCGCTGGCGACGCGCTCCAGTTCGCGTTGCGCCACGCCGACATGCACGCCGGCGATAAAGCTTTCCGCGAAACCGTTTGTCCGCTCACCGCGCTGCAGCAACTCGATGCGCTGCAGGCGCTGGCAGGGCTGCACCGTAGCGCGCACCTCGCCGCCGCCAGCCGGAAAGAAACCGAAGCGCCGTAATTCGAAATCCACGTTGGCGCCCATTGCCGCCAGCACGCGGCCATAGGCGCGCTGCAGAAAGTGCACGGGAGGCGCCATCGCATTGTGCGTGCCGCCCGTGACCTGCACGCTCGACGGCGCGTCCGCATACAGCAAGGCCGGCAGCAGGGTTTGCAGCACCAGGGTGCTGCTGCCAGCGCTGCCGATGGCAAAACGAAAATCGCCGCTGCGGATGGGACCCGGCTCGAATTCGAGCGTCGTCGCGCCCAGCGCCACCGGCGTCGTGCGCGCCTTGCACACTTGCGCGGCCGCCTGCACGGCCACCAGGTGCTGGCGCAGCAAGCCAGGCTTGCTCCTGCCCGCGCGGATATTCACCAGCCGGAACGGCTGGCCCGTGATCATCGACAGCGTCAGCGCCGAACGCAAAATCTGTCCGCCGCCTTCACCGACGGCACCATCTATTTCGATCATTCCCACTCTCTTTACTGTTAACCTTTGACGCAGACGACCTGCTTCAGGATATGCACGACATCGACCAGTTCGCGCTGCGCCAGCATCACCGCGTCGATATCCTTGTAAGCCATCGGAATCTCATCAATCACGTTCGCATCCTTGCGGCACTCGACGCCTTCGGTGGCAAGGATCTGGTCATTCAGGGTGAAGCGCCGCTTCGCTTCCGTGCGGCTCATCGTACGCCCGGCGCCGTGGCTGCAGCTATGGAAACTCTCGGCATTGCCTTTGCCGCGCACGATAAAGCTCTTCGCGCCCATGGAGCCGGGAATGATCCCCAGCTCGCCCGCGCGGGCCGATACGGCGCCCTTGCGCGTGACCAGCACGTCCTTGCCGAAGTGGTGCTCCTTCTGCACGTAGTTGTGGTGGCAGTTGACGGCTTCCACATGCGTCTGGAACGGTTTATGGATCACCGTGCGCACGGCGGCGATCAGGTTCTGCATCATCACTTCGCGGTTATTGCGCGCAAAGCGCTGGGCCCAGCCCACCGCTTCCACGTAATCGTCGTAATGCTGCGTGCCTTCGGCCAGGTAGGCCAAGTCCTGGTCGGGCAGGTTGATGAAATGGGTGCGCATATCCTGCTTGGCCAGCTCGATGAAATGCGTGCCGATGGCATTGCCCACGCCGCGCGAACCGGAATGCAGCATGAACCAGACACTTCCCTGTTCATCGAGGCAGACTTCGACGAAATGGTTGCCGCTCCCCAAAGTCCCCAGGTGGCGGTGATTGTTCGTGTTTTTCAGCTTTGGCGTCTTCAGGCAGATCGCATCGAATTCATCCTTCAATTGCAGCCAGGCGGCATCGACCACGGAAGGCGGCGTATGCCACGAACCCTCGTCGCGCCCCCGGTGGCCGCGCGTCTTCGGCGACATCCCGTGCGGAATCGCGCGCTCGATGGCGCTGCGCAGCGGCCCCAGATTATCGGGCAGATCATTCGCCGTCAGCGTGGTTTTCGCCGCCATCATGCCGCAACCGATATCCACGCCCACGGCCGCCGGAATCACGGCGCCCAGGGTAGGAATCACGCTGCCGATGGTCGAGCCTTTGCCCAGGTGCACGTCGGGCATGACGGCGATGTGCTTGTAGATGAACGGCAGGGTCGCCGTGTTGCGTAATTGTTTTTTGGCCGCTTCTTCGACAGGCACGCCACGCGTCCACATTTTCACGGGACGGCTGCCTTCGGTATGCAGGACTTCGTATTCTTCGTTTTTCATCGCTATGCTCTTCTTTTATTGTATAGGGGGTGATGACAAGGATTGGTGAAACATTGCCGACGCATCGGCTCTGGATGGAGTTCCACCTGCATTCATCAGTACGACAACCCGACAAAGTGGGACAGGATTTTCTGTCAGGCGCACTGCGTCTGGCAGGCCGGTTTGACGCGGCTGATCGATGTAATCCTGTCGGCATTCGGGGTACTGCGGCGCATGACAAGCCTGGACAGGACGTCTCTTATGTAGTCTTGTCCGCATTCATGCGCTTTACTTCAACACTCTGGTGCCGCGATATCGATGGCGGCGATTTCGCCCGCCCAGTGGGCCGGCCCCAGCTGGCCGGCGGCAAAGGCGGCGATGATCCGGAAGACGTCGTCGGAAAAACCGCCGATATTCAGGATATCCTCGCGCTCCATCGCCTGCGTCGTGGCATGCGGCGAAATATCGATGCAGACCAGCTTTGCTTGCGGATTACGCTGTTTAAAGACAGCCCACTGTCCCATCGTCGCCGTGGCGCCGCTGCGCTTTGCATCGATCCACGATTCGTTATCGGACACATAGATCACCAGGTCGGCCAGCTCCTGCTTGGCGTTCATGCGCAACAGGGGCGCGCTGCAATTGGTGCCGCCACCGCCGATGGCCGCCAGCCTGGCCGCATTCGCCATCACGCTGTCATCCGCGCCAAGTGCGCACTGCACCACGCTGTGCTCGAACGGCAGCACCATGGCATCCGGATTCTTGCGCAGCATGGCTGCCGCCACCAGCGCCGCCACGTCGATGCAGCGCACGTTCGAGGTGGCGCTGCCGCGAAAGCCGCTGACGGGCGAGGCCATCGAGCCGGAAACGTCAGGACACACCACCACCTTGCCGGCAATCCGCGGCACGTTCGCCAGCGATATTTCCAGCGCCTGCTCCAGCGCATCGCGCACGATGGACGGCACGTTCTCGCCGGTCGCCATGTACGCCGACATCAGCTGGTACGGAAACACGCGCGAGCTGGCGATCGCCTCGGGATCGCGCAGCTTGGCGGCGATCAGTTCCGGCATGCCGGCTAAGTCGTACACGCCATGGCGGGCAAAGGTATTCAGATTCATGCGCACCATCTGCCAGCCGCCATGGCGGGCGATCTGCGCCCACGCCTGTGCGTTCATGGGCAGCGCCGTCAGCATCTGGAACGGCACCTCCGGTATCGGCTGCGCAGGATCGGCCTTGTAGGCCTCGAACGCAGCCAGCGCCGCCGGCAAGGCATCGCGTTTGTATTCCTTGCCGATCAGCCAGGCAAAGAATGCCTCCCGCCACGCTGCCTGCGGTGTCGGGTGCACCATCTTCACCACGTCGGCCAGCGATGGCGCATTGCCCACGGCGGCGGCCAGCAAGGCCTGCTCGGATGCGCTGTTCAACCATGCCTGGACCAGCTTTTTCGGACGCGATCCCAGCGACTTGCGGCCCACGGCGCCCGAACGCATGATTTGCACGAAGTTGCGCAGCATCTTGCCGTTGTTAATCACGCGCTGGAAGACCTGCGTCAATTGCGCAGCACCCTGCCCCGCCAGCACGGCCACCAGCAAGGCCGGCATGTCTTTCATGTAGCCCCGCTCGCGGCAATATACGGCCGTTTGTGCGATGAAGGCTGGCTCGACGGCCTGGCACAGCTCGATTACTTTCGCCAGCTGCGCTTCGGCGCTGGCATAGAACGTCGTGTTCAGGCAGCCGGTGGCCGCATATTGGGCCAGCTGATGGCGTGGCGTCAGCGCATACGCCGGCGCGCCTTCGGCATTGCGCGCCAGCGCCGCTGGCAAGGTCGCGGTCTGTTGTGCACTCTGGAATAACTGGGCGTTGGCCATCTTTTCGTTCCTCTCCGCTCTCTACGTTTATCTCGTTGGTATCTCCTCTATTGCAAGCGCTGTGCCAGCGTTAATGATTTTGCCAAAAATAAATATAAGCCATTGATTTTAATACATAATATTCTCATGCACGCTTGGTATTGAAAACATCCCAGCGATTACGATTTCGAATACAATTATCTTTTCAGATAAATTATTATCCAAGATATGCAAGCAAAACGCACCGTCGTCATCGGCTTTCTCGGCACGCAGCTCGACAATGGCAGGGGAGCGGCACGCTGGGAAAAGTGGCGCCCCAGCGTCGCGCTGACCCAGCATGAAGACAGGATCATCGACCGTTTCGAACTGCTGTACGCCGGCGAGCAGTTTGCCAGCCTGGTGCGCCAGGTGTCGCAGGATATCGCCAGCGTCTCGCCTGAAACCAGGCTGGTCGCCCATGACCTGCCCATCAGCGATGCCTGGGATTTTGAAGACGTGTATGGCGCGCTCTACGATTTTGCCAACAGCTACGCCTTCGATCCGGACAAGGAGGAATACTGGGTCCACATCACCACCGGCAGCCACGTGGCGCAAATCTGCATGTTCCTGATGACGGAAGCCCGCTATTTCCCGGGCCGCCTGGTGCAAACGTCGCCGCCGAAGCGGCAGGCCGCCGGCAATCCGGGCAGCTACGCGCTGATCGACCTCGATCTGTCGCGCTATGACCAGATCGCCCAGCGTTTTACGCGCGAGCAGGCAGAAGGCGTGGCCTTCCTGAAATCCGGCATCGCCACGCGCAATGCAAAGTTCAACAGCATGATCGCGGAAATCGAGCGCGTCGCCATCAAGTCAAAAGCGCCCATGCTGCTGATGGGACCAACCGGCGCCGGCAAGTCCTTCCTTGCGCGCCGCGTGTATGAACTGAAAAAATCGCGCCATCAGATCGACGGCAAATTCATCGACCTCAATTGCGCCACCCTGCATGGCGATGGCGCAGCGTCCACCCTGTTCGGTCATATCAAGGGTTCATTCACGGGTGCGGGTGCGGATAGGCCAGGCTTGCTGCGCAGCGCGCACAAAGGCTTGCTGTTTCTCGATGAAATCGGCGAACTGGGACGCGATGAACAGGCCATGCTGTTGAAAGCCATCGAAGAGAAGCGCTTTTTCCCCGTCGGCGCCGACACGGAGGTGCAAAGCGACTTCCAGCTGATCGCCGGCACCAACCGCGACCTGGGAAAAGAAGTGGCCGCCGGCCGCTTCCGCGAAGACCTGTATGCGCGCATCAATCTGTGGACGTACGAATTGCCGGGTCTCGCGCAGCGCCCCGAGGATATCGAGCCGAACCTGGACTACCTGCTGGCGCAGTACGGTGCGGAGACGGGCGAAAGAGTGCGCTTCAACAAGGAAGCGCGCGAGCGCTTCATGCGCTTCGCCGCCTCGCCATCGGCCGCATGGAAGGGCAACTTCCGCGACCTGTCCGCCGCCGTGACGCGCCTGGCCACCCTGTCGGAAGCGGGGCGCATCACCGATAGCGTGGTCGACGAAGAGATCAGGCGATTGAACCGGATGTGGCAGCATCATGATGGGCGAACCGGTCGTCCGGAAGTGGACCTGGCAGAGCTGATGGGAGAGCAGGCGGCAGCGCAACTCGATCTGTTCGATGCGCTGCAGCTGCAGGCAGTCATCCAGCTGTGCCGGCAGTCCAACAGCCTGTCCGATGCGGGCCGCACATTGTATGCCATCTCGCGCGAGGCAAAGGCGAAACCAAATGATGCGGACCGGCTCAAGAAATTCCTGGCCCGCTTTGACCTGGAATGGGACAGCATTAGATAACAGAGGCAGCGCGCAGCGCTGCCTTTTTTTTCGTCTGTTGCATGCACAGCCGACGAATGAACAGCCGGGGTCAGCCCCTCCATGCCGCAAACGCAGGGGCTTGCGCGCTCGCCCTTGGGGGTCCGACCCCAGCCTTCGCTTGGGGCTAACGCTAAAACCGCCAGACGAAAAAAAACCCGATCATTGCTGATCGGGTTTTTCTCTTACTGCGAATAACAAGCCTGACGATAACCTACTTTCACACTGGTT
>RCMZ01000662.1_pt1 | contig 21748 bp, 18 predicted proteins | sample 2041141 | NCBI WGS metagenome assembly RCMZ01 (sample SAMN09708263, study PRJNA481090) | Wastewater metagenome, whole genome shotgun sequencing project. | biome: sewage; isolation source: Davis station wastewater (DW) | place: Antarctica: Davis Station | collected 2010-03-01
TGGTGCTGCAGGCGCGACTGACGCGCGAGCTGCAGCGCGACCTGATGCAGATCCGCATGGTGCCGTTTGCCAGCATCGCCGAACGCCTGTTCCGCGTGGCGCGGCAAAGCGCCAAGGAAGTCGACAAGCGGGTCAACCTCGACATCCGCGGCGGTGGCGTGGAAATCGACCGCAGCGTGCTGGAACGCATGGCCGCGCCGTTCGAACACCTGCTGCGCAACGCCATCGTGCACGGTATCGAGCCGCGCGACGCGCGCCTGGCCGCTGGCAAGAGCGAAACGGGCGAACTGCTGGTGCAGGTCAGCCAGCAGGGCAACGAGGTGGCGATCGCCTTTTCCGACGATGGCGCGGGACTGGACCTGGAGCGCATCCGCGCCAAGGCGCTCAGCGCCGGCCTGGTGGCGCCAGACGCGCCACTGAGCGACGCGCAGGCGGCCGAGCTGATTTTCGCGGCGGGCTTTTCCACCGCCGACAGCCTGACGGAACTGGCGGGGCGCGGCGTGGGCATGGACATCGTGCGTTCCGAGGCGCTGGCACTGGGCGGGCGGATCGAGACGGCCACGCAGGCAGGGCAAGGCATGCGCTTCACGATACACCTGCCGCTGACCCTGGCCGTCACGCAAGTGGTGCTGCTGGCGGCGAACGGCAAGACGTATGCCTTGCCCTCCGTGCTGGTGGAGCAGGTGCTGCACCTGAAAGGCGAGCAGCTGGAGCAGGTGCAGGCGGCTGGCTGCATCGAGTCGCACGGCCAGGCGCTGGCGCTGCATCATTTGTCCGCCATGCTGGGCGAGACGCCGGTGGCGCAGGCGGTGCAGCGCCATGCGCCCGTGCTGCTGCTCAGGAATGGCAATGACAGGCTGGCGCTGCAGGTAGACGACGTACTGGGCAACCGCGAAGTGGTGGTCAAGCATGTGGGGCCGCAGCTGGCGCGCATGCCGGGCATCGCCGGCGCCACGGTGCTGGGCACCGGCGACATCGTCCTGATCTTGAACCCGGTGGCGCTGGCGCAGCACCTTGAACACCACCCGGAACTGCTGTCGCAGTACGTGGTGGCGTCGGCCGTGCAGCGCGCCGCCTCCAGTGTGCTGGCCGCGCCGCGTGTGGTGGCGGCCGGTTATGGGTGGATTGTGTTTGTGGCCACGGTGACCATTTTTGTGCTGGCCTTCTGCGGGCTGGCATACAGCATCTACCCCTACATCGTGATTGACCGCCTCACCGTGTGGGAGGCCGCCAGCGCCACCGAGTCTTTGATGGTGATCGGTGTGGGCGTGGCAATCACGCTGCCCGTGATCGTGATCTACACCGTGTTCATGTACCGCGTGTTCTGGGGCAAGGCACGGGAGCTGGTCTACGGGTTATGAAAAACAAAAATAATTGATCAAATAGGCTTCTAGTGCTTATGCAATAAGCGCTATAAGCTATTTAATTTATAGCAAATCAGCATTCAAACGAAGGCCCGCGCCTGCAGCTGTCCCACGGCAAGGGTTTCTGCTGCCGCACGCCACGCCACAGCGGAATTGGCCCCTGCAGCCCCTGTGCAGCCCCTGCCCCCCGCAGACGCACACTCACAGCTTCAGCCGCGCCCTTGCCGCTTCGTATTCGCTGCGCAGCTTGGCCACAAAGTCGGCCGTGCTGGTCACAGCATCAATCGCGCCGATGCCCTGGCCGCAGCCCCAGATGTCTTTCCACGCCTTTTTGGCGTCACCGCCAAAGTTCATTTTGCTGGGGTCGGACTCGGGCAGGTTGTCGGGGTCCATGCCCGCCGCGCGAATCGAGGGCGCCAGGTAGTTGCCGTGCACGCCGGTGAAGAGGTTGCTGTAGACGATATCGTCCGAGTTGCCCGCCACGATGGCTTGTTTGTATTCGTCGCTCGCCCGGGCCTCGGTGGTGGCAATGAAGGCCGAGCCGATATACCCAAAGTCTGCGCCCATGGCCTGCGCAGCCAGCACGGCACCACCGCTGGCAATGGAGCCGCTCAGGGCCACCGGGCCATCAAACCAGGCACGAATCTCCTGGATCAGTGCGAACGGGCTCTTCACGCCCGCGTGGCCACCGGCACCGGCTGCCACGGCGATCAGGCCGTCCGCGCCCTTTTCAATCGCCTTGTGGGCAAACTTGTTGTTGATGATGTCGTGCAGCACGATGCCGCCCCAGGCGTGCACGGCCTGGTTCACATCCTCGCGGGCCCCCAGGCTGGTGATGATGATCGGCACCTTGTACTTGGCGCACACCTGCATGTCGTGGTCGAGCCGGTCGTTGCTCTTGTGCACGATCTGGTTGATGGCAAAAGGCGCTGCGGGCTTGTCGGGGTTCGCCTTGTTGTAGGCCGCCAGGGTCTCGGTGATCTCGGCCAGCCATTCGTCCAGCAATTCAGCGGGACGGGCATTGAGCGCGGGCATGGACCCCACGACACCGGCCTTGCACTGCTCGATCACGAGCTTGGGGTTGCTGATGATGAACAGCGGCGAGCCGATGACAGGCAGCGACAGGTTTTGCAACACGGGAGGCAGTTTGGACATGGGAACAACTTCCAGAACAGAATTTGGGATGGAATAGGGCTCTAGCGCTTATCCATCAAGCGCTACCAGCTATCGTTTTTATATCAATGAGCCCCTGTTTTGCAAGTGGCCCGTCTCCTCACAACACGCTCAACCTTCAAAAAGCGTCCAGCGCCAGCTCGGTCACACTGGCGGCGCCTTCCACAATGCTGTCGCGAAGGCCCGGGGCCTTTACCAGGATGTGGTCGGCATAGAACTGGGCCGTGGTGATTTTTGCGCGCATGAAGGCTTGGTCCTGTCCCTTTTGCAACAGGTCTTGCGCCACCAGCAGGCTGCGGGCCAGCTGCCAGCCCGCCACCACATTGCCCGCCAGCATCAGGTAAGGCACGCTGCCCGCAAACACGGCGTTGGGCTGGGCCTTGGTGCCACCCGCCACAAAGTCGATCACATCCAGCAGCGCCTTGCGCGCGGCCGTCAGGCGCTTGGCCACGGCCAGCGCGGCGGGGGTGCCGCTGGCCAACAGTTCACCTTCCGTCTTCTCGATCTGCGCGGCAATGCCCTTGGCCACCTGGCCGCCATCGCGCGCCGTCTTGCGGCCGACCAGGTCGTTGGCCTGGATGGCGGTGGTGCCCTCGTAGATGGTCAGAATCTTGGCGTCTCGGTAGTACTGGGCCGCGCCAGTTTCTTCAATGAAGCCCATGCCGCCGTGCACCTGCACGCCCAGGCTGGTCACTTCCAGGCTGGTCTCGGTGCTGTAGCCCTTGACCAGCGGCACCATGAATTCATAGAACGCCTGGTTCTGCTTGCGCGTCTCGGCATCCGGGTGGTGGTGGGCGGCGTCAAACGCGGCAGCCGCCACAGTGGCCATGGCGCGGCAGCCCTCGACGGTGGCGCGCATGGTCATGAGCATGCGCTTGACATCCGGGTGGTGAATGATGGCCGCGCTGGCGTTGATGCTGCCGTCCACGGGGCGGCTTTGCACACGGTCTTTGGCGTATTGCACGGCCTTTTGGTAGGCACGCTCGGAGATCGCGATGCCCTGCACACCCACCGCATAGCGGGCGGCGTTCATCATGATGAACATGTATTCGAGGCCCCGGTTTTCCTCGCCGACCAGGTAGCCCACAGCGCCGGGCCCGGCGCTGTCTGCAATGCTCGCCGCCATGCCGTCGCCAAACTGCAGCACCGCCGTGGGCGACGCCTTGATGCCCAGCTTGTGCTCGATGCTCACGCAGTGTGCGTCGTTGCGCGCACCCAGCGTGCCATCCTTGTTGACCATGAACTTGGGCACCACGAACAGGCTGATGCCCTTGACGCCCTCGGGTGCGCCCTGCACGCGGGCCAGCACCAGGTGCACGATGTTCTCGGCCATGTCGTGCTCACCGTAGGTGATGAAGATCTTGGTGCCGAAAACTTTGTACGTCCCGTCGGGCTGGGGTTCGGCGCGCGTGCGCACCAGGGCCAGATCCGAGCCCGCCTGGGGTTCGGTCAGGTTCATGGTGCCGGTCCATTGGCCGGTCACCAGCTTCTCCAGATAAGTTGCCTTGAGTTCATCGCTGCCGGCCGTCAGCAGCGCCTCGATGGCGCCATCCGTCAGCAGCGGGCACAGCGCAAAGCTCATGTTCGCGCTGTTGGTCATCTCGATGCAGGCCGCGCCAATGGTCTTGGGCAAACCCTGGCCGCCAAAATCGCCTGGGTGCTGCAGGCCTTGCCAACCGCCTTCGGCGTATTGGCGGAAGGCCTCCTTGAAGCCCGGGGTAGTCGTTACCACGCCGGACTGAAAGCTCGATGGGTTCTTGTCGCCTTCCCAGTTGAGCGGCGACAGCACCCCTTCATTGAACTTGGCGCACTCTTCTAGCACAGCGGCGGCCGTGTCCAGGCCGGCATCTTCAAAGCCGGGGATTTGGGCGATCTGTTCGATGTTGGCCAGGTGCTCGATGGCGAACAGCATGTCCTTGACGGGGGCGGTGTAGCTCATGGGTGTCTCCAGGAAAACGAAATTTCGTCAAAAAAAAGGCATCGCGAACGATGCCTTTGTGCAAGCCGCAGGGCTTTAGAGGGCCTTGACCAATTCAGGCACAGCCGTGAACAGATCAGCCTCCAGCCCATAGTCGGCCACGCTGAAGATCGGCGCCTCCGGGTCCTTGTTGATCGCAACAATCACCTTGGAGTCCTTCATCCCCGCCAAGTGCTGGATCGCTCCCGAGATGCCCGCTGCGATGTACAGCTGCGGCGCCACGATCTTGCCCGTCTGGCCCACTTGCCAGTCGTTGGGGGCGTAGCCTGCGTCTACCGCTGCGCGGCTGGCGCCCAAAGCCGCTCCCAGCTTGTCGGCCAGCGGGGTCATGACTTCGTCGAACTTTTCCTTGCTGCCCAGCGCCCGGCCACCGGAGACGATGATCTTGGCGGCGGTCAGTTCGGGGCGGTCGCTCTTGGCGATTTCGCTGCCGATGAAGGTGCTTTTGCCTGCGTCGGCTGTGGCTGCTGCGGTTTCGACGGCGGCGGAACCACCGGTGGCGGCTGCGGCGTCAAAGCCGGTGGTGCGCACGGTGATGACTTTGACGCTGTCGGCGCTTTGCACGGTGGCAATGGCGTTGCCAGCGTAGATGGGGCGCTCGAAGGTGTCCGCAGCAATCACTTTGGTGATGTCGCTGATCTGGGCGACGTCGAGTTTGGCGGCCACGCGGGGGGCGATGTTCTTGCCGCTGGCGGTGGCGGGGAACAGGATGTGGCTGTAGTTCGATGCGATGGCGAGCACTTGTGCTGCCACGTTTTCCGCCAGGCCGTGTTCCAGGCCGGGGGCATCGGCGTGCAGGACTTTGGCAACGCCAGCGATGCTTGCGGCGGCTTGGGCTGCGGCACCGGCGTTGTGGCCGGCAACGAGCACGTGGACGTCGCCGCCGCAGGCGACTGCGGCCGTGACGGTGTTCAGGGTTGCGCCCTTGATGGACGCGTTGTCGTGTTCTGCAATAACGAGGGTGGTCATTTCTTGCTCTCCTTAGATGACTTTTGCTTCGTTCTTGAGTTTGTCGACCAGGGCGGCCACGTCGGCGACCTTGACGCCTGCACCGCGTTTGGGCGGCTCGGTCACTTTGAGGGTCTTCAAGCGGGGCGCCACGTCCACACCGAGGTCTTCGGGCTTGACGATATCGAGCTGCTTTTTCTTGGCCTTCATGATGTTGGGCAAGGTGACGTAGCGGGGCTCGTTCAGGCGCAGGTCGGTGGTGATGACGGCGGGCAGGCTCAATGCCAGGGTTTCCAGGCCGCCGTCCACTTCGCGGGTCACGTTGACTTTGTCGGCCGAGAGTTCGACCTTGTTGGCAAAGGTGGCTTGCGGCAGGTCGGCCAGGGCGGCGAGCATCTGGCCGGTCTGGTTGGCGTCGTCGTCAATGGCTTGTTTGCCCAGGATCACGAGGCCGGGTTGTTCTTTGTCGACCAGGGCTTTGAGGATCTTGGCCACGGCCAGGGGCTGCAGCTCAACGTCGGTCTCGACCAGGATGGCGCGGTCGGCGCCAATGGCCATGGCGGTGCGCAGGGTTTCCTGGCATTGGGCGACGCCGCAGGAGACTGCGATGACTTCGGTCACCAGGCCTTTTTCTTTCAGGCGCACGGCCTCTTCAACGGCAATTTCGTCAAAGGGGTTCATGCTCATCTTCACGTTGGCGATGTCCACACCCGTGTTGTCCGACTTCACTCGGACCTTCACGTTGTAGTCCACCACGCGCTTGACGACCTTCATGCTGCGGCTCCTAATAGTTGGTTGAATTGACGTTTACGTAAACCAGATCATTCTATGCCGCACTGCAGCGAAACCGCCGTTCAGATGGGACACAGACCACGCAATCATAAAAAACGAACGGTCGTTCTTTTATGGATTATAGGCGACGAGATAGGTCCCTCCCCGCCCATACGCCCCTGCTGCGGCCAGCGGCAACGCAAGGCAATGCGCTGGCCGCGTGCACGTCACGCCGCCGGCACGGACGCCTCGGCCCGTCCTGCGGAATCGGCCTTGGGCAATGGGCCAACGCCCTGCACATGCACAACCCGCTGCGGGAAAGGGATATCGATGTGGTGGGCACGCAGGGCGCTCAGGATGGCGCGGTTGATGTCCGAGCGCAGGCCCAATGACCCGTTTTCAGGGTCGGATATCCAGAAGCCCACCGTGAACTCCAGCCCGTCAGCACCGAATGCGGACAAGGCGACGCTCGGCGCCGGCTCGCGCAGCACGCGAGTGCTGACCAACGCCGACTCGCCCAGCAACCTAGTCACGAGTTCCACATCGCTGTCGTAGCCCACACTCACCACCGTAGACAGCCACACGCGCGGATCGGCCAGCGACAGGTTTTCGACACGCTGGGTGATCAGCATCTCATTGGGCACGATGGATTCACGGCCCGTGGCGGACCGCACCACCGTGTAGCGGGCATTGATGCTGGTGATGCGGCCTTCAAAGCTGTCCACCCGCACGTTGTCGCCGATGCGCATGCTGCGCTCGGCCAAAATCACAAAGCCGCTGACATAGTTGGCGGCCAGCTTCTGCAAGCCAAAGCCAATACCCACGCCCACCGCCCCGCCCAACACAGAGAGCGCAGTCAGGTCGATGCCTACGGTTGACAGGGCCATCATCAGCCCCACAAACACCAGCATCGCGCGCACCGCATTGCTGACCGCCTTGCGCAGCGACAGTTCGGCCCCGGTGGCCGCGCGCAGCAAGCGCGATTCGATGGCGGCTGAAATCCACAAAGCAACGAGCAGCACGGCACCGGCGGTCAGAACACCTTCGATCATGGTGCGCACCGACAGCGTGGTGCCGCCCACTTTCCAATGGATCTGGTCCAGCTCATCGAGCACCAAGGGCAAGAGGCCCGTCACCCAGAGCACCATGCCCAGCCAGGCCAGCCACGAGATCGAACGCTCGATGGGTCGCACCCAACCGGCCTCGGGATAGGCCACCTGCAAAACCTTGGCCCCCGCGCGAATCACCGCCAACGCAACCAGTGCGGGGATCGCGATCTTGAAAACCGCCAGTTCCACCCAGTGCTGCAGCACGGTGCGCGCGATATAAGCCAGGCACAACAGGACCAGCGGGAACAGCGCACCATCCACAATCCGTGCGCCAAACAAGATAGAACGCGGGTCACCCCGGCGCAGGCCCCGCTGCAACACACGCACCAGCGCCCATGCCAAGGCCGCACATCCCACAAGCGCCGCAAGCTCCTCCAGCACCGTGGGGCGCAAAAAGGCCTGCAGCCATGCGCCTGCGTCTTCAAACATCAGCTTGTCCATGGCGCCATCTTCACCAGGGTTTGCGCAATGGGGCTCAGCATTTCCAGCCTGGCTGACGCTTTTCCGCGAAGGCGCGGGCCCCCTCTTGCGCCGCCTCATCCATCATGTTGGTGGCCATGGTCTGGCCGGCCAACTGGTAGGCGGCGTCAATGCCCAGCTCTCGCTGCTGGTACACCAGCGCCTTGCCCATGGCCACGGCCACGCGCGGTTTTTCGACAATGGCTTGCACCAGCTTTTCGACCTCGGCATCGAGCGCTTGCGTGGGCACCACCCGGTTGACCAGGCCCTGCGACAGCGCGGTGGCAGCGTCGATGAAATCCCCCGTGAGCAGCATCTCCATCGCCCGCTTGGCGGGCACATTGCGCACCAATGGCACGCTGGGCGTGGCACAAAACAAACCATAGTGAATGCCACTGGTGGCAAAGCTGGCTGTGTCTGCCGCTACCGCCAGGTCCGACTGCGCCACCAGTTGGCAGCCCGCGGCCGTCGCCATGCCGTGCACGCGTGCAATCACCGGCACAGGCAGTTTGTGGATGCTGAGCATTACGCGGTTGCATTGCGCAAACAGCTTTTGGTAATACGCCAGCTCCGGGTTCGCGGCCATGTCCTTGAGGTTGTGGCCCGCACAAAAGGCCTTTCCCGCCGCCGCCAGCACCACCACGCGCACGGACTCGTCGCGCCCTGCGGCGTCCAGCGCCTGCTGCAATGCCGTGAGCATCTCGCTGCCCAACGCGTTGAAGCGGACCGGATCATTGAGGGTGAGGGTCACCACGCCCCGCGCATCGCGGGTGATCTGCAGCAGTTCTTCAGTATTTGAAATCGTCATGTCTTGTCTCTCCAATGCGTCGCCAGGGTTTCCGTGGAGCGGCGTTGCCGAGCCACGGAAACCATTCCGCCGGGGGAAGCCGCACTGCGGCTGCGGGGAAGGTCACAAATCCGCAAGAACCCTCAGGTGCGCCTCGACGCTGCGTGCCAATGGGCCCATGACATACCCCCCCTCCAGGCACGACACGATGCGGCCCTTGGAATAGCGGCGTGCCACGTCTTTGACGCGTTGCGTGATCCAGGCGTAGTCCTGTTCGGTCAGGCCCAGTTGGCCCATGTCGTCCTCGCGGTGACCATCAAAACCCGCGCTCACAAAGATCATCTCGGGCTTGAAAGCTTCCAGGCGGGGGATCCACATCATCTCGATGATCTCGCGGATATCCATGCCCCGCGTGTAGGCGGGAACTGGCACGTTCACCATGTTGGGGGCGGGGTCGTGGTCGCCGCTGTAGGGGTAGAACGGGTGCTGAAAAATACTGACCATCAGCGCGCGCGGGTCGTTGGCCAGAATGTCTTCGGTGCCATTGCCGTGGTGCACGTCAAAGTCCACCACCGCCACGCGCTGCAGGTTGTACCGTTGCAGCGCATATTTGGCCGCCACCGCCACGTTGTTGAAAAAACAAAAGCCCATGGCCTTGTCGCGGCAGGCATGGTGACCAGGCGGGCGCACAGAGCAAAAAGCGTTCTCGATCTCGCCCGCCATCACCGCATCGGTCGCCGCCAGGGCAGCGCCCGCTGCACGCAGGGAGGCTTTCCAGGTGTGGGCGTTGATGGAAGTGTCGGTGTCGATCTGCGCGTAGTTGGGGCCGCCCGCCATCAACTCCTCGTTGAGCCGGTCTGACAGGCCACGCAGCGCGGCAATGTGCATGCGGCCGTGGGCCAATTCGATGTCGGCCAGAGAAGCTTCGGGCGCGTCATAACGCTCTAGCGCGTCGCCCACGCCGGTGATCAGCAAGCGGTCTTCAATGGCATCCAGCCGTTCCGGGCATTCCGGATGCCCAGGGCCCATCTCGTGTTTCCAGCAATCCCGGTGGGTGAAATAGCCCGTTTTGCTCACAGTCTTGTCCCCTCGTCGCATATTTTTGAAGTTTTTCGGATAACGTCGCGCCATGAATGCACAGCACAAGATCAAATCACTTCTGGATCAGCTTAACACGGTGATTGTGGGCAAAAAGGCCCAGGTACAAGACTGCGTGGCCTGCCTGCTGGCGGGGGGGCACCTGCTCATTGAAGACGTGCCCGGGGTGGGCAAGACCACGCTGGCACATGCGTTGTCGCACACGTTTGGGCTGCAGTTTTCGCGCGTGCAGTTCACCGCCGACCTGATGCCCAGCGACCTGACGGGCGTCTCGGTGTATGAACGCGGCAAGGAGGCTTTTGTCTTTCACCCCGGCCCGGTGTTTGCCCAGGTGTTGCTGGCCGATGAAATCAACCGCGCCAGCCCCAAGACGCAAAGCGCGCTGCTCGAAGCGATGGAAGAAAAACAGGTATCGGTGGAGGGAGAAACCCGCGCCCTCCCCCACCCCTTTTTCGTGATCGCCACCCAAAACCCCCACGACCAGCTCGGCACCTTTGCGCTGCCGGAGTCGCAGCTCGACCGGTTTTTGATGCGCATCTCCATCGGCTATCCCGACCGCGAGGCAGAACGCATGCTGCTCGCTGGCGGTGACCGGCGCGACATGGTCAGCAGCCTGCTGCCGCTGTTGTCTGGCGATGAGCTGGCCGAGCTGCAGCGCCAGGTGCTGGCCGTACACACCGCAGAACCCCTGCTCAACTATGTACAGGATCTGATCGCCGCCACGCGTTCTGGCCGCTGGTTTTTACAAGGGTTGTCGCCACGCGCAGGCATCGCCATGCTGCGCGCTGCCAAGGCCCAGGCGCTGATCAGTGGTCGCGACTATGTGGCGCCTGACGACGTGCAGGCCGTGCTGCCGCAAACCATCGCCCACCGCCTGGTGCCCGTGGGGGATGCGCGGCGCGGTGCAGTCGAGCAGGTGCGCGCCATGGTCGAAGCCACCCCGCTGGCATGAAGCCCGCCCTCAGCCGCTTCGCGCCTGCACGCCCGTGGCGGGCACCGCCTGTGGCCTGGCAATGCCCGCCGCACAAAGGCACTGGCGTGGTGTGCACCCGCCCCATCGGATGCTGGGGATGCCGGGGCTGCAGGGGTGTCCAAGCCCAACGGTGCTCGGCCATATGACAACCTCCGCCCACCACCCGGCGGCGGGCCAATGGCGCGCCCGAATCGCCCGCCTGAACCCGCTCGCGCCGATGCGCCGCCGCTTTCAGCGCTGGTGGCAGGCGCGTCTGCCGCTCAATGACACCCTGGTGCTCACGCAGCGCAACGTCTACATCCTGCCCACGCGCTCGGGCTGGATGCTGGCGCTCACGCTGCTGGTGCTGCTGATTGCGTCCATCAACTACCAGCTCAACCTGGGCTATCTGCTCACGTTTTTGCTGGCAGGCAGCGCGGTGGTGGGGGTGCATATCTGCCATGCCAACCTGCGCGGCATGACCTTGCACCTCAAGACGCCATCGCCCCACTTTCTCGGGGGCAGCACGGCGTTTGAGGTGCAGCTGTCCAGCGACCGCAAATCGCCCCGCTACGGCATCGCGCTGTCGGTGCATGGCACGGACAAGGCCGAACACCATTGGGCGTGGACCGACGTGCCAGCCCAGGGGCAGGCCAGCGTGCAGGTGGCGTTTCAGCCGCCCCGCCGGGGGCTGCATCGCGTGCCCACACTGACAGCCGAGACACGGTTTCCCCTGGGCACCTTTCGGGTCTGGACCTACTGGCGCCCGGCTGCCGAGGTGTTGGTCTACCCCACGCCAGAAACCCCGGCGCCGCCGCTGCCGGCCGGTGAACCGCGCGCAGGGGGCACGGGCAGTGCGCAGTCGCAGGGCATTGGCGAATTCGATGGCGTGCGGGCGTATCGCCGCGGCGACCCGCTCAAGCTGGTGGTCTGGAAGAAAGCCGCCAAATCGCTGGCCACCGGCACCGACGACCTGGTGAGCCGCGACGCCCAGCAGGCCCAGCGGCACGAACTGTGGCTGGACCTGGCCAGCGCCTCGCTGCCCGACCCGGAAGCGCGCATCTCGCGCCTGACCGCCTGGGTGCTGCAGGCCGACCGCCTGGGGCTGGACTACGGCTTGCGCCTGCCGGGGATCGAGATTGCGCCCGACACCGGCGCCGCCCACCGCATGCGCTGCCTGGAGGCGCTGGCGCTGTGCTGATCGCCCGCCTGCTTTTTTTCAAGAATTTGCCTACCCATGCCCCCAATACAAACCCTCCAGCCGCCCAGGCTGAGCGCGCTCCCACCGGGCGCCCCGTTGCCGGTAGCCCTTGCACAGGTTCCGCGCGAGCGGGTCTGCCTTGTCGACACTCAAATACAAGAGAAATCGAGCCCAAGCGCTTATGGAACAAGCGCAATAAGCTATTTATTTAATAGCAAATCACACACACACACCCGCATGGGCCTTGTCGTGCAACAGCCCATTCCAGCGCCATGACCCTGCGCCAAACCTTCGATGCCCTGCCCCGCGATGCGCGGGACACGCTGTTTTTGTTGTTCGTGATTGCCTGGGTCATCGGGCCGCAAGTGGGTGTTCTGCCCCTGTGGGCCAATCTGCTGGCGGGCGGGCTGCTGCTGTGGCGGGGATGGCTGGCGTTCAAGGGCCTGCCACTGCCCGGGCGCTGGGCACTCAGCATTCCGCTGGTCATGGCCATTGTCGGCACGCTCTACACCCACCGCACCATTCTGGGCCGCGATGCCGGGGTGACGCTGATCGTGATGCTGCTGGCACTCAAGATGCTGGAGTTGCGCGCGCGGCGCGATGCGATGGTGGTGTTTTTTCTGGGCTTCTTCACGATGCTCAGCAACTTCTTCTTTTCACAATCGCTGATCACCGCCGCCGCCATGCTGGTGGCGCTGCTGGGGTTGCTGACGGCGCTGGTCAACGCGCACATGCCGGTGGGCCGCCCGCCGCTGTCGCGGGCGTTTCGCACGGCCGGCACCATGGCGCTGCTGGGGGCCCCCATCATGGCCGCGCTGTTCCTGCTGTTCCCACGCATGGCGCCGCTGTGGGGCATGCCCAGCGACAGCATGTCCGGGCGCAGCGGGCTGTCGAGTGTGATGAAGGTCGGCGACATGGCCGAACTGGTGCTCGATGACAGCGTGGCCATGCGCGTGCGGTTTGATACACCGGACGGCGCCGCGCCGCCGCAAAGCGCGCTGTATTTTCGCGGCCCGGTGCTCGCGCGCTTCGACGGCACCGAGTGGCTCCCGCTGTCGGGCCGCTCGGGGGACCTGACCCTGTCACGCGCGGGCACGCCCGCCAACTTGCAGGTGCAAGGCGAACCGGTGCGCTACGAGGTGACTCTGGAGCCCCACCAGCGCCCCTGGCTGTTGCTGCTCGACGCAGCGGTGGACAAACCCGCCGTGGCGGGCATGGACACCTTCATGACCCAGGACCTGCAGTGGCTGACCAGCCGGCCCATCACCGACATCGTGCGGTACAAGGCCTCCAGCTATCCCCAGTTCACGCATGGCCCGAGCGCGCCCACCGCCAGCCTGCGCGCCTATACCGAGCTGCCTGCAGGCTTCAACCCCCGCACACTGGCGTTGGCGCAGCAGATGCGCAATGACCCACAAATCACGCCCCAATCCGACCAGGCCAACACCGAAGCGCTGATCCAGGCCGCGCTCACCCGCCTGCGCACCGGTGGCTACATCTACACGCTCGAGCCCGGCGTGTATGGCCAGCACACAGCCGATGAGTTCTGGTTCGACCGCAAGGAAGGTTTTTGCGAGCACATCGCCTCCGCCTTTGTTGTGCTGATGCGCGCGCTCGACATCCCGGCGCGCATCGTCACGGGCTACCAGGGCGGTGACCGCAACACCGTCGACAGCATCTGGACGGTGCGCCAAAGCGACGCCCATGCCTGGGCCGAGGTCTGGATCGCGGGGCGCGGCTGGGTGCGGATCGACCCCACCGGCGCGGTGTCGCCCGGGCGTGTCGGCGCCTTCCAGCGGCTGCGCCCACCCCAAGGGGCCTTTTCCACGGCCATGGGCGCTGTCATCAGCCCCGGGTTTGCACAAAACGTGCGCGCTTTCTGGGAAGCCGCCAACAACCGCTGGAACCAGTGGGTGCTCAACTACACCCAAAGCCGCCAGCTCGACCTGCTCAAGTCACTGGGCTTTGAATCGCCCAGCTGGCAGGACCTGACCATGGTGCTCGGTGCTGTGATCTTTGTCGCCGCCATGGGCGGCATGGGATGGAGCCTGTGGGAACGCAGCCAGCACGACCCTTGGTTGCGCCTGCTGGCCCGCACCCGCCAGCGACTGGCACGCGCCGGGCTGGACCTGCCCGCCAGCTTGCCGCCCCGCGCCATGGCCGAACGGGCGCTGGCACAATTTGGCACCTCTGCCGCCGCACTGGCCCACTGGCTGTTGCGGCTGGAACAACTGCGCTACGCGCCACACCCCGACAACGAATGGAAACGCCTGCGGCGCGAGTTTCGCGCGCTGCCCTGGCCCACTGCGCCCCACCGTTGACTTTGCAGCCCCTGACCCTGACCACCGGACATGCCCACGAAATTTCGTTCGATCGCGCTCGCCATTGCTAGCGTATTGATAGCTGCTTGCGCAATACCGTCAAGCGCCAACACCCAAAAACAGCAAAAAACACAGTCCTTGGTGGCCCAGCGCGCCACGGGCACGAGCCAAGGCCCCCGCACCAAAGCACCCCCGGTTTTCTACGCATCGCGCCCCGAAGCCCTTGAGTTTGCCGACGACCTGGCCGCACGCCGCGACCTGGACCGCGAATGGGTGCGTCAGGCCATCGGCCAGGCACAGTTCCTGACCCAGGTGCCCAAGCTCATGCTGCCCCCCGCCAAGGGCACCGCCAAAAACTGGCGTGTGTATCGGAGCCGCTTCATCGACCCCGTGCGCATCCGTGCAGGCCAGCGGTTCTGGCAAGACAACCAGGCCACGCTCGAGCGGGCCGAGCGCGAGTACGGCGTGCCCGCCGAGATCATTGTCGGCATCATCGGCGTGGAGACGATTTACGGCCAGCAGATGGGCAGCTTCCGTGTGATGGACGCACTCACCACACTGGCGTTTGACTTCCCATCGGCCCACCCGCGCGCCAAAGAGCGCACCGAGTTCTTTCGCCGCGAGCTAGAGCAGTTTCTCAGCCTCACCCAACGCAGCAACACCGATCCTTTCGAGCCGCGCGGCAGCTACGCGGGCGCCATGGGGCTGGGGCAGTTCATGCCATCGAGCTGGGTGCGCTATGCCGTGGACTTTGACGGTGATGGCCGCATCGACTTGTTCAACAGCCCCGCCGACGCCATCGGGTCGGTGGCCAACTACTTTCGCGGCCACGGCTGGACGCCCGGCATGCCCAGCCATTTCGGCGTGCGGGTGGACGCATCGGCGCAACAACTCGACGAGCTGCTGGCCCCCGACATCCTGCCCACCTTCAGCGCAGCCAGCATGATGGCCAAAGGCGCTGCACTGGATACGGCAGGCGCGCAGTACCCCAGCCCGCTGGCGCTGGTCGAGCTGCAAAACGGCGGCGACGCACCCAGCTACGTGGCAGGCACTGAAAACTTCTACGCCATCACGCGCTACAACTGGTCCAGCTACTACGCCATGGCCGTGATCGAGCTGGGACGTGAAGTAGCAGCAGCGCGCGGGCGCTGAGCCCGCAGGCCTGCCCCCATCGCAACACGATGAAGGCCGGGCCGCCCAAATGCCCCGGCGTGCAGGCAGCGCGGCGCTGGGGGCGCTTTCACCGCGGCCGCGTCACTACTGCGCCCGTTTTGTCCGCGCTCAAGCACGTCCGCGCCAGTCAGTCCACAATCGTGGCCTTCGACCGCTGGCGTGGCAACACCACCGCAGCGGCCCGTCTCTTTCTCACCCTGCCCTATGCCCGCATCACCTTCCACAACACCTGCCGTGGACGCCATCGTCCAAGTGCGCGGCGTGAGCAAAACTTACGCTGGCGGCTTTCAGGCACTCAAGAACATTGACCTCGACATTCGCCGGGGTGAAATTTTTGCCCTGCTGGGGCCCAACGGCGCAGGCAAGACCACGCTGATCAGCGTGATCTGCGGCATGAGCAACGCCACCGAAGGCACCGTGACCGCAGACGGCCACGACACCGTGCGCGACTACCGCGCGGCCCGAGCCACCATTGGCCTGGTGCCACAAGAGCTGCACACCGATTCGTTCGAAACCGTGTGGGCCACGGTGAACTTCAGCCGGGGTTTGTTTGGCAAGGCGCCCAACCCCGCGTTCATCGAAACCATCCTCAAGGACCTGTCGCTGTGGGACAAAAAAGACAGCAAGATCCTTGCGCTCTCTGGGGGCATGAAGCGCCGCGTGCTGATCGCCAAGGCGCTGTCGCACGAGCCCAAGATCCTGTTCCTGGACGAGCCCAGCGCAGGCGTGGACGTGGAACTGCGCCATGACATGTGGCGCCTGGTGCGCAAGCTGCGCGACGCGGGCACCACCATCATCCTGACCACCCACTACATCGAAGAAGCACAAGACATGGCCGACCGCATCGGCGTGATCCGCAAGGGCGAGCTGATCCTGGTGGAAGACAAGGACGTGCTGATGAAAAAGCTCGGCAAAAAGCAGCTCACGATCACGCTGCAGCAGCCGATGGAGCTCGTGCCCGATTCTCTGGCCCGATGGCCCTTGGTGCTGGGCGCAGGGGGCACCGCGCTCACCTACACCTTCGACAGCCAGCAAGAAGACACCGGCATTGCAGCGTTGCTGCGTGCGCTGGCCGAGCACGGGATCGACTTCAAAGACCTGCACTCCAGCGAAAGCTCGCTTGAAGACATTTTTGTGAGCCTGGTGCACCAGGACAAAACGGAACAGAAAGCAACGCAAGCATGAACGGCCTGAACCTGCATGGCGTGAGCGCCATCTACCGCTTTGAGATGCACCGCGCGTTTCGCACCTGGATGCAAAGCCTGATCGCACCGGTGCTGTCGACCGCGCTGTATTTCATCGTTTTCGGCTCGGCCATCGGCTCGCGCATGGGCGACATTGGAGGGGTGAGCTATGGGGCTTACATCATCCCGGGCCTGCTGATGCTGTCGCTGCTCTCTGAGAGCATTTCCAACTCGGCTTTTGGCATCTACATGCCCAAATGGTCCGGCACCATCTATGAACTGCTGAGCGCGCCGGTCAACTGGGTCGAGGCACTGCTGGGCTATGTGGGCGCAGCGGCCAGCAAGTCGCTGCTGGTCTCGGTGCTCATCCTCACCACCGCCCGGTTTTTTGTGCCATATGAAGTGGCACACCCGGTATGGATGGTGGGCTTTCTGGTGCTCACCGCCGTCACTTTCTGCCTGTTCGGTTTCATCATTGGCCTGTGGGCTGACAGCTTTCAAAAGCTGCAGGTCATCCCGCTGCTGGTCATCACACCGCTCACTTTTCTGGGTGGCGCGTTCTACAGCATCAACATGCTGCCGCCGCTGTGGCAAAAAGTGTCGTTGTTCAACCCGGTGGTGTACCTCATCAGCGGCTTGCGCTGGGCCTTCTACGGACACGCCGACGTGCACATCGGTGTGAGCGTGGGCATGACCCTTTTGTTCATGGCGGTCTGCCTTGCCGTGGTGTGGTGGGTGTTCAAAACCGGGCACCGCATCCGGCGATGAGACCACGTCTTGCTGGCGCATTGAAGGCGCATTGTGGGCCTTCAATGCGCTGGCAACGGCCCAAGACGGATCAAACCAGCTTGCGGATCGGTTTTTTGCGCCAGACGCCACGGTAGTAGGCCGTCTGCAGCGCCAGCATGGCGATGAAGTTGATCGGGTAAGCCATCCACACGCCGTTGAGCCCCACGCGGTGGCTGAGGATCCAGGCCGATGGAATCTCCACGCACACGATGCAGGCGATGGCGATCGCCGTGGGGACCAGCACCGACCCGCTGGCCCGCATGACACCAGATAACACCGACGCCATGCCAAACACCACCATGCTCCACAGCATGATGTGCAAAAGCGTCTGCGCCACCTCAATCACCGGCCCACTGGTGATGAACACGCCCATCAAGGGGCGCGAAAACAAATACCCCAATAGCACCAAAGAACCGGTCAGCACCAGGTTCATCAGCAGGCCCGTGCGGGTGATGGCACCCAACGTGGCCTCACGCCCCGCCCCGATGGCTTGCGCCCCCAGGATGGACGCCGTGATGGCAATCGAGATGGCGGGAAACTGCACGTAGGCCACCACCTGATTCACCGCGCCATACGCCGCTGTGGCGGCCGACCCATAGCCGTTGACCAGCGACAGCAGCACCAGCGATGACACCGACACCACGATCATTTGCACCCCGGTCGGCATACCGATGCGCAGCACGCCCAGCAGCAGCCTGCGGTCAATGCGCAGGTGCCTGAGCAGCGCGCGCGTGGGTGCCAGAGGGCTGCCACGCCGGCGCAGGCGCCAGCCCAGCCACCCCGTCGCCACCGTGAATGACACCACCGTGGCAGCAGCGGCACTGGCCACACCCAGCTGCGGCAGACCGCCCCATCCTCGAATCAGTGCGGGCGTAAGCACCAAACCCACCGCCGTTGAAATGCCCAGCGTGTAGAGCGGCGTGACCGTGTCGCCAATGCCCCGCAGCATGGCGGTGGACAGCAGGAACACAAACAACCCCGGCATGGCGATCAGCACGATGCGCGCGTACTGGGTGGCATCGGCCAATATGTCGGGCGGCGTGCCCAGCAATGCCAGCATGGGCTGGGTGAACACACCGCCAAACAATGCCACCACCAGCCCAAACACCACGCCCACCGCGAGCGTGGTGCCCGTCACAGCACGCGCCCTCTCGACATTGCCGGCACCCCAGGCCTGGCCGATCAACACCGACGCCCCTGCGCCCAGGCCAACGGTGAACGCAATGAAGAAAAACAGCACAGGAAAGAAGCTCGACACCGCCGCAAGCGCCTTCACCCCCAGCATCTGGCCCAGAAAAACGTTATTGAGCGTGCCCGACAGCGACTGCAGGATGTTGCTGGCCAGCATGGGGGCGAGGAACGCCGCAAACACGCGCCAAAGCGGGCGCGGGGTGCCCACAGCGCCAGGAGAATTCTCAGAGGGAGGCATCAGGGCTCCAGGACGCAGAGGCCAGGCCCTGCAAATAGACAGAAACGTCGGCAGGCCAAGGCGCAAGCAGTGCGTCAAAGCGTTCTTTATCGCCAGCAAACAGCGCACGGGTGGCTTCTTCGAAGCCCTCCAGCGATCCGACCATGGCGGTCATGAACCGGTAGGCCGCTTCGCGCGACGCACGCACGGTGTCTCGCCCCTGGTGGATGCGCCGCGCCTCTTCCACCAGGCGGCGCAGGGCCACCGATGCGCCGCCGGGCTGGCGGCTGAGCCAGTCCCAGTGGCGGGGCAGCAGCGTGACTTCACGGGCCACCACGCCCAGCTTGGGTCGGCCGACGGTGCGGGGGGGCTCTGCTGCGACAGGCGTTGCGGCGGCCGCAGCGGGCGGTTCGCGCAGGTCCAGATCCACCAACGCACCGCTGGCATCGTCAAAAATCAAAAGCGATGCCCGCTCTGGCGTTGCGCGCAGTTGCGCAAAAACAGAGTCCCGGCACCCGTGGGCAATGCGCTCAAATCCCTCAAACGCCGTGACCGTGGCCACTGCCGTTTCCGTTCTTGCTTCCGTTGTCGTTTCTGCACTCATCGACGCGCCCCGTTATAGCCACGCTCGCCATGGCACGGAATCTCCTCGCGCCACAGCTGCAGCATGCTGTCCAGTTCGTTGGCATAGTCAAACGACGGATCGTCCCGCTCCTTGACGTGATCGAGCACCTCGAAGCTGAAAGCCTCAGCGCCCTGCGCGATCCAGTCCTGCTGCAGCAACTTGTTGCGGTGGGTGCGCATTTTCAGCTCAAACCGCATGCGGTTCATCGCCCCAGCCAGGTGGAGACTACCGCCGACATAAACACGGCCGTTCAACAGGTTCTTGAGCGCAAAAACGCCCGCTAGCGGGCGTGACTCCTTGTATTGCCGCAGCAGCTCGCGGCGCGTCAACAAAGAAGCAGGCGCGGCGCGCTCATGCTGGGCTGCGGGCAAAGCGGTCAGGGCAGGCAATGAAGAGGTCATTGCCGAATTTTACCCGGGCAATATTTAAAAATCAATATACCCGGGTAAAAACTCAAAAGCGCTGCATCGTGCAACTGTGCGGCTGCTGCGCCTTGTCGGCGGCGATCTGCCGCACCACGCGAAACCCGTAACCCGAGCCTTCCACGTCGAATTTCACGCCGGGGGCTCCCTTTTTCTCCATCACGCCCACGGCCAGTGCCTGCTGGAACTGGTGGTCGGCCGCGCGCATGTGGCCGGCTTGGCCTGCCATCTGAACGTTGGCTTTTTCCATCTGCCGAGCAATGGCCACCACGTCGGTACTGCCTGCGCGCTCAATGGACTGGGCCAGCGCCTCGACCATGAGTTGCATGCGCATGTGCACGTAGTCGTCCTGGGGCTTGGGAAAACGTGCGCGAAACGACTGATAAAACGCCTCGCTTTGCGCACCTGGCACGTTGGGCAGCCAATCGGCCACGGCCACCACCTTGCCAATGCCGGCATCGCCCAACGCCGCCGGGGCGCCCAAGGCGTTGCCATAAAACGTGTAGAAGCTGCCTTCATAGCCCACGTCACGCGCGGCCTTCACCAACAGCGTCAGGTCGTTGCCCCAGTTGCCGGTGATGACGGCCTGCGCGCCACTGGCCTTGATCTTGACGGCGTAGGGGGCGAAGTCTTTGACGCGACCAATAGGGTGCAGCTCCTCGCCCAACACCGTCACATCAGGCCGCTGCACCGCCAGTTGCTTTTTGGCCTCGCGCAGCACGGCCTGGCCAAAACTGTAATCCTGCCCAATGAGGTACACACGTTGAATGGTTTTGTCTTCCCGCATCACCTGCATGAGGGCGGCCATGCGCATGTCGGCGTGGGCGTCGAACCGAAAGTGCCAGAAGCTGCATTTCTCGTTGGTGAGGATGGGGTCCACCGCCGAATAGTTAAGGAACAACACCCGTTTGCCCGGATCGCGCTCGTTGTGCTTGTTGATGGCCTCGATCAGCACGGCGGCGGTTGACGAAGAGTTGCCTTGCAGGATGACCTGCGCGCCGTCATCAATGGCTGCGCGCAATGCCGACAGCGCCTCTTCGTTCTGGCCCTTGCTGTCGTAGCGCTCCAGCACCAGCGGGCGGGGGCCGCCCACGGCGGCCGGCAGTTGCACACCACCGCGCGCGTTCACGCGCTCCATGGCCCAGAAGATGTTGCGATAGACGGCCTCGCCCGTGTTGGCAAACGGCCCCGAGAGGCTCTCGATCAATGCCACCTTCACCGGTTTGGCCTGCGTCGTTGCGGCCGACGCTGCCGATGGCGCTGCGGTTTGTGCCCACCCTGCAGTCACGGGCGCAAGTGCCGCCATGCAGGCAACGCCAAGGGCGCAAACGGACTGACGTAATGCCGCAAAGCCTGATTTCAAGCCTGCGGTGCGGAATATATACATGCTGTTTTTTCCCTTGAAAAGCGGCGCAGCCGTACACAACTCCTTGGCATGCGGCGACCACGTCGAGAGCCGCGCAGTGTATAGGAGTACCCCATGATCTTCGCCCCCGTTATCCGCCGCGCCGCCTACACCCAAGCCCCCCGTTCGGCCGACCTCGCGCTGCAACGTTTTCTGATGGGCACGATGGCAGAGCCCGCTGCAGCGCCCTCTGCAGGCTGCACCGTCTCGCAGGATGAGAAAGCCACCACGCTGCAGCTGGATGTACCCGGCCTCACCCGCGAACAATTGCAGATCAGCATCGAAGGCAACACCGTTCGCCTGCAAAGTGTGGAAGGCGCTCCGCGCCAGGTGCAGCGCGCCTGGGAACTGGCGACCGACATCGACGCCTCCACCAGCACCGCCAAGCTGGAAAACGGCGTGCTGACCCTGACCCTGGTCAAGGTGGAGCCTGCCAACAAGGCCACCACGCTCACGATCCAGTAAGCAGGCCCAGCAACTATCAAATCGATAGCTGCTAGCGCCCGTACCGCATGCGGTACGGGCGTTTTTCATTCAAATGTGGTTGACCTGCCCCCGCGCGTCACTCATGCCGTAACGCA
>RCMZ01000461.1_pt1 | contig 21699 bp, 22 predicted proteins | sample 2041141 | NCBI WGS metagenome assembly RCMZ01 (sample SAMN09708263, study PRJNA481090) | Wastewater metagenome, whole genome shotgun sequencing project. | biome: sewage; isolation source: Davis station wastewater (DW) | place: Antarctica: Davis Station | collected 2010-03-01
GCGCTCTTCAACACTGAGTTCGGAATAAGACATAGGGGCAGCACCGTACCGGAAAGGTCAGGTGTTGCACTCAGCTTTTGCCGCCGCCCCTTTTAAAATTTTACTAATGAGCATTGGTTATGAAGCGTTTGTTCGACTTGTTGCTTGGCTTGAGTGCTGCAGTTGTACTGTTTTTGCCTGTCGTTTTAGTCGCCCTCGCGGTGCGTCTGACCTCTAAGGGGCCGGCGCTGTACTGGTCCGATCGAGTGGGTAGAAACAACGTTATTTTCCGTATGCCGAAATTTCGCAGCATGCGGGTTGGCACGCCGGCGCTGGCCACTCACTTGCTGCAGAACGCCGATGCGCATTTAACCCCAATCGGTTCTTTTTTGCGTAAGTCGAGTTTGGATGAGCTACCGCAGTTGTGGAGCATTCTCAAAGGCGACATGAGTTTTGTTGGCCCGCGTCCGGCACTGTTCAATCAGGATGATTTAATTGCCTTGCGTACTCAGCAGGGCGTGCATCAGTTGCTGCCAGGCCTTACCGGTTGGGCGCAAGTTAATGGCCGTGATGAGTTGCCTATCCCTGAAAAAGTTAAGTTGGATGTGGCGTATGCGCAGCAGCGTTCGTTTTTATTCGATATCCGCATTCTTTGGCTGACCTTCGTCAAGGTGCTGCGCCGTGATGGCGTGACCCATTGAGTCTTTGTGCTGTTGGTCGGTTTTTCTACGTCAATACGGGCTTCAGCACACTCTAAAATCATGGGCTGTTGCAGTTTGGCAGTTGTTGTACGTGCTCGGCGCTAACCGCTGCAGACGGCGCGTAAATGGAGATTTAAAAATGCTAGGCCGAATAGATTGGATTCGCCAACAACTGCTTTCTTTGCCGCGTCGGCAAAAGCGTCTTCTGCAAGTTTTGGTTGATGTGGTTTTAGTTTGGCTGGCGTTATGGCTGGCGTTTGTGGTGCGTTTGGGCGATTACCAAAATGTTCATCCGCTAGGCGCTCACGCGTGGGTGTTTATTACTGCGCCCGTGATTGCTTTGCCGCTGTTTATTCGTTTTGGCATGTACCGTGCGGTAATGCGTTATTTGGGTAACGATGCACTGATTGCTATAGCCAAGGCCGTCAGCCTGTCGACGTTGCTGTTGGCGCTTGCGGTGTATTGGTTTCGTAATGACGTTCCCGTGATACCACGTTCCATGGTGTTCAATTATTGGTGGTTAAACCTGCTGTTAATTGGCGGCTTGCGCTTGGTGATGCGCCAGTTTTTTATGGGTAATTGGTTTGCTCCACAGCAGTCAGCTTTCAATAAGCAAGCCGGTGGTTGTGTACGAGTGGCTATCTATGGAGCTGGGGCGGCAGGTAATCAGTTGGTTGCGGCGTTACGCTTGGGGCGGGTGATGACGCCTGTGGCCTTTATTGATGATGATCCAAGTCTTTCTAATCGGGTGATCGCAGGTTTACGGGTTTACACCGCTAAGCACATTGCACAATTAATTGAAGAAACCCACGCCAGTGAAATTCTAATGGCGATTCCTTCAGCCACGCGTGGGCGGCGGCGTGAAATTCTCGGTTTGTTAGAACGCTTTCCTTTGCACGTACGCAGCGTTCCGGGCTTTATGGATTTGGCCAGTGGTCGGGTTAAGGTTGAAGATGTGCAAGAGGTCGATATTGCCGATCTCTTAGGGCGTGATGCCGTGCCACCGCAGAAAGCCTTATTTGAACGTTGCATTCGTGGCCAGGTGGTACTGGTAACCGGCGCGGGCGGCTCGATTGGTTCGGAGTTGTGTCGGCAAATTGTCGCCACCGGCCCCACGACGTTGCTGTTGTTTGAGCACAGTGAGTTCAATCTCTACAGCATCCATGCCGAGCTTGAACGACGGGTAAAACGTGAGTCGTTACCACTGCGGTTAGTGCCAATTTTGGGCTCGATCCGCAACGGCGAACGCTTGTTCGAGGTGATGAGCACTTGGGGGGTTAATACGGTTTACCACGCGGCGGCTTACAAGCATGTGCCTATGGTGGAGCACAATATCGCCGAGGGCGTGTTGAATAATGTGTTGGGCTCTTTGCACTCCGCGCAGGCCGCGATACGTGCAGGAGTTGAACACTTTGTGCTGATCTCCACCGACAAGGCAGTACGTCCAACCAACGTAATGGGCAGCACCAAGCGGCTGGCCGAGATGATCTTGCAAGCGTTGAGCGCTGAGGCAGCGCCGGTGTTTTCCGGCGATGAATCGGCGGTAGCGCACCTGAATAAAACTAGGTTTACCATGGTGCGTTTCGGTAATGTGCTGGGCTCGTCTGGCTCTGTGATCCCGCTGTTTCGCGAGCAAATCAGTCACGGTGGGCCGGTGACTGTGACCCATCCCAATATCACCCGTTATTTTATGACCATCCCAGAAGCCGCGCAGTTGGTGATCCAAGCCGGTGCCATGGGGCAGGGCGGCGATGTTTTTGTGTTGGATATGGGCCAGCCAGTAAAAATTGCCGAGCTGGCCGAGAAGATGATTTTGCTGTCGGGCTTGAGTTTGCGCTCTGAGGTTAACCCGCATGGCGATATTGCCATTGAGTTCAGCGGGTTGCGCCCAGGCGAGAAGTTGTACGAAGAGTTGCTGATTGGTGATGACGTTACCGCCACCGAGCATCCGATGATCATGCGCGCCAATGAGGCGCACTTGCCTTGGCCAGAGTTCAAGTTAGCAATTGAGGATCTACTGGCCGCTGTTGCGCAGGATGATTATGTGCGGGTGCGGCAGTTGCTGCGTGAGACAGTCAGTGGTTATGCGCCCGAAGGGGAGATCGTCGACTGGATACATACTCGCCAAGCCAAATTTAAAGCCCCGGCTTGCGGTAACGATTAAGCCAGAACGTCGGCTTTGAGCTGTTGTTAATCACTAAGCGCTCCATAAACCCCACCTCCCGCTGGTGGGGTTTTGCGTTTTACAGTGGCGTTGTGGGTTTGCAGTTCCACGGCAGCAGTGCTTCGTAGTCTTCGACGCAGCTGGCCTGAGGCAGGCGTTCGAGGATGTGGCGCAGGTAGGCATAAGGCTCCTGGCTGTTGGTCTTGGCGGTTTCGATCAGGCTGTAAATCTGCGCGCTGGCAGTGGCGCCCTTGGGTGTGTCGCTAAACAGCCAGTTCTTGCGACCGATAACGAAGGGCCGGATAGCTCGCTCGGCAGCGTTATTGTCGATCGGCAGGTGGCCGCCTTCGACGTAGCGCTCCAGCCGGCTCCAGTTGTTGGCCAGATAGTTTACGGCTTTGCCCAAAGCATTCTGCGCGGTGACTTGCGGCTGAGTTTTCTCCAGCCAGTTTTTCAGTTGAGCGAGGATCGGCAGGCTGTGTTGCTGGCGACCCTGATAACGTTGTTCGGGGATGGCGTCTTTTAGGTCGCGCTCGATGCCGTACAGTTTGTTGATCAGATTCAGCGCCACGTCGGCCCGTCCGGTTTTGCCCTTGGGCTGCACCTTCTGCGCCTCGATAAATTTACGCCGCGCATGCGCCAGGCAGGCCAAACGCTCAACTCCGACTTGCGCGGCTACGGCGTTGTAGCCGGCGTAGTCGTCGGTCATCAAGTAACCACGGTAGCCCGCGAGCAGGCGCAGCGGCACGTCCTGCGCACGGCTGGTGGTGTAGTCGAACAGGATTACTGGCCTGTCTGGCGGGCCGCCGGTTTGCACCCACATCCAGGAGTGGCTGCTCGGCTCGCGCCCCGGCTCTTTGAGCACCTGCACACGAGTCTCATCGCAATGCAGTACCGGGTAGCCCAGCAACTGGTCGCGCATCAAGTTGAGCAGCGGTTGCAGCTGCGCGCCGCACTGGATCACCCAGCGCGCCAAGGTCTGGCGCGGGATGTCGATACCGTGCCGGCTGAGCATCTTCTCAAAGCGGTACAGTGGAATGCCGTCGGCGTATTTGGTGCTCAGCAGCATAGCCAGTACGCTAGGGCTGGCTAGGCTTTTCTCGATCAACTGCGCCGGCTTATCGGCAGTGATCGGCGCGGTTTCGCAGGTCTTGCAGGCGTAGGTTTTGCGGATGTGTTTGATCACCCGGACTTGCATCGGGATGATTTCCAGCTGTTCGCTGGTTTCTTCACCGATGACGTGCTTACGGCAGCCACATTCACAGGTCAGCTCGTGCTCGGGCAGCTCGTGGACGACTTCGACGCGCGGCAGTTTAGCGGGCAACGACTTACGCTTGCCACGGCGCTTAACCGGAGCGACAACCTCTTCCTCGACGTCATCGGCAACGGCTTCAGGCGCAGTGTCGGTGAGGTTTTCGGCCTCGTTGAAGAACTCCAGCTGCGGCGAGTCAGGATCGGCACTCTGCTCGGATTTTCGGCCGAACAGACGCTGGAGTAGCAGGGCGTTTTGCTCTTGTAGCTGGATGATTTTTCCCTGATCCAATTGCCGTGCACTGACCATTTGCGCAAGCAACTGCTTGAGCAAAAAAGGATCGTCGGGAAGGGTTTCGGGCATGGAAATCATGCCGTGGATTATACCGAATCAGGTGACGAAGCGCGGCGTCAGCAGCTTGTGCGGCTGGTTACCCCAGAGGTCGATTCCATCCAGGAGTTGGTTCAATTCACGCACCGTCAACTCGATGGCTTCATCGCCTGCATCCGGCTTAGTTTTGAAGCGTTCGGCCTCTAACCGCATCACCCTACCTCAACCGAAGCCGCGTAATTGGCAAGCGTTTACAGCGCAGCGCCCCGCAGACGGCGCCAATGCCGATGACGTAGCCTATTGGCTGATTACACAAAGGGACTTTGCCAAAGTATGAATGCCTCTGTTAAACCGGCAGCGCCTTATGCCGATTCGGCCTACCGCAGCAATGCCATTCCAGCGCAGCCTCCACATAAGTGGTCGCAGGATGCCAATCGTACTGGCACCACTCGTACCCAATTGCGCTGGGGACATTACGCCAACCTGGAGCCGTGGCAGGATGTAGATGCACAGTTGCAGCCAGCCGCGCGTAATAGCCTAGATGAAAGGAAAGAAGATGATCTTTATATCAATCAAAAGCGCTGGAACTTCGACAACACCAGCAAGTGGATGATGTTATTTCCGTATCTTAAGTGGTCATCTATTCTATATATTCCATGGCTTTTTTGGATGCTCACAATACCCTCTCCGTCTATCAATGGTGGGGGCTTAGAATTACTAGTCGAGTTCTCTATTATTGTTTTCGCATTTATCATGATGGGCTTTAGTAGTTGGTTTATGTGGGCAGATGAACCACGCTACAAGTATTATCTCATTCAAACGGGTCTAGGTTTCATCGTTGCCTTGTTCGCCTCGTTACTTACATATCAAACCGATCCGCACGGCACAGATCTTTTTTTGGTTTGCGCCGGCATGGCCTTTAGTGTCTTTATGGGCCTGATCGGCTGGGATTACTTACAAGACCTCTATTTACGCGTATTCGCTCACGATGGCAGTGGCTTTAACCGCCAGACCGGCATGCTCACCATCGGCCGACGCTTTCAAAAGCCCTTTAGCGCTCCCCTCTACGAGTTCGACGCCACCCTGGAATTCCGCCCCGGTCCCCACGGCAACAGCGGCTTCGCCATCTGGCTACACCACCGTTACACCTCGGTTGAGGTGTTTCTTGGTGGCAAAGTCCAATCATTGGGCATGAACCTCGAAGAATCGCTGGCTTTTTGGGACACCTTGCAGCGTTATATGGATGTAACCCAGCCACTGCCCGAGCTGCCTATCCTTGAGCAGTTCCGCCACCTAGACGCCACCACCACGGCTCATGACCAGCAAAGCAAACGCGACCCGCGACGCTGGCGGGATATGCCATATAAAGTGTGGGAACGTCGGGGTCGTGCGGAGATGATGAAACGTAATCGCGATTACAACTGGCAAGAGCAGCCCTGCATCCTTCAGTCCAAAATCGACCCGCGATTGAGCATCGAAACCTATTACCGCCAGCAGGAAGCCATGGGCATTCAGGCCACGCCCAAGGGTGATGATTACGACAATGTTCATCGGGGTTAGCGTGTGAATGGTTATCCCCGAATAATCAACAAACCAGTCTAAAATATTAAGTTAACCCCCATGGCCAAAGCCCCGATAGAGCCCGATTTCGACCTGAAACAACAACGGCCCAGCGCTGGTGAAGTTCGCCGTTTTGCCACCGGTCAAGCGCTATTTTTAGCCCCCTTACCGCTGCCCAGCGGGCATCTGCCCATGGACTTGGGTGGTAGTTTTTTGCAGGTAAACGACACTTACTTGGATGTTGGTCAAAGCAACTTCAATAAGGCCTTTCAAGCTCAGTTGGCGATCTGGGGGGCTATGTGTATTCCAATTATGTGCCTGATAGTGTTGCCTTTGAGTTTGGGCTTTCTATCCTTTGGCGATCCTCATGGGCGTTCATTTATGAACCTTGCCCTTGGCGGTTTGCCGGTCTTTTCACTCATTGCCTTAGTGATCGGCGGGGCGGCAGGCTTACTGATGCTTTACGCCGTTCTCAGCACTACTTTCCAAAAAGCCCGCACTCGGCCAATGCGCTTCAATCGCCAGCGCCGTGAGGTTTGTTATTTTCCCTCCGGCTCGGATGAACCCATTATTCAGCCGTGGGAAGAGTTGGTGGTCTGGGTCTCGGTCAGCACCGGCACCACCGGCGACGGCATCATGAGCTGCTACACCCTTGGCATGGCCGTCGACAATCTGAAAACCGACAAGACCCACTTTCTCAACCAGGGCGTGCTGACTCCGGCCCACGGCCTGTCCAAATGGGAAGCCATCCGCACCTATATGGAAAAAGGCCCGGCCTTTTGCCCAGGCCAAGCCCCCTATGAGGGGCGGCACACCTTTGACGAGGAGCGCGAATCAATGCGCGAGGCGTATCGCGAGGGCGATTGTTCGGCCTTCGGCGTAGCTTTTTGGTACGTGCGCAATGTGGTCACCTGGTGGCGCTTTCCCTATTGGGTTGCCGAGTGGGATCACGGCTACAGCATGAAAGCCATGCCCGCCAGCATCGAGCAATGGTCGCAACCCTTGCCGCCCGAGCAGTGGGCCAAACCCAGCGCCGCCCTGACCGAACAAACCGTCCGCATCGAAAAAGCCTACGCCAAGGGCCAGAGTTTTATGGATTATTTCGAGAGTCAATTGGACGAACCTGCCGAGCAGGCAGTGGACGCAAGCTGAGCGCTGGGCTTTACCGCGTCGCCCAGGGCGAATCCGGTAAGTGCCTAACGCGCTATCACGTCAGCCTACGGCCACAGTTGAGCTATTTGGCCTAGCGCACCAATCAGCGTATTTTCCAATACTTGAGCGTGGATAAAATCATCGCCACGCTACTTGAAGAGCATGGCATCCAAGCCGGTACTAGGCAGCCAAACTGCCAAGGTCACCGGCCCCGCCGGGGAAGAGATTCACTGCGACCAATACGGCCGCGTGAAGGTGCAGTTCCACTGGGACCGTGACGGTCAAGCCGATGACCACAGCAGCTGCTGGCTGCGGGTCGCGTCTAGCTGGGCCGGCGACTGCTACGGTGCCATCGCCATCCCCCGGGTCGGCATGGAAGTGTTGATAACCTTTTTAGAGGGCGACCCCGATCAGCCGTTAATCACCGGCTGCCTGTTTCATAAAGAGCATGTGGTGCCCTACGACCTGCCGGCCAACAAAACCCGCACGGTGTTTAAAACTCTCAGCAGCCTCGGCGGCGAAGGTTTTAACGAACTGCGCATCGAAGATCGTAAAGGCACCGAGCAAATCTTCCTGCAAACTGCGCGAGTAGTCTGTGTTTAGACAACGACGGTAGCTGCGTCGAGTCTTCTTTAACGGCGGATTACGCCGACACTCAAGCCTTCAATCACCAGATCTTGTTGTTCGAGATTAATTTCTATCGGTGCAAAATCCGGATTTTCCGCGATCAGAAAAACTTTATTTCCGTCGCGCTGGAAGCGTTTTACCGTCACTTCATCATCAATGCGGGCAACCACTATTTGGCCATTACGTGCTTCGCGGGTGGTATGTACTGCCAGCAGATCGCCATCGAAGATGCCGACGTCCTTCATGCTCATGCCGTTTACACGTAGCAGGTAATCGGCGCGCGGATGGAAGAATGCAGGGTTGATCTTGCAGGTGTCTTCGATATGTTGCTGGGCCAGAATCGGAGCGCCCGCGGCAACGCGGCCAATCACAGCGAGGCCTTCCTCTTCAATAGCGTGAGGCTCGAAACCTGGTATGCGAATACCTCGTGATGCGCCGGGAGTCATTTCAATTGCGCCTTTGCGAGCCAGCGCCTTTAAGTGTTCTTCAGCTGCATTGGGCGACTTGAAGCCAAGCTCCTGAGCAATTTCGGCCCGAGTCGGTGGGAAGCCGTGGTCTTCTAGGCAGCGTTTGATAAACGCGAGGATTTCGCTTTGGCGCGGCGTGAGCTTGATCATGGTTTAGGTCTGTCTGTTTATACAGTTGCTGTAATTATATACAGTGAATAGCTCTTGGCAATCCTATTTATGTCGATAGCGTCCACGTAAAGCAGCTTGTTACTCGTAGGCGCTGATTGGCGTCTCGCTGTTTGGACTTTTTAGTTGCTGTGCTGAACTAGCCTTTATGGCCGTGTCTGAGCTTGACAATTAGTCCGCTTGAAACGTATGTTTCAAACAAGTGTTTGTTAGGCGGAGTGGCTATGGCCCAGTCAGAAACTGTCGAGCGTATTCTCGATGCTGCAGAGCAGTTGTTTGCGGAGAAGGGTTTCTCCGAAACATCCCTGCGCCTGATTACCAGTAAAGCTGGCGTTAATCTGGCAGCGGTGAACTATCACTTCGGCTCGAAAAAAGCCCTGATTCAAGCGGTTTTTTCGCGCTTTCTTGGCCCGTTTTGTCTCAGCCTTGAACGTGAGCTGGATCGCCGGCAAAGTAAACTTGAGGCCAAGGCAAGCCTTGAAGAGTTGCTGGAAATCCTTGTTGAGCAGTCGCTCGCGGTCAAGTCGCGCAGTGGTAATGACTTGTCGATTTTTATGCGCTTGCTGGGTTTGGCCTTCAGTCAGAGTCAAGGGCATTTGCGTCGGTACTTAGAGGATATGTACGGCAAGGTGTTCCGCCGCTACATGCAGCTCGTCTATGAAACTGCGCCGCGAATTCCACCGATTGAGTTGTTTTGGCGTGTGCACTTCATGCTGGGTGCGGCGGCGTTCAGCATGTCGGGAATCAAGGCCTTACGAGCAATTGCCGAGGACGACTTTGCGGTCAGCACCTCAATTGAGCAGGTGATGCGTTTGATGGTGCCCTTCCTAGCGGCCGGTATGCGCGCCGAAAGTGGCGTTACTGATGAGGCCATGGCTAAGGCGCAATTGAAGCCGCGTAGCAAAAGCTCGGCTCTCGCGCCTAAGCTGTAAGTCACTGGCGGTGGGCGCGGCAAGGCCAATCGGCTAAGCTAGCGCCCCATGCCTACCCTCGATTTTCTACATATATCCCTCGCCGATCAGCAGCTTTACGGCTTTGCTATGGGTCGTTTGTTGCTGCGCTTACCGGTTTCCACGGCGCTCAATGGCGCTGGTGAGCGTAACGGTTCTGGCTGTACGCCTCTCGGTCTACATCAGGTGCGCGCCAAGATTGGTGCAGGGCTGCCCTGCGGTGCGGTATTGCGTGGCAGGCGTTGGACTGGTGAGGTCTTCAGCGCTGAGTTGCAGGCGCAATTTCCCACCCGTGACTGGATTCTGACTCGTATTCTTTGGCTTAGCGGCTGTGAGCTTGGGCGTAACCGTCTGGGTGATGTGGACACCTTCCGCCGTTACATCTATCTGCACGGCACGCCAGACTCTGAACCTATGGGCGTGCCGTTGTCCCATGGTTGCGTGCGTTTGCGTAATGCCGATTTGCTTGACCTGTTTGCTCGCGTGCCTGTGCATTGTCGGGTGCTGATTGATCAGGCGCCGTGCCCCGATTGGGCGGGTGCCGACTGTTAAGGATGGCTGTGATGCAAGGTTCTTTGATGCTGGATATCGGCGGCACTTGGCTGACCGCTGAGGATCGTCAGCTGTTGCGGCAGCCCGAGGTGGCTGGGCTGATTTTGTTTGCGCGCAACATTGAATGTCCGCGTCAGGTGCGCGAGTTGAGCATGGCTATTCGTGCTGTGCGCCCAGACCTGCTGCTGGCGGTAGATCAGGAGGGCGGTCGTGTGCAGCGCCTGCGCCAGGGCTTTGTGCGCTTGCCAGCGATGGCTGCAATTGCAACTACCCCGAATGCTCAGCAACTGGCGGAGCACTGTGGCTGGTTGATGGCCACTGAAGTGTTAGCTGTCGGACTGGATCTAAGTTTTGCTCCGGTACTGGATCTTGATTACCAACGCAGCGCCGTGGTCGGCACCCGTTCGTTCCATGGCGAACCGCAGCGTGCCGCACAGTTGGCCGGTGCCTTTATTCGTGGCATGGCGGCTGCCGGTATGGCGGCCACCGGCAAGCATTTTCCTGGGCACGGTTGGGCGGAGGCTGATTCGCACGTGGCCATTCCTGTGGATGAGCGCAGCTTGGAACAAATTCGTGCGGCTGACCTGCAGCCCTTTGCTTTACTCAGCCAGCAGTTGGCAGCGGTAATGCCAGCCCATGTGATTTACCCAAAAGTAGACAGCCAGCCGGCTGGCTTTTCGCGGCGCTGGTTGCAAGACATTCTGCGCGGCGAGCTGCAGTTCAAGGGTGTGATTTTTAGCGATGACCTGTCGATGGCCGGTGCTCACGTGGTGGGTGATGCTGCCAGCCGGATCGAAGCGGCGCTGACGGCTGGCTGCGATATGGGTCTGGTGTGCAATGACCGCGCGGCGGCTGAGTTGGCCCTCAGTGCCTTGCAGCGCATGCAGGTGCAGCCGCCTCAGGGTCTGCAGCGTATGCGTGGGCAAGGCACTGCCAGTACTGATTATCGTCAGCAACCACGCTGGTTGGCGGCATTGAGCGCGTTGCGCGCTGCCCAGTTGATTGATTGAGGTTGTAATGACGGTTTACGCGATTATTGGTGGTACTGGCCTAACGCAGCTGGATGGTTTACGCATCGACACCGAGGCCTTTATCGATACGCCTTATGGCGCACCGTCGGCGGCAATTTTGCGTGGCGATTTCGCCGGCCGTGAGGTGCTCTTTCTTGCTCGGCACGGTCATCCACATAGGATTCCGCCGCATCAGGTCAACTATCGCGCCAATCTCTGGGCGCTCAAGCAGGCCGGCGCACAAGCGATTCTTGCGGTTAATGCGGTGGGCGGGATTCATGCCGATATGGGGGCCGGGCATTTTTGCGTGCCCGCACAGATCATCGATTACACCTATGGCCGTGAACACAGCTTTTTTCAGGCTGATGGGCAGGGCGAGCTAGAGCACGTCAGCCATATCGATTTCAGCTATCCATATGCGGCAGAGCTGCGCAGTAAGTTACTTGCCGCGCTGCAGGCTAGCGGCTGCCGCTTCAGTGATTTTGGGGTGTATGGATGCACTCAGGGGCCGCGTCTGGAATCGGCTGCAGAGATCGTGCGCATGCAGCGTGACGGCTGCGACATCGTCGGTATGACGGGTATGCCAGAGGCCGCTCTAGCCCGTGAGCTTGAGTTGCCCTATGCGTGCTTGGCGTTAGTGGTTAACCCGGCGGCAGGCAAGTCCAAGGAGTTGATCACCATGGCCGAGATCGAACGCGTGCTGGCGGCGGGGATGGATCAAGTCAAGGCCACGTTGGCGCGGGTGTTGGTCAACTGAGTTGTAGGCTGATGATTCGCGTAGACGCTACTGCTGAATAGGTGTGATCGGAGCCTAGTGCGCGCGATTTATTTTATTTGGTTTATAGAGCTAATAAAAAGCCCTGCATGTGCAGGGCTTTTTATTGGCAGCAGAGAACTCAGGCGCGACGGCGGAAGAAGGGCAGTGGCCGATCACTGGAGGCTTGATACACCTCTTTGAAATCGGAAAATGCCCTTAAAGCGTCCTCAGCATCTTTGTCTGCGCGCAAGGCAAAAGCATCAAAGCCGACACGACGGTAGGAAAACAGTTGGTCGTGCAGAACATCGCCAATCGCACGCACTTCGCCCTTGTAGTCGTAGCGGGTACGCAGCAAGTAGGCCGTGGAGCAGTGACGACCGTCAGTGAAGGCGGGGAAGTTCAGCGCGATCACATGGAAGTTATCCAGCTGATCGGCGATTTCTTCGATTTCTTCACCGGCTTCCAGCCACACCCCAAGGCGGCCATCGCGGGCCTTGAGTGCGTGGCTGTGCTCGGCCCAGAGACTAAGCGGTACGATCAGGTCTTCGCAGTTGGAGATGTTGTCCAACGTAGCGTCCTGAGGTAGCAGGCACCAGGTATCGTCGATGACCTTGCCGTCTTTAATGATTCGCTGCATATACGCGCTCCTTGAACAGGCTGACGCCGATACGGCGGAAGGTGTCGAGGAAGCTTTCTTCTTCAGTGCGCTGTTCAATGTAAACCTTGATGATTTTTTCGATTACGTCGGCCATGTCATCTTGGGCAAACGATGGGCCGAGAATCTGTGCCAGAGTCGCCTCGCGTCCAGAGCTACCACCAAGCGAAACCTGATAGAACTCCTGGCCTTTTTTGTCGACGCCGAGAATGCCGATATGGCCGATATGGTGGTGACCGCAAGCGTTCATACAGCCAGAAATATTCAGCTCAAGGTCGCCGATATCGAACAAGTAGTCGAGGTCGTCGAAGCGCCGCTGGATTGCTTCTGCAACCGGCAGTGACTTCGCGTTGGCCAGCGAGCAGAAGTCGCCACCTGGGCAGCAGATCATGTCGGTCAGCAGGCCCACGTTAGGCGTGGCGAAGCCTAACTCGCGCAGCGTGCCCCACAGCGTGAACAACTGACGCTGTTCAATATCGGCAAGGATCATGTTCTGGTTATGACTGTTGCGCACTTCACCGAAGCTGTAGCGATCAGCCAGGTCAGCAATGGCATCGAGCTGTTTTTCGCTGACATCACCCGGCGCGGTGCCGGTGGGTTTTAGCGACAGCGTGACGGCAACATAACCCGGCTTTTTGTGCGCGAAGGTGTTGCGCTGACGCCAGCGGGCGAACCCTGGGTGTTCGACGTCAAGCGCGGCCAATTCGGCGTCGAGATCGCTGAGTTGCAAATAGGCTGGGTCGACAAAGTGGGCGGAAACCCGTGCGACTTCGGCTTCGGTCAGCGTGGTCGGGCCGTCTTTGAGGTGGGCAAATTCGGCGTTGACCTTATCGGCGAATACTTCAGGCGTGAGCGCTTTGACCAGGATTTTGATCCGCGCCTTGTGCTTGTTATCGCGCCGGCCATAGCGGTTGTACACACGCAGGATGGCATCGAGGTAACCGAGCAGATGCTGCCATGGCAGGAACTCATTAATAAAGCTGCCGATAATTGGGGTGCGACCTAGGCCGCCACCAACGGACACACGAAAGCCTAACTCGCCGGCTTCGTTCTTGACTGCTTCCAAGCCAATATCGTGCGCTTCGATAGCCACACGATCGCTCACGGCGCCATTAATGGCGATTTTGAATTTGCGCGGCAGGTGGGTGAATTCTGGGTGAAAGGTTGACCACTGCCGAATGATTTCGCACCACGGGCGTGGGTCGATCAGTTCGTCTTTGGCCACGCCCGCGAACTGGTCGGTGGTGGTGTTGCGCACGCAGTTGCCACTGGTCTGGATCGAATGCATCTGCACGGTCGCCAGCTCAGCCAGAATGGCCGGTACATCTTCTAAGTCCGGCCAGTTGAACTGCACGTTGGTCCGGGTACTGATGTGGGCGTAGCCTTTGTCATAGTCGCGAGCGATCTTGGCGAGCATTCGCACCTGCTTGGATGCGAGCAGGCCATAAGGCACGGCGATGCGCAGCATGGGCGCATAACGCTGGATATACAGGCCATTTTGCAGGCGCAGCGGGCGGAATTCTTCGTCTGACAGTTCGCCAGCCAGAAAACGGCGGGTCTGGTCGCTAAACTGCTTAACGCGGTCTTCGACCATCTGTTGGTCGTACTGGTCGTATACGTACATGAAATGTCCTGTCTTCAGGCTGCTACATCTGGGCTGCGCGCACGGCCGCGCATTCCTTAACTCGGAGCCGGCGCACGATACCAGCTCAGGGTTATGCGCAAAAGTGATGTTTTAATATAAGAACTGAACTTTAAGTGCTAAGAAGTGGCGCCAGTATGGGCTGTTGACTTGAGTAGCGGGCAGTGCTGGTCTTAACTGCAAGAACCTGCTCGTCGTATTAATAATTAAGGTGGCGCTATGACCGATCACTCCGATGCCGATAACCGTGACAGCGTGGCCGATGCTCGCGCGATTTTTGTGCTGATTCTGTTAGTTGTAGCCACCGCAGTGTTCTGGGTCAGTCATCAATAAACTTCCCCGGTAGCAACCTCAACAACGCCGCCCATTTGGGGCGGCGTTGTTGTTTCTGGGGTTGGCGGGATGAGCGGTGGCGCAACGCCGTCAGCTGACCGGCTATACTGCGCGCCCTTTTTTGTGCGGGTTACTGGTGTTGAAGCAATTATGGCAGGTGGTCATAAGCTTTTTTCTGGCTTTGACCTGCAGTCTGGCCAGCGCGGCGAGTGTGGTGTTTCTTAATCCAGGTAAGTCGACCGAAGCCTATTGGCTTAGCTATACGCAATTTATGCAGGCTGCTGCGGTGAGTCTGGATATGCCGCTGCAAGTCATTTATGCCGAGCGCGACCCGCAGCGCATGGTCGAGCAAGCGCGTGAAGTATTGCAAGGCGCGCATCGACCGGACTACTTGGTCTTCGTCAATGAGGACTACGCCGGCCCGCAGATTCTGCGTTTATCTAAAGATAGCGGGGTCAAGCTGTTTGCCGTCAATAACACCCTTACGGCGGATCAGCAGCGCTTGATCGGCCAGAGTCGTGAGCGATTTCCCAACTGGATTGGCAGCTTGGTGGCCAATGATGAGGACGCCGGCTACTTAATGGCTGCGCGCCTGATCGAGCGCGCTCGGCTGTTGCAACCCTCCGGCGAGATGCAGATGTTGGCGTTCTCCGGCGCCAAGCAGACACCCGCGGCGCAGTTGCGTGAGCGCGGGCTGCAGCGCGCTTTGGCTGAGCATCCTAAGGTACGTCTGTGTCAGTTGGTGTACAGCGAATGGAATCGCCAGCGCGCCTATGAGCAGGCGCAACAGCTGTTACCGCGTTATCCACATGTCAGGCTGGTCTGGGCCGCGAATGATGAAATAGCCTTTGGCGCCATGCGGGCGGCGCAGGAGCAAGGTCGCGTGCCGGGTAAGGATCTGCTGTTTTCGGCGCTGAACAACTCAACAGAAGTGCTAAAGGCGCGTCTGGATGAGCGCGTTAGTGTGCTGGTTAGCGGTCATTTCACCGCTGGTGGCTGGGCAATGGTGTTGCTGCATGACTACGACGCCGGCCTGGATTTTGCGGCCCGCGGTGGCAAGGATCGACAGGACGCGTTGTTTATGCAGTTGGATAAACCACAGGCGCAACGCCTGCTGCGACGTATGCAAAGCAAGCGCTTCGGCTTGGACTTTAAGCGCTTCAGTGCCGTAGGGCATCCAGCGCAGCGCGATTACCGCTTCTCTCTACAACCGCTGTTGAACTGAGGGTCAACCAGCAGCAAACGCTATGTCAGGTCCTTATAACGGGTAGAGAAATATTTTTGCCGACACGGAGCTTTGTGCGTTGGCCGTGTTCGAAGTCTGTGGAGGATCTGAGATCTCTCCGATGCCGGTAATCGCCGGCGTCATCCCAGCGGTCGAAGGAGGCCGCCACATGACTTGCCGAATTTTGCAGTCAGCCCTGTTGTCCCTGAGTGTGTCCTTGACCGGTTGTGTTGCTTACGAGGTGGATGACCGGGATTATTCTCCCCCGCGTTACTCCAGCTATGGCTACCAGCAGCCGGTGTATCCGCGCGCCTATTACCCGCAATACCCGCGGGTGCAGGAGTACCGTTATCCACGGGCGCCGGTGGTGCAGGTCTATCGCCAGCCGCCATCGCGTTATCGCGCCGCGCCGTTGTGGCCGCAGGACGTACCGCGTTATCAGGTTGAACGCTCACGCCACCGTCAGAATGAACAACGCGAGCAACGTCGCGAGCGTTATGAGCGGCAGGCGCGCGAGGAACGTCACGAACCGCGCTATGAACGCCATGAGCGTAATGACCGGCATGAAGACCGTAGCCGCGAACAAAGTCGTGGCTGGGAAATTCGCCGCAATTGAATCGGCGCGACTCTTGGTTAGTCTGACGATGCAGGTCGATACCGAAGCGCACGGTGAAAAGCCGGTGTTGCAACTAGCCGTTGGTTTATAGCCCGGTGAAGTGCAGCACCAACTTGACGGCCACTACCAGCAGCAACACGAACACCAAGGTGAATAGCAGGCCGAGGGCAATAAAGTGGCTGGGTTTGCCTTGGCTAAAGTCGCGGGCGCGGTTTTTCGCGCTTTGTACACCAAAAGCAGCGGCCAGCACACTGTGCAGCATTTGCCAAAAGGTGGGTGGGCTTGGCGGTTGTTCGTCCATTGCGATCTCCTCATGCTTGCCCACAGCTTAGTCGCTGTGGGCAAGCATGAGGATCGCCGCTTCAGGCGTCGTCAGTTTCGGCAAGCTGCAGGGCGTGTTGCAGGAGCGTGACAATCTCGGCAAACAGCGGTCGGCTGAGGTTCTCGGTACTTGCACAGGCTCGCTGCAAGGCCCAGAGCGGCTGGTCACTTTGCCCTTGCGCGTCAGTCAGTGGGCAGCGCTCTAATAACTCTTCCAGTAAGCAAGCAAAGGCCCGCACCTCTAGGCGCTGCAACGCTTGGGCTGCGCTCGGGTTGCTCAGGTCAGTAAACGACGCCGCGCCAAAGTCGCCCAGCAAGCAACTGCCTACGTCATTGCGCAGAATGTTGTGCCCGTAAAGGTCGCCATGGTTGATGCCTTGGGCATGTAAGTGAGCGGCGGCTGCGGCGATGCCGTGGGCGATGCGCAAGGCATGGGGCAGGCTGAAGCACTCATCTTCGGCGTAGCAGTCACGGGTGCAGGAGTTCAGGCTTGGTGGTCCGGCCAGCGGCCTGAACGAGGGCTCGATCAACTCTAGCAACAGGCCGGGAGTCGCCTGCGGGTGCTCGCTCAGTTGACCGAGCAGGCCGATTAAGTTTGCATGCTGGCCGGCAGCGATACAGGCGCTCATTTCGCTGTGGGGCAGACCGTCGCTGGTCACTGCGCCCTTGAACAGCTTCACGGCGATCTGCTGCGCAGGGCCCTGTTCAGACTGCCAAGTGGCTTGCTGGATCACCCCAGAGGCACCTTCACCCAAACGCACACCGAGGCGCAGTTGCGACCAAGCAATAGTGCGCAATGGATGCTGGCGCAGGCTCGCCGCTTCCAGCCGGTCACAGAACGGATTGCCTGCGTATGCCAACCAACTCAGGCGCGGCAGCTGTAACAGCCACTGCGGCAAGGCGTCGAGCTGGTTGGCGGCGATGCGCAGCAACTCAAGGTTGACGCACTGGGCCAGACTGGCCGGCAGTTCGCGCAGGTGGTTGCCAGCCAACATCAGTTTTTGCAGTTGTCGACATTGACCAAGTTCGCTGGGCAGTTGCTCGAGCTGGTTGTCGGTCAGGATCAGCCAGCGCAGCTTGGCGGGTAGGGCCGCGGCCGGCAGATGGCGAATCTGATTGGCCTTGAAGCCGATCATTTCTAGTTGCGGGCATTGGCCGAGCACCGCCGGCACTGCACTGAAGCGGTTATCTGAGCAAAACAGCACGCGTAATTTGTGCAGGCGTGGCAGGTCGGCAGGTAGGCTGCTGAGCTGGTTACCCGACAAATTAAGCACTTCCAGGCTGTCGGCCAGGCTAAAAATCGCCTCGGGGAATTCGTCGAGGTCAGCGCTGAGGTCGAGGCGGGTAATGCCCGCCAGCTCGCCGCGTTGCAGTTGTTCAAGGCTGTGCATGGGTCAATGTCTGAGGCGTAAAAAAGGCGGCGAGCTTAGCACTCTGCCGCCTGTTTGGGCGCTGTCAGCGTGGCTCAGCGTGCTGGCAAGAAGGTGCCGTAGCCGCTTTGCTGGCCTAGCGCGGGCACGACTACAGCGTCCTCTACCGCCAGCTTACCGTTGATGATCACCTGCTCGACGCAACCCGGCACCCGGTTGACCATGCGCTGGATGCCGAAGTTCTGCATCTCGGCCCAGGTTTCCTGCTCCATATCCTGCTGCAGCCCCTTGGGGTCGAGCACCACGATGTCGGCACGGTCGCCGACGCGAATGTAGCCGGCGTCCACGCCAAACCAATCGGCCTGTTCACCGGTCAGGCGGTGTACTGCTTGCTCGATAGTCATGGCTGGCTGGCCTTCATCGATGCTTTCCTGCACCAGCTTGAGCATGCGCAGCGGCAGGTTGTAGAAGGCCATGTTGCGGATATGCGCGCCGGCATCGGAGAAGGTGATCAGGGTGTTGGGGTTGTTGATCATCTTGCGCAGGCGGTCTTTGCGGTGGTTGCCGATTACCGTGAACCAGCGCAGCGCGCGGCCGTGTTTAACCACCATGTCGAGAAACAGGTCGACCACGTGTACGCCGCGTTCGTTGGCGACGTCTGCAAAGTTGCGGCCGACGATGCTGCTGTCTGGGCAATTGAGAATTACCGCGTCGCCGAAGTCGCGTTGCCAGACCCGCGGCGAGAGTTTTTGCGCGTAAAACTTGCGGAAGTTACGGCGGTAACCTTCGTCCTGCAGCAGGGCGTTACGCTCGATCTGGTTTTTCAGGTCGAGGGCCATTTCGCCGGCGCCGAACTCCTCGAACAGCACCACGTCCATGCCATCGGCATAGATGGCAAAGGGCGTTGGCAGCAGTTGCCAGCGAAAGTTACCGCCCAGCAGGTTGGCGCTCCAGGCGGCTAGGCGAGCCATCATCTGCAAGCTCTGATTGCCCTTGAGGTCGAGCATAGAGATCAATGTGGTCTTCAGCGGCTTGCCAAATAAGCCCAGGGCTTGTTGCAGATACTGGGTGATTTGCAGCGGGTTGGCGGCGTTTGGTGCGCCTTGATGCACACGGCCGCGCTGGCGCAGCATGCGATTGAAGCGGCGTACTTCCTTCCAGCGTGCATAGGTGCTGGGCAGGCTCTTGGACCACTCGCGGTCGCCGTCGATCTTGTCCCACTTCAGGCACATGGTCGACAAGCCGAGAAAGCCGGCATTCAGCGCCGTGGCGAGAATGTTCTCCATTTGTTGCATCTCGCTTTCAGTCGGCACCACGGCGCGGTCGGTGGCGCGGTGCAGGCCCATCACTCCGACGCGCAAATCGCTGTGGCCGAGCAAACTGATGATGTTGGGGCCCATGGGTTGCTGGCGGATGAACTCAATCCATTCCAGCGGGTTAGACCAGGTTTTGTGCTGCTGCAAGATCGGCAACACCTTCTCGCGCGGTACGGTTTCCACCCGGGTGAAGATGTCTGAGGCATCTTCGGCGGGCGAGCACACCATGCTCAGCGAGCAGCTGCCCACCAGCACCGTGGTCACGCCATGGCGCACAGACTCGCTGAGGCTGGGCGCGACGATCAATTCGGCGTCGTAATGGGTATGGGTGTCGAGAAACCCCGGCGTGACCCACTTGCCTGTGGCATCGATGACCTTGCTGGCCAGGCTGGGGTCGATGGGCTCCGCGCTGACGAGCAGCACCTTGCCGTCACGCACGGCCAAGTGGCAGATAGCCGAAGGTGCGCCACTGCCGTCGAAGTAGCGGCCGCCGTTAATCACGATGTCGTACTGGCTCATGGCTGGGCTCTCGGATAATTATTGTTGTGGGTTGCGTGCACCGAGCTTAACCAGCTGTCGTACGGCTCACTTGTTATTAGACGACAAATCATCAACTCTGCCGGCTTCTCCAGTCATGCTAGAGCGGGCGTCCATGTCGATTGTTTATCAGGTACGCAGTGGCGCCCTCAGCGGTTTTTTGCCTTTGCTTGCCAGCCTGAATGGTGATGCGGATGCGCTGCTGGCCGAGGTTGGTCTGGACCGTGCGGTGCTGGCTGATCCGGATCGGCTGATTGCTATCGAGCAACTGGCCACGCTGCTGGATAACTGCGCTACGCGCCTTGAGTGCGCCGACTTCGGCCTGCGCTTAGCTGGTTATCAGGGCATCGATATGCTCGGTGTACTTGGCCGAGTGCTGCTCACGGCGCCGACTCTGGGGGCGGCCTTTAATGCGGCGCAGCGCTTTATGGCCTTGCATAACAAAGCCGAGCACTGGCGCATCCGCGAGGAGGGCGGACTGGTTTGCCTGCACCGCATCGAACACTTTTATGCCATCGACAACCCCCGGCAATACCGGGAAATGGCCCTGGGTGCCTGCTACCGGCTGGTGCATGCGTTTGCCGGTGAAGGCGTGCGTGCGCAGCGGGTCGAGTTTGTGCACCAGCCGCTGGCACCGTTGTCGCGCTACCGGCAGTTTTTTGCTTGTGAGGTGTTGTTCAATCAGGAGTTTGACCGCCTGCTGTTCGACCCTAGCGTGTTGCAGCGGCCATTGGTGGTGGCTGATGGTCCGGTGCAGGCGCAAGTCGATGATTACGTACGTCATCTGCTCAGCCGCTGCGAAGAAAACCTCGAATTGCAGGTGCGCACCTTGGTATCACAAACTATTGGTCTGCAGCAGCATTCTCTGGGTCATATCGCCGCCTTGCTGGGCCTACATCCGCGCACGCTGCAGCGGCGCTTACTGGCGGAAAATCTGCAGTTCAAGGCATTAGTACAAGACGTTAAAATGAAAACCGCTAGCTGGTACCTGAGTGCTTCCAGCCTGGAAATCACCCAGTTGGCAGACATGCTGGGCTATGCCGAAATTGCGGCTTTTTCTAAGGCATTTCGCCTCAGTCAGGGGATGTCGCCCTCGCAGTGGCGGGCGTTACATCGCGTAGCTAAAGCACAAATTTAGCTTGGTGTTCGGTCGGGCCAAGGCAGTCTTGCCCGAGCTGGCATGGTATCGTTCCGCTTTTGCTAAAGAAGCAGTGCGGAGCAGGACATGAAATTCATCCACCAGCGCGAACATTTGAATGAAGATGACGAAGTCGTCATCCAATGCTCGCAAACCTGCAATATCCGCTTGATGAGCGATGCGAACTTTCGCAGCTTCAAAAATGGTGGTCGCCACACTTATCACGGCGGCGCTTTTGATGCCTTTCCGGCGAAGATCACCGTGCCTAGCACCGGCTTCTGGAACATCACCATCGACACCGTCAGCCGCAAAGCCATTAGCGTTACGCGCAAGCCGACCCTGACTCACTCGATCAAAATCCTGCGCAAGTCCTCTTCGCGCTTGAGTTAAGCCAGCGAGAAAAAAAAGCGGCAATCCTCCACGGGGTTGCCGCTTTTTTTCGTTTGGTGTTTTTCTGCGGTCGAGGTGATTAGTCGGCCGTGGCTTTAATTGCACAGTTGAAGCCTGCCGGCGAGGTCGTGCGCCGACTACCGTTGGTCGTTTTGTTGTGTGGGCTTTGCTGACGTGCTTAAACCTGTAAAGGCCGTATATCGGCCTCTACAGGAATATGCTGGAGGCCGCGTGGCGCAAGTGGTCCAGGCAATTTGCCAGGTGGCGTAAAAGGATGGTTTGCAGGGGGGGAATGACGTGTTAAAAAGCGCGCGTTTTTTCCATTCCCACATCTGGCAAGAGGTAACCATCCCCAACTATGAGCATGCGCATCTGCATCCTGGAAACCGACATCCTTAGACCTCAGTTGATCGAGCAGTACCACGGCTATGGCCGAATGTTCAGGCAGTTGTTTGAGAAACAGTCGATACCGGCGCAGTTCGATGTG
>RCMZ01000462.1_pt1 | contig 21691 bp, 16 predicted proteins | sample 2041141 | NCBI WGS metagenome assembly RCMZ01 (sample SAMN09708263, study PRJNA481090) | Wastewater metagenome, whole genome shotgun sequencing project. | biome: sewage; isolation source: Davis station wastewater (DW) | place: Antarctica: Davis Station | collected 2010-03-01
TTCAAGATCTTCGACTCGATCCGCCTGCTGCAACGCGCCATGGACATGCTGCGCGAGCACTGCATCGTCGGCATCACCGCCAACGAAGAGCGCTGCCGCGAACTGGTGGAGCACTCCATCGGCTTGGTCACCGCGCTGAACCCCTACATCGGCTATGAAAACGCCACCCGCATCGCCCGCATCGCCCTGGAAAGTGGCCGCGGCGTGCTGGAACTGGTGCGCGAAGAAGGCTTGCTCGACGACGCCATGCTCGCCGACATCCTGCGCCCGGAAAACATGATCGCCCCGCGTCTGGTGCCCCTGAAGGCCTAAACGCTGTTGCACCGCTCACCAGGTTGAGGGACTAGACACCTCTCACCTTTTGAGGGCTTGGAGATCACTCTCCAAGCCCTTTTTTTTGCCTGTCGATCCCTGGCGCCCTCCTCAGCTAAAGTGCACCCTCTGTGAGCGGGCTGGCCCGCGATGTGGCCAGGCCAATCGGCCCCTCGCGTGCCTGATACACCGCCATCGCGCGCAAGCAGAGCGCCGCCCGGCCCGCTCCCCCGTCATCTCTCGCGGAGACTCGCCCATGCTTCCCAACGCCTACCCCGCCGCCCAGCGCGTGATGGTGCTCTACACCGGCGGCACCATTGGCATGCAGGCCAGCGCCCATGGCCTGGCCCCGGCAGCCGGTTTTGAAGCGCGCATGCGCGAACACCTGCACAGCCAACCCGACCTCGTGGTGCCGGCGTGGCACTTTCGCGAAATGACGCCGTTGATCGACAGCGCCAACATGAACCCCGCGTATTGGCAGCAACTGCGCGAAGCGGTGATCGAGGCGGTGGATGGCCAGGGCTGCGACAGTGTGCTGATCCTGCACGGCACCGACACCCTGGCCTACAGCGCCGCCGCCATGGCGTTCCAGTTGCTCGGCCTGCCGGCGCGGGTGCTGTTCACCGGTTCCATGCTGCCGGCCGGCGTGGCCGACAGCGATGCCTGGGAAAACCTCGGCGGTGCGCTGGTCGCCCTCGGCCAGGGCCTGGCGCCGGGGGTGCAGTTGTACTTCCACGGTGAACTGCTGGCCCCCACCCACTGCGCGAAAATCCGCAGCTTCGGCCGCCACCCGTTCGCCCGCCTCAACCGCCAGGGCGGCGGCGTGCCGGCTTCGTCCCTTCCCGCAGCGCTGGGCTATCGCCAACCCAGGCAACTAGCCAGTGTTGCCGTGTTGCCGCTGTTCCCCGGCATCGGCGCCACCACCCTCGACGCCGTGCTGGGCAGCGGTATCGCCGGGCTGGTGCTCGAATGCTTCGGCAGCGGCACCGGGCCCAGCGACGACCCCTCCTTTCTCGCCAGCCTGCAACGGGCCCATGACGCCGGGATCGTGGTCGTGGCCATCACTCAGTGCCATGAAGGAGGCGTGACGCTGGACGTCTACGAGGCTGGCAGCCGTTTGCGCGGCGTCGGCGTGCTGTCTGGCGGCGGCATGACCCGCGAAGCGGCGTTCGGCAAATTACACGCGCTGCTGGGGGCGAGCCTGCCGACCGCCGAGGTGCGGCGCCTGGTGGAGCTGGACCTGTGTGGGGAGCTGCAACCGGGCCACTAAATAGTTACCGCCGTGCCTGTCTTGCCGCTGCCTAGCCTTGGGAAACCGCAATCCGTCCTTCGGTGCCCCATTCCCAACGGCAAGACAGGAACACTCGATGCCCATACCAACCCCACCCGCCCCTCAACACCTTTCGCCGCTGATCTCTACAGAAGCCATCGTCACCCAATTGTGCGTCGGCCCGGCCTTTCGTGAGGTCGCGGCAAAATTGCTGCTCGAACCCTTGCAGCAGCTGTATCCAACCCTGGAAATCGACCCGGCCACCACCCTGGTCGGCAGCCCCGCCTGGGACATTGTCGAAGATCAGGTCGTCGCCACGCCTACCCAGTACGAAACCCTGGCCAACATCCTCGCCCGCCAGTCGGTGCAAGACATCCCGTTGATCTACATCGAAGGCGTCCACTTCCTCACCCAACCACCGGTTGTAGAGCCTGCGGCCCAGTTGCCTGTGCGCATCTGCGAAATCGCCAACCTGATAAACATCCTCGCCCCCGTCATGCTCAGCGCTTACCAGGAGCAACAGATCGAATACTGGAACAGCCTTAACAGCGATGGCCAACCGCGCTGGCATGAACTGGCCGGCTCCTTGCGCAGCCTGTGGGGCGTGGAAAAAAGCGACACCTGGAACGACCTCGAGTGCAGCCTGGCGCGCAAGCTGCACGAATACCCGAACCGCATCGACCGCCAGGCTAACGACCCCTTCAACAGCAGGGCGTACCTGATCGATTTCGACCGGGTGGTACAAAGCCAGAACGAACACCTGGAAGCCCCCCCTATCGCGGTGCTGATCGGCGACACTTACGACCGGCGCATCATCCTCACCTACTCCCTGCTGAACGGCTACGAATGGTTCAAGTCCATGGCGGAGCTGGAATTGTCCCTGCCCGGGCATCTGGATTCATCGCTGTCCTACCAGAAACTGAAGTGGCGGCTGGTCGAGCCCGAGGGAAATTTTTTCGACCAGCAGGCCTGCGCCCTGATTGCCTACCAGATCGACGCCATCAAGCGCATCGGGTTTTCCCCCGATCATCCGCTTGACGCAGGCCAGGCCGTGCTCAGCAGCCCGGTCAGTAGCGAGGGCCAAAGCGCTGCAGCAGAGCCCAACCTGTCGTGGTTCTACAGCGCCATGCCGCAGTGGCTGACCGACGCCTCAACCGCCGACCTGACCTTTTACTCAAGGCACCTGAAGGACCTTGCCGCCCTGCACCGCGGCAACGCGGGCCGAACCTACCAAGACGACATCCCGCCGATCCACACCTATGCCTTGGACGCCTTGCGCGCCGCCATCCTCAAAGACCATCCGCAAGCCACGACCCTGCAACTGGAGCGCTACCGGATGCGCGTCGAAAGCCTGGTGATGTGGGGCTCATTTATTCCGGGCCAGGTGCAAACCACGCTGTTGAGCTTCGCCGACCTGGCCTTGCAGAACTTGATTGCCCTGCCCTTGGGCAATAAAAGCATCCAGGGCGCCGAGGGAGTCAGCGTGCCCAACTGGATGACCGTGGACTACATCGAAGGTCTCGTCACCGCCATGGACCTGGGCAGCGCCTACCCGGCGCTCGTCAAGCAAAAGCTGCTCGACGACCCCCAGCAATCCCTACGGCGCCAGGCGCTGTTCAGCAACCACCTGCGCATCCAACTGCCGCTCCTGGCCCTGCAAAGCAAGATTTGCAACGAGGCGGGAATAGACGAACGCGGCTATCGCTACGTAGTGGCGCTGATGGCTAGCGAAGCATCCGATCAGCGGGTCAACGGTCAAACCATCGTAATCCGGCCGCTGGCCTTCGCCCCTTCGCGCCGCACCGGCAAACCCGCAGACGTGGTCGCCAACATGTTCGTCATCGGCCCCCGGGACATGACCAGCGGCCCGTGCCTGCTGTACCGCCCGCTCCTGGACCAGCCATTGAGCCAACACCCATCGCCGGCCAACCTGATCTATGCCATCCAGCAATCGGCCAGCCTGCGCGAATCGGTGCTGGCCTGGCTGCCGGATGCGGTGCGCGAGGACTACGCTCGCTACGTCTTTCCCCCACCATTACCCTCGCCCTGGACCGTCGTGGATGTCCTCGTGGAACCGGACAAACTCTGGAGCATGAGCGGCCCCCTGGCCTTGGGCGAAGACACCGTGGCGGGCGACATCTTCGCAGCTCTGTTCACCGCAAACGCCAAGGCGCTGGTGGAACTGGCCAACCGCCAGTCGGTGTCCAACGCCGATAGCCGCTGGGCCACCTTCAAGCACGCCGGTTGGTTGATCTTCAATTGCGCCCTGCCGTTCCTGGGCCCCACCGTGGGCATCGGCGCCTGGATCTGGCAGGTGCTGGATCAATTGCAAGCCCTCGCCGACGCCCAGGAGCAGCACGACACCGCTGTCCAATGGAGTGTCCTGGCTGACCTGTTTCTCAATTTGGGAATGGCGATCACGTTGCACATCGCCCAACGCAATCGCCCCGCCCTGCGCGCCGCGCCAGAAAGCGAACCGCTTGGCAAGGCGGAAAAAGGCCCGGTTCGGCAACTGGCTACCATGCCCGCCCAGGACCTCCCTCCCGGGCACATCCCGCCGCTCGTCACCAGCGGAGCCCTTAACCGGGCACCCAACGACCTGGTCAGGCTGCTCGACGGTTTGGGGGTGGCCCCGCCCGAAGGCCTGGCCCAGCCAGACCGCACGCCCGGCCCTTACCAGCATCTCTACCGCCTCGATAACAAGCTCTACGCGCCTATAGGCGAACGCTGGTTCCAGGTGCAGGAGGAAGACGGCAACGTGATGATCCACAACCCCCGGCAGGAGGGCCGCACCGGGCCACTGCTGACCCATAACGCCAAGGGCGAATGGTTCGTCGATGTCCGCCTGCGCCTGCGCGGCGGCGGCCCCAAGGCCATCATCGTCAAAGCCCGGGCCGAGGCCCAAGCCCAGGCCACGGCGCTGCGCAACGACCTTGCCACCTTCGAGCGCAACAAAGCCCAAGCCCGCAAGCAACTGCAACAAAGCCGCCAGGAACTGCTCGATGCCCCGTCCACATCGGCCACGGCCCAGCGCGAGGCGTACCTGCAAACCCTCCAGCGCCAGCGCACCGATTACGAGAACGCTCTGCAAAAGCTCAAGGCGCTCAATGTCCTCGCCACTACAGCCGACTATCAGCAAAAGTCCATCGGCTACCTACGTGTCCAACTGGAACTCACGGGTGCCGGCATCCAGGAGCGCCTCATCACTTTCACCCCGCGGATCAAAGCGGTCCTCGAACAGATCGAGCGCCAGGCCCAGGCGCCCCAGGAACGCCATATCGACGACGCCCGGGAAATGAACGAGATGTGCCAGGACATGATCGCGCGCCTGGACTACGTGCAATCACGCTTCACCGAACTCAAGGAACTGGCCCGCGACGGCATGCTGCTGGTGCGCGAAACCCAACGCCACCTGCCCGCCTACAGCAGCGATGACCTCAAGGCCTTGCAAGTGACCCTGGCCCGCAATCTGTGCCTGGCCCCGGAGTCGGTGCACAGCATGCCGGCTGCCTGGACCACCCTCGACCAGATCGTCGATGCCGCCGACATCGCCATCCAGAGCCTGCGCGACACTGCACAAGAGCGTAACGAAAGCCGCCTGGATGAACGCATCGAAACCCTGGGCAGCCTGATTGAGCAATTTGACGTACTCGATGAACGCATTATCGATTTACCCGAGGATTACACGGAACACGTCGTTCAGGCATCGCTTGACCACCTGCGCACGCGGCTCAAGGAATATCGCAAACACGCCACCCGACGCCTGGCGCGGCTGCACAACGAACGCAGCCTGCTGCGCACTCGAGCCCGCCCGCCGTCCGTCGCGCCACGGCCACGACGCAAGTTCATCAGAACCCGCTACAACGGCGTACTCATCGGCGAGCCACGGATCTCGGCGATCGGCCTGGAAACCGGCCTGGTGGACATCACCTCGCCGTTGTCTAACAAGGTGATCGCCACCTTCCATGAAAAACAACCGGGCGTCTGGGTCCAGCACTTGGAAACCGTCGACACCCCCACCGCCACCCCGGATCTGGACACCAGCCTCAACGCAGGCCAGTCCCTGCTCGACAGCCTGGCCGACTTCAAGCAGCGCGCCAACGCCCTTGCTAGCCTGCCGGGCCGCACCGCCATCGGTATCGAGTTCCTGTTTCACCAACACGCCCAGCGCCTGGAGACGGTCCGCGACGCCATCGAACAGGCGTTGACCCGCAGCAATGCCACCGAGAGCGGCTCACGGTCAGCAGCCAACATCCAGAAGGCCCTGGATGAATCCATCGACAGCCTCTACCAACAGGCCAACACCCACATGCTGACGATGCTCAAGCGCCAACCGCCGACCATCGCCAACCTCGAATGGTTGAACAACCAAGGGCGGATCATCATTGAGAAAAACGTCACCCGGCGCCATATCAAGGCGCCACAGCCCGACTTCCTCGACGAATACAGCATCAGCGACGCCAAGACCCACCAGGTCCTGTGGTACGCGCACTTTCGCTATTCCACTTCGTGGACACCGGCCAAGGCCTTCATTTCCGCACGTCTGATCGCCCCCAGCGAACGCATCTGGGTGCCAGCCCCCGAGCCCTTGCAGGGGCTGGATGAGCAACAACGGATCGCCTACTACCGCAGTGAAATCAATCTAGAGCAGGCCACCCGATTGTTTTTCAACGTCAAGAGTTGAGGTACCCGGGGCGTGCAGCGCACGCCCCGGGCCTGGCTAGCGTGGCTCGGACGCCGGATTGAAGATCAGACGCTGGGCCACGTCATTGCTGATCGGCACCCGCAGAATCGGTTCCACCACCCGGCCCTGTGCCTGCTGCGCCCGTTGGTACTCCACGCCCTGGCCGCGCTGCGCGGCGGTTTTCAGATGCCCGGCGAAATAGTCCTGCACGTTCGCATCACGCTGTCGATAGTGAAAGTGGGCATACCAGCACACGCCTTGGGGCAGGCGAATTTCGTACTCCTGTAAAAAGTCGCCCACCGAGCCTTGGGACAGGTCCACCCGCTCGCCTTTTTTGCGCACACTCCGGATCTGGTGCAGCTCCCCCAGCCGCAACAGCGCAGCGATGCTCGGCGGGCGACTCAACGCCATGCTCACCACCAGATCCTGCGCCAGCGTTTCGAGGCGGGCGGCCCCCTTGCGCAACCCGTCGATCAGGGCCACGGGCACCTTGTCGCCCAGGCGGGGAACGAGTGACTCAAGATCCGTCGCCTTGCTGCGCAAGGTCGTTACCTTACTCGTGAGGATGTCTTGCACATCGGCACTCAGGTGCCCGGCATCAGCCAGGCGTTGGGCCTCGTCCATCTCTCCGTTCACGCTGGCGAGCAATTTTCGCCCCTCTAACTCCAGGCTATCGAGACGCTTCACCAGGCGCTGCCTCTGGCTCACCCCACCCAGCAAACGCGGGACGGAGGCCAGCGTCCAGCGGCCAGCGGTATCTGCTTGCAGGTAAGGGCCCCGGCGATGACCGTTGAGCGCGTCGGCCATTACCACCCCGTTGGGCGTGGACACCACGTAGAACCAGTAACCATCGACCTGGGCAAACAGTTGCGTGCCTTCGCGGTAAAGGCCTTTGAGCCCGTCCTCCTCTAGCCGTGTTCCCGTGCGCGGGCCCACTGGCGCACGGAAGGTGTTCAAGCTCAGCAACTGGCGTGGCGAAGCAACGCCTTGGTCTTGGGTGTACTCGTAGAGCAGCCGCCCCTGGCCCCCCGGATGCCGCGCCAGCACGGCGGGCAAGCCCTCACGCAATTGCGCTGCGGATAACCTGGGGGGCATCGCCGGCACTTCCTCGGCAAGCACCCCGCCCGGGTGTTCGTGGCTCAGCAACAGCGCCAGGTTGAGCAGCACGCCGACGGTCATGCCAATGCCTTGGGCCTGCTCGATCTGCGGATCGGTAGAGGCCTTCAGGCTGGCCGCCAGTTGCGTCAGTAACCCCAAGCGGGCCGGTGTACCCGTAGCCAGGGGCAAAAACAGGTCAAACAGGGTCCAGGCCAGGTTTTCATAGCGCTGCCAACGGTCGTCGGCACTCGAGAGCGCGCTCTGGCGGGCCTGTTCCACCAGTTTCACCGCGACATCCCGGTACAGCGAAGTGCAGAAATCCTGCGCCAGGGGCGTGGTGTCGAACTCGACCTGCGGCGCTTGTATGCTCACCTCCCAATCGCTCTCCAGCAGGCGCGCCAGGTGCGGCTGACGAAAACCGTCGTTGCCATAAACGACCCGCCCCTCGGGCGTCATGGCGGCCAGCACACTGGCCGCCAGCATCGGCTCCTCGCGCAGCGCATCGAGCACTTGGCCCAGTGCCGCGAAACCCCGCATGGCGCCCCCGTTGCCGGCTTGATACAGCACCCACGGGCCTTGGCGCACGTCCCTGGGGCCGACCAAAAACGTCGCGCGCACCTCGTCACGCCGCGAAAGCCCCGACAGGCCAAAGGCCAAAGGCCGCACCACTTGCTCCACGCCACCCACTCGCCGCTGGGCCGCATCGGGCCGCACCACCGCTACCACGGCCTCGTACTGGGCAGGGGTGAGCTGGCCCTTGGCCTTGAGTTCCAGCGCCTGCAACGGCAGCAACACCTGCATGTGGTCGCAGAACACTTGCTGGCGCCAGGTCCGCTCGGCCGGATCGTCCAACAGGCGCTGTTGTAACAACGCCGGGTAGTGCGCGCCGATATCGGCCGCCACCGCCCACTCGCGTAAAAAATCGTAGGTCAGCCACGGCGGCGCTTCACCACCGCCATAGCGGACGCTGGCGCGTACCTGGGGAAAGCCGCTGGCACTGTGCAGCGCCAGTTCCACCAGCCCCGACGTGCGCGGCTCATAACGCACTGGCGGGAACGGCGGGTCCATGGCCTCAAATGGCGTGTTGACGACGTGGTACAGGGTGATTTCGATGTCATCGATGCGCAGGTCCACCTGCCCCGGATAACGCTTGAGCAACTCGGTTTTCAGGGCTTTGGCGCCATAGTCGCCAATGCTTGGAATGCCCCGCAGGTAGGATTGCCCGCCCGAGTGCTCGGCAATCTGCGCCAACGCCGTCAATTGGCGGCTGACTGCCTGGCGCTCGCCCGGCTCGGCCTGCCTCAACCACGGCGGGATCGACCCGCCCGCAGGCTGATGGCCAACACCAAACCCGCCCAACAGGCTCACCACGCTGCCGATCTCGGCCAAAACTTGGCCCAGGGCGGCGCTGTCGGCGTAATGGCTGGGTTCGATGGCCTCGATCAGGCGCAACTGGCGCTCCAGCAACTGCAAGGCGAGGGTGTCGAAAATGTCGTTCGGCGTCTCGTAATTGTGCAAGCGCAGGTCGGCGTCACTGGGCTGGCCCAGCCAGGTGTCCTCCAGCGCCTCAAGAGAGCCGAACACCTCGAGCCCGGCCACCGGCGTGTACAGCAAGACCCGCTCATGCTCACCAAAGGTGCGCGTCAACACCAGCCCCATGACCGTACCCACCGGGCCGCGGTCGGCGTTATCCACCAGGCAGATGTACGCCTGGCTCGTCTCCAGCCCAGGCTGTTGCTGACGCACCGAGGCCAGGGGGAAGTCCAGGACAGCCTGGACCGTCTCCTGCCCCAGGGGGTCGAGCAACCCGGCGGCTTGTTGCACATCACTTTTGAACAGGTTGGACATCCACAACCAGGGGCTAAAGCCGTCGTCCATCGGTTCGCCCCAGTAATCCACCAGGCGTTGCTGGTAGTGCTCCAGCAACAGGGGCGCCCACTCTTGGAGGCAGGCCTTGAGGTCGGCCAAGTCGACAGCGACACCGACCGGGGCTTCCAGCATGGGCGTCAACGACAACAGGCTGTCGGGTGGCCAAGTCGCAGGGGCCACCTGGAGAAACTGCTGGATCAGCACCTCAACCAACGTCAATGTGGTGTAGCCCAGGAAAACCGCGCGGCCCTGCTCCTGGCCCCATTGCGGCAGCAATAGCTGCGCCTTGGCGACGTCGATGTTCAGCTCGGGGAAATCCTCGGCCAGTTGTTGCTGCAAAAAAGCCCGCGCGGTATCGGCCAAAGTCGGGCGCGCAGCAAAGGTGCGCTCCAGGGGCAAGCGCGCAGACAGGTAGATGGCGTTATCCACAGGGGCGTTCGGTATAGCGGTTTCAGGCTGCTCCATCGGCAGGCTCCGTCAATGATAGGAGCCGCCAACTTAGCCCTGCCCACCCGCCCGCCAGCGGTAACCGGTTATGCCCTAGCGCCAGGCCCTGCGCAGGCGCGCCAGCGCATCGGCGATGGCCGCCTCGGGCACCGCCGCGAACCCCAGCACCAGCCCCGCGTGCTGGGGCGGCCCGTCCCCCAGGCAATAGCTGCTCAGGCCATTGATTTCCACCCCCACGCGTGCGGCTTGGGCCAACAGCTCTTGCTCGCGGGCCAGGCTCTGGACCCGCACCATCACGTGCAACCCCGCCGCCACGCTGGGCAGGTTGGCGACGCCGGGAATGTCTGCCGGCCACCCCGCCAGCAAGGCGTTACGCCGGCTCAGGGCGGCGCGGCGCATGCGCCGGATATGCCGCTGGAAATGCCCGGCGGCGATAAACTCGGCCATCACCGCTTGGGTGCTGACCTCCGAATGCCGCACATCCAGCGCCCGGCGCCGGGAGAAGGCGTCCACCAGGGTCGGCGGCAGCACCAGGTAACCCAGGCGCAGCGCCGGGAACGCCACTTTGCCGAACGTGCCGACGTACAGCACCCGGCCCTGGCGATCCAGCGCCGCCAAAGGCGCCAAGGGCGCGCCGCTGAAGCGGTACTCGCCGTCGTAGTCGTCTTCGACGATCCAGCCCCCGCTGCGCTCGGCCCAGGCCAACAACTCCAGGCGCCGGGCCAGGCTCATGATGACCCCCGTGGGGTACTGGTGCGACGGCGTCACGTAGGCCAGGCGGCAATCGCTTAAACGCGCCAGCGCCGCGCAATCGAGGCCTTCGCTGTCCACCGCCACGCCGTGCAGCCGCGCCCCGGCAATAGCGAAGGCATGGCCAGCGGCGCGGTAGCCGGGGTTTTCCACAGCCACCCCGGCGCCAGGCTCCACCAGCAGCTGTGCACAAAGGCTAATGCCTTGCTGCGCGCCACTGGTGATTACTATTTGCTCAGCGCGGCACTGCAAACCGCGGGAGTTACGCAAATACGCGGCGATCATTTCCCGCAGGCGCATGTCCCCCGCCGGGTCGCCATAACACAGTTGCTCTAGATCCGGGTTGCGCCAGAAAGCCGCATTCAGCTTGGCCCACACCTCGAACGGGAACAGATCGAAGGCCGGCACACCCACCCGAAACGCCTTCGGCGCGCCACTGGCCGGGGCGGGCAAATAGTGCCGATCAAGGCGCTCCAGGGCACTGCTGTGGATAACTTTACTGGATGAAAAGCCAGGCAAAACCGCCGGCTTTGTGGATAACCCTGGGGATAAGCCTGTTGAAAACCCTGTGGATAGTTTTGTGGATAACACGTTCGCCGGGCTCAGCCGTTGCGGCAGTTGCGCCACATAAGTGCCATCACCGACCCGGCTCTCGATAAAGCCCTCGGCATACAACTGGTCATAGGCACGCACCACGCTGTTGCGCGAAATCGTCAAGGCCAGGGCCAGGTCGCGGCTGGCCGGCAGCCGCGTGCCGCTGCTCAAGCGCCCGTCCAGCACGCGCTGGCGCAATGCCTGGTAAAGCTGAAGGCTCAGGCCCTGGCGGCGATCGAGTTCGATCCCGGCGGGGTTGAAGGACAGCGGTGGCTGGCTCATGGCATTGGACCTATGAAATAGCGCCTAAGTGGCTCTTACAACGGACCATTAGCCTGCCTAGGATGCAGGCATTCGCCAAGGAGTTTCTCCATGACCACGCCTCCCGACGCCGCCGAGTTCGACCTGCCCCACCTGCACCAGCACATCCACGACACACGCCTGGCGATCGTCATCACCCACGGCGAGCAAGGCCTGCACGCCAGCCATGTGCCGCTGCTGTTCGAGCCCAGCCAAGGCGAGCACGGCACGCTGCACGGGCACCTGGCCAAGGCCAACCCGCAAAGCCGCGACCTGGCCGCTGGCACCCCGGTGCTGGTGGTCTTCCCCGGTGCCGACGCCTACATCAGCCCCTCGTTCTACCCGAGCAAGGCCGAGCACGGCAAAGTGGTGCCCACCTGGAACTTCACCGCCGTGCACGCCCATGGCCAGGCCGAGCTGTTCAGCGACCGCCACGGTTTGCTGGCGCTGGTCAGTCGCCTCACCGGCCACCACGAACGCGGCCGCGCCCAGCCCTGGGCGGTAAGCGACGCGCCGCCCGAGTACATCGATGGCATGCTCAAGGCCATCGTCGGTTTCGCCCTGCCCATCCAGCGCCTCAAGGGCCTGCGCAAGCTTGGCCAACAGCGCAGCGCGGCCGACATCGCCGGCGTGCGTGAAGGCCTGGGCGCCAGCACCGATGTACGTGACCACAGCCTCGCCCACCTGATGCGTTAAGGAGCCAACATGCATCCCATTGAGATCCGCCCCGTCACCGCCGCCGACCACGCCGCGTGGCTACCCCTGTGGCAGGCCTATTTGCAGTTCTACAACACCGAACTCGAAGAGGCCGTCATGCACAGCACCTGGCAGCGTATGCTCGACCCCGCCGAGCCGACCCACGCCGCCCTCGCCTGGCGCGACGGGCAGGCACTGGCGCTGGTGCACTTCATCTACCATCGCTCCAACTGGAGCATCGGCAACTCGTGCTACCTGCAAGACCTGTTCGTCAGCGCCGCCACCCGCAGCACCGGCGTGGGCCGCCAGATGATCGAGCATGTCTACGCCACGGCGGCCGCGGCAGGCTGCGCCAAGGTTCACTGGCTGACCCACGAGAGCAACGCCACCGCCATCGCGCTGTACGAACGCATGGCCGAGCGCCCAGGCTTTATCCAGTTCCGCCACGCCCTCTAGGAGAGTTGCATGAGCACTTCACCCGCTGACTTCAAGGGCGCCCCGCCGCCCTCGGCCCACCTGTTGGAAGGGCGTTTCATCCGCCTGGAAAAACTCGACCCCGCGCGCCATGGCGATGACCTGTGGCGCGCCCTGCAAGGCCCCGGCGCCGACCCGAAACTGTGGGACTACCTGCCTTACGGCCCGTTTGCCGAGCGCGCGGCGTTCGATGCCTGGCTGGCCAACCACGCGGCGGGCAGCGACCCGTACAGCTTCGCCGTGGTCGAGCGCGCCAGTGGTCAGGCGCAGGGCCTGTTGAGCCTGATGTCCATCGTCCCGGCCCAGGGCCGCATCGAGATCGGTCACGTCGCCTTCGGCGCGCCGATGCAGCGCTCGCCCAAGAGCACCGAGGCGGTCTACCTGCTGGCCCGCGAGGCCTTCGCCCTGGGCTACCGGCGCCTGGAATGGAAGTGCAACAACGCCAACGCCCGCTCCAAACAGGCTGCCGAACGCCTGGGCTTCACCTTCGAGGGGGTGTTCCGCCAACACATGGTGGTCAAGGGGCAAAACCGCGACACCGCGTGGTACTCGATCATCGACGGCGAATGGCCAACGGTAAGGGCCGGGTTTGAGCGCTGGCTGGCGGACGCCAACCAGGTCGACGGCGGGCAACGCCAGACCCTGGTGCAGTGCCGCGCTTGAGTTGCGCGGGGCAATCGGCGAATGTGCTGGGCCACCTTCCCTCGCCGAGACGCCCATGCCCGACTCCATGCCGCAACGCGCCGACTACCGCCACTTCCAGCCCATCACCACGCGCTGGCACGACAACGATGCCTATGGCCATGTGAACAACGTCACCTACTACAGCTTTTTCGACACGGCCGTGAACACCTACCTGATCGAAGTGGGCGGGCTGGATATCCATGACGGTGAGGTGGTGGGCTTTGTGGTGAGTTCGGCCTGCGACTACTTCGCCTCCATCGCCTTCCCCGAGCCCATCGAGGTTGGCCTGCGGGTGGGCAAGTTGGGCAACAGCTCAGTGCAATACGAATTGGCCGTGTTCAAGGCCGGCGAAACCGACGCCTGCGCGGCGGGGCGCTTTGTCCACGTGTTCGTCGACCGCGCCAGCAACCAACCGGTGCCCATCCCGGCGCGCCTGCGCGAAGCGATGGAGCGGTTGGTGGGGTGATTGTTAAGGAGGGGCATGGCGCCCCCCGGTGGGAGCGAGCCTGCTCGCGATGGCGGCCTATCAGGCCGTCATGAAACACCGCCATCGCGAGCAAGGCTCGCTCCCACAAGGGTGTGGCAGGCAGTTATGCACTCAACGATGACGATCGTGCTTCTTGTGCTTGCGATGGCCATAGGCGTGGCCGCGGCCGGGGTGGTCGTCGCGGTAGTAACGGCGGTCATCACGGCCACGGCTGCTGCTGTGGCGGCGGTCGTCGTCATCGCTTTTGTTGCCCATGTAGTTGCCCAACGCACCGCCCGCGCCGCCGCCAGCGGCTGCGCCGATCAGGCTGCCGGTGCTGCCACCTACGCTGCGCCCAACCACGTTGCCGCCAGCCGCGCCCAGGGCGCCGCCAATGGCCGCTTCGCCGCGGCTGCGTTTGTCCGCACCCACCGCACTACCGCCCGCGCCACCCAGCGCCGCGCCGATGGTCGAACCGGTGTTGCCGCCCAAAGACTGACCGACCACCGAGCCTAAAACCCCGCCCAATGCGCCGCCCACGCCTGCTTCGGTGGTGCCACCGGCAGCGGCGACGCCACTGGCCAGGCTAAGGGACAACAAGAGAATCGAGGAGAACTTCATCAGGGAAACCTCAAGGGAATGACGGCGCGATCCTGAGGCTGTGGCGGGGGGCTTACAATCGAAATCCGACGAGTAGCACGACTTGTACACAATTCACTAAGTTATTGTTTTAACTATGGAACTTAATACTTTTCAGTCGGTCTTTTACTGCTTGCGACAGGCCGCTTTCCTACAGGAAGCGGCCTTTTTTGTGGGAGCGGGCTCGCCCGCGATGGCGATCCTGAGAGCGCCATCACCCGCCGCCTCCCCTCGCCTAAGCCGACCTGGCCATTATCAACCCCGTCTCGCTCGCCGCGTCCAAACGGATGGCGACGAATTTCGAGGTGGGGGTGTGGCTGCCGTCGCCGGTGCTTTCCAGGGGCACCAACGGGTTCACTTCCGGGTAATACGCAGCGGCCTGCCCGGCGGGGATGTCGAAGGCCAACAGGGTAAAACCCTTGACCCGGCGTTCGCGGCCATCGTTCCAGATCGACACGATGTCGGCCTTCTGCCCCGGCTTGAAGCCTAGGCGGATGATGTCGGCTTCGTTGACGAACAGCACCTTGCGCTGGCCCTTGACCCCGCGATAGCGGTCGTCCAGGCCATAAATGGTGGTGTTGTACTGATCGTGAGAGCGCATCGACTGCATGATGAGGTCCGGCAGCACCCCCGTGGCGCGGGTACGTTCGTCCACCAAGTCGAGCGGCAAGGCGTTGGCGCGGAAGTTGGCGCGCCCCGACGGGGTGTTCCAGCGCCGCGCGCCGGCCGAGTTGCCCAGGTAGAAGCCACCGGGGTTGCGCACCCGCTCGTTGAAGTCCTTGAAGCCTGGGATGGTGTCGGCGATCAGGTCGCGGATGCGCCCGTAGTCGGCCACCAACCAATTCCAGTCCACCGGGTGGGCGCCCAGCGTGGCGGCGGCGATGCCGGCGACGATCGCCGGTTCCGAGCGCATCTGCGCTGAAAGCGGCTGCAACTGGCCGTTGGAGGCGTGGACCATGCTGAACGAGTCTTCCACCGTCACCGCTTGCGGGCCTTGGACCTGCACGTCGATATCGGTACGGCCCAGGCACGGCAAAATCAGCGCCTCCTTGCCGTGGGCCAGGTGGCTGCGGTTGAGCTTGGTACTGATCTGCACCGTCAAATCGCAATTGCCCAGGGCCTGGAAGGTGCGCGGGCTGTCCGGCGTGGCTTGGGCGAAGTTGCCGCCCAGGCCGATAAACACCTTGGCGCGCCCATCGAGCATGGCGTGGATGGCTTCGACCACGTTGTGGCCGTGTTGGCGCGGCACCTTGAACTCAAAGCGCCGCTCCAGGGCATCGAGAAAGAACGCCGGCGGGCGCTCGTTGATGCCCATGGTGCGGTCGCCCTGCACGTTGCTGTGGCCGCGCACCGGGCACAGGCCCGCGCCCGGGCGGCCGAGGTTGCCGCGCAGAAGCATGAGGTTGGCGATTTCCTGGATGGTCGGCACCGAATGGCGGTGCTGGGTGATGCCCATGGCCCAGCACATAATCACGTTCTTGCCTTTGGCGTACATGCGCGCCGCTTGCTCGATGTCCGCCAGGCTCAGGCCGGACTGCTCGACAATCGCCTCCCAGGACGTGGCATCGACCACCGCCAGGTACTCCAGCACGCCGGCGGTGTGGGCGTTGAGAAAGTCGTGGTCGAGCACCGCCGGGGCGTTGGCCAACTGCGCCTCGCGCTCCCATTGCAGGAGGAACTTGGCCATGCCGCGCAGCAGCGCCATGTCGCCGCCCAACGCCGGGCGAAAGTAGGCGGTGTTGGTGGGCTTGTCGCCGTTGGTCAGCATCTCGATGGGGTGCTGCGGGTGCTGGAAGCGTTCCAGGCCGCGCTCCTTGAGCGGGTTGACGCACACCACCTGGGCGCCGCGCTTCACCGCTTCGCGCAGCGGTTCGAGCATGCGCGGGTGGTTGGTGCCGGGGTTTTGCCCCAGGACGAAAATCGCGTCGGCGTGCTCGAAGTCATCGAAGGTCACCGTGCCCTTGCCCACCCCGACACTCTGCGCCAGGGCCACGCCGCTGGCCTCGTGGCACATGTTGGAGCAGTCCGGGAAGTTGTTGGTGCCAAAGGCACGCACGAACAACTGGTAGAGGTACGCCGCCTCGTTACTGGCCCGGCCCGAGGTGTAGAACTCGGCCTGGTTGGGGCTGTCGAGGTTGAGCAGGTGCTTGCCGATCAGGGCGAACGCCGCGTCCCAGGTGATGGGCACGTAGCGGTCGGTGGCGGCGTCGTAGCGCATCGGCTCGGTGAGGCGGCCCTGGTATTCAAGCCAATAGTCGCTCTGCTCCAGCAAGGCGCTGACGCTGTGTTTGGCGAAGAACGCGGCATCGACCCGACGCTTGGTGGCTTCCCAGTTGACGGCTTTGGCGCCGTTTTCGCAGAACTTGACCACGCCGCTTTCCGGCGAATCGCCCCAGGCGCAACCGGGGCAGTCGAAACCGCCGTTCTGGTTGGTCTTGAGCATCATGCGCAGGTTTTTCAGAGCGTTGTCGCTGGTCAACCAGGCTTGCGCCACGCTGACCAACGCGCCCCAGCCGCCGGCGGCACCCTTGTAGGGCTTGTAGCGCGGGGTGGGGGGAATATCGGCTTGATGATGATTGCTCACGCGGGCGTCTCCTGCGCGGGGCTATACACCCGCGGTGCGCTTTTTTGCGGCAAATGGATGAGGTTGAGCTGATGTCGGCGCGCCCATTGCACGGCAAGGCCTGTGGGCGACGACAGGCTGACGAGGGTTTGGATGCCCGCGCGCAGCACTTTTTGGATCAATTCCAGGCTGCAGCGGCTGGTGACAATCGCCAGCCCCCCGGCCATGGGAATGTTCTGGCGCACCAAGGCGCCGATAAGTTTGTCCAGGGCGTTGTGCCGGCCGATGTCTTCGCGGCCCAACAGCAACTGGCCCTGGCCGTCCATGAACACCGCCGCGTGCACCGCGCCGCAGTGCTGGCCCAGGGGCTGGAATTGGCCGATGCGTTGGCGCAAGCCTTCAAGCCAATGGGCCGGTGGCAACGGTGCGCCGGGCAGCACGGCGAGGTCGGGCAGCGCCTGCTCGACCGCTTCCACGCCGCACAGGCCGCAACCGCTGGTGCCGGCCAATTGCCGGCGTTGTTGCTTGAGGTTCCAGAAGGCACGGCTGGCGATCTGCACCTGGGCGTAGCGGGCGGAGCCGTCGCCGCTCAGTTGCAGGTCATAGATGTCGTGAACGTCTTCGACGATGCCGCTGCCGAGGCTGAAACCGACGATAAAGTCTTCAAGGTCGGTGGGCGTGACCAGCATCACGGCCTGGCTGATGCCGTTGTAGGCGATGGCCAGCGCCACTTCTTCGGCCAGGTCGGTGCCGGCCTGGTGGTGTTGGGTAATGTCGCTGTACTGGTAGGGCTGGCTGGCGGCGGGCGCGGCCACAGGCAGGGCGGGCGCCGCGCAAACCGGGCGCTTGGCGTTCATGGGGGGCGTACCGGCAGGTTAAGTAGCGGTAAGCCTAGGCGCGTCAAAGTGTCGCGTCTAATTGCTACTACCGATGTGCCGATAGATCCGGTCGATCAAACAGCCTCGTCCGATTTCCCGTAAAGCGCAAAACAGGCTTCCGCCAACGCCGAGCGTGGCGCCCCGCGCCGCATAATCAGGCCCAGGCGCGCCAGGGTCTTGGCCTGTTCGATCGGTTGCAGGCGCAGGTGGTCGGTCAGCGCTTCGAGGCCGCCGTCCAGCGGCATCACTGCGCAACACAGGCCACCGTGTACCGCTTGCAGCAACTGATGGACGGCGTCGGTTTGCAGCAGCGGCTGCGGGTTGAGGCCACGGCTGTGGAAGTTGTGGTCGATGGATTGGCGAAAGTGCATGCCGCTGGTGAGCATGCCCAGGGGCAGTTCGATCAGCGCTTCCCAGCTCAGCGGCGCTTCGCCGAAGCTGAAAAACCGCTGATCGTAAAGCAGGCCCATGCGGGTTTCGCCCAGGGCCAGCGCATCGAAACGCTCGGTATCCAGGCGCTCGAGGTACGACACGCCCAGGTCCAGGCGATTGCTCGCCAGTTGCTCCAGGATCTGCTCCGAACTCAAGGCCGACAGCTCGAAACGCAAGCTCGGGTGCTCGGCGTGCAGGCGCTGCATCAGCGATAGCGGGTCGAAGCTCGACAGCGGCACCACGCCCAGGCGCAAGGTGCCCACCAGGTTGCCGCGACACGCCGCCGCCTCGGCCTGCAAACCGTCGTAGGCCGCCAGCACCGTGCGCGCCCAGGCCAGCACGCGCTCGCCCGGCGCGGTAAAGCCTTCAAAGCGCTGGCCGCGATTGACCAGCGGCAGCTCCAATTCTTCTTCCAGGCTGCGCAGGCGCATCGACAGGGTGGGCTGGGTGATATGGCACCGCGCTGCGGCCTGGCCGAAATGCCGGGTTTCGTCGAGGGCGATGAGGAATTTGAGCTGCTTGATGTCCATCTTCACTTCCTGGGCGCGAGTGGCCGGGGATTCTAGCGCGCTTGGGAGGTGAGCGAGGCATTTGGTCGGATCGCAACTTAGCCCCGCGCCGCTGGTCTAGTCTTCTGCGACTGGGCAACAACCCCGGACCTCAACCTAAGGAGCGTGACCATGAGTCTTTTCAGCTTTGTGAAAGAAGCCGGCGAAAAACTGATCGACCTGCTGACCCCCGGCAATGCCAACGCCAGCGAGCAGTTGAAAGAGCACATCAGCAAGGTCGGGCTGGGCAACCCTAACGTGCACGCTGAGGTCGATGGCAGCACCGTCACCCTCACCGGCGAAGTCGCCACCCAGGAAGAGAAAGAGAAAGTCCTGCTGGCCGTGGGCAACATTGCCGGCGTGGAAACGGTCGATGACCAGATCACCGTCACCAGCGCCGCCCCCATCGTGGCCGCCACCCGTTTCGTCGTGGTGAAAAAAGGCGACACCCTGAGCGCGATCTCCAAGACCGTTTACGGCGACGCCAACCTCTACAACAAAATCTTCGAAGCCAACAAACCGATGCTCTCGCACCCGGACAAAATCTACCCGGGCCAGAGCCTGCGGATTCCGCCGCAGTAAGGCATAAACCTGCACTTGAAGCAGATCTGAACCTGTGGGAGCGGGCCTGCTCCCACAGTGTTTTTGGCTAGGCCCTTGCGGCCTACAAACCCTCGATCAATTCCCGATAATCCCCCACCGCCGCGAACTCGGCGGTGTCCTTGGGGCCTTTGCGGCTGTCGGGTTGGCTGACCGCCAGCAAGTGCGCCACGCCGTAGTCCCGAGCACTGCGCAGAATGGGCAAGGTGTCGTCGATAAACAGGCTGCGGGCCGGGTCAAAACCGATGTCGGCGTGCAAAGCATCCCAAAAGTGCGGGCTCTCCTTGGCGAAGCCGTAGTCGTGGGAGCTGATAAGCCGCTCGAAATACGGCGCCAGCTCGACCTTTTCCAGCTTCAGCGACAGCGAGTCGCGGTGCGCGTTGGTAATCAGCACCACACGCTTGCCGGCCCGGCGCAGGGCCGCCAGGAAGGTGTCGGCGTCCGGGCGCAGGGCGATCAGGTGGGCAGTTTCCAGCTTCAGTTCGCGCACCGGCAGTTTCAGTTCCGCACTCCAAAAATCCAGGCAATACCACTGCAACTGCCCGGCGTTGCGCTCGAACAACGGCTGCAACTCCAACTCGGCCATGGCCCGGCTCACACCATGCAGCTGGGCGTAGCGCTCGGGCAGGTGTTCCATCCAAAAGTGGTTGTCGTAGTGCAGGTCCAACAGCGTGCCGTCCATATCCAGCAGAACGGTATCGATGTCGCGCCAGGGCAATAAGGGCATGGGGAGGTTCTCGCACGGTAGACGGGGCACAGACATTCACAAAAGCCGGGGTATAGTACCGCGTTCATGTATAGGAGCCGCCATGCGCCAGAAACCCACCGTCCTCGCCCGCGAAGTCGTCGCCACCACCCGCCTGTTTTGCGTCGAAGAGTTGCAGTTGCGCTTCTCCAACGGCGTGGAACGCACCTATGAGCGGCTGGTCAGCAAAGGGGTCGGGTATGGCGCGGTGATGATCGTGGCAATGGTGGACGACGAGCACGCGGTGCTAGTGGAGGAGTACTGCGGCGGCACGGGCGAGTACGAATTGTCGCTGCCCAAGGGCCTGATCGAGCCGGGCGAAGACATCCTCGCCGCTGCGGTGCGCGAGTTGAAGGAAGAGGCCGGTTTTGGCGCCCATCAACTGGAGCACCTGACCGAGCTGTCGCTGTCGCCCGGCTACATGAGCCAGAAAATCCAGGTGGTACTGGCCACCGAGTTGTACCCCGAGCGCCTCGAAGGCGACGAGCCGGAGCCGATGCGCGTTGACCGGGTCAACCTGCGCGAACTCTCGGCCCTGGCGCAAAACCCCGACTTCACCGAAGGCCGCGCCCTCGCCGCGCTGTACCTGGCCCGCGACCTGCTGATCGAACGCGGAGTGTTCCAGCCATGAGCCCACATTTCCCCCACCCGTTGCTGGCCCCGGTGATCGAGCTGGCGCACCAGGCGGGCGAAGCGATCCTGCCGTTCTGGCGTGCCGATGTGGCCGTTACCGCCAAGGCCGATGACTCGCCGGTAACCGCCGCCGACCTCGCCGCCCATCACCTGATCCTCGCCGGCCTGACGGCGCTGGACCCAAGCATCCCGGTGCTGTCCGAAGAGGACGCCGATATCCCCCAAAACGTGCGCGCCACGTGGCAGCGCTGGTGGCTGGTGGACCCGTTGGACGGCACCAAGGAGTTCATCAGCGGCAGCGAGGAATTCACCGTCAACATCGCCCTGATCGAACAGGGCCGCGTGGTGTTTGGCGTGGTGTCGATGCCCAGCAACGGCCGCTGCTACTTCGGCGGTACGGGCCTAGGCGCCTGGCGTGCAGAACCGGGCGCCGAGGCGCAACCGATCCGGGTACGCGACACACCACCGCCCGCACAGCCGTTCACCGTGGTCGCCAGCCGCCGCCACTCCAGCCCCGAGCAGGAACGCCTGCTCGCAGGCCTGGGCGCCAGCCTGGGTGAACTGCACCTGGCCAATATCGGTAGCTCGCTGAAATTCTGCCTGCTGGCCGAAGGCGCGGCCGATTGCTATCCGCGCCTGGCGCCCACCTCGCAATGGGACACCGCCGCCGCCCAAGGCGTGCTCGAAGGCGCGGGCGGTGAAGTGCTCGACCTCGACGGCGCGCCCTTCTGCTACCCGGCCCGTGCCACCCTGCTCAACGGCTCCTTCCTGGCCCTGCCGGCCAACGCGCGGTGGCGCGAGCAGTTGTTGGCGTTGGCACGGGGGGAGTAGCTCAGCCTGGGGCCCTGGAGGCTTTCACCCTTGTACTCATCGCCAAGGGCCCCTTGTGTACGAGCCTGTTCGCAATAACCACGGCCAGCGTTACGAATTGTCGTAGGCCGATTCCCACCAATCGCGTCCGTTTGGTCTGATTTCGCGCAATAAATTGCCTCGCTAGCATCGCGTTTTG
>RCMZ01000464.1_pt1 | contig 21583 bp, 12 predicted proteins | sample 2041141 | NCBI WGS metagenome assembly RCMZ01 (sample SAMN09708263, study PRJNA481090) | Wastewater metagenome, whole genome shotgun sequencing project. | biome: sewage; isolation source: Davis station wastewater (DW) | place: Antarctica: Davis Station | collected 2010-03-01
CGTTGATAGCGAAATGAGCGGTCACGCGTTAGCGAAATGTCCGGTCACGATCTACCGAAACAGCCGGTCACGGTGGGCCGAAATACGCAGTGAACTGCTTACTCGGTACATATCCCTTTAAATGCTTGTCATATTCCAGGTTCTTTGGCGCGTGCTCGTTGATGTAAGTGTTGATGTCCTTCGACGCTTGCTGACGGCTGATGCCAAAGCTCTGCATCAGGTGGTTGGTCGTCAGGCGGCCTTCCCACCAGGCTACCGTCTCGATCAGGCGGTAGCGTAGCGCCAGGTCCCAGCGCACGGATTCAATTTCTTGCTTACGTTTCATGGCTCCTCCATCTGCTCGAAAGCTTTACCTGTATGAGTAAACACTCTAGATGTGTAATAAAACACTACATACATTGAGGGTGGCGTTCAAGTTGGCTCCAACGAGCCATCTGGTGCAGGGAGGATCAAGCGTGAGTGTGATGGTGCTGTCTTGGGTATTGATTGGAGTCAGCATATTACTGGTGGTCCTAGCTGGTATTGCTTTGTGCTGGCAGGTGCTGCGTCATCGTGAGGTGCTCACTGCCTTGCAGGGCTGCCAGGCCCAAGTAAAAGAGATGCAGGCTAGGATCTATCAGCAGCAGGATGAGATGCGCGAGCTAACCGCAGGCTTACGGGCAGAGAAGGCGCATGTTGAGCAGCTGCAGCGGCAAGTGAAATTGGCTCATGGGTTGAGAGCGCAGGTACAAAGCGGCTTGTGATCAGCAATCAGGTAGGGATATTTCAGGCTAGCAGGCACACATTTCTAAGTAGGAATTCAAAATGACAAACAGCACAGACTTCAACCCGGCGATCCGTAGGCCGAAACAAATTAAAGTGTATTTCGTGGTTGATATGTGGGGTATAGAAGGGCCCTATGGCGACGGTAACTGGCACGAGCTGATTCAAAAATTTGCCAGCGAGTGGGTCTCGAAAAATCCAGCGCAAGAGTCTGCAACATTATGGTCGGTAGTCAGGGACTGCGATATTTTTGAGAACGGTAAGTCCTGCTATATGACTTCAAGCAGCAAGTTGCCCGGAGTATTTTTTGACCATCTTGCCGGACTCATGGAAAAACACTGCGGTGCCCATGTCGAAGTACTTGATGTCGATTTCGAGCTGCCATTTGACGAGATTGAGGGATGGCGAGCCTACCTGCATTTTGAGGAGGGCAAGTTGTGGCTGCCTGACGATGAGGGTGGGTGGCATGAGGCTGTTGAATGATCTGGTCAGCTAGTTTTAGAGCCTTTACCGCGGGCTTTTGAATGGCTATGGTGGCCGGATAATGGCTAGCAGACCCCATGCAGGGCTAGGCCTGCTGAGCTATGCCTAGCCAGCTCAGCCATCGTTGCCTTGGTTTAGCCCGCGAATAAACTGGCAGACGCGTAAAACCGCCAAGAAATCCATAAGGAAGTGACCATGTCCCGAACTCTGCTTGATGTGCAGCTGGCGCATTTACTTTATCCACTGCTAATTGAAGTAGCAGAAAGCCAAGGCATCTTGACCTATACGCAGCTGATTGAGCAGGCCAGGTTGCGCTACCCGGATGATCGTCGGGTAGCTAACTTGATTCCGGTGCGCATGGGGCGAATTCTCTGGGTGATTTATAACTTTGCGCAAGAGCGTGATCTGCCGCGTCTGACGCTGGTGATTGTCAGCAAGAAATACCTTGTGCCTGGCAGCGCGATGGACCATCACGACATTGAAGCCGAGCAAAAGCGTTGCTACGCCTACAACTGGTCAACCGTGGACCGCAATTTTGATCTGTACATAGCTGACAGTGAGAAAGCAGTTACGCCTATCAAGTATGTGAAACAAGCAGTAGCCACGAAGCTGATGGCCGACCATTACAGAATCAATCGTGCGATGTACCCGGAAGCTATTCGCAAACTACGCGAGACCATCATCGAGAACATCATGAACGGTATGACGGTTGAGGATGCATTTGCCGTAGAGGCCGAACTACTGCAGCTACAGCAGGCTGTTCCCGTCTGATCATCAGTTAATACTGCCGTAACTCTGCGACCCAAGCTGTTGCAGGGAAAGCTTATTTTGTCAGCCGGGCATCACGCCGCCGCTGCAAATCTCAAGGATTGTCTGCATGTCATCAGCATTTGCGCCGGGCTCACGCGTTCTTATTCGCGACGAGGAATGGTTGGTCCGCCGGGTAGACCCGTCCAGCGCTGGCGGTTATCAGCTCACCTGCGACGGGGTGTCCGAGCTGGTGCGTGGGCGTACCTCGCTATTTCTCAGTTGCCTAGAAGGTGCCATAGAGGTACTCGACCCAGCCAAGACCGAACTGGTCAGCGATCTCAGTCCTAAGTTCAATGCCACGCTGCTTTACCTTGAGGCCTTGCGCCGACGCACCACGCCGGATGATGACAATATTCACCTCGGTCATCGGGCCGTTATGAATGTGCTGCCGTTTCAGCTCGACCCAGCTTTGCAGGCGCTCAAGCAGCCGCGCACGCGCATTCTGATTGCCGACTCAGTGGGCCTGGGTAAGACGCTTGAAGCCGGCATTCTTACCAGTGAGTTGATCCAGCGTGGGCGCGGCAAGCGCATCCTTGTGGTGACGCAAAAAAGCATGCTCACCCAGTTTCAAAAAGAGTTTTGGAGTCGCTTCTCCATTCCGCTGGTGCGCCTCGACTCCCTTGGTTTGCAGCGCGTGCGCAATCGCATTCCTGCCAACCATAATCCATTCAATTATTACGACCGCAGCATTATTTCGATGGACACCCTCAAGACCAATCTTGAGTACCGCAACTACCTTGAGAAGGCGTGGTGGGATGTCATCATCATCGACGAGTGCCACAACGTTGCCGCACGGGCGGGCGAGGGTGGCATGTCGCGGCGCGCACGCTTGGCGCGTTTGCTGGCGACCCGTTCGGATTCGCTGATTCTGCTCTCTGCTACCCCCCACGATGGTTCCGCGCGCAGTTTTGCCTCGCTGATGAGCCTGCTTGACCCTACCGCCATCAGTGACCCAGACGATTACAGCGCTGAAGATTTCCGTAACAAGGGCCTGGTAATTCGTCGTTTCAAGAAAGACATCCAGGCTCAGGTCAGTGCCGACTTCCAAGAGCGGCGCACTACGTGCCTGCGCCAGTCCGCCAGCGCCCGTGAAGATGCAGCCTTCCGTGACCTGCTCGCCATCCCGTTTACCCAGAGTGGCGAGCACCACCCCGGCAAACCGCAAGCACTGCAGCGCATTGGCATGCAAAAAGGCATGTTCTCCAGCCCCATGGCGGCGCTGGACTCCACTCGCCGGCGGATTGCCTTGCTGCAGGCCAAAGCTGATATCAGCGCCGACGAACACAGTGAAGTCGAAGCCCTAGAAGTTTTCGCAGGTTCTCTGGAACGTATTGATGCCAGCAGCTTCAGCAAATACCAGAAGCTGCTTAGCCACCTGAATGGCGCCGAGTTCGGCTGGAACAAACATAGCGCCGAAGATCGTTTGGTGATTTTCTCCGAGCGGATCGAAACCCTTAACTGGCTCAATACCTCACTGGCCGGTGACCTCAAACTCAAACCTGAGCAAATCCAAATCCTGCATGGTGGTATGTCGGATACCGAGCAGCAGAGCATCGTTGAGCGCTTTGGTCGTTTCGACGACAAGATGCGCATTTTGCTGTGCTCGGATGTCGCCTCCGAAGGCCTCAACTTGCACTATTTCTGTCACCGCCTGGTGCACTTCGATCTGCCTTGGTCGCTGATGGTATTTCAGCAGCGCAATGGCCGGGTCGACCGTTATGGCCAGAAGCATCAGCCAGAAATCGTCTACCTGTTCACCGAAACCGATGTCGATAAAATTCAGGGCGATTTGCGCATTCTCGAAGTGCTGCAAACCAAGGACGAGCAGGTCAACAAAAACCTTGGCGACCCAGCCACCTATTTCGGCGTACACGATGCCGAGAAAGAGGCCGACAAGGTCGTCGATTTCATGGCTAAAGGGTGCAGTGCCGAGGCGGTCAGTCAGGAGCTTGAGCACAACCTCGAACCTGCTGAACAAAACGAAGCGGACTTCCTGCTTGCCTTGTTTGGCGGTGCCGATGAGGCGCCGACAGCCAGCAGCCTAGATCACATCAAGCAGCCGCTGTCGCTATTTTCGAGCGATTGGCACTTCGCCAAGGCTGCCATGAGCCAGTTGGATGCCAGTGCTGAGCAGATCCAGTGGCATGCTGATGCCGCCTCGCAAACCCTCACGCTTACTGCGCCACGGGATTTACAGGTGCGTCTGCAACAGTTGCCACGTGAAGCCCAGCGTGAGCGTTACACCCTCTGCGCCGACCCGCAGCGCATGGTGCAAAGTATTGAGCAAGCGCGTCAGGCCCGTGCCGAAGAAGACACCTGGCCGACCATGGATTACCTCTGGCCGCAGCACCCGATTATCGAGTGGCTGGGTGATCGCGTGCTCACTACCTTTGGCCGCCATAAAGCGCCAGTCATTAGCTCACCGCATCTCGCCGTAGGTGAGCAAGCGCTGATCATGCTCAGCCTGATTCCCAACCGCAAAAGCCAACCGGTACTGGTCGAGTGGCAAGTGGCCGTGCAAAAGCCTGGCGAGAGCTGGAAGCTGGAGCCCTTTGAGGCGTTTATTGCGCGTGCGCAAATCAGTGCCGAGGGTTTGCCCAACAGCGGCCAGCCGCGCGACAGCCAAAGCCTGCAAGCGGGGCTGCCGCAAGCGGTGGAGCTGATGCGTCAGCATATGTGCCAGCGCCAGCAGCAGTTCCAGACCGATATGCAAGCGCGCCTGGCTACCACCTTGGCCGAGCTTGCCCGCTTGCAAGGGCGTCAGGTTGAGCAACTGGAATTGGCCCTGCAGCAAAGCCAGCAGGATGAGCGCCTCAAACAAAATCGCCGCGAGAAGCGGGTGCAAGACATTCACCGGGTGTTTGATGAATACACCCAGTGGGTCAAAGACACCCTCACCACCGAGCCCGAACCCTATATTCAGGTGCTGGCCGCGGTTATCCGCTGAGCCGCCTCGCAAGGATACTTGTCACCATGTCCGTTGCCGAAACCGTACAAAGCTTCGTTGGCATTGCCAACGAAAACGAATTTTACAGCCACCATTACCTCGCCGAAGTGTTCAAAGACGACATCGGCGAGCAGCTCAAACAATGGCAAGCCGCAGAAGACGCCGACCCCGAACGCAAGGCGCCGCCACACCTGTTACGCAGCGCCGCCCGTGGCTGGTTTACGGCCCGGGCGCAGCTGCGCAATTTGCGCGAGCCACAAGCCACTTGGCAGGCCTACAGCAAACTGCATCGTGAGTTATTCAGCGCCCTCGGTTACCAACTCAACCCCCAGCAGTGGGAGGGCGTTAAAGGGTTGTCTGTACCGGTTTGGCAGGTGATTCGCGACAGCCAACATGCGGTCAAGCTGCTGGTCATTCCGGCCTTTAATCCAGACCAGCGCGATGAAGACCCGCTGGAGCACAACCTCAAGCCCCTGCATTACCAAGGCATTCCCGTGCCCAAAGAGTTGGCCGGGCTAAGCATGGCCGAGGTGATCAGCGAAGCCGTGTTCGCCGCCGACCAGCCACCGCGCTTTGTCCTGTTGATAGGCCTGGACCAATGGCTACTGCTCGACCGCTTCAAGTGGCCCAACAACCGCGTGCTGCGCTTTGACTGGGCCGAGATCCTCGACCGCAAAGAACCGCCCACTCTGCAAGCCAGTGCCGCCTTGCTGCATTGCCAAAGTCTGGCGCCTGAGAACGGCAATAGCCTGCTCGACAGCCTGGAAGAAAACGCCCACAAGCACGCCTTTGCCGTTAGCGATGACCTCAAATACGCCCTGCGCGAAGCCATCGAACTGATCGGTAACGAGGCCTTGGCGCAGCTCAATCAGCGCGCCCAGGATGCCAGTAAAAGTATTCACTCCGGCGCGCACCAAGTAGACCCAGACCAGCTCAGCCTCGAATGCCTGCGTATGGTTTATCGCTTGCTGTTTCTGTTTTACATCGAGGCCCGCCCAGACTTGGGCTATGTGCCGATCAACAGCGAGGACTACCTCAAAGGTTACAGCCTGGAGTCCCTGCGTGATCTAGAAATGACTCCGCTGCACAGCCCGCAGGCGCGCGAGGGTCAGTATTTCGATACCAGCCTGCGTCAGCTGTTTAAGCTGATCGCCGAAGGCACTCACTTTGAGGCCCAACACAGCCTGACTGCCGGCACCGTGCAGGATGCCTTTGTCCTGGCACCGCTCGATAGCCGCCTGTTTGACCCCGAGGCCACTCAGCTGCTGAACAAGGTCTGCCTGCCCAACTGGGTGTGGCAAGAGGTGATCCGCAAAATGTCCTGGTCGCCGGCCAAGGGCAAGCGCCGGCCGGGCCGGGTGAGCTACCAACTGCTGTCGATCAACCAGCTCGGTGCGGTGTATGAGGCGCTGTTGTCCTACCGTGGTTTCTTCGCCAAGGAAGACCTCTACGAGGTCCAGCCTGCACCGAAGAAAAAGGCCAAGGCCTCTGATGATGACGATGACAGCGATGCTGATGACGGTGAGCAAGCCGCAGGCGAGCAGGGTGGCAGCACCGATGTAATGGACAGCGCCTGGTTTGTGCCGGCCAGTCGCATCGGCGATTATCTGGACAGCGAGAAGGTCTTCGATACCGTCAATGGCAAACGCACCCTGCGCAAATACCCCAAAGGCCAGTTTATCTACCGCCTGGCTGGGCGTGACCGCGAGAAGAGCGCCAGCTATTACACCCCGCAAGTACTGACCCGCTGCCTGGTGAAGTACGCCCTCAAAGAGTTACTGGTCGACAAAACTGCCGATGACATTCTCACCCTGCGCGTGGTCGAGCCGGCCATGGGCAGCGCGGCGTTCTTGAACGAAGCCGTCAACCAGCTCTCCGAGGCCTATCTGGAGCGCAAGCAAGCCGAGCTTAAACAGCGCATCCCCCATGAGGACTACACCCGCGAGCTGCAAAAGGTGCGCATGTACCTGGCCGACCGCAATGTGTTTGGCGTCGACCTCAACCCGATTGCCGTCGAGCTGGCTGAGGTCTCCCTATGGCTGAACGCCATTTATGGCGAGCCGACCCACGACAAAGCCGGCAATAAGCTCGCGCCACAACCGGCGCGCGTGCCCTGGTTTGGCTACCAGCTGTTCCCCGGTAACAGCCTGATTGGCGCTCGCGCGGAGGTCTACAGCTCAAGCTGCTTGATCAAGAAGTGCCTGCAACTCTGGTATCAGCAGGCACCGCGCCGGTTGGATGTCAGTGAGCCGCAGCGCAAGGCCGATGAGGTGTACCACTTTCTACTGCCAGACCCCGGCATGGCGGCCTATAAAAACACGGTTGCCAAGGAGCTGTACCCGGCAGATTTTGAGCACCTTAAGGCTTGGCGTAAACGCTTCAACGCACCGCTGGAAGACCACGAAATTGCCCGCCTGCAGCAGTTGTCGAAACAGGTCGATGGCCTGTGGCAGCAACATCGGGAATGGCTGGCAGCCGAGCGCAGTGCCACCGAAGACCCGCTCGCCATCTGGCCCCATAGCGAGGCCGGTGCCAGCCGCAGCAGCCGTCAAGAGAAAGAAGCGCGGCGCACCCGCGGGCTGTTCAACGCCGATGATGATCATGCCACGCCGTACCGCCGCCTTAAGTTGGTGATGGATTACTGGTGCGCCCTGTGGTTCTGGCCCATCACCCACGCCCAGCAATTGCCCGAGCGTGAGCAGTGGTGGATGGAGCTGGGCGCGATTCTAGAAGGCAGCGTGGTCGACTTGGCCCCGCAAGGGCAGTTTGACCTGGCCCCGCAAGCGGCTGAGCCAGTGGCGCAGGCGATTATTCCGGCCATGCAAGGCTCGCTCGAAGGCTTTGATCTGCAATTGCCGTTGAGCAGCTCAGCCGCCCCGCAACTGCAAGATAAATACGGCCAGTTGCGGATCAGCCGCTTGCGCGAGCACTTCCCACGAGTGGTTGCCGTGGAGGTGATTGCTAACCAGCGGCGGTTTATGCACTGGGAGCTGACGTTTGCCGATGTGTTTGCCGAGGGTGGTTTTGACCTGGTACTGGGGAATCCGCCTTGGCTAAGAGTTGAGTGGAACGAATCGGGTGTGCTCGGTGAGGCCAATCCTCTTTTTGCTATTCGTAAACTTTCGGCTACTGAATTGACCCGTGAGCGCAGTCAGATTTTTGCTGCATTGCCGCTATTGCGAGGTGAGTGGACGGCAGAGCTTGAAGAGGCGGGAGCTACACAAAGTTTTCTCAACTCTGCACAGAACTATCCTCTACTACAAGGAATGAAAGCCAATCTGTACAAGTGCTTTATGCCTTTGGGTTGGAAGCTAGCCGGGCAGGATGGTGTTACGGGATATCTTCATCCGGAAGGCCCATATGAAGACCCCGACGGTGGGGCTCTCCGAGAGGTTGCGTATTCCCGATTGCGGGCTCATTTCCAGTTTCATAATGAGTTTAAGCTGTTTGAAATTGCGAACAGGAATAAGTTTGGTATTAATATTTTTGGTGCGCCAAAGGCGCAGCCTGGATTTGATTTAATAAGCAATCTGTATATTCCGAAAACAATTGATGAGTGTTATTTGCATCACGGATTGGGGATGAGCGGAGGCCTAAAGACGGAGGATGGTGCTTGGAATGTCGCAGGGCATCGAGATCGAATAGTCCGTATCAGTGATGAGCAGCTCAATGTGTTTGTTCAGATTTTTGATAAACCTGGAACTGCTGTGCGTCGTGCGCGGTTACCTACGCTTCATGCTGGATCTCTTAGTGGCGTATTTCGTAAGTTTGCAGTATATCCACGGCGTCTTATGGATCTGGGGGATGAAATGTTTTCCACAACAATGTGGAATGAGACAATTCAGCAAAAAGATGGGACTATTTCACGGCGCGAATTAGGAGATAATACTTACCCTGCAGTGCTCTCTGATCTGATTATTTCTGGTCCTCATTTTCAGCTCGCGAATCCTCTTAATCAGACGCCTAAACGTATCTGTGATACTCGGCGTGCATATAGTAATGTCGATTTAGATGTGGTTGGTGATGAGTATCTCCCTCGAAGTAATTATCATCCAATGGACGATGGTCCTGAGTATCGCCGACGGATTCCTAAAGTGAGTTGGTTGGATCCGGGTGAGGGGGTTTCGAGGCCGGTGACAGAATATTTCAGGATAATTAATAGGGAGATGATAAACGCTCCGTGGGAGCGAACGCTAGTTGTGGCTCTTGTTCCTGTTGGGGTTTCTCACATATATACAGCTATAACCCATGCTTTTAAAGATTGCAGTGAGCTTGTGTCAGCGCTCTCGTTTATGGTTTCTGTGCCGCTAGATTTTTTAGTTAAATCGACAGGGGTAGGTCATGCTAATCGTGGCTTAATATCTCAATTGCCGACTGCTAATTTTTCAGCAGTGAATCAAAACTGCCGATCGCTAGTGTTGAATTGCCTAAGCACACATTACGCTCCACTTTGGGCCGAAGCTTTTGAACCTGCGTTTACTCAACAATGTTGGAGTCAGCCCAGTAATCCACGCCTGCCACAAGGCTTCTTTGCCGAGTTAACTCCCCAGTGGCAGCGCAATTGTGCGTTACGCAGTGACTACGCAAGGCGTATGGCACTTGTGGAAATTGATGTGCTGGTGTCTCAAGCACTTGGGCTGACCCTGGATGAGCTGATCCTGATCTACCGCGTGCAGTTTCCAGTGATGCAAGGGTACGAGCGTGATACTTGGTACGACATAAATGGCCGTATCGTCTTCACTAACTCTAAGGGCTTAGTTGGCGTCGGCCTGCCGCGCAAGCTCGGCAAAAAGGACGATCCTGTCACCCTGACCTTCCCCGACGGCACCAGCCGCAGCGGTGCCTACGGCTGGGACGAAATTCGCCAGCTACAAGAGGCCGGCCAACTGCCCGACGGCAGCATCGTCAGCCACAGCGTCCCCAACGACACCCTGCCCACCGGCCCCTTTATGCAAGCGCGCCAATACACCGCGCCCTTCGCCTTGGCCAACCGCGAAGCCGACTATCGCATCGCTTGGCCGTTTTTCGCCAAACAGGCCGAGGGCAACTGACCTATGCGCTATGGACAAGGAAGTCGACGTATCAGCCTGCCGGTGCAACGGGTTAATGGGCAGTGGGAGTTTCTCTACGGCGGGGATGTGCCGCTGCCCGATGGCACCGTCGCTGAGCTGGTGGTCGACAGCGACTCGATTCACGATCGCGATTTTCTCAATCTGATCAGTCAGGAACTCGCGGTGCAGGTGTTACCGCTGGGCACGCCCTTGCTGGTGGCGCTCAGTGATCAGAGCTATGGCTGGCAACAAGCAGAAGCGCAGCCCAGACCAAACATTCCCCTGCAGTTTTTACCACCCGGCAGCTCGCGTTTTGTCACGGTGCACATCGGGCCAAAGAGCAAGCGCCAGAGCGACTTGTTCGCCGCGGACGAAGGCGGCCTCTGGTTGCGCCAGATTGGCCTGGATCGTTGTGAGTTGGAGTGCAGCCCAATCCTGATGCCTGAAGGCTCTGCCAAAACAGTGGCCCAAAGCCCTAACCACGCCTTCACCATGCTCTCGGAGCGGTACGAGCAGCATCGTCTTTCGCACACCGGCAACGCCTACACCCAGTTCTTCTACCAAGAAGCCGACGGCCAATGGCTGCCGCTGTCAGTGCTGCGTGATGGCATGTTCAAACGTGCAGAAACCTCAGTCATTCACCTGGCCTGGCAGCAGCTGGAAACCAAGCTTGGCTGGTGCCATATGCCGCCAAGCCTTAAAAAATCTGTGCCTAAGCGTAATAAGCCGGATGCGGACGCCGGGTAATAGAGCAATGTTAGTCGCCGTATTAGTGGGTTTTAAGCGTTAGACAGGTTGTTCATTCACCAGCGCCAGTGCTGGTTGCATTCATAAGCAGGAGCGCTTTTATGCAGCGTACCCAAATCATCATCGAAGACCATGTAGTCCCTCAGCTGCTGACGTCCGCCATCGAGGCGTATGAGATTCAGCACAAGGCACATGAGAAGGGCAAATCCAAACATCGCCTGGAAACCTACGGCTTGCTCTGGGGCTATGCCTTGCCTGCACGCGGCGACGATGTGCCCGTGCGTTTGGTTGCGGTTTTAGCCACCGTAGAAACCTCGGCGCTGCGCCATGAGAACTGGGTTGCCCCAGACACTGAGTCCTTGCTGATGAAACGCGATTTCTTTCGCGAATACTGGCCGCAACTGGAATTGATTGGCACCTTCCACTCGCATCCTTATGAGAGTTTGGCGAAGGTTAATGAAGACAAAGGCTGGCGTGGCTCCCTAATCGATGACGATGGTGCTGGTGACTTTGCTCACTGGCCTTTTATTCATGAGGGTGTGTGCAGCGATATGGCTAATCTGGCTCACTTAGTCATTGCTGTCACCGCATTGAGCCGCAAAGGCACCGCCTGGCCCGAGCGCTTGCCGGGCGGTGAGTCTGCTACTGGCTACGTGCTGTCGGCCGGAACGCGCAAGCTTTGGATTAAAGGTTATTGCACAACTCGTATTGAAGAACCGCTTGAGGACGCAGGTGACGATAGCGATGAGTCGGACAGCGAAAGTGTTCACGTTACTTATGAGGTCGAAGAAAACATCTTCCTCCAGATCCCCTCATTGCAGCAGCGCTTTGCTGATGAGTATCTGCGCAAGTAGGCAGTGTGTTGGCGTGGCCGAGTGGGCTATCTAAAAGCGTGACAGTTCGCTCTAAACGCGCCTGCCACATAGGCAGGCACCGCTAAAAACAGGGAGCATGGGCATGATTGGATGGATTCAGCTGTCGCGCAGTGCCGTGGCAAGTGCTGAGCAAGCACTAAAAGCCGACTCGCAGGGCGTGCGCGATGAAGTGGGCTTTTTAGCCTTGCATCAAGCCTTTTCTGATCGGTTTTTCCCCGGCACCTCGGTGTTACATACGCGCCTGCGCTATGTGTTGTTTATACCGTGGTTGATGGAGCGAGCTGGCGGCGATCCCGCCTTGTTGCGTAAGTATGAGCTGGAGCTGACTAAGCAATTGAAGGATTACCCTAAAGGTAATCAGGGGGTGATCGGCGCTACCGTTTGGCCGCTGGAGCCCAGTCAAGCACCGTCAATGGCCTACTGGTCGGCGTTGAATCGTTGGGGTGTTTTGCGCCCGCGGGCTGATGGTGCCTCGGCCTCGCGTCGGCAAACACTTAAGCGCATTGAAGCCATGCATCAGCAGTCTGCAGGCCGTCGACATGAGGTCGATGGCGAGCAGTTGTTTGAACATGAGCCATCCCCTTTTGCGCAATTACCTGCCGCGCCGCCTGAGTTACTGAAAGCCGGTGAGACGCTGGATTTTCGCTTGAGTAAAGATGAGCGTGCTTTTATGCGGCGTCAGCTGCTCGGGCTACGGCGCTCGCCAGAGTGTCCGGAGCAAAGTCTGTTGGCGCGTTTGGTAGAGGAGCGCTTGCCGGTAGCTGATATTAATACGCCGTGGGCAGACAGCATTCTGGCGGTGGCCTCGGTGGAGGATCGGCGAGCACTGCTGCTGGCAAAAAATATGTCTGCACTCGCGGGTATTGGTCGCTCCGTATATGCCGCTTTGGTCGAGCAACTGAAAGCCAATGGCAGTAGCGACTACCCGGTCCGCCATCGTGATCACCTGGATGAGATGGTTACTGTGCATGGCAAAGCAGCGCGCGCCCTCGACATTGATCAACTCAAGGCACTGATCCCTGGCTTGTCGACTCAACTGCTGGAAGTGCTTAACGCAACCCAGCAGTGGCTGAACTCGAAAACCTCAGCCTTCACTGAACTAGAGCACATCTACGTAACTGCCGAGTTGTTGCGCAAGGGCGCACGTGCGCGCCTGGCGAGCAGTTTAGCGGGGCAAAAACGTCGTGCTGAGTGGGAGAGCGATGAGCATCCATTGGCTGAACCGCTGCATTATCGCTGGCGCAATGTGCGTACGTTACTGACGGATCTACACGCATGAGCAATCACCTTTCCCACTTGGCCGTACTCGATCATTTGCGCCCTCCGCCCGGTTGGCGTACCGATGTGGCCGTGCTGTCGACCTACTCTGCGCACACCTCTGTATTGGCGGCGGCACTCCTGGCGCTGGCTGGGCAAGATGACGAGTCCGCCTCCGGTACCCGCATTGGCTTGGTACGCGCGTTAAGTGAGTTGCGCGGCAAGGTGCATTTTGTTGTGCAAAGTGGACGTTTGACCTTGCCCGTCAAGCCTGCGCCGATAGTCGCGTTACTCGACCGATTTATCGTCCAAGCGCCTTTTGATGAAGGCTCTGAAGGAATGCACAAAGGCAAGTCCTGGCACGCTAAGTTCGCTCTGGTACGTCATGTCTCTGTAGCCGATCCAGAGGCCGGCGAGCGTTGGGTGTTTATGCTGGGGAGTCGCAATCTAACTCTGGATATGTCCTGGGATCTTGGCTTGGTACTGAAGGCCGGGAGCGACACTGGAGTTGACGGTAAAACAGCTGCGCAAGTAATTGCCGGGGTTGGGCTGTTGGCAGCCTCGCTAGCCAAATTGTTTCCTGCGCTCAAGCATTGGTCTGCCTTCGCCGGTGCATTAGGCAAGGCTCAATGGCAGGTGCCACTGGGTATGACGGTGGCGCAGATCAACCTGATGTTGCCTGATGACGTTGGCCGCAGGATGCCTGAGGCTCCCAAAGATATAAGCCGGGTACTGGCCGTTTCTCCCTTTTTGGATAGCACGGCAGTGGCCACTCTGGCTCACTGGGGTAGTGATAAAACACAGCGTGAGTTGTTATCGATACGCCCTGAGCTGGCCAAGCTTGCTGGGCAGTCGGGTAAAGCACTCGAAGCTTATGGCTCGTTGCTCGTGCTGCCAGAGGCAGTCATAGATAACCGCCCTGACAACGCTATAGCTGCCGACGATGAAAAAGTTGCCGCCGACCAGACGGGGCTGCACGCAAAATTTATTTATGTCGAGCATGCTGCGGGCAGCACCTTGTGGCTTGGTAGCGCGAACCTCACTAACCGCGCGTGGAACAGAAATGCTGAGTGCTACGCCTGCGTGGACATCAAGGACGCACTCAGTGATGCCAGCACAGCTCTGTTAGCCGGACTGAATGCTTTTATCGAAATGGCTCAGCCCTTGACGCTGGATGAGTTGCAAGGGCAAGCCGCAGAGGATACTGCCGCAATGCGGTTGTCTAGCGCGCGTGTGTATGTTGCGGCTCGCTTGGCTTGTGCAGTGCAGAAGAACGTAGAGGGCGTTTTAACCATCAAGGCTGATGGTTTACCCCACCCAGTTGATGAGGAAATAGAGCTGTACTGCGGGCGCTTAATGGAGGCGTCGACGCTATGGCCTCGCAACACGCAGGTTTTGACGCTGATGTATGCCGAAGACGGAGTTGCCGATTCTGACTGCTTGCGGGTGAGTTTGGTTTTGGGCGCTGAGCGAGTCGAGTGGGTGCAGGTGGTGGTGTGGAGTCCGCCGTTGGACATATCCCGTGATGAAGCTGTGCTAAGTGACTATTTAGGTCCAAGGCAAATGCTTGCGTGGATACACGATGTCCTCACCGGGTATGCCAATGGTGATGAAGGCGGGGCTTGGGATGAACCTATGCAGACGTACAAATCCACTGCAGGAAAAGCCATCGCCATTGGCTTGCCAAGCATGGAGCAAGCGCTGCGTTTGTGGTTGAAGGACCATACGAAATTGGACGAGGTAGATCGCATTCTTGCCATTTGGCAGCGGCGGCGTGCTACATCGGTTGTAGACCCGAAAATGGAAAATAATTTGCTGCGTTTTGCTAAAACTTGGGGCGCCTTGCGTAAGGGATTAGCGATGCATAAGCGTCAGGTTAAATCATGAGTATCGAGGCAAAGCCGTTCCAGCAGGCCACCATTGTCGCTGCGGTTAAAACTTTAAACAAACCGTCAGGGTCTCGCCGTTTTCTGGTTGCCGACGAAGTGGGGTTGGGTAAAACCATCGTTGGCAGTGGGGTCATACAGGAGTTAGCAAAAGCTAAGGCTGCCAGTGGTCAGCCGTTCTCGGTGCTGTATGTGTGCTCAAACCTCGGTATCGCTAAGCAAAATATTGATCGATTATTAACGTTTTTGCCTGAAAGTGAGCGCAAGACCGCGATTGCCACCGTTGACCGGCCAAGCCTGCTGGCGACCAGAGCCAAGCCGGAACATAAGCTCTATCACGTGTACTCGCTGACACCGGCAACGGCAATCCCGACGCGTAAAGGTCAACGACAAGATGGACGCATGGAAGAGCGGGCGTTGGCGCTGGTTCTATTGCAGCTGATTATTCCGTCCGGAAATGAGTCAATCGAACAGGTATTTAGGGGCGGCGCCGGTGAACCGTCCTTTGATGGTTGGGTTCGTCATTACCGCCAGCAGGAGCAAGCTGGACTGTTGGGTGGTCACGACTTTAGGCAGTTATTCCGAACAGCATTACGTGACACCTTAGGCTTAAAGGCTGGGCAGCAATTGCCTGCGCGAATTAATCCGATGCTGGCCGATGATGCTCAGCATTCGGATTTACTTGGCTCGGTGCGCACCGCGCTGGCAATCGCAGGGTTGCGTAGTATCAATCCGGGCTTGGTGATCTTTGATGAGTTCCAGCGCTTCCGGGATTTGACCGATGCAGATGTCGGTTCTGTTGATGACGGCAGTGAAGACAGCTTGCGTCTCCGTGATCGTGCTGCGGCGTTGGTGTTAAAGCAAATCCGTGGTGGTGCTGACTCGATCGGCCCTGCGTTATTGCTTTTATCCGCTACGCCGTACACGCCTTACCGAGGGCGAAGCGAGCCTGCTGGCACAGGTGACAGCAGTGCAAATCAAAGCTCGGACTTCTTTGATTTGGTCGGTTTTCTGGCAGGCAGCGCCACTCATGCGAAAAAAGCTAAAACACTGTTCAGCGAGCTTAGCGAAGAGCTGCGTAAGGGGTTGATTGACTCGGCTCGGGGGCAAGAACTTCGGCGGTCATTGATTGCGAACTTATCGCCGTTAATGTCCCGGACCGAACGGCCACAATTGCCGAGCGCTGATGGTGTCGCCACGGATTATGCGTCGGTTATCGATGCAGAGTTATTGCCTTGCGATATTGCGCAGTTCTGCCTGATGCAGGAGAGCTTCAAACCTGAAGATTATCAGTGGATTTTGCCGCTCTGGCAGTCAGTTCCATTGCCAATGCAGACACTGGGAAGTCGCTACTTAGCCTGGCGACGTAGTGAGGCACCGAAGCAGGCGGTACTGACTAAGGGTAAAAGGAACAAATATAAATTACCTGGGCAGTTACCTCATCCGGGCTTGCGAGCCTTGATGAGTGCGATTTCTGGCCCGGGGTTAACGCTGCCATGGACAGCACCGTCATTGCCTTGGTGGCCATTGAACGGCGGCTGGAAACCTACCCCCGGTGATAAGTCTGTAAACGGAAAGCTGCTGGTTTTCAGTCGCTACCGAGCTGTACCAACAGCGCTTGCAGGGCTAATTAGTTATGCGACGGAGGCTCAGCTCAGTACATCGGTGAACGGTGGTAGAGCGGGTAATTATGAGCAGGCAAACAAAAGGCGCTGGCTGCAGGCTTCGGAAAAAAGATCGGGGCTGTTAGAGCTATTTCACCCTTCACCGTTTCTAGCCGACCTTGATCCGTTAAAGGGCCCGCTAGGAAATTTACGGAAGGTTAAGCAAGCGGTTGAGCAACAGCTGCGTAGCAAGCTCAAGCATTTAGGCGTACGAGTAATAGCCGGTGGCCAGCAAACATCTCGTAAACTTTGGGAATTGTTAGCGGCCATTGAGAGCAAAGCAGGTCTTTGGGACGGCTCGTTAGCCGCTTGGCAGTCGGTGGCTCCTCATGCTTTGAATGAGGAGTCATCAGGCGCTCTGGACGCTATTTTGCAGCGCTGGAGTAGCGCTGCGGCTAAGGACTGCAGCGTAATAACGGGCAAGGAGTTTTCGGCACTTGCTGCATTAGCACTCGACTCTCCAGGTGTAGTGCTGCTGCGTGCCCTGAGTCGTCACTGGCCTGATGCCAGTAAGCATCTGCCGCAGATAGTATCCGTTACTTGGGGGCGGTTACGTACCTACCTAGACAAAGCTTGGTTTTACTCGTCGCTTGACGCGAGGGAGAGCGGAGGCTACCCAGAAGCCATAAGAAGTGCAGTTCTCAATGGCAATCTGGAGTCTGTACTTGATGAACACTTTTGGTATCTATCCACGGGCGGCTCAGGCGATTGGTCTGAGCTACTTAAAGACTTTGAGGTGAGCTTAGGGCTGCGTGATGCCAGCGTAACGTTTCATGACGCGGCATCAGCTCATCATAGTAGTGAGCAGGAGGTGCCTGCATTTACGCTACGGTGTCATGTCGCTGTGCCCTTAACTGAGGGGCGCAGTAAAGCCTCACATGTTGCTCCCGATGGAGTAGAGCAGGATGCACCCATTCGCTCTGATGAAATCAGGAAAGCCTTTAATAGCCCGTTTTGGCCCAATGTTTTAGTGACCACATCAATTGGCCAAGAGGGTATAGATCTGCACCCGTGGTGCAACGCGCTGGCGCATTGGGATCTGGCTTCAAGTCCCGTCGCGCTAGAGCAACGTGAAGGCCGGATCACTCGCTTCGCTAGCCTGTCAGTACGCAGAACTATTGCACAAAAATTAGCTGTCGATCTCGACTCAATTCCTGACGACGCCAGCCCGTGGTCCACGCTGGCTGGCATTGCTGAAAAAACGCTAAGTAATGATTCCGGACTTTCGCCCTGGTGGGTTGTTGAGGGTGCGCGCTGCCATAAGTATTTTTTGGCGGTGCCTGGCAGTGAGCAAACCGAACGCTACGACGCGCTCGTCAGAGAACGAGCGCTTTACCGGCTGGTTTTGGGCATGCCTGATCAAGTTGATCTAATGAGCATTCTCGACGCAGAAGGCAAAGGTCTTGATCAAGCCGCGATTCGAGAAGCATGTATTGATTTGTGTGCATACAACATTCACAAATCTAAGAGTGGCAAATAGCGTTCATGCTTGGCTTTGAATACGTTAATTTTTCCGCCAGCGCGCCATTAATATTTGGATGCAGTAATTAGAAGGACATGACTTGCAATGCTGCCACCGCTGCTAACACACGACATTATCCAGGGCCTTAAACAGTTTCTAATCACCGGATTTGAACCGTCTAACCCGTTTTTTCAGGGCTTGATGCAGCGCTATGTAGCTGACGAACAAGCTTGGTTGAAGGGGCCTTTTTTACAGCTTGGGTTGCCGTTTCGTACCGGTAGCCAGGGTGCTGGATTTTTCCCCGGTTTGACCATGCAACATGCCGGTTATGTGCATCAGGAGAAATCTTGGGAGCGGCTGGCCAGTGACAAAATGGCGGCCAATACACTGGTGGCTACAGGGACCGGCAGCGGTAAAACGGAGTGCTTTTTGTATCCGTTGTTGGTGCATGCCGCGCGTGTGCGTGCTGCTGGTGGTGATCAGGCCAAGGGCATCAAGGCACTGGTGATTTACCCCATGAACGCATTGGCTACCGACCAGGCTCGGCGCTTTGCTGAGGCGGTGGCTGAGTTCCCTGCATTTGCCGGTTTGCGCGTTGGTTTGTTTGTCGGCGGGCAGAGTAAGGGGCGGAGTGGCAACCCTGTGATGACCGCTACGGAGGTGATTACTGATCGTGAGGTTATGCGTCAGCAGCCGCCAGACATTCTGCTAACCAATTACAAGATGCTCGATTATCTGTTGATTCGCCCCAAGGACCGTCAGTTGTGGGCGCACAACACGCCGACCACGCTGCGTTATGTAGTGGTTGATGAACTGCACACTTTTGATGGTGCTCAGGGTACGGACTTGGCGCTGTTGCTACGCCGGTTGCGGGCTCGCCTGCAGACGCCAGAAGGTCAGCTGATTTGTGCGGGTACCTCCGCCACCTTGGGCGGGAATGCCGATACCTCGCCGCTGCGTGAGTATGCCCGGCAGGTGATGGGCGGCGAGTTCCCGCCCGAATCGGTGATTACCGAAGATCGTCGCACCTTGGCGGAGTTTTTAGATGGTGCCAGCACTGAGCATGTATTCGAGTTTGCTGAAGATCATCCGCAGTTGCTCGATCCATCGCGTTACGCCAATCAGCAAGAGGCGATCAAGGCTTGGTTTGGCGTGTTTTTCCCAGCGTTGCCGCTGCCTACTGATGTTAGTCATCGTGAATTCAGGGCCGAACTAGGGGCTCATCTCAAAAGCCATCTACTGGTGGAGAAACTGCTCAAGCTGCTTGATGGTCGTGTACGGATAATGGGGGAGCTGGTTGAGGAGCTACGTGGCAGCCTACCGACACGCTCCAGAGTCTTGGCTGAACCAATACTGGCAGCGTTGGTAGCTTTGCTTGGTTGGGCTCGCGACCCGGTTGTCCCTGCTCTACCGCTGCTAACGCTACGTCAACAGCTCTGGTTGCGTGAGCTGCGGCGGATGGTGGCGCAAGTACAAAGTGTGGCGCAAAACGTCAGTTTGGTTTCGTCGGTAGACCTGAAGGCTAAACCGGGCGGGCTATTTTTACCCTTGGTGCAGTGCACGGAGTGTCGTACCACTGGCTGGCTTGGGGTAAAGGCTGATGGTGGTGCCAAGGTAAGTAGCGATCTTGAGTCTATTTACAACGCTTGGTTTGATCGACGTCCGGAAATTATGCGGCTCTACCCAAAGAGTGGCTTTCCTGCGGCTCCGCAGGTGGAGTGCGCGCAGCGGTTTCTCTGTGGCGAATGTGGTCATGTGCAAGGTAAAGGCGAACAGTGCACAGCCTGTGGTTGCGATAGCTTGGTGGAGGTTATGCAGGTCACGGCAACCACCACTAGCGAGCGCAACAATGCCGTATTCAATTGGCACGATTTAACCTGCCCCACTTGCGCTAGTCGTGATCGACTGATTCTGCTCGGTGCCCGAAATGCCACGCTGGGTGCGCAGGTTATTGAGCACAGTTGGGCGAGCCCATTTAACGATGACAAAAAGCTGATCGCCTTCTCTGACTCTGTGCAGGACGCTGCGCACCGGGCTGGTTTTTTTGCTGGGCGTACATATGGCCACAACACGCGTATAGCGATTGCCCAAGCCTTGCATGAATTAACTGCTGCGCAGGGCACTGTGCCTTGGACGGTATTCTTGCAACAGCTGCCGGAGCTGTGGCTCAAGCGCTTTGGGCGTGAGCGTTTCGTTAGCGAGTTTATCGGCCCAAACATGCTCTGGTTACAGGACTGGGATAAGTTGGCTCATGAGGATGAGTCGCTCGGCCAAAACAGTCGCTTACCGGAGCGGGTGGCCAGGCGTCTGGCTTGGCAGGCGTTTGTCGAATTCACTTATTTGAACCGCCGCGGTCGTTCGCTGGAGCGTGTTGGTCTGGCTACTGTGGCGCTCGACTTGGAGGCTATCACTGCAGTTGCTGAGCGCTTAAGGCCAAAACTTGCAGAGCAACTTGGGTTGCGCAAATTGTCTCAGGCGACGCTTTGGCAATGGATATGGGGCTTCATGACCCATTTGCGGCAACGTGGAGCGGTGTCACATCCTGAGCTGAGTAACTATGCGCAGGATGGCAATATATTTGGTTTGGTCGAAGTCGGTGAGCGTCGTAACTGGATGCCTTCGATGGGTACGCATACTCCGCGGCCGATATGGTTGAGTTTGGGGCAGCACCGTGCTTTTGACCGTATCAGTAGTCAGTCGGGCAATTGGTATTTTGGCTGGATGACTACGTTGTTCGAACGCGATGAAGTGCTGTTGGCCCGCAACATTGTTGAGCCGATATATCAGCTGTTAATTTCTGAGTTGTGCTCAGAAGGGCTGCTGGTGCGGGTGCAGAGTGATGCGTTGGGCGATAGCGTGGCTCTGAATGCCGAACGCTTGCAGTTGACTCATAACGTTTGCCATTTGCTCACAAATAATAAACTTCGACCCTTATGTGTCCCTTTTGCTGCAGCCGAGCAGCTGATGGACCTGCCTTGTCTTGAGGCGTTTACCGAGCGTTATACGCAGAGCTGCGAGCAAACGCAGAGTCGAGTGCAGGGTTATCTTCAGGCTGATGTGCGCCGGGTCATTTCGGCCGAACACACAGGGTTGCTTGAACGCCAACCGCGGGAGCGACTAGAGCAACGTTTCAAAGCCAAGCCGGAACAAACTCAGCCATGGTACGAGAACCTGCTCTCGGCAACGCCAACCCTAGAAATGGGTGTGGATATTGGCAGTCTGTCGTCCGTGCTGTTGTGCTCGGTACCGCCGAGTCAGGCGAGTTATCTACAGCGAGTTGGTCGAGCAGGTCGACGTGATGGCAACGCTCTAGCCACCACACTGGCCGATGGCAGCAGCCCGCACGATCTGTACTTTTTCAATGAGCCAAACGAGATGCTCAGCGGCGAGGTGCTGCCGCCAGGGATTTTTCTGCAGGCCGCTGAAGTTCTACGTCGTCAGCTGTTGGCATACTGTCTGGATGATTGGGTCGGCACCGGAATAGATGACTCGGCGCTACCGGACAAAACTAGCGCTGCTCTCGATGCTATTCATGCGGTAAACGAACGAATGCGGATTTCGGTGAACGTGACCGCTCATTTCGCTAACAACGTGACCGGTGGCTTCACCCGATTGCGCGGGGTTTAAATTCTAACCGCA